>Ga0310123_10000316_pt1 | contig 43669 bp, 66 predicted proteins | sample CB6_AW_1057_MG_FD_203505 | JGI IMG/M metagenome (GOLD analysis project Ga0310123, IMG submission 203505) | Marine microbial communities from Western Arctic Ocean, Canada - CB6_AW_1057 | ecosystem: Environmental > Aquatic > Marine > Oceanic | place: Canada: Western Arctic Ocean | collected... | reverse complement strand
GTCCATCCGAAACTTTTGAACCAAATTCATTGCCAGTAGCCTTTAACAAACTATCAAAATAATCACTCACTTTTTTCCCTTCTTATAATTTCATTTTTAATTAATTGTATTTCTTTATTCAAGTCTACTCGGTCAGTATATGTTTCAGCAAAATGATCTCTATTAAAGATATGTGCATCTAGTAAAGATTGCAATTCTTCTGTAATCCAACTTCCATACTCACGATTTTCTATAGTCATCTTTTATTTCTATGATATGATATCCTTTATCTCTCATGTCTTCCGCGAACTTACTCGCTTCTTTTTGAGAACTAAAAGTCATAATGGACATTGATTCTGGAATAATATCTACAGAATGAGTTAAATTTTTGAATACCGCAGTATTTCGTTCTTCTGCTCTTTGTTGTTTGTATGTCTTTTGGGCATACCTTACCATTATACTTCCTGCCATATTAACTCCAAAAGGTTTGTAAAACTGTTCTATAATAATTGGGTGGTAAATCTGCTATTTTAGTAACTGAATGTGGAATATGTTCGTCTGAAGAAGATTCTTTACCATATCTCGTTACCATATTATATTCCGGATATAAGAATTTATTTTCACCTTTTTCATTAACATAAAGAAATGCACCACCCCAATCAAATTCCCATTCTTTATTTAAATATGTTGTTGATACAAAATTGAAACCCGCATCATCATGCCAAGGTATATAACTATCTTTTGGCATAAATTGTAATACAAAACTAAAATTAGTAAATTCTGTAGTATCAATTTCCCATTGTTTAATCAAAAACTCTTTCATGCTCAAAGATGCAGATGCTCCATCTGGAAATTTATACAAAAGAATAGGAGCACTTTGTTTGATTAAACGTGATTCCCAAACATTTAGTTGAACTTTAACTTCTAAATTCCCATTATGAAAATTTATAATTTCATTTTCCAATATAGATAAAATATATCCCGGCCACATATTTTTATGAATTGTTAAATCCATATACCTCTATTATACACTATATAAAGAAATTGTCAAGACTTGAACGCCGTTCAGTATCCCATCCAATTACATCTAATACACCTTTCAATGGCTCTACAAATGCCTTCTCAAATTGTGTATCATAATCTATATATTTTTCCAATTTAAATTCTTTAGGTAAACTATTTAATATGGAAATTACTTTGTCTCCTGCTGGATTCGGATCTTTAAGATAAGCGAACTTAACCTTTTCTCCCTCTTGAATTACAGGATATTTCTTTGTTAGTTTTTGTGATCTGAGCATGTGATTATAAATTAACGAACCCTTTACGTGAATTGGAGTACCCTTCGTATAAATTGCAGAAGGATCTTTATACTTTTTAAGTCCATTAACTGATCTTGGAAATGCCACCTTTTCCATATCTAAAGTAAAAAACTTTTCCTTAAACGTTTCAATATAACCAATCACATCATCTTCTGTACCTGAAATAATAATATTGAAAATGGCTTTCAATGATTCTCTACAAGCTTGTGGTGTAGAACTTTTAATTGCTTCAATACCGACAATCTTTAGTTTAGGTTCTTCATATCGAACTCCCTCAGAATCATGAACGTTCAAAATATAATGTTTCTTCGCTGTCCAAATTCCTGTATCGGCAATGACTTCACGTTTCATTACCATCTTCTGTTGATAGGCATTTACATACTCGGCTAATTCTTTGTACGCGTCCTCAATGACTCCTTCTATTCTACCACAGGCTTTGTCTAAGAAGTTAATAATTTTTACATTATCAGTAATACCAACTTTAGAAACAAGATCACCGAGACAAACATATAAAGAATCAGTATCCATAGCAACAATATAATCCTTATTCACAGTAGATAATGTAGTGTTTAAGTAATTATTCACCGCATTTTCTGCCCATTGAACAGACAATTGACCAGCAACAGAAACAGCTTCAGCATTTCGTTCATCATAATAACGAAACCATTGATTTCCCATAGCCCCATAAGCAGAATTAAGAGCTATCTTTAGATTTTGTTGATAATTGTAATATTGTGACAATTTATTTGGGTCAGCGTTTCTTCCCTTTTTCTGTTCTTCTATCATCAACTTCTTGTATGTAACTCTATCATTATACATACTTTCCATTAATTTAGGAAGAAACCCTTGTTTATCTTTACGATAAACTGACCCATTCGGTGTAACTGTTATATTCTTTTCTTTCCAAATACTTGTATCAAATTCTTTATTCAATAATCCATCTACACCAATATCATCTTGCCATGTACCAAGAATAGTTTCCGGAGAAATGTTGTATTGCATAATCAAATGTGGATACAAACTATTCAAGTCAAAACTAACTATCCACTTATGTCTACCTTTTTGTGGTGCTTTTACATAGGCGCCCTCATATGCTTCACCTTTACGTTGTTTACTCTTTTGAGGAATCACAACTTTTTCCTTCAAGAGATGGTTGTAAATAATACAATCCCACATTCTTGTTTGTGCAAATACATCTGTATAATTACACTTTGACAAATATGCTAGAGAAATAATCATCTCTAAAAGTTTCATCTTCTTTTCAAGGCGATCAACTAACAGTACATCTTGAATATTGTATTCGATAAACTTTTGATAATCTGTTCTATACAATTCGTGTAATGAATTTACTTCAGAATAATCTAATTTATTTTCTCCCAATTCAACATAGGCAATATGATCTAACCTATAAGATTCTTGATTAGTATAAGTGAATTTCTTATAGGCGTCCATGTAGTCAATCTCAGACACACCATATATTTCATAAGTCTGAACTTCTCTACCACCCATACCGAAAATCTTTTGTTCTTTTACAAATCCCCATGGCGAGAGTTTCTTAACCCATGTTTCATTTAAGATATTACGAATACGATTAACCAAATATGGAGTATCAAATGTTTTGGTATTCCAACCTGTAATTACATGAGGACAATTCTGTTGCCAATACATCACAAACTGCTCTAGTAATTGTCGTTCATCTCCACATTTATTGTACGTAATATTGTCTTGGCCATTCGTAAATTCAGAACACCCCCAAACTTGAATATCATCATTTATCTTAATTGTGATTGCTGTTACTTCTTCTTGAGCATTTTCGGGATTTGGAAAACCATGTTCTGAACCAACTTCAATATCAAGAAACATTATCTTGAGGTGTTCAAAATTATAATCTACTTGGTCAGGATATGTTTCTGCAATATAAGAATAATTGTAATTAGTATGACCATAGATCTGCATATTCTGCACACCCTCATACCTCTTCATTGCTTCGCGAGTTTCTTTGATAGTTCCCCATTGAACGGGGCCTACTGGCTCATCTTCAAGAGTTCGCCAATCAGTTTTAGTTGTGGTAGGAATGTATAAGGTGGGTTTGAATTCGTGCTTGTCATCAAAAGGGAATCCATCTTCGATTCCCCGCTCAAAAATGTAATTTCCGAGACATACTACACTAGTATAAAATTTGGACATTTATTTTTTAGGATACCAGAGGTGGCGTGTTACTATATCATAATCACTATTAATTTCATCTAATCTATTATAACACACCTTTATGTGTTTGTCAACCCATGAGCGCCCGGCAAACGCGCCCAATGTAAAAAGGACTTGTAAATAAATTTTAATAATAAATTCGACTAGATAACAAAACCATTTTTGTAAGTGGTTTTCCCATTTACTACTAATGCTGTTGTTATCTTCTTTCGATTCGTTCCGTCTTTTTTGTATGAACAATGTATCCACCCTGAGTTTGGTTGACCTTTATGATAAAATTCCAGTATGATTTGATCCCAATCAAGATTTTTGGTAATCCATTTTGCAACTTCTGGATTAGCTGTTCCTAATTGCTCAAAATCTACTGCCTCGCCATTACAATGCTGAGAGGTTTTGGACCCGCCGACTTTAGTGTTCAAAGTGGGCGATCTATAGCCGCTATTCACCGTAATGACACCAAAATGTTCTCTTACAGGTTGTAAAATTTCATGTGTTACTACTGTAAGACTAACTAGATGTTCTTTTGATGGTTCGTTTGATATTCCAAATCTTTCAGCGGTAGGGCTTTTAGTCAATTCACTAAGCCAAAAATTCTTTGATATTCTCATAATATTTTTTATTTATTAAGTTGTTTTATTTTAGGCATTGCGCGAGAACCAAACCAAAAACTAATGATAGCTGCAAATAATGCTTCGGTTTGTTCATCCCATATAACATCAAGGGTTGCGTTTAAATCTCCGCCCTTGCTAATGGTATCCCATACTAATGTAATTTTAACACCTATAAATGTTAAGAAAAAAACATAAGTTATGAATGGTCTTACAAATGCTCGTAATGAATTTATAAATCCACCCTGTTTACCTAGTGCTATGTCATGTTCAATAAGGGATTTCTGCTCTTCTACGGCGGCCTTTGTTTCCATTAACTTTATGTCTAAGTCAACGCCTTTTTCTTTCGCCGCCAGTTGGAGTTTAAACATCTCCACTTTGGATTTTTGATCTTCTTTTTCTTTGAACGCGTCTATTATGCTAGGTACTGCTGACCCAGCGAATCCTAATAGACTTCCCAAAATTGTAAGCATTATATCCTTTTATAATTATTCACATCCACATTGATTTTCTGCTGTACATTTACAAGATGAACCGCAAGTACAATTTTCACAATTGCAATGTTCGTTATTACACATTTTTTCTCCTAATGTGAGGTTTTTATTTCTATAATATATAGTGAACTAAAAAGCCCACCAGTATAAAATACTGATGGGCACATCAAATTAAGTAATCGACTTGAATGTTTTTCCAATAGGAATTAAACGTGCTCGTTTTTCCTCTGGAATTACTTTTTCAAGTTCAACAATTAACATTCCGTTATTCAGGTCACAACCCTTTACAACAACATCGTCAGAAAGAGTGAATGCCCTCTCAAATGTTCTCTTGGCAATCCCACGATGAACATAATTAGCTTCATCATCTGTAGATTGTTTAGACCGAATTTGAAGAACGGATTCCTTTAATTCGACTTCAAGATCATCCTCTGAAAGACCAGCAACAGCCATTTCAATGAAGTACTTAAAATCTCCGTCTTTTCGGATATTGTATGGGGGAAACCCTTGATTGTTTGTAACGTGTTGCGTGGAGTTTCCTAGCAACCGGTCAAACATTGAATCGAACCCTATTGAAAATCCTAGAGCTCTTTCGAAATCCCCAAAATCTAGGGGAGTGTGTGATGCGCGTAGTACCATAATTCCTCCTTATAAAGCGAGGTTAAAAAAATTCACCCCTCATACGCAGAGCGGGTGACAGTTACGAGGTTTCCACTATGGACAACCTCAATCACGCCATCCTTCACCTTTACATAGATGTTGGAGGCGATGTCGTAAAACAATCCAAATTAACTCAGTAAACGAATCTGCTGTATAAGTACCAGAGCCCTTTACCACTAACTTAAATTCTGTTTTCATTTCACCTTCTTCAATATAAAAGAAGGGGCACAAGCATCAAGCCAAAGCCCCTTCAGTTTTATTTCCATAATATAAATTTCACATACTTATATTATATCATGGTTTATTGATTTGTCAAGTATCTTTTAGCCTCTATTATAGATGCCCCAAAGAACCCAGACTGCAATTAAACCCATAAGACCTTCTCCGCCCAAAGACTTAACTAAGCCAAGAACATTTCCTACGATATCAAGACCAATAAAAGGAACTGATGCGGAACCCGGCCATAGAATTTGCAGAACCACACCAAGTGCGATTAAGGCAATTCCAGCTTCGGTAAGACTACGCATCCATCCTACTGCTTTATCTAACATTTGTACTCCGTTATTAAATTAATGTGACATTGGTAAGTAAAAAACTACGTACCAGTTGAACCAAAACCACCATCTCTATCTGTCTTTTGAGTAGGGGCTTCATCAGACTCATTCAATGTATATTTTTCACACCGAACCAGTTCTCCTTGGCATATTCTGTCTCCATTATAAATTCTCACGGGTACGTTACTGATGTTCGTAACCATTGCATAAATGGGATCGACATAATCGCTGTCAATAATCCCCTCACAATTTGCAAGATAAACTCCCTGTTTGAATGCCAGACCAGATCTCGAATGTAATCGAATAGAGAACCCTTTTGGAATATCTGCGATAAGTCCAGTAGGAATCAACATTCTTTCCATATTATTGAGCTGTATAAATGTATTACTTATATTTATATCAAAAGCAATCCGCCGTGGTACTGATTTAGTGGAGATTGCTTGATAATATTCTACTTCTCCACCTTCAGGTAAATTTGCATGGAGATCAAAACATGCAGATTCTTCTGTTGAAAAAGCTGGTATTTGTGCTGTATCGTTTAATTTGAAAAATTTTAATTTTTCTGGTAACATTGGTGATTTTGATAATGTAGTATTTTTATTATCACTCTTCTTTTCCACCTTCTTCGCTGTTGTGCTCATAATTTACTTTTTTGCTTCCAATATTATATTTTGCGGTTAGTGCCCATTCATCTTTTTCTTTATATGCAAGAATTTTTAATTGATTTAAGGGAACTACATTAGTAGTTGTTTGATCAGGGGTTACTAATGTAACAAGCCCCCATTCTGCCAATAGGTTTGCTATTGTGTTTCTTCTCGCTTGGTCATTCTCTGAATAGTTAGTAGGTTTACCATCAAGTGCAAACAATTCTTTAAAATGGACAATATAATATCGCCCCTGTTTATGTAATATATGACAAGATTGAAACAGCGTTTTGTCTTTTCTTGATGCAACCCCAATTCTCGTAAGTGTTTCTCTAATCTTTAAAAAGTCATCTGGTTCTGCTAGAGTACATTCAACCATCTCATCGATGAGTGCGTTCATTTGATTTCTCCATTCCACCTTCTGCAAGTTTACTTTTAATAACTTCGATGTTCTCACTAGTGAGAACTTCTAAAGCTTCTTTTGCTTTTTCATTACCGAAACCAAAATATGTTTTGACTAATTCTAGATTATCAATTTTGTCTGGCTTCAACCATTTAGACCAACGTTTTCTTGGTCTAATGTTATTTAGTAAATAATCGAATTGGAGTTTGTTATCAAGGAAGTGTAACCTATTCATTTCATTGACTTGTATAACCGTATCTTGAAAAAAACTCAATCCACGATTGATAAGGAACGGAATATAGTCCTTTTCGGTCATAGAATCACCATCTTTCATGATATTTTTATGCTCATTAATAGATTTTATAAATTCAAATGGGCCTACTTTATTTTTCATATTATCAAATTATCTAGCACAGTTTGTGTTATTTTCATATCAAAAATCATATGATACCTAGAAGTATCACCATTATTATATACAGAATGTGGTTTACGTTTGTCCATGTACCAATATTCACCCTGCTTCATGTAATATGTATTAGTTCCTCCCTGAAGGTCTTGTAGTTCAAAGTATGCTTCAGGATTTGATTGTAAACAATAGTGTATTCTTGCCGTTTTACCAATTTGTATTCCGGCATTCATTTTATCTATTCCTTTATCACTATGTCTTGTTATATTACCCCCCTTTGGAGAAACTTTGGCAACGGCCAACCATAAACAATCATCAAGAGAGGTTATTGAATTAATTATCTCCTCAATAATTGGAAACCGTTTAGTATATTCTTCATTTAATTCTCCCCTTTGTCCTTGTTTAGCTTTCTTTGTACCATACGTGACTATTAATGGTATAATCTCAATAGAAGTCCAAGTATGATCTTTTCCTCCGTATGATTTTTGATGGTCAGCTATTCCCCATCCATCTTCTACAAACTCATCGAGTTCAGATACAAAATCATCCAAACCGTTAATGTAAGGGTAATCCAACTTGCAGCAAGGGATGTCTTCATATTGTTTTAGTCCTGTTTGTTTTTGTTCTCCGGAATAATAGATACCTCTAACCTCTGCGGCAACAGCATCAATTCTTGAAGATATCCATGATGCATCAAATGCTTCAGCAATATCTTTGTCTGGTTTATGTTCCATATTAACATGAGTAAACCAAACATCACGTTCACCAAATGGTGACTTTCTCATTTCTGAAATCCAATCCTTCACATGATCATGATAACCTTCTTTATAGAAAAATCTATTAACACAAACATCACCTTTCTTGATGTGTCCAACTACGTTGTTAGAAAAATCTCGTACAGATCTATTAGTTTTAGATGTATCCCCTATTATACCATAGTTTTTATCATTGTCAACATATAAACTTCCATTGAGAGCATGATGGTTAATCTTCCCCCAATGGACTTTTGCGAATGGATTAATCTGGACTTCTCCATCATAATCTATGAATAACTGTGAAATATTTCGTGCTTCTTCTTTGTCCATGAAATATTTATGCTATGGTAATTCCAACCATTGTTGAATTAATAGATTATATTTTGTTTCCTCATATGCACGTATCAAATTTGATTTTCCACCAATATTTTCAGCTCCCATATTATGGGTATACTTTTTCCATTCTATATTTTCAAATATTTTTCTAACAAAAGGTTGATATGCTTTAATAAGAAAGTGGGTAGTAGTATTTTCTTCAATTTCATTTAGTTCACATACTCCAATTTTTCCCCAATACTTAAGGCCGAAGTCCCAATATTCATTCTTTTTAATTTGTTTTCTTACCGATACTCTTTTCTTTACATTATCACAAGTGAGAAATAAATCAAAATCTTCATGGACAGTTTTTGGTCTTTCTAGTATTCTAAGGTTAGGTTCATGATTTCCTCTTTTCCAGAGTTGTTGACAACATTTAACATGATGTGGTTTTCCATTAAGTAAAAAACTATCTTTAGGTAAGTGTTCACTATAAACACATGAAAAATTTACATCCAATTGTCTATGAAGTTTCCAACTAGAAGTCCATTTTAATGGTACGATAAAAGCAATATACTCACTAAACTTTGCTGCATGATTAAAAAACTTTACAGCCAAAGGATTTAAATATCCTCTACCAAAAGGTGGATTTCCAATCGTTAATATTTTCTTATAGTTTTTGTGAAATAAATTCTCTTCATCGTATGGTTCAAGACCAACAGGAAAATAATCAAAAAAATCCTGTTTAATAATACCATCACCTTCTGGAACCAAATCTATAGATACAGCATCCTCCGGTAAGCACTTTGATATATTACCACATCCAGCAGAAGGTTCAAGTATAATATCCATGTCATCAAATGATACATGTGATTTAATATTTTCAACAAACCTTTTAGAAATTTCTGGATGTGTATAAAATTTATCTAAATCCCTACTAATATTTTCTTCCTTCATTTAGTTGAATTTCCTTTTTGAACACACAAGATGGGGATATGTCCAGTAGTTTCAACGAATATGTCAGTAACCCACTCTTCATATCCTCTTCCTCTGTTATATTCGATTGTCCGTGTTCTCCCCCCGAATCCTTCTTCAGTCACATATTTTTTCTCAATACGAATACCATATATTTCTACCTTCATACCTTCTGTAATACCATGATAATTAGATTCTGTAATAACATAGTTAGTAGTAGAACAAGAACCTTTCTTCATAGCCTTTCTAGTTCCACACGAATATGAAGCAAATCGCTTTTTAAGACTTGAAAGAGACATACCAATTTTGACAATGTGGCCATCATATGCAATACAATATACCCATTCCGCGCCCTCATCTTCCCAATAAGGAGAATCTTTTAAATAATCAACCAGTTTACCTTCAAACTCTTCTCCATTAATAAACTCTCTATTTGAGTTAGGGAAAGATTCTTTTTCATTAAAAACACAATGTGCTACCAAATGCATTTTTTCAGTAAGAGCCTCTTCAAACTCTTCAGTAGTTATTTCTTCTTTATGATCAAACGTAAACCCGTTTGAATCAATGTATTTGGACATTTCAGGATAGATGTGTCCTGTATCTGCTGTTGGATAATTCATATTAAAACCCCCTTTTCCAAATTTTCCTTACTGATTTACCATTTACATAGATAGACATGGTTTCATACACATCAAAGATGGCACCCATGACTTTTTCCAATTCATCAACTGCACGAAGATGACCGGTTTTCACATCAATATTTTCCCATAGGGAATTCTCGTTGCGAATTTTAATCATTTTACGCATCAATTTGTTAGCTTCTTCTACAGTTTCAACGGATTTAACGACACGTTTTCGACCTGCTCTAAACTCAAACACGGTTCGTTTTCGGCTCATCGCTCCGGCCTTGTACGCTGTGTGAATACTCATAATGTTCTCTCATTTAAGTTATGGGATTATTCCCCTTCTTTATTGTTACAGGACCATTATAACACTACTGGGTCAGGAAGTCAAGTGTTTATACAAACTTTTTGCATTTATTTTTGTTCTCTCAAGAGTTTTCCGAAACGAACAAGCAGAACAATGTGGAGGAGCCACACCTTCCATAGTGGTGCTCCTTCCAAATCAATTTCTATTGTCTCTTCACCTATTGTAATTTCTTTAATCATTGATATCCATCTTTATCGAACTTCACGTAACTGATGTTTTCACCTCTCAGGAGTCTCTGTTCCTTTCCGAAATACTCCTTGATGGACATATCCTTTGGGATGAGTTCACTAAGGGGTATTGAGTTCTTTTCATAGTAAACATCTAAATCAATATGTCTAGTATCAGATTCATATTCTTCATAGGAATTATGATAATTTTTTCGTAGATGTTCTTTGAAATTATCAGAGGTTACGGATTCGTTTATCTCTATCTGCACTTTTTCATAATCATTCATAATCATTTCTCGTTTGGGAAAAGTCTAATAGAAAATTGGGTACATCCCCATCTCTTTTTAAACTACACTTATATTTTAAGCTATTCCGGGCTGAAAGTCAAGTGTTTATAGAATTATTATTTTAAAATAATATCAGTATGTTATAGGTCAAAAACAGGAAATTTACAAAAATAAAAAATATTTACAAGTACGTTTTTAATTATGTAACAATAACAATAAGATACCAAGTTAACATAATATTAAAAATGTAACTTAAAAAGTAAAAAGGTAGAGGTCTAAGGGCCAGAACCCCTATCTGGGACCCCCACCTTATTGTGCTAAAAAACTCTCTAAAGGATTTCTTTGTTCATAATGTGACAAATACGATTCTTTAATTCGTTCTTTGTGATTCTTGAGGTAGATGGTATGACAACCATCTTGGAAGGTTTTTTTGGGTCTAAACAAAAGTTCATTTGAAATCTTTCCGGCAAATGCTTTTCTCAACATCGGTTTCCACATCGGGCCGTCTTCTTTATATTTTGGTGGAATCCTCAAACAAAACTCGACCAAATCTTTGTGAAGAAATGGTGTCCTTAACTCAACAGTTCCACCATACATCATTGCTTTATTGGTACGTATTAAATTGTTTTTGTGGAGATTTACTACCAGCTTATAACGTTCTTTGATGTAGTCTTTGTCCTTATAGTTCCATGCAAATACATGACCATAAGATGCAAACAATTCATCGCTCCCCTCTCCACCAAAAACAACTTTGAATCCTTCATCACGAATTCGTTTGGAAAGTGCTAATTGGGCAACCGCCGGAGAAACTTGTGTCCACGTATAATCTTCGACTGCATAGACCGCCTCACTCATATTGTCATTGACCCATTCCTCATCAATAATTACTTCATGAAGTGGAACACCTATTTCTTTACTTGCCATTCGGGCATAATACAAATCATCTTTCTTACCAGTATCACCGACACTCACTACAAAAGCCTGTAGGTCTGGAATTTGTTGTTTAAGTAGATAAGTAACGATAGTTGAATCTACACCGCCAGACAAAATTGTACACACCGGCACATCTGAAATTAATTCATTGTGTACACCCTCAGTCAACAAATCTCTAATACCATCGATTACTTCTTCTTCTTTCATGTCTTCAATATCTGTCATAGCAGGAAACTCGTAAAATTTTGTTTTCACTAGTTCCCCTGTCACATAATCAAATTCATAGTAACAGCCAGGATCTACTAATACAACATCGGAGGCATTGATATTCAAGGATTTTGTAATTGTTTTTAATTCACTTGCAACTACAATTTGTTTTCCCTTCTTAAAAAAATATAAAGGAATTCTCCCTATGAAATCTCTAGCAAAAGTTAGTTTCTTTTTTTCTTCATCCAAGACTGCAAATCCAAACATACCATCAAGATTTTTGATACAATCTTCTTGGTCTAAATGAAACATGTTCAATAACAATTCTGTATCACTTCCTGTATGTAAATCAAATTTAGATTTATGACTATCCATACTTCGCCACAGTTCACCATTATAGACTAAAATATATGGCCATTTGAACATAGGTTGCTGTGATTCTTCAGTCAAACCCTGAATAGAAAGTCTGTTGTGTCCTAACCAAGTATCAGTTTCAATACTGTAGTTAATTCCTTTACTATCTGTACCACGATGATCTATAAGCTTTAAGGCATCGGTAAATTGTTTTTCAGATGTAAAAATATTCCCTATTACAAATCCACACATTATTTTTTCCTAAAAAGAAACACGGGCTCATATTTAAAACTATCGGATTTTATATTCTTGCCAGGCATTTTTGATAAGGTAAGTTGAAACGTTTCCATATATTCAAATTCTTCAGATAGAACTATATTTGCACATTCACCTTCTAAATTATCAAATGAACTAACATTAGCTATATTGATTGCCAAATAGCGTCTTGGTTTTAAGCCATATGCGCAGTTTTGTACTGTCTTACGTAAAAATCCCTCTAACCAATCTGCTTTATTAGGAAACTTTTTATAACTCTGGGTATCCTCATCAGAATATTTTTCTGTATCAAAGTATGGTGGTGAAGTGAAACATAAATCTAAAGATTCTTTTTCGGGGACATAATCTTCACTTCCACTTTGAACTATTTCTAAACGTTGAGTAGTTCCAAAAAGATTTGATTGATTGCCCCAATCCTTTGCAATTTGATTCAATCCATTAAATGTTTCTTTTGATGGTTCAGTAGCAATATAATTTATATGTGTTTTTATTGCACCTAACAATCTTCCACCATAACCTCCGGACATATCCCATGTAGTACCACCATCAGGTAAAAACTTTTCATATATTGCTTGTGCGGCAGTTGGTCTAAAATTACTAACTCCTTGAGAGCCAGACATAACTTTCAAAACTTTTCTTAAACCAGAGGGCGAGTCTACATGGCCAAGTTGTTTCATTTTCGTTTCGATTCTCCCCTTATCATTGAAAAAAGTTTGTAGAGGAGTATTCATGTTACCACATTTAACATCAAAAGCATGAGGCATATAAGACCACAACAAAGCAAGACCGTGCATTGTTTGTTTTATTGTTTTACCATCCCACAAATTTCCTTGATACTGAATAAATTTTTTGAATTCTTCTCTTCTCCAAACATTATCAGTAGGATAATATGGGAACTCTTCAGTCTCCAAACAACGCATTTGATTTTCTTTCCAAAACTACTCTACTATTTCTAACAGGTGGCTCATACTTAGGATCATTCCTCAACAACCAATGAATTTCACCAAACACCATACTAAAGTATCGTTCATCATATTGTGTAATACCATATGCTTCCCACGCCTTATGTCCATGATACGTTACTTTTTTCGTTGCTACTAGCTCATCTCTTCCTTTAGGATCTAACATATCCATTTGAGCATTTGTTATTCTACCATCATTCACAGCTTCAAGTAACGCCTCATTATCTATACAAGCAGGTCTTGATATAGAAATAATATTTCCACTAAATTTTTCTAACAATGCTTTATCCAAAATTGGTGTATCTGTAGGTGATGAAGCAACAATTATTGTATCAAAACTCTCCATATATGGATAAATTGTATTGTAATCGGTTATGGAATTCACTTCTGTTACATTATAATCAAAGGTATTAATAGCTTTACCAATTTTACCTGCTCCTAATAATAAAACGTTTGTACCTTTTTTCCATCGATCAATCCATTTTGCTACATTGAATGTATCTGGGTCTAGACAAACAACCCCTACTCTACGTTTCTCTGCTAATTCTAAATTGATATTATCCGATCCATGTGCTCTACATTGAATCCATTTTAGATTTGGATATGCATCAAATGTTTTTTGTCCTATCTTGGAAAACTTTACACTCAGTACTTCTGTTTCAAGATCACGTTCAATTTCATCTTGAGAACCCATGATTTTATAATCTTCCCATTCAAGTTTATTATCTCTTATTTCATCCCACTCTTTAAAGTATGGTTCATAATGAAATAAATCATTCATGTCTTTCTTGTCTTTTAATACAACCTTGCTCACCAGTTACCTCCTAGATTCCAAAATAAAATTTCACCTTCAAATTTTTGTATATTTTTTTCTAACCAATACCACGCCTTCTTATCCCAAAATTCATTACAAGGAAATGGTGTTTCATACGATTCCATCATATCATCGAACTCAAATTCACTCTTGACTATTTCAATTTGTTCTGATGGTTGTATTTGATGCTTGAGAAATTTCTTTTTAATTGTGTCTTCACCAGATACATTTACTGTATGAAATGTTCTTGTGTTTCTTGGATCAAGCAAGGACGCCCATGGCTCATGTTCTAACATCAAACCTAAACAAGTAACACCAGAACCAGAAGAAACGACTAAATGATCAAAGTCTAATTCCTTCTTAACTTCTCTTAATCTTTGTCTTTGCGTTGCTATATAGGCATCGTGATCAAACGCATACGGAAGTCTAATGTAATTCTTTTCCCTTGCTATCTGACCAACTTTGTTGTACATTACATTCATCATATTAGGTTTAATAGGAAGAACGTTTTCAGATTTTTCTAGGATATGTTGTGGGAATTTTTTGGAATCAGGATAGGCCATAATAAATTCATAATCTAATTCTTTTGACACTTCAGCGAGTGCCCATCCAGACCACGAACCATAAACAGAAAGATGTATTAAAGGCTTTGATGGTTTTATAGTAGTCAGTACATTCTTGAGAGCAGTCAATTTACCCCACGGCGGATGTACTGTACCATCGCCCATTAAGTCATCACGTTTTACATGAACTTGTTTACCTTCTACAGTATAAGTTTCAATTGGTGTAATTTCATTAATCAAAGAACCCCGCTAATGACGCGTTACTAGTAGTAGTAGCTTGTTGTAACTGTCGTGTTCCGTTTTTCATGAAAAATCCATCTCTTGTACGTAGTCTTTCTTGCATTTCTTCGTATACTTCAGGATTATTTCTGAGTCGGAAAATTTCCAAACCTCTTTCTGATTGACCAGATTCAATAGTTTCTATAGTATGGCAATTCATACACAAAATCTTACACTTTCTAATCTCTTGAAATAATTCTCTTATGTATTGTCTATTTTTTTCTTTTTTAACATGAGCAATTCTTTTAACCAATCCATTCATTCCTGATCCACCCTTTCCCTGACCTACGCAATAATGATTCTTTTCTAAAGGATTTATATGATCAAAAACTAATGCATAACCATTCTCATTATATCCACATATTTCACAACCTTTCGCACACTTGTATTTGTGAAGCCAATGAATTCTTCTGTCTTTTGTTCTTTTTCTTCTTGCGTTATTCTGAGGAGTACTCATTCGAAAAACCCATCTAATGTAGTTTTTTCTTTAGATGTTTCTGAGAACTTTTTCTTTTTGATTGGTTCTTGAACCACGGCCGGTCCCATACCCCCCAAAGTAGAATCTTTAAAAGGAGCAAATAAATCAACATCTTCTCCGCCAGGTTTTTGAAAACACCAAACAGATTCGACAAACCACTTTGCTTGCCATTCATCGTATTTTGCTTTTCTTTCTTCATGTGTATCTCCCTCAAAAGATTTTATGCTTTTCGGGCGAGCCATAATTCTCATTCCAATTTGCCCTTTGAAATATTCTTTAAGATCATTTACTAAATCATCACAAGACTTATGGCGTTTACCTTTGACTTTCGGGTCCATAATATTAACCATTAACCATCCGCCTGGACTTAATTTATCAAATGCTTTTTTCATTACAGGAAGATAGAATCCATCTCTCCACTCTTCATAAGAATTATATCTACTCCATGATTGATCACCTTCAAACTTACTACCCTCTGCATATCGTTCAGTAGCAAAGTATGGTGGAGAACTAAACATGATATCAATGTCATTAGGAATTTCATCCCACGGCAAGTCTTCAGCAGGCGATCTATAAATTTTTACTTTCTTTTTTCCTTCAACTGAAAACCAATTCTCACCAAATTCTGATTTAGGTTTTTCTTCTCCTAACCAATTTTCATACTGAACTGCCATCTTGTGATAATTTTCATGGAGATCACCATTCGGGTCCATTCCATAATATTCATCGGCATTAGAAGCAAAAAATCCTGTCATACGATCACCCCAACCTGAACTTGTATCGAGTACTTTTTTAGATTTAGTAAAATCATAAAAAGCTTTAGCTACTGATGGTTTGAATTGTGTCGCAAAATATGCTCCAACTCGAACACCTTCAATGTACAAATTATTCTTGAGAGGCATTCCACAATCTGGATGAAGTCTCCATATCGGTGAAAGTATTTGTTTTAAATCTGTTTGATCATTCCACATTGTAATTGGACTTGGTGAACGATCATAACTACATTTCATTCGTTCACGATTCATGAACGCATCAGAAATGGTATTAAAAATTGCACTAAAATTTAAAATTCCTATTCCCCATTCTGGAAAATTGCCAACATAGTCATCATATTTTTCATGGACTGTTTTACACTTTTCTTTTGGGAAAATATTATCTTTTAGATTGAGATTGCACAATTTATAAAAGCTTTGTCTAACTTCGTGCATATCAAATTCCCTGAATGGAAATTTGGGGTGGTGTTTTTCAAAGAAATGAATCAAAGTATCGATCATGACTTTCGCCCGTTTGGACATGGGCAAAGAAGTATCTGTATCGACATACTTCGTATTTAAGTTTTGCCAAGTAAATAAATCGAATACTGGCAACCCATATTCATTTACATTATCTTCATAAATTTTTAATAATTCTTCGTTCATTTGAATTCGCAATCTACCATCATCTCTGTGAGACAGGCGACTAGGTTAATTTCTTGGTCTGCGACAAACGCAGACTTGTATTGATATTCCGCAATAATAAGAACAGCTTGGGGGATTGAAGTATCCTTGAGATGTTCATGTATTCCATCATAAATCTTTCGAAAAATCCTTACCGGATCATTATCGACATTTTGAGTAACCCATTTACGTACTTCAGAAAAATGTTTTTCTTTTAATGCCCTCATCAATTCAAGAAGATTGATTTCACCAATCTGTGCCAAGATACCGGCATCGATAATTCCACCTGCTGCATATCTTTGAAGTTCGTTTATTACTCTCCTCATATCTGGAAAGTGTTTCAAAACTAATTCAACAAGAACCTTTTCATCAAACTTGATTCCCTTCTCTGTCAAAATTTCTTTGACTCTTACTAAACATTCTTGACCAAGTTTCGGTTTCTCTGCTCTTGGAATTACAAATTCTATTACAGAGCAACGTGAATGGATAGGATCAATGATCCGATTACGAAAATTACAAGTAAAGATAAAACTAACATTACTGCTAAATTTTTCAATGAACCCCCTTAGTGCTGGTTGAACCGATTCAGCATTCATGTAATCTGCCTCATCGACTATGACAACTTTTCTTCCACCAGTCATTGAGACTGAACTACAATATTGCTGTAGAAGTGTTCTAACTGTATCTATATTTCTTCCCTCATTTGAACCATTTATCATTAAATAATCCAAACCTATTTCATCACACATAGCACGAGCTATTGTGGTCTTACCTACACCGGCTCCACCAGACAAAAGTAAATTAGGAATTTTACCATCATTAACAAAACCTTGAAAGACTTCTTTGGTTGGTTCTAATAGAACGCAGTCCGCCACTCTTTTAGGGCGAAACTCTTCTACCCATAAAAAGTTTTCCATGATTATCCGTTATAGTTTGAATTTTGTTCTGTTGCGATCCAATATTGTAATTTGGAATGTTCGTGTGCGAAATGTGCAATCCCTTTGGATGAAATTCCAACTTGGTATCCACCACTCAAAAGTTTCATGTTCTCAATTTTGAAAACCATTTGAAAATCTAATGTAGTAGTTCCAACTTCTCTTCGAAATTCATCAGAAGAATTATTATTGGTATCAGTAGCTACCAAAAATATTTTACTTTCATCACCATGTACAACTAATTCTGGTAACGATAAAACTTGTGCCGCCTTCAGACAAGAATCGTATGCGTCTTTCGACATTTTGAAATTGATTTCCGGTTCAGGAAAATCAAGTTTTTTCTCTGGAGGTAAGACTAACATGGCTGGATCTCCATAAACATAATCTAGTTCATATTCGTTACTACGAATATTCAATTTATTTTCACCAACATTTAATTCAGGAGACTTTTCAAAAAGACTAAGTGCACCTAACAATTTGTTAAGATCATAGATAGCAAATGTGCTAGGAATGTCTTCACTAATTTCTGCACTTGTTAGAATATTTTTTTGAGGTGAAATTGTTGATAGTGATTTACCCTGTTTGAATTGTATGTTTTGATTTATTGTTGCGTAGTTTTTGAGTATCGCGAGTGTTTCTGCTGTTAACTTCATCGTATTCCTTGTATGATTTGTATTAATTGTATATCTTATTATATCATGTATTGTTGATTTGTCAAGTTATTTTGTGGGTGTAGTAAGTTTCACCTTCCCCTTCTTTTTGTCAGCTCGTTCTGCTGCTCTCCGTTCTTGTCGATTTTGTTTTCGTTCTTCTTTCAATGGTCTTTCTTGTATATCTACTCCATGTGATGCATATTCCAATTTACCCAAATCTTTTAATGTACCATTGAAAACATAAGTACCAACATGATTCACTTCCATCCAGGGGCACAACCAAGTTGTAAATCCTATCTTTCTTGCGAATTGACAAAACATATAATCTTCAGACAAATAACGATCTGAACCACTTGCGCCTTTTCCTGCATATAATTCATTATCAATTACTGTATCAAAGAAGGCATGAATGTATCGTTTGCCATCAAAATGTTCTGAACGATTATGATCTGGTTTGTAGGAAAATTGGGGATACTCTTCTCTAAATGCTTCAAAGACTTCACGGGCGATTATAACAAAACCTGTACCCACTTCTAATACTTCAGTTGGTTCATCAATTTTAATTTGAGTTGTACCTGCTGTTGGATTAAATACAAAATCTCCTGTAAATTTTTCTAATATTGTAGGGTCTTCATCTGCTAATCCCGCATCAACAGCATTACGAACTTTTTCCCAAGCAATACATTTTTTGGGATAAGGTCCGCCAATAATTGGTTTATCTTTTCCAACAAGGGAAGCGAGTGCTAATACATCTTGAGGATTAAAATTGATGTCCGAATCAATGAACATCAGGTGGGTATAAGGGGAACGTAGAAATTCATCTACCAAATAATTTCTTGCTCTTGTAATTAAACTTTCATTAAAAAGATAAAAGAACTTTATATCCATTCCATATTTTGTGGCGGTAGTTGCTAAATCACAACATGCTTTAGTGTACATTCCATGACATTGCCCGCCATACATTGGAGTACCGATAAATATTTTCTTTTCTCTTAGTTCTTTAATATCAATTGAAATTTTCATTTCACTTTCCTATTATAAAATTATTATAAAAATGTTAATGTTAGGTAGAGCTTAAACTATCCTATCCTCACCCGTGGCACGTACCTCTGGGCTTATTGTATAGGCATCTTAACTTCATTTAAGTAGAGCTCTTACTCGCACTCAAGTGCAGAGTCCGTCCCTCTGACCTGGCTTTAGAGTCATTTACCTAACAAATCTATTTTAGATTCATCTATTCCACCATGCTTCTCAATCACTTCATCAATAATTGAACACGGCACATATCCATAAACCGTACCACAAAGATTTTCTTCATCTTCTGCGTAGGATGTAAGCAATGTTTCTTCTGTAGACGGAAAACCGACTTCAGCTCGTTCATAACTATCTGCCACATCTCGTGGCTCACTATACAAAGATTGTCCTGCTTGAACAGACATTTTAAATCCATCATTACAAACTACTTTAGGAGTGCGAGAACTTGTCATGCCTGGCACAAGTTTTGTGACTGTTCTATACTTCTGTATAAATTCATTAATTTTCATATCATTAATATATATAAGTTTAAGATTTATCTTTTTTATATTCCCTGGCGTGCTGCAATGCTTCTTTCTTTGTCTTGAAAAAACCACCACCCATTTCTACTTCATCTTCGAATCTTCGTACCATGTATTTGCCCACAGTAGGGGAACCAAAAATAAATTCACCTTCTTCAAGGATTTCAATCGTTGTTTTTTTCATCTTAATCCACTCCAATTTAAATAGGGATCATCGAACATTTCCATTTGGGCTTGTTCTTTTCTCCATTGTCTAATTGCATCTCCACGTTCCTCATCAATCACATGTTGAGGGAGATCATCTACATTTTCCATAGGTTCTTCTGCAACCTTTTTGGCTATACTATCTACCATTCCATCACTCCAAAGATAGGTTAAATTATTCATTTGATTTCAATGTTTGTTGATATTGTTATTCTTGGTTCTTTTGTCGGTCCTTGTTCCACAACTTCATGATTTAATGTTGAAGGAAAAATAATCATATCATCTTCTTGACATGGCATTATAAAATCCTCTAACAAATAAGAATTGTCCGGAGCCCCTAAATCCAAAAAATTAATTGTACTCACTTGCAAGTGTTTTGTAAATGGTGCAAAGTTTGCTGGATTATTAAACCGTGTAAAAACATGTTCTTTTTTAAAATTCACATAATGACAAGTAGAAAAACTCTCCTTTGTTAAATGATTATGAGAGCCTATCCGTTGACCTTCAAGAATTGCTGAATAACTTCTAATGTCAAGTTCCCATCTAAAAGGTTTTTCTGTAAATACTTTTTCATCAAAAAATTTATTAAATACTTTTGTATATTCACGGTTAAGTTTGTCAAAATTTACAAATCGAAAAGTTATATCATCATAATCTTTTTCAAAACTATTTTTTTTATAATCATTTCCAAATATACTAACGTATGTACAAGCATTCTTTTTTAAATTTTTATTATACTTTATATCCTCAACTATTTTTTCTTTATCATAAGAAGTAGGATCAATTCTAATTTTGTAAATTGGAAAAGAAAATAAATTTAATTGTGAAAACTCACTCATCTTATCTTTGTATTTTCAATAGTGGTTTTAGCTCGTTCAATTTTTTTCTTTAATCGTTTTTTCTCGGTATCATCTTCACAAGATTTTAGCTTCTCTTCATATACAAGAATAGATGCTTTTGTGCGTTCGATTGCGCCTTCTTGGCGTCTTCGTTTTTGTTGGTTCATAGTTTTTATAGACTAAACATTACTACTGCTGTAAGGTATAACATACCCATCATCAATACGAATGTTGCGATCTCTTCAAGCCACATTTTCATTGTTTATCTCTATTAAAGAATCTCTCCAGTCACCCAATTCAGAATCAATTCCTGTATGGGTAATTCCTTCTGCTGAAAGAAAAACTGGGTTTGTAATCTGTAAAAATTTACCTTCTTTAACATCCCAATTATCACAAGCAATATCGGTTGCGACACTTGGTTCGTTTTCAAAGGCATAAAGTTTACCATCCATATCCCTAGCCAAAAACTTGAACGTATCTGGTACTAGGGTTTCAACATTTATTTTTTTCATCATTTATCCTATTAAGATTAATCTTCATAATCGGAATTTTCTTCATCCAAAAGTCTGTGAGCTTCTTCAGCTTCAGTTTCATCGAGATCAACTCCGGCATCAATCTTGGAATACAAATCCAAGAAAGAAGTTTTCGTATCTTCATCAAAACGATTCACACACATTTCGATTGATTTCATTCTATCACCGAAAATTGCGAATGCGTTTGAAATATGAACCAATCGGCGAGTTGCGATTACTTCATCGATTCCACCATCGTAAAAAGTCTTACGAATGGCGTTTGCCCAATTCACCAACTTCTCTGCGAAATCAGAATCAGGAACTCCAAGAGAATCAAGAACTTTGTTCACGATTTTCTTTTCGGTTTGGGCTGAAGGATAATTAACTTCCATTGTGATAGGAAATCTTTCAAGGAAAGCTTCGTTCAAGATATTGGTAAAAACAAATCTACCATCTTCAGAACCTTTTCCTTTAGTATTGGCGGTTGCGACAACCGAAAATCCCTCGGCTGGTGTAACCATTCTGTTTATCTTTTTCAAATAAACACCTTTACCCTCAAGTATAGGTTGTAGACACATCACTTTGTTGGATGCCAAGTCAATCTCATCAAGGAGAAGAACTGCACCACGTTCCATTGCGATGACCACAGGACCATCCTGCCAAACTGTATTACCATCAACCAATGCGTAGTGACCCAAAAGATCATCTTCATCAGTTTCAACAGTAATGTTAACCCTGATAAATTCTCTCTTGAGTTTTGCACAGGCTTGTTCGGTCATATAAGTTTTACCAGTTCCAGATTCACCAGTTTCAAATACTGGATAAAATTTTCTAGAACTCAAAACCTTAATCAAATCACTAAAATGTCCGTGAGCCACGAACAAAGGATCTTTTTTAGGAATCAATTCTGCTGGATTAAAATATGTACTCATATCTAAAGTATCACTCTCTACTTTTTTTGTTTTCACAGGAGCCGGATCTACCGGACGATCTGGTTGTACTACCGGAGCAGGAACCACATCTGCGACTGATGCACCTTCTCCACCATTTAATGCAGGAAGACGATAAGTATCTTTACTAACCTTAGTAAAGGCACCCATTCGCCGTGCGTCAGTCAACCAAAATGGGAATTTCAACCCATTCTCTTCTGCTATTTCAGTAATAGTTTTCTTTGCTAATACTGCGCCTTCGCCATATTTGACGATTGCCGCTGAAAGAAACTTTAACTGTTTTTCAGTATATGTCATTTTCACATCTCTCATAATGTATGTTTTATTTGATGAAGAACGTTTCTTCATCTTCAGGTACCATTATACAGTAAATTGGTCAGGAAGTCAAGTGTTTATACAAACTTTTTTCACTTTTTTTCATGCCGCTACCATATTAATGAATCTTGACAAAAGTTTTCTCTTCTCAAGTTTTCCGGAAGAAAACTTCTTAAAGGCTTTCGCCATTTGTGCTACAGTTGCATCTTCTGCAACTTCTAAAGTAGTCTCTTCAACTTCCAAACTTTTTCCACCTTGAACCAAATATTGTTCATTAAATCCCATCATTTCAGGGGCGATCATATATTTGTTTTTACGCCATTCTTTCATTGCATTGTGTACTTCTTCCCATTCTGGAATAGTATCTGTTTCACCTCTAGACTTTCTTTGCTTATCAAGATGATGTTGCATTTCATACTTTTTCATTCTATCAATCAAGAAAAAGTTAACAATATTAATATTAAAAACATCTCTTTGAAATCTAACCAAAGCTTCTGTGAAAGATGACGCTTGCCGAAAATCATGTTTTGAGTCAACTAACATTGTTTTTTTAGAAACTGGATCTCGTAAAATCACATTTTGCTTTCTTACATCAAAATGTTCAACGTTTGTACCATTCTCAGTCCAATAGTTATTTGAGGAATGAGAATCACCATCAGTAAGAAAAATACTATTAATAACATCAACTTGATTCTTCTTTTGAAATTCTCTCATTATTGAAAATGATACCAACAGAGTTGAATTCAAAGGCGTTCCACCAAGATTCATTCTATCTGGAATATTGAAATATACTCCTTCTCCATAATAACGATAGGCGTTAGAATAATAACTTGCTGTTGCTGTCATAAAAATATATGCCTCATGAAGTTCTTTTGCTCTCATCCTTGAAGAAAACAAGTTCAAAAGATTGAAACGATTAATAACCACATCTCCGTAATCTGGAGTTTTAGTTGACAATATATGTCCATTACTGTCAGTCCAATCTATATCATCTTTGTATCTTGTATAGGAATCACTAAAGGCATAGACTTCAAAAGGAATGTTCACTCTCTTACAGAACATAACCAAAATCATCAACTGGTCAATAGTCCCTTTCATATTTTTTGACATTGAACCAGACCAATCGACAAACATCACTAATCCATGATTTTTTCCATCAGGAGTAATAGACAATTTCTTAAAAATATGTTCATTATATTTGTATGTATAGAGCCTTTCAGAATCAAGAATTCCAGAATTGGCGGTTGCTGTTCTTGCATGTTCTTTTGCCGCTTTCTTCATTTCAAATTCTTTTGCGAGGTATTCAACAATTTTTTTATTCTTGTTACGAAAATCTTTGAACAATTTTGTTGCTGCATCCAACATCTCTACACCGGTTATCTCATTACTATATCTTGGTTCAGTACTACTTGAATACATTTCACGATATTCCTCATATACATCTGAAAAATTAACAACAACATTTTTCATATCGATCTTGGTAGGAAGATTCAAATATACATAATCTTTTGCTTCTTCTGATACTAATTCAATTTCATTATTTCGAAAGTTGCTATCAGTTTTTGATTCAGGCTCAAACCTTCCATCCATACCGCCTTCTTCTCCAGACCCACCGGCTTTTCCTTCTTCAGTTTCATCTTCATCTTCTTCAGAAGATTCTTCACTCCCTGCACGTTTTTCCTTTGAATCATCTTCGCCATCTTCGCCATCTTCACCGGCACCATCTCCAGATTCACCTTCTTCGCTATCTTCATTAGAATTTTCAAAATCACTAGGATCATAATTTTCATTCCAATCTTCATCTTCATCCACCATTACATCTTCCCATTCATGGTCACTCATATCGGTTTCAGATTCATTTTCTTTTGCATACTCATAAAGATCTTCACAAATCTTGACAACTTCTTTCCAAGTTTGGGCTTTATCAATTCTATCAATAAAGACTGATTCTTCTCCAGAAAATGAAATATTCAAATGACTACCTACTTTATAGTGAAGATTAATTCTATCAATCAATCCCAAACCGGCCACTTCTTCCTTTTTAATACCGAAAAAATCACGCTTCATCAAATCGTTATAACCATTGACAAATGACCTTCGACCACCAGGATATTTAATTTTAATTTTTCTCTCAATTCGTGCATCTTCAACTACATTAAGAAAGGATTTGAATCCTTTTCCATGATCTTTTGCATCATGTAATCCCTCTTCAGGAGTGAATAATGCGTGTCCAACTTCGTGTAGTACCAGTAAATCATAAAGACTCCCGTTCATCTCTTTCCAAATTGGAAGACGGAGAACGCGATTCTTTGTGTCAAATGATGCTGTATTAAATTTACCATGTTCAACAGTCAAGTTTTCTGAAGCGAGAAGTTTCGCTAGAATTGACTTTGATTCTTTATTGGCTAATTTCATTTCCATTTTTATTCTCTAAAAAAGTTTCTTTCTCATTGTTACAGGACCATTTTATCATACCTGGGTCAGGAAGTCAAGTGTTTATACAAACTTTTTTCATTTTATTCCGTATGCCTTGGCTAATGTTGGAATGTCCTTATATCCACAGGCATTCCAAATTTCCATACTTTCTGAACCTATTTCCCAGCGAACACGTTTGTTTACCAGTAGTTCAATTCGATTGAATTCTTTCACATCCATTTCAGGCGTTCTATCTGTTACAGTTATCTCGCCACCATTTCGTTTGAGGTGGTTCAATCTCCACCAGAATTGTTTAGTTGATTTTATTTTCATAACATTTCATACCTATCCAATGTGATCCATCTTTTAAATTCTCTATCAGTTCCTTTTTACATTCATTAGAACATACGTGACCCGTACCTTTTGGACAATTAAACATCTTGCTAACATCAATTCCAGAATCATTTCTATGTGTAGTTTTACAATTAGTACAAATCATATTTTCCCTTTTTCATTTGGGTTGACGGATGAGAATCGAACTCACGACCTTTTGAATCACAATCAAATGCTCTACCAATTGAGCTACCGTCAACATCTGGTGGGGAGAGAAGGAGTCGAACCTTCACAGTCTCAGACGGCTGATTTACAGTCAGTTGGGCTCGCCACGTGCTCAGCCTCCCCATATGTTGAGGGTGAGGAATCGAACCTCACACCGACAATTCACTCTCAAGTGAATTTAGTTCCCCATATATTCCACAAAGGACATATTCATGGGTTTGCTCTACCTTTGAGCTCTACCTCAACTTTAATCTTTTCTTATTCTCTAGTTATATTATACCACGATTTGGGGGTAAATGTCAAGTGTTTAATGCAAATAAACGCAAATATTTGCATTTTATACAAAAAATTTATTGAGGGGGGAAGTGTCATCTATTATTTGATCCAATGTTCTGCTATCTCCTTTTTTCCATACCCACATTGGTTCAATAATCTGTTTTCCTTTTGATTCTGGTTTATCATTATTACTGCCTGGTCTACGATTTAATTTTAATCCGATACATCCAGTATATTTAGATTGTGGAAGTGATTGTATAAAATCATTCATGGGATCACAAATCTTTACATAAGTTTTATTATTTCCTTTATCGTTTGCATACACATCAGCAATATTGATAATCATCGTTCCATCATCTTTTAAGGAACTCCAACATTTTTCTAAAGTTGGAAACAAGAAATTTCCTAACCAATCATCAATATCTTTTCCATATCGTTTCCAAGATTGGGTTTCATCATCTGCATATCTTTCTACATGAAAATATGGTGGAGAAGTATACACCATATCAAATTTTCTCTTGCTAAGATCTACATCTTCTGCCGGAGCTTTTATAAATTCTGTTTTCTTGTAAGTCTCATAAAGCTCATTTTGTCTTGGATAATTATCAAACACCTCTTGGTTAGGATCAATGCCTGTATAACTTTCTGCATTAGAGGCGTGAAATCCAGCGAGTCTATCACCCCACCCCATAGAAAAATCTAAAACATCTTTTGCTTCAAATAAATTATAAAGTGATTTTGCTACTGCTGGTGGATATTGAGCTGCCATATACATTCTCATTTGAATGGCTAATCTCATTTGTTTATTATTTACCTCTGGCATATCTAATGTCCATAGAGGATTCAAAAATGTTTGATGGAATTTTTTAATCGTCCAAGAACGATAGGGGCTTGTATGTCTGGCGTGCTGTACTTTCCATCTTGCGAATTGATGAAAGTAATTAGATGATTTTCTTCCTACATTACTATTTTTTATATACCAATGTGATAAATCATATTTGTAATCTGCTTTAGAATAAAGACTATCTTTGGTCAATAAAGTTCTTGCATCAAACTTCGCTAACTCATAAAAGTCTTGTTTAGCTTCTTCTTCAGTAATATCAACAAGAGGTAAATCTAACCCCTCAATAGCATCTGAGATTGCATCTTTTAATTCTTGTATAGTATAGATATTTTTTAATTGATGCCAATGAGGTTTGTCGATGATCAATTCACCATTCACTACAAACGATTTCAAATTTAACATTATAATCTTAGTATTCTCCTAGTCCACCCAATCTACGTTCTACATCTTCAAGAGTAAAAAATTTAGGTATACCATCGCGGACATCTTCTTTCATATACGAGGCATTGTCCTTAAACAATTCAAATTGGCCCGTGTCACCTTCTTCATAGGTAGTGGTAAGTCCTGCATTATTCATTTCAACAGAAAGACTTTCTGCTTGAGGTCTATAGTTTCAAGAACTACAATATTTGATTATCCACATATTATGTTCCTTTTTCTAATTCTTTTACACGATGTTGTAAAGTAGAAATAGTAGTATGAATATGTCCCATTTCAGTTGGCTCAAGTTTTGATTTCAAATGTGCTATTTCGGCCTTGAGTACCGCAATGTATGTTGTTATTGCTTTATCCATTTATTGTGTCCTTATGTAACTTCTTTGTTTGAGAACATTCGAAACATAATTGTCCTGCACCTTCTATGTATCCAGAACGATATATAACATTATCTGTTTTCTCTACGGTTGTTAATTTTCCACATTTAATACAAGTTTCAAACTTTTCTTCGTTGTCATCTTCCATTTTACTTTACTCCGTGTATTCATCTTTTAATACGAATCTTCCACCGTAGTCTAATTTACAGTATCGATGGATATCTGCTAAAATTGCTAATTCACCTCCCGCGTCTTTCACAACCATGTATTTTCTAGGACAAGGTTCTGGATGTGTAAACGCAAAATATGAAAAAAGAGATACCCCGACAATCAATAAATTTATAGTTGTAATCATTTTATAAGTGGTTTATAAATCGTTCTACCTCTGTATAACCACCGACAAATTTATCATCGATGACCACTTGAGGAACAGTATTTACATTTTTTCCTGCGTGGGCTTTCATTTGTTTAAAATTATCTTGGCTTTCTGTAATATCAATTTTGTCTACTTCTATTTTTGCATCCTTTAACATAGATGTTACCCTATCACACCAAACACATTTTGTTGTACTAAATACGACTGCTTTCATTTTACCTTTCTTTTTTCAAGTATTTATTCATTCATGATGGAAATGTAAGTCCTTTTTCTTCCATCTGAAAATTTAATTCATTTCGAACAAGTTGTAATACTTCTTCTCTGTCTTGTTCATATTTAATTTTGTTTCGAATAAACTGGTCTATGTGCAAAACAAGAAGTGCCCAATCCATTGCTTTCGATGCAAGTTCAAACTCCTCCTTATCTTCCGGTAAATTAAATTCTAGTATTGCTTTCATTTGGTCTCCTGTTGTAATGAATTTTTGCTTCTTCTTCTGTTAAGGGTATACCCTTAGAACGATCCCACTCCTCATCTTTTCCGGCATCATCTACTATTTTATCTAATACATCACCCATAGTAACTTCTTCGGTTAAAAAACTATTTTTTTGCTGAACCATTGTTTCAAAAACCCTCCATAGTTTTTTCATTCTTGTTTCATGTAATTCACTCAACCCAATCAGAACATTTGAAAGTTCATCAGCTGACATTGGACCATCTGGATCATCATAATGTCTTTCTGCTATAGCATTCAAATCATCTTTTGTCTGCCAAACATTTTGAATTTCTTCTTCTAAATTAAATCTATCGTATTTCATAATTTCCTATAATTATCTGTGGCGGCCTCAATGGGATTTGAACCCATGTTGCAGGATTGACAATCCTGAGTCCTAGACCTGACTGAACGATGAGGCCGAGACTAATTTTTACTAATACTTATATTATAACACGACATTGTGGATTTGTCAAGTGTTTATTTTATATAAATAAAAATAAATTGGTAGACACAGAATTGGCTAGATATTATTGTAAAGATTTTTGGGAAGAAGAAGGATGGGTTTCCTGTTTCGAATGTGACATAATTTTTTATGATTTAGAAAAGCTTTATGAGCATCAACTAATTCACCTCCGTGAAGAGGTGAAATAAGTTTACTTCTTTTTCTTTTTGGGTTTCAAGCCTTTTACCTTTTTACCTACTGCTTTCACTTTTGCTTCTTTTGTCTCAGGTACTACTTTATGGGGCGGGGCAGGGGGATCATGTGGCCAAAACAGTTTCAAGTTCTGCTTCAATTTTTCAATAAGTTTTTTCATTTTTATCCTTTGCTATATTTTTGTTGTTCTGGTAAATATTGTTTTCCATCTTTTTTTACTTCATCATCTTCTATATATTTATTATCTACGTAAGATTGTGCTAATCTCCACTTCAAATATTCATACGCCGAGATTGGTGGATATTTTGCTGGTGTACTCATAAGATTTTCAATCATAACATCTCGGCCAGGATCTACAAAGTATGGCATTGAGTATCGTGGTCTATCCATTGCCACATTCACTACTCTATGTGGAGTAGATTTAAATAAATCATTTGTCCATCGTGCAAACATATCTGCAATATTTAGAACTATACTATTTTCAACTATTGGTACATCTGTCCATTCATCTTTATTATCATCAAATAATTGTAAGCCTGGACAATCATCAAATCTCCAAAGTAATGTTTGAGTTCCATAATCAGTATGTTCATTTGCTCTCAATTGACCTTCTTTAATTTCTCCATCCCACACAGGATATTTAATCATTCTCATAGTTGCAGAACCATCTAAATGTTTCTCTACTAATTTTCCAGTAGGAATTCCTAAAACTTGCTCAAATCTGTAGAGAAATTGATAGGACAACATTCTTGAGATGCGTTCTATCTTTTGTGCGAGAGGTTTGAATTCTGGTATTTCGGTAGGCCAATATTGTTCCTGCATCCTTGCTGGTTCAACCCAATTATAAGATTCTTTGAGATCGCCGGGCTTGGATGGAGTCAGGGATTCTTCCTCCATCCAATTGTATCCAAGATTTTCTGTCACACCAGAGTAAGCATATTTCTTTTTCACCTCTAGTGGTAGTTGGAAAAACTCTTCCATAAGTTTCTCCCAGTCTTGGAATTCCGACAACCAATTATCATAGACATGAGTAAATACAGCAAAACCACAAGTAGTATAGGCTTTATACATTTCTTCTGCACAGTCTTGCTCAAATCTAAAGTCTATAATAGGTATCATTTTTTAATTTAATTTGCCGTTCACACCTTCAACATAAAAATTCATCGTGTCAAGAGCATGTCTTTTGATTTCACCAGCAGGAATTTTTGTTCCGTCCTGTTTGGTAACACCGGCGCTAAATGGAAACCATTTGTCCATTTTATCATTTACCCAATTCATCTTAATTGTCTCGACTTGATTGACAACTGAGCCAGGCACATTAACACCCCATGGCGATAGACCTACACAATTTTCCTGTAGACCCCAATTCAACTTTTGATTTGGTTTCCACGTTCCATTTGCTACAGAGTCAAGTATGTGTTTATACATAAGATTCCAGTTGAACATCATACCTGTTACATAACGATCTGGGCCGTTACTTCCCATAGGTGCATCGTTACCCATACTCCAAACTTCTCTACCATCAGTTTTCCATGCTTGTTGTGCAAGGGTAACTACACTAGGTGAATCAGTTGTTGTATACAGAATGTCATTTCCATCATCGAGAAGTGCTTTGGCTGCATCCATATCTTTAGGTGGATCAAACCAAGAGTTGATCCATACAACATTAACTACTGCATCTGGATTAACTGACCTTGCACCAAGTGCAATTGCATTGATGTTACGAATGATTTCTGGAATTGTATGTGAACCGACCACACCAATTTTATTAGTCTTGGTCATCAATCCAGCGGCAATACCTGTGAGGTATCGTGCTTGATAACTCATACAACCATAATTATCAAAGTTAGTATCATTACCTTTGAATCCTGTAGCGTGCATGAAAATTGTATCTGGCGATTTCGCCGCCGCTTTTGCCATTCCATCCATATAACCGAATGAAGTTGCAAATACAATATCGTGTTTTCGTGCAAGTTTAAGGAATATTTTTGTTGACTCTGCTTCTGGCACCATTTCTACCATGCCAACTTTATAACCATGTTTTGTCAATGATTGAAATCCATCATGATGTCTCATTGACCATCCACCATCAGTATGTGGTCCCACTAGAACATATCCAACTGAAGGTAATTTCCCTCCAGATACATTTACTATACTAAAGATTGCCAACCCGACAATCGTTGCCAATAAGGCAAATATTTTCTTCATATAAATCTCCTTCCGAGATTGGGGTTAAACAGGAGCATTCCACCAATGCTCCCAGGGAAAATGGATCCAGATATCTTCTGAATCCTTTGCACATTCCTGTGCATAATAATAAGGCTCAAGATCACATTCGTTATTCCACCACAAAGTCGCAAATCGAACTTCAAGGTTTTCTTTGTCTATTTTATTTTGTCTTGAGGAAATATGTTTGTGGATTTTTTCGAAAGTTTTTCCAGAATCACAAATATCATCTACGATAAGAATTCGTTTATCTGTTTTTCTGGGTAAATAATTTTCCCATTCAGGAAAATCTCTTAATGCGGCTATAATAGGTTTGAAAGGTTTTTGCATCCAATGGGACATCATAACACCAGGAAGTAGGCCTCCCCGAGCAATCCCTACAATCACATTGGGATCATACTTATCTAACATCACTTCTCTACAAAGGGTATTAACATCCCTTCGCATTTCATGCCAATCATACCATAATTTTTTGCTCATAGTCCTTCCAGACTTAATTGTGAATAAGAACCTTCCGTTCCATACATTCTATTTAGTAAATCAAAATCCTCTAAAATATTCAATAAATTCTTTGTATGTGGACTCATTTTGTAAGTCTTGATCCCATTGTTTATTCATCTCATAATAATCTAGTTGTGCATGTTCAGACAGGTTTCTCCCGTCCCATTCAACATCAAGTTCTGCACCTGCTACATCTTTATTGATTACATTAATGCCTTCCATTACATAACTCCACAAACCCCAATTTGCACTGCCTGGATTATCGTTGAAAACATTAACAGTAGGTATATTAGTTTTAGCCATTTCTAGTAAATCTTTAACAAATTCAGTTTTTGTTACACCAGTCTTTATATATTTCCAAAATTCACTATCTTCTCGGCCACCCATATAGTGCATTACAAGAAAATCTTTTAAATCATCATACATTATTCTTGTACGCTTGTTATAAATTGCAATACTACCTTCATTTATTGTATTGTTGATGGTAGGTTTTACATATTCAAAGAATAGATTGTTTGCTTGGAAAATAGTTGAATGTATACTATTTGCTTCCAATGGTTCTAAGAAAGCACTACTAAGTCCTATTGTTACACAGTTTTTGATCCATGCAGATTCTTGCCGTCCAGAAGAAAATTTAATTGTTCTAATAGGATCAATCTCCTGTCCTAGTATAGTTTCTATTTCTTCTTGTGCTTTGTCTGGAGTAGTATATGCATCACAATACACATACCCACATCCTTTACTGTCCATTAATGGTATTTGCCACATCCATCCTGCTTTTTGAGCCCAAGCTGTTGTATATGGTTCAGGAATTTCATCTTGTTTATATTTTAAATGGAATGGCATACCGGCGTTTAATGGTAAGTTGTCTTTATAACTGACCCATTTGCTTGGTAGGTGTTTCATTATTACACGATTAAAGCCTGAACAGTCAACAAATAAGTCACCATCAACAGTCTGGCCATTAGATAGGCCTAAGTCTTTAACAAATCCCTGTTCATTAAGTGACACATCTAATACCTCTGAATCAATACATTTTGTGTTATGCCTTTGTAGAGAAATTTTCTTAAAATATTGACCAGTAAGGTGGGCATCTATGTGATATGCATGATCTTTCTCACTTCCATTTATAAATTGTTTAGTATGTTTGTTAAAATTACTACTACCATGATAAATCCGATGTCCGCACCTTGATAATTTTAACATATCTTGTCGCGATAGCTTATCTAAACCATAATTAAACATAATGTCAGGTACAAACCAGTTAGTGGTAGTTCCATCTATAGGGCCTATGTAATAATCATCTATATTATTAGTCCAGCCTTTATGTTTGATAGCATATTTTAGTGTTGCACCTGTTTCTTTAATAAATTCATGTTGGTCACAACCAAAGTTTGTTGCCCCGTTTGCAACTATAGCAGTAAAAAATCCTGTTGTACTTTCACCTACTCCTACAACTCCTATTTTGCTGCTTTCTATAACAGTAATATTGTGATTAGGGTGTCTTGCACTAGCAATTATTGCACTAATCCAACCAGCAGTGCCACCACCAACGATAACTATTTTCATTTGGGTTTCTTTTTCATAGGATCAAAATTTTGAGATAAATCTTGCAATGGGCTGAATAAATGGAAGTAGGGCAACTGCCATAACTGTATTCACTCCTGTATGAACAAGTGCTACTTGTTTTGTTATTCCTGTGGGCATACCATCACTTACTAATATTCCCGCTATCCATATCGTTCCTGTTGTTCCCACATTTGCTCCTAGTATTGCGGCGATTGCAGATGGTAAAGGTAATGTTCCAGAAGCAACTAATCCTATTACAGCAGTTGTAGTAAGTGATGAAGATTGCCAAAGGAGTGTAAAAACAATTGCTCCTAAAAACATCCAATAAGGATTTCCCAAAAACCATTCAAGTTGTTCTAAATGGCCCAATGATTTCATTCCACCTGAAAACATCTTGAGTCCAATATAAAAAATTACCAAGCCTAAAAGAGCTTGGAAAACAGGATTATTAAATTCCATAAAATTTCTTGATTTATATTTCCACGAATCGTAGAGTTGTCTGTGTTTCTTTTTCATAGGAACATAGTATAAGATGAGAGTGCTACAGCAATGACTTAGAATTTGTTATATATCAATTCTAAACTGATGACGGATGACTAAACCCGCCGATCTGGTTCATGGTCAGTAGTCACCTGCGCCGCCCCAGAATCAACACCCTCATTTTTTTGTGGTGATTGATATCCATCTTTGTACCATCCATCACCCTTAAGAATAAAATTTAGTTGTCCAGGTATGAGTCTATGTACACCTCCTTCAGTCTCACACCCCTTACAATAGGTTAATGCAGGATCAGAAAATTTTTCGATTTCTTCCCACAAGCAATTACATAAGTCACACTTATATTCATATATAGGCATCTTATTTTTTAGACTTCTTTTTCTTTTTGGGTTTCAATCCTTTGGGTTTTTTTGCTCTAAAATTTTCATTATTATTTTTTCTGATCATCTTTTCTTCTTCAGCAAACATCATATCTTCTTCATGATGGGATCTACCATGACTTGCATTCGCTGAAGATTCTGGCCAACCTGATAACCACGCACAAAACTTAGAATATAACGACATAGTTTTCTCCTTTAAGTAACTTTTTCTTCTTCTATTAACTTAGCCTCAAATTCTCTTAAACGCCTAAAAACACTTATTAATTCAATAATAGTAGGCCACGCTTTTAATAGATATTGCATCGATCCTTCTACTCTACCAAATGCTCTTATTATTTGTTGCATTACACCTAGAGTCATTACTCCAGCAACTATGGCTGGTGCTAGGAATACATAAGCTGATAATACGTTTGCTTGCAAGTAAGCCATTCGACCAATATTAAAATATAGATAACGTAAGTAACTTAAAAAATGAATTTTACGAACATCATCAAAGAATTCTTCGATTTTCTTTGGTCTAACAGTTCCATCATCTTCGGCAATAACAAGTATTTTTCTATATGCCGCTTCTTTTGCTTGTATATCATATTCTATACCAACTAAACGCAATATATACCCTAATCCAATTAAAAAGGCAGTACCTCCTAATGTCCAAAGTAACGCACCTGTAATCAATCCATATTCCCAATCACCAAAAAAGAATATCGGAATACCCATTGACAATCCAAACAGTATAGGAATAAACTGAACTAAAACCATAACTGATTCAATTAAGGCTGTTCCTAAACCTTCCATTATACGAGTAAATTTAATTGTATCTTCTTGAACTCTTTGCGATGCACCTTCTATTGTTCTGGCTTTCTCATACACACTATGATACCATTCAACCATGGCTGTACGCCATCTAAACAAATAGTGAGCCGTAAAATAACTTATTACAACATAGAGCCCAACATATATTCCTGCTAGTGTAATAAATGATAATAGACTTTCAAAATATTCTTCTATTGTAATTGCATTTGGTGTAGCAAGTGCTTTTTGAATCATGTCATAAAATTGACCAAACCACTCGTTGATCTTAACATCTATCTTTACTTGAACCCAAAGTGATCCCAAAATAATTATTGAGCCTAACCAGGCCCATAGAAACCATTTTTTGTTTGTAAAAAATCTAAACATAATATTCTCCTCTAATCATTTGTCAAAGTTGGTTCGCCTCTATCGTAAAATTTCCAGCCTGTTCTACACGGCTTATGTTTTCTTTTACCCCAGGCCTTATCTGTATATACACCATCTCCGTGTTGATCGTATTCACACTCTGCAAAAAATGGTGTCATTCCATAAGGCCAATTATTTGTGTTGCTCGAACAACTACTCATCAATAACATTACAAAAACGAGTAATGCTATTCTCATCCGAATGGCCTCCGTTCTAAATCTAGATGTGGTGCTTTTTCATCCACACATTGTCTATAAGGTTTAACATTATGTCGATTAGACCAAATAGTACCTTTCTTGTGTCCACTTCTGGCTCCATCGTTTGACTCCACCCAATGTCCAAAACAACCGGCCTTAACTTGTCTTACTGTTTCGCATCCCACAACCATCCATGTCGCCATCATTACGAAAATTAATAATAGCTTCTTCACAAATATCTCCGTTCTTTTAAATTGTTACCTTTGTTATTTTCATCTACACATTGGTAATAAGGTAAACTGGCATCTTTAAGAAGTGTTCTAGTTCCTCTATGATGTCCGGGTCCCTTAACCCAATGTCCATAACAACTTCCTATACTTGTTCCACATCCAACAACTATCCATGTCGCCATCATTACAAAAAGTAATAATAGCTTATTCATCTACTTTCCTCTGGGTTCTTTTGTTGACTGTCACAAAAACTATATACTTTTTGTGACAAAATAACTACTGTATTCATTCTCTTTCTGGGTTCTTTTGTTGACTGTCAGTTTTATAGTCCCATTCATAGAAACTAATATCTCCGCCAATTGTGATTCCACCTTCTTGGTTTTCTGCTCCATCTTCCTCTCCTTCTGCTCCTTCTTCTCTTGGTTCACGTAAAACCATAAATTTTCCTTCTTGCTCCGATTTCTCTTTCACACCCTCTAACGCTTTGTGTGTTTCTTTTGAATACACCAACTGGTAAGAAATAGGAATTTTTTCTTTATATACAACCCACAAATAAATCCAATTTGGTTCATCAATATAATGTTTAAGATACAATCCCTCTTTTGGGTTTTCAATTCTCGGATACCCCAATATTGAGGTATATGTTACATAAGTTGATGAAACCAAAACGAGAAAAAGTGGAATAAACCAAACTAAAAACTTTGGGCTTTTCCTTCCTTCAATCAACAGCCACAAACATATGACCGAAAGTAATACTAATCCAAAAATTAAACTTTCTATCATCTTTCGTCCCTTATTCCTTCATATGCGGCAGCACCTGTTGGTGGGGCTGTATAGTTTCCCAATTCCTGCATCGGAGTCACAAACTTTTTCTTTTCAAATGTAAATGGTGAAAGAATGTTTCCATCTTTGTCCAATCTAAATCTCAAAAAAGTTTCTTCTTGTCCTCTATGATTAAATAGTTTCTCTCCTACCCACATTATTGAATATGGATTTACTTTGTGTAATTCAACTCTTACCGTTACAGCTGGTTTTTTAGGATTGATCTTATCATAACTTCTAATTGAATAATAATGACCATTGACAGTATATTCACCCTTGATAATTCCACGAATAGTTACTACTTCTCTATTGATTGCAATAGTACTTATTGTTCCATCCGCATTAACTACAGTATCATTCATTGCACCTAAATCATCTTTATCTAAGTGCATGAAGTTGTGATTATGATATCTAAAACTAACTTGTTTACCCGTAGGATCTTCTACATAGAGATCAATATCTCCACTAGCATCATTGTCCCATTCCATGACAACAACAAATTCTGCTCTTCTGTTGAAATCTTCTTTTTTCGCTTCTGGTTTTATTAGCAAGAATGCTACAATAAAAAGAAAGGCAAACCCTAGTAGAATGTTGAACAACATATCGGTAAACCCGATAGTTGACTTATATTTATTTTTATCGAACATTGGCTAATCCACCAGTTTTTCATTAACTTCATAATTCACCAATTGTATTTTAATAATCAAAGACGCGATTAGCCCGGTCAGGGTAGTGTATAATGCGGTAGACATTCCTCTTGCCATTGATGCGAGAGCATCTTGTAATGTTGTGGCATTAGTAATATCTATATTTTCAAATGCGGTTCCTAACATATACAAAAAGCCGGTTACTGTTCCAACCATTCCTAATGCTAAGCAAGATTCAGCAACAAACCATCCAACATCAATTGTGTCATCAACGACAGAAGTTGTTTCTAAATCAAAAGTTTTTCTTCCAATCCAAATCGAAGTAAACATAAAAATAACAATAATAAGAAAACTGAGTTTAGTGACATCTGCATAATATAAGAGTGAATGCACGTTAAAGTAATATAATGTTCCGAACCCCAGTATGGTTAAGCAAAATATTAACCACCATTTTAGTAATTTTTTCCCTATCATTTTTTCCCTTTAAACTGTTATTATTCTAATATTTATCTGTTTTACCTCCATTCCTTTTTCTCTTTCGCTCCCATAATACTTGTTTTTTTCTAGCATTTCTTATCATATAATCACTAGCATATTCAAGATATAGCTTTCCTAGCATGTGATCATACTCATGTTGAAATATTTTAGCTGATATATCAATAAATGAAGCATTCATTTCATCACCTTCTTTGCCTGAATATGTTGCATTTATTCCTTGAGCCCGTGTTACTGGAAAAAATAATCCAGGATAAGATAAACACCCCTCTTTCATATACGTTGTTTCTTCAGAATAGTGAATTATTCGGGGATTAAAACACGCAATTGCATCGCCATTAAATCTCATTACAAACACTTTTAGATCTACTCCTATCTGACAAGCGGATAATCCCATACCCTCATATTTTATCATAGCATGAATTAATTCTTCTATCAATTTTTCAGGGTCTTCTTGTGGATTATTAAAATCAAATAATTGTCCACGTTTTCTTAAAATTGGGTCATCTTCTAATACTAAATTTTTCATTCTTCTAACCAGTTTTTTTCATCATCGAAAAATCGTTTATACATTTCTTTATATGCCTTTTCTTTTGGCATGCCTTCCTCCATACATTGGTAAAAAAGCTCTATTAATTTTTTTGCGTGATCAGGCTTCAACTCTAATAAATCTGCTGTCATACTATCCTTGAAAAGTTCTTGTATTTCTCAAACTTTATAATATCCTTAAACTTGTCAAAGAGTATATCACCCTTATGACTAATAATGAATACGTTTTGGTTTCCTGTTAGGTGATTAAGTATCTTTAAGAATTCATCTGTACCATTTGCATCTAATGAACTATCAAATACCTCATCCAAAATCAAGAGATTGGTATTCACACTATTCTTCATTTTAGCAATTGTTCGCCAAGTGAAAAGAAGTGCCAAGTCAATTCTCATCTTTTCACCCTCACTAAACGAATCATACGTAAATTCATCTCTATGTCGAGACTTAATATTCTCTTCAAATTTTTCATCTAAATTGAAAGATACAAAGAAGTCCATCGAGGCGAGATACTTGTTGATCAATTGATTCATTATAGGCAAGTACTGTTTAATGATACGTGTCTTGATTCCAGTATCTTTTAACAAAACATAAGCTGTTTCATATAACAATTTCTGTGCTGACAGTTTTTCTTGTTTTTCCATACAATTTTTCAAGTCACCTTTTAAATTTCTTAATTTGCGTATCTTGTCCTCAATGTCATCTTCTCTGGCTTCTATTTCCTTAATCTGATCTTTCAATTTTGTAATGTAACTATTGATTGCCTGAATTTGGTTTTGATTGGTGGTGATAGCTGTCTGAACTTTTGATACATGATCTAAACGTGATTCTAAATTTTTAATTTTATTACCAAGTTGTAATAATGCAGTTCCATTCTTATGCATCGATCCATGATGTTCTTCTATCATTTTAGATTTATGTTCTTCACCCAAATCTTGATTACAAGTAGAACAAATATCATTTTGTTCATAAAATTCTATTTCTTTTTCTGAGGATATTATTTTTCGTTCAATACCACCTTGATATCCTTCTAATTCTTTAAGGGTTTGTGCCGTCTTATCATCTGATATTGAGTCCATCAACTCTTTTATTGTTCTATTTAATCGGTCAACCTCACCTTCATTGTTACTAACATCAAGTTCATTTTGTTGAATTTGATTTGTCTTAGTCTTTTTTAACTCATTAATTGCTTCTTCAGTATTACTAATATGTGCAACAGATAATTTCCTATTGACTTCAATGTTTTGACTGTCTTCTTTGTTCTCTGATATTTTAAATTTCAACAAACCATTCATTACAGAGAAAATTTGAATATCAAGTAAATCTTCAATAATGGTTCTACGATCTGTTGATTTCAATTGCATGAATGGGATATAGTGATTTGCTCCCAATAAAACAATTTGAGTAAAAGATTTATAGTTTAATTTAAGGATGGTCTTTTCAAGATACTCTTGTTGATCTGCAGTCTTGGCATCTTGGTTCAATCTTTTACCATCGATAAAAATTTCAAAGATATTTTTCTTGATTCCTCGGCGAACCATATAGGATTTACTACCAATCTCAAACTCTATTTCTACCAACAGTCCACCATCATTAATAGAATTTATTAATTGCGGCCTATTGATTCTTCGAAATGGTTTGCTGAATAATCCGAAACACAAGGCATCTAAGATGGTAGATTTACCTGATCCATTTTCTCCGACAATTAACGTGGTGGAAATTTTATCTAACTGAATTTCTGTAAATTGATTGCCGGTACTTAATAAATTTTTCCACCTGATACTTTTAAAATATAACAATTTAATATTCTTTTAGTACTTGAGGTTTTGTTTGATGTTCGAATCTATAGTCAAGATCTTTAAGTGATTTTTTAAGAACTGAATTACATAATTGATTTAAAGTTATATCTCTATCGTGAGCTGCAAGTGTCAATACTAAAAGATCATCATTAGATAATTCTATTTCTACTTCTGTTGTAGCTTCTTTTGGTTCTCCTATTTTAACACTCGCAAAGGCATTCCGATCTCTTTCCCTTTCAAGCTCATCCAAATCATAATTGGTCATTTTTTCCTTTTTTCGTTTTTGCAGTCTTTCTGCATAAGTTTCCATCATACTGTCTCCACAGTCAATGCTTCATTATATAGATTTCTCATCAATATATTTAATTCTGTTTTATTTTCTATATTTAATGAATCAACATATTTACTTAAAATGGTTAATGTGTCTTGAGCCTCATCGATTATCTCATCATCTTCCATGAATTCCAAATCCGAAAAATTCTCAACTACTACTAGATTTGCAACATTTACTGAATATAACTTATCTAGTACAGTATCAAACCAAAAAGGATTTGTTTTCTTTTGTACTACTACTTTTACATAGGTGTTTTCGTATTCACTATAATCTCTTTCAGTTAATGTTTCAAAAGACTCATTACTGTCATCATAGTAAAATTTTCTAAACATTCTATAGGGGTTTTGTATGTGTTTTAACTCTCTTGTCTCTGTATCGAAGATGTGGAACCCCCTGGGGTCTTTATAATCACTCCATGTTATTTCATAGGGATTTCCTAAGTAGTAAATTGTACCATCATCTGACTTGTGGTGAAAATGTCCACTCATAGCCATATCAAATTTATCAAAAATCTTCGCTTCTACACCTTCATGACTCCATGATCCAATATGCTGTTCAAATCCTCTAACTTCTAAATGTCCCATAAGAATCTGACATTGAGTATTTTTAATTGCTTTCATACATTCACCATAATTATCTTCATTTATCCACGGCATCATGAGAATTCCTAGTCCATCAAAGCCTACTTCCTTTGGAGAAGAATACATCCACGGCTCTACTTTTCCTTCATGAGTCGTAAAAATTTCTTGGAGAGAATTTAGTTCGTTAGTATTTTTGTGGAAGGTATCGTGATTACCGATAATTATGTGAGTATCTATCCCCATTTTCCATAGGCGTTCAACAAAATTTGTTCGTAGATCGTTCAGTATTTTGAAGTTAATGAATTTTCTACGATCCACCACATCACCTAAATGGATGAGGGTTTTGATATTGTGTTTTTCTAGGTAAGGGAAAAATACATTATCATAAAATTTTCGGAAATAGTTCATGAAGGTGAGACTATCGCCCCTTGCGCCCCAATGAGTGTCCGTTATAAGGGCTATCTTCATGCTGTGGAGCTCATAAATAATTCTAAATTAGATTCTTTTTTCTTAACTACTGCCTTTTTCTTCTTACTCTTTTCAAAAGTGTCTACAAATTCATCTACTACTATTCTAAAATCTGAATTTTTATAATCTCCAATTGGATTAGGTACATCATTAGTTTTATCGATATCCATATACCCAGGTATCGTATCATAGTTTTGCATGCTTTTATATTTTATATATAATTGTTTTTTCTCTTTTTGTATTCTTCGAATAAAAGCATAATAAATTATTTGAGTAAAATATGCAAACGGATTGTTTGATTTTTCTGGATTAAAATTATGAATATAGTGTAGACAATTTTCTATACCATCAGATATCATATCATTTTTAAATGCATAATTTATAAAGTTGGGCCTAAAAGATAATCTTTGGGCTATTTTCAAAAATACAGATCCTAAATATTCTGAAATTTGTGGAAGTTCTTTTTCATTTTTCTTTGCGTCATCATATTCACTTTTATATTGGATCATTGCTTCTAAAAATACGGAGTTATCCACATAATGGGCTTTATTACCCTTATTTTTTCTTCTTGCCATAATATTATCCCTTTTAAAGTTAATGTCGTACACTCATTATATCATGAAATTTAAATATGTCAAGTATAAAACAGGGGGGTCTTGACTTTTCAGGAAAACATGATATAATAAAGTGTTAAACACAAAAGGTGAATTTAATTCATATATCCACTTGGTTCAAAATCTCTTAAAAGAGTTGACATTTTACTTAGTTCTTGATCTTGAGTGTGTGTATTATCTTCACTTACAGAATTTAAATATAAATCTTGATAATTTTCTCCTAGATCTGAAACAGACATAATACTTCTTGTAGATAATGGTATATGTGTATTATCTGTAAAGGGTAGCCATTTAAGTAATGCTAACTGTGTAACCTTTTCTTCTTTATCATGTTTCATTAGAACTTTCATTGGCCAATGTAGTTCCAAATAACCACTAGTTTTACTAGTATCAGTCACTTGCACTTTTGAGAAAAGTATTTCTCCATTACCTAATTTTATAACTTTTAAATTTTTATTATCGAGTTCTACTGTCATTCATGCCTTAAGTGGAATGTTATGAATTTTATATGGGAACTTTTCTTCATCATATATTTTAATTCTATCCTCATGATGTCGATAAGCATAATTTTTTCTGTTCTTCCATCTCAAATCATCTGCAATATCATATAGTACTGTTTCTTGATTATTATCTGATAACCTCAATCCTCTGCCTATCGACTGAAGATTTCTAATGCGACTCTTAGAAGGAGAAGCAAAAATAATGTTATGAAGATTCCTAATGTTGATGCCGGTACTAAATACCCCATAACTAGCCACGATGATGGCATCTTGTTCTGTTTCTGCGATTGCTCGTATTTGTTCTCTTGTATCGGTTTCGGTTCCTCCATATACAAAAAAAGTTTTCCTATTGTCATCTGCTTTCTCCTTTATCATTTCGTATAAAATACGTCCATGTTTTTTCACTAATCTAAAGAGAAGTAAAGTATTACCATCAAGTGATACTACTAAGTTTCTTATATATTTATTTCTTTTTTCATGTCCCACTATAAATTCTAATTCATCCGCGTACTTAATTTTTCTAAATTGTTCACATATTACATCAGGATATTTTAATACGATAATTTCTACACGAAAAGAAGCCA
>Ga0310123_10000315_pt1 | contig 43707 bp, 41 predicted proteins | sample CB6_AW_1057_MG_FD_203505 | JGI IMG/M metagenome (GOLD analysis project Ga0310123, IMG submission 203505) | Marine microbial communities from Western Arctic Ocean, Canada - CB6_AW_1057 | ecosystem: Environmental > Aquatic > Marine > Oceanic | place: Canada: Western Arctic Ocean | collected... | reverse complement strand
GAGACGGCGAGCAGAAGAGCTCCGAGCCAGGCAACGTCGGCGCCCCACAGTCGACGGCCGAGCCGGTACGCGATGACGACCGCCGTGACCCCGCACAACACCGACAGACCGCGCAGTGCCGCCGGCCCTGAACCTGCCAAAGCTTTCCATAGATACAGCAGCCAATAGTAGAGCGGCGGCGACGAGTCGTTCTTTAGTTCCGCGAAAATTCCGGTCGGAGACGCACTGGCGACGAGCGCTGCAAAAGCCTCGTCGAACGAAAGCTCGTTCCGCTGCAGTTCGAGTAGGCGAAGTCCAAGGGCCAGGGCGAGCACGAGCCCGAGGACAACGAGCCCGCTGCGATCCGGTGGCGACGCCGAGTCGGGACGGCGAGCCACGGCACGCTATTTCCCGAATAGCCGACGCGCGAAGTCGGGGTCGTCTTTGAAATAGTGGCTGAACCGGCCCAAGGTGCCGGTCCGGTCCCGGATGACCTTCATCCGCATTTGCCAAAGCTGCTCGTAACGCTGGTTTCGCGAGGCCGCTTCGCGAAACCACCGTATCGCCTCGTCCTTGTCACCGAGCTGGTAGTAAACGAGGCCGAGCGCCTCGTAGGCGCGGGACTCGTTGGGGTAACGGTCAACGAACTCCTTCCCAGCGGCAATCGCCTCGTCGGATCGCGCGTCAGCTGCCAGGCGGATCGCCTTTCCGTAAAGACGGTAATCCTTACGCTTCTGCCAGAGTCGATTGAGCTCACGAACCGGTTCTTCATGGTCCATGACGCGGAGGTCAATGTAGTAGCTTATCGGGTACACGTCGGCACCGACGGTGGTACTGGGATCCTCAGCCACGCCCTTACGGTAGATTCTCAACGCGGCGGACTGCTTGCCCCGCGCGTCGCCGCCCACAGTATCCGCCTTCAGCAGTGCCGCCATCAGACGGTCGGCTAATTCGCCCTTGGTCGTCTCGAAGGTGTCACCCATCGCGTCGGTCGTCTCCTTGCCGGTGAGCATGTTCCCCTGGGTCGAGTAATGCTTTCCCTGGCGGTCGCCGGAATAGAAAGTACACTCGGGGCCGGTGTGCGCGGCGACACCCCCTTTTGCATCCACCGCGCCCATCTGGCGGAATTTCCGACCGGCGTCCTTGGACATGAGCATCTCGAGGCTGTCGGCTGCCGAGAAGCCCAATTCCATTAGCTGAACGCCTTCGACAGCGGTCACGAGGTTTTGCCCGGCAAACGAGTGCTGCATAGCGATGACTCCCACGCCCGCCTTGCCGTAAAACGACATGACGTTGAAGACGCGGGAGGCGATCGCAATACCGACATCACCCGTCTCCGGATCGTAGGCGACAATGGAGTAGGTGGTGATCAACTCGTCCGGCTCGGACGCGGGGGACGAGTTCTGCACGGCTGCGAACGACGCGGCCGCGAAAAGGCTGAGGCCTGCCAGCGCGAGCAGTGTCCGTTTCACTTTTCCAAACATGAAACCCTCCTTGAGTTCATGACTGTTGATCGATAGTGGCATTAGTATCCGACGAGTCGCGGGAGAAAGAGCACGACTTCGGGGACGAACGCGATGAGAAGTGTAAAGGCGAACAGGAGTGCGAGGTAGGGAACGATTGGCCGGGCGACCTCCGCGGGGGAAACCTGGCCCACTGAGCAAGCGACCAACAAGCTCACGCCGACCGGCGGCAAGAAAACCGAGATCCCTTGCGTCGCGACGATGACGGCGCCGTAGTGAACCGGGTCAATACCCAGTTGTTTCGCAATGGGCAATAGAATCGGGGTTAGCATGACAACGGCCGGAACCCCCTCCAATATGGCTCCCAACGGTACGAAAACGAGAATCGTAAGAATGAGAAAACCCACGTCTCCCCCACCCAATTCGACTAGAGCGGCGGCCAGAGTTTGTGGCACCTGCTTCACCGCCAATGTCCAGGAGAGGAGTTTTGCGGCGCCAACGACGAAGAGCACCATACCGGTGAGGACGGCCGTGCGGACGAGCACACCCCACAGGCGACGTAGCGAGAGCTCTCGGTAGAAAGCTCCAAGTAATAGGGCGTATGCGACGGCAACTGCGGCCGCCTCGGTGGCAGTAAAAAGACCGAGGCGAATACCCCCAAGTACAATGACGACCAGCAACAGGGGGAGGGCGCCCGCTAATACCGCCCGGGCCGTAGTACCCCAAGTCTCTCGAGGTCCGCGAGGCCAGCCTTGGCGTTGCGCCTGCCACCAGATTTGGCACATCAAACCGATAGCCATGAGCAAGCCGGGAACCAGACAGGCGGCAAACAGTTTTCCAATGGAGACGTTCCCAATAACGCCGTAGACGACCATGACAATGCCGGGAGGAATCATGATGCCCATGGCACACGCGGCGCCTACGATAGCGGTGGCACGTGCACGGCCGTATCCCTTTTCGACGAGCTGGGGGATCATGATGCCACCAATCACCGCCGCTTGTGCCGAGGTGGATCCAGAAACACCCGCAAAGAATGTTTCCGCTACGACCACCACCTGCCCGAGTCCGCCATGCAAATGGCCTACCAAGGAGTAGGCCAACGTCACCAATCGTCGGCTGATGCCTCCTATATCCATGATGAAGCCGGCGAGGATGAACAGGGGCACCGCCAGCATGGGAAAGGAGTCCATGCCGCCCACAATTTGCTGGGGGATAATCACGAGGGGTAGTTCCTCGCCGAGAACAAAAGCAAGAGCGGCTGTTCCCACCAGTGCGAAGCCGATAGGGATGCTCAGCAGCACAAGCACGATGAAAGCGACCAAAAGAAGCACAGCCATCAGTGACTCTTCTCCTCCTGGCGCTCCTGCTCGGCAAGCGTGCCGCCGAGACCGGCCGCCAAATGTAACAGCATGAGAATCCCGGCCACCGGTACCGAGGCGTATACCCACGCAAACGGCAGACCCAACGCCGCCGAACGCTGGCCGTGGGCCAGATGCACAAGTCCAAAGCCCAGGATGATGAGGCCGAACGCCACGGCTGTGGCGATGCCAGTGCCGCAGCGGTGGGCCCAGATTCGCGGACGACGAGGGAGCTTCGTTACCGCCAGATCGAAAGCAAAGTGACTCTGAGACTCCAAGGCGAGCGAGGCGCCGATCATGGATAGCCAAATGAAACAGAATCTCGACAACTCTTCGCTCCAGGGATTTGGCTGCTCGAACAGATAACGCATGGTGACCTGAAGCAGCACCGCCGCGAAGACGGCGAGCACGAGGCTTCCAGCAACTGCTTTCTCGAGCGCAACCATCCGGCGGTTAAGACGTCTCACAAACTGCAACACTGGTTTTCTCCACCTTCCATAAAGAGGCCCAGGCCACCCTGGGCGACGACGATCGATAGCGGCAACGAGGTTCAGGTGGGCCTGGTTGCTGCCTGAACGACACACCGCACCGTTGTTCCGAAACGCGTGCGAAAGCCAACAAACTCACCGACAGTCACGCGTCCCAGATCGTCTGACCGACATCCATTAATAGGGATGCACCTGTGACCAAGCGCGCATCGAGGTCCGAGGCGAGGAAGATGACCGCGCCCACGATGTCTTCCGGAAGGCCCTTTAAAGGGTTCCGAGCCATACGTCTCTCCTCGAACTCCGGATTCGCGATGTCGTTTCGGCTCAGATCCCATTCGATCGGACCAGTAGCCATAGCGTTCACCCGGATTCTGTAGGGCGCCAATTCCAAGGCCTCTGTTTGGTTCAACATCTCGATTCCGGCCTTCGCCACGCAAGCGCTTCGATGGAGTTGCTGTAGCAACACGGTCCACCATACCGGTGTCTTCACAGACCAAAAGAGGGCAGTGTAACGCTAAAAGGCCGGGACCCCAAGTTAAAATCGAGTTCATCAGCTCATAAGGCTGTCTGCCTCCATCTCGCACGAGCGTACGAAGAACCGGACAGCAATCGTGAGCACTTCCCCGACGCGGTGCACGCTTCTCCCCAAAGGGCACATCTCGAGCCGGGCGATCGCATGAACGTTGCGGTTCGCGAGCGTCGAGAGCTGTATCGGCAGAATCGGCCGTATCGTTTAAATTTAAAGTAGAACGCCCGCCTGCACTCTCACCGTCTCGAGAGACTCCATGTCGATCTGGGTTACGGTGGGGATGACGGAAGCAAGCCGCCTCGCTTTCTCGGGAAGCCCCTCCCACAAATGTCCGCTGACGATCAGAAGTCGGTACTTTTCTGTGACAGCCAGCTCGGCAAGATCCGGAATCTCACCGATGGACTTCGGCTCGAGGGTCACTTGGTTGCCGATCTCGCCTCGAAGGTAGTCGACGACGGCGCCTCCGATCCGCTCGCAGTCGGCGTCGGGTAGAACGAGCAAGCACCGACGAGCCCGCAGGCAGTCTTCGAATCCTGCGAACGACGCGTTCGGACATTTTGACCCGTATCGCGTAGATCCGGTCTTTCGTGCCCGTGCCCTCGACAACTTCGAGGAGTCGCTCGTAGCGATACGAGTTGACGAGGATCGCGGAGTAGCGTCCGAGCTCCTCCTGGGACAGCAGGGCAACGTCATCGAAGCCGCGACCGGCGATCTTGATCTCCCAGGCGCGCTCGATCACGGCGGCATGCTCCTTCGCTGAGCTCGGGCTCAAGTCCACGTAGAGGTAGGACGGCGTGCGCGTCTCGTGCGCGATCGCCCGGCGCACGAGGAGACGGGCCCAGCCGATGGAGCTGACTTTCTGCGACTTTGCCCATTGCAATATGCGATCGCACTCCGACGTCGCCTCGGAAGCGATCTTCTCCGCGTGCGGGGACGTCACGAGATGTTCGGTCACCATCACGTGGCTTCGGCTCTTCGACGACAGGAACCCAAGTCCGTGAGCTCCCGATACGCGCGTCGCACGACCGCCTCACCGACCCCCAGCTGCTTCGCGAGAGCGCGAATCGACGGCAGGAGGTCGCCTCCTTGCAGCCGTCCGACGGTGTAGGCGATCTTGATCTGCTCTTTGATTTGAATCCAGGGAGGCAGCGAGCTCGCGCGATCGACTAAAAGGGATTTCAAGGTCTCGACTCTGCGTCCAACTCTGGAATAACCTTAACAAAATATCAACAATTTGGTCGCCCGACCCTGCGCGAGCACGCCCGGTCCAATTGATTGAATCCCGTCCAATTGATTGAATCGAATAATCAGTTACAAATCAGTCACTTAGTAGGTGTCATGTTTACTACACTGAAAACGAGCGAATTCGCTTGACACGCGAACTTACTTTCTCGTAGATTCACCCCGTGTTCATGAGGACACCGGCATCACAGGGCCATGACGAAGATCCCGAGATGGGTTCTCTTCCCCGTTTCTGAGGGGTGACGTGGCTCTGTTTCTTTTCGGTAGGGGTGCTCGCTTGGGCTTTGTGTGAAGGACCGTTCAACAACGGAGGACCAAAATGAAAGATAGGGTTAGTTCAACAAGGTTTATCTCGGTGGTCGTGCTAGGCTCGTTACTGGCCCTAGCAGGAGCCCCCGCCATCTCCCAGGAGATGGTCGGATCTATCACGGGGAAGATCACGGACGATCAGGGGCTGGTGTTGCCTGGCGTTGTCATCACCGTCTCATCGCCGAACTTGATCGGCGCCAGTCAAACGGTGATCTCCGGCAATGATGGCAGCTATCGGGTGCGGAACCTGCCGCCTGGCCAGTACGCCTTGTTGGCAGAGCTAGCCGGCTTCGGGTCCGTCAACCGTGAGGGGATCAGCCTCGCGGCGGCCAGAACACTCGGAGTGGATTTCCAACTGTCGATCAGCACTGTCGAGGAGACCGTCACCGTCACCGGCGAATCGCCTCTGGTCGAGGTCCGGAGCGTCCGTGTCGGCTCCACGATGGATGCGGACCTGCTCGAGAACATTCCCACCGGACGCGAATTCGAGGACATTTTGAATTTTCAGCCTGGCATCGTGGAGAGTCCCTATTCCTTTGCGCCAGTCAACTCGGTTCACGGCGGTCATGTGCGGGCCAACTACTACAGTATGGACGGCTTTCAGATGATCGATACGACCGTGGGATACTTTATTGGGGATATCTCGTACGATTCGTTGCAGGAAGTTCAGATCACGACCGGCGGGATTTCTGCCGAGTTCGGCCAGGCGAGTGGGGGAGTCTTCAACTTCATCACCAAGTCGGGCGGGAACGAAATGGGCGGAGGCGTTCGGTATTACTTGAACGACGAATCCCTGAACAGGAATAACGTTTCGGACGAACTCAAGGCCAAAGGGTTCACGGAGGGCACGTCCATTATCAGCCAGCACAACATGGGCGTCGAAATAGGCGGGCCTATCGCAAAAGACAAGGTGTGGTTCTACGCCGACTATGCCCGGACGAACAAAACGGAGCGGGCTCCAGCGCTGGTTGGAATCATCGATCCGTCGTTCCACATCAATAAATATATGGGCAAGGTTACCTGGCAGGTTAACGCGAGCAGCACCTTCGTCGGAACCATGCAGGGTCGCCACGACGACTGGGTTCCGGCCAACGCGAATTCGCAAGTCACCGAGGACCCGGGCTCCTATATCTTCAACACCCGCAACCAGGATAACTATCTCTTCAAGTGGACGTCGACACTGGGCCCGAATTCGATCTTGGACATCCGCTACAGTGAGAACCTCGGCGGTGGCTCCGATAGGGAAAGTTTCGACAATGCCGATGCGATCCCCGGCTTTCAAGATAAAGGAACTGGCAAGAACTACGGTTGGTTCCGGCAAGACCGGTGGAACAAAAACCGTGATGCCAAGGTGTTTAAAGTTGATTTGACTTATTTCAATGATGACCTTGCGGGGGGGAAGCACGATTTCAAGATCGGCTTTGAAAACGGGCGGGACCCTTTTCAATCCATTTTGCACACTCCGGGCTCGCTCGAACAGCATCTGCTCAACGGCGTGCCGGATGCAGTCAGACTCCTCATTGAACCGAGGAGAGGGGCCAGGAGAAAAACGCGCAACAGTTTTTACATCAACGATCAATGGACGTTGGATAACGTAACGCTCAATCTGGGCATCCGGTACGATAGCACTGAAGCTTGGACACCGGCGTACTCGGAAGGGGGAGGCCTCAAGCCTTCAGACGAAGCCATCCGAAGTGACAGCTTCAGCATCGAGTGGTTCCCGGAGGTTCAGTTTCCGGAGACGCGGAACATCTGGAATATGAATACCTTGGCGCCACGGGCCGGCATCGTGTGGGACGTCGGTGGCGACCACACGTTCGTCGTGAAAGCGAGCTATGGTCGTTGGTATGACCGGGTCACCAGTGTGCCCGCCGGGGGTGCAGGGAATGCTACGTACGATTGGAATGACTTGAACGGAGACGGCCTGTTTTTGACCTCAGACAGAACTGCACAGCCCGGCGAGCTAGGGGACCTTCGCTCGAGCAGCGTAATTACTTCTGGCGGCTTTGATGTGACGAAGTTCGCAGACCCCGATATGAGCAACCCCTGGACCGATACGTATAACATTGGGTTCGAATGGGAGCCGAGTGAAGGCTACGCGCTGCAAGTGACCGGGATCATCAAGCGAGAGACGAACCTCCTTGGCCGAATTAGACAAGCCAAGCCTGCATCGGCCTTTAACCCCGTCGAGGTGGTCAACCCTCTCGACGGCTCGCCGTTGACGATCTACGCCCTGGACCCCGCCTTCCGAGCGGCGAGCTCTATCAGGCAATCAACTAATATTGAACGAACACTCGGTCACAAATTGGAGCGAAAATACAACGGCGTCGAAGTCGTCGCGAAGAAGCGGTTCGATGGACGTTCCCAGTTGCAAGCCTCGGTCAACGTGGGAAGCGCAACAGGCAATCAGGGAACCAGTTTTGGGCAGAGCTTCGGCGGCGTCGTTTATAGCAATCCGAATAACCTCATCAACTTTTTCGGGGGAACAAACCTGGACGCGGACCTGATAGTAAAGTTAGCCGGCACCTATGTGGCAGGGTGGGACATCAGCATAAGCTCCTTCTACCAGTACATTTCCGGGTTTCCGATGGACACGTTCGAGACGAGCCAGGGCTTCCAGCCGGGTTCGCGGACCGGTCGCTTTCTTAGGGCGGATTATCCGGGAATCGTGGTCGAGAGCAGAATCGACGTTCCCCTGGAAGCACGGGGCACCCTTCACCAGGACGCTCAGCACAATTTGTCATTTCGGGTGGAAAAATCATTCATTTTCGAATCCGGAAAGCTCGGGCTCATCTTCGACGTCCTTAACGCGACCAATTCAGGCACGATAACGCACGTGCAGAGTTTGCGCATGGACTCTCCCAGTTTCATGCTGCCTGAGGTGACCGTGTTGCCTTTTACAGCGCGGCTCGGGATTCGCTACTCCTTCTAAGTCGGTCATAAGAGTAGCGCGCTGATGCAGGCACCACGCCTGCGTCGGCGCGCTCTCGTCTTTCTCTGGATGGTCTATCCCGCTAACGAACAGTCCCCATGACGCATGTGGGTGTGGGTGTCGAGGAGGGGTCGTGAAAACTTCAAGAATGAGGAAAAGATTCGCCATTAGTTTCACCTTTCTGTCCGGTCTCGTTGTTCTCGGCTGCATCGGCGTCCAGGCGCTGCAGGCGCCCGCTCCCTCGGTTCTCGATCAGGTGTCGGTCGAGCAGCTCATCCAGGGGCCGCAGGGGCCTCCCTACGTGCCGCAGGGACCGATCGCGATTGTAGGGGGTTTGCTCATCGATGCCACGGACGCCCCGCCGCGGCACGATCAAACGGTGTTGATCGACGGCGAGCGGATTGTCGAGGTCGGACCGATGGAAGACGTGCGCATTCCGGGGGGAGCGCGTGTCATCGACGCTCGTGGGATGACGATCATGCCGGGGCTCATCGATTCGAACCAGCATTTTGTTTTGAATCCGCTGTTCTCGACGCCGGATGTGAGCTTTTCCTACGAGGATTTCAAGTCGCGCTGGGAGCACAACTGGGCGCAGATGGAGTATGTCGCCTTTGCGTACTTGATGCAGGGCATCACCGGGTTCCGGCAAACTCCCGGTCCAGCAGATCTGCAGTTAGAGGTCAAGCGGAGGATTGATAAAGGGGAGATTCCAGGTCCCCGGATATATCTGGGTGGCTCGCTGTGGATGAGCAAGGCGCACTGGGATCGTCACTTGAAGCAGAACACACAAGTGGATCCGAAGGCGATTGACTTCATCAAGCATCAATTTGAATACAACGTGATAGAGGATGTGAACAATCTGGATCCGAACGGTTGGGGGCAGGAAGGCCCGGATTTCAACTTCTGGAAGCTCTACATGTGGGAAGAGCCCTTTGACGGGGAGAATGATTTTACCGACGAGGAGTTGAGGCACATCATCAAACGCGCGCACGAGCTCGGGAAGATCATCGACGTTCACGCCGGCGGCCATAACAACGGCCTGAGAAGGATGCTTGCATTCGACGTGGATACCCTGGAGCACCCCTTTTACGGAAATGAGCTGATCGAGTGGGACGTCATCGAGGGCTATGTGAAGAAAGGGGTCATTATCGACACCTTGCTGGAAGTGATGGTCCAGAAGATCGAGCTGGCAGCCGACCCTCACAGGTTTGACGAGACGCTGTACTCCATGTCGCTCTACGGGCGCGGCACGCGTCCCGCACCGTTCGAGCATCGCCTCCTGATGCAGTATCGCGACAAGCTGCTTTACAACAAGCGGCATCCCGACAAGCCGGGACTGAGGGTCTACCCGCCAGATTCGACCGAGACGGGGCGTTCGTACAATGACCAGATGAAAGCCATGGAAATCTCCAAAGAAAACATGCGCCGTTTTATCAAAGCCGGTGCGAAGTTCTGGATGGGAACCGATACCGGCGCGTTCATGACCATGCGGCAAGAAGATCCGTACGCCCGGGAGATGGCTTATATGGTGGAGATGGGGATGACGCCAGTGCAAGCGATCCAGGCGGCGACCCGCAACGGGGCGGAAGGCCTTGGCCTGCTGGACGAGCTAGGCACGATCGAGGAGGGCAAACTGGCCGACGTGATCGTGGTGGCTGGAAATCCGTTGCAGGATATGAAGGGTGCCATGAAGCGCGTCTACGCGGTCATCAAGGGCGGCGTCCGCTACAAATAGGCTCAATCATCATCGTCGGTGTGGCTGTGACGAACATGGGGGAGGCGTTCCAGGCGCCCGCGCCGTCGGTTCTCGATCAGATATCTGTCGAGCAGCTGACTCAGGGGCCGGAGGGTCCTCCCTACGTGCCGCAGGGACCGATTGCGATTGTAGGCGGTCTGCTCAGCGCGACGCCACCGGCGCTCTCCGCCGCGGCACGACCAGACCGTTCTGATCGACGGTGAGCGGATCGTCGAGGTAGGGCCGATGGAAGACGTGCGCATCCCGGAGGGAGCGCGCGTCACGACGCCCGGGGGATGACCATCATGCCGGGGCTCAGCGATTCGAACCAACATGTGGTGCTGAATCCGTTGTTGTCGACGCCGGACAGGAAGGTCCTATGAAGCGGGTCTATGCCGTCATCATGGGGGGCGTCGGCTACAAATAGGGTCTTGATTCGAGCTAAGGCAGGCCTCATTATTGATTTCCGCCTCGAGCCAACTCGACGAGCTCTCCCTCTTCCAAAAAACGACCCCGACCCCACCCAACTGGTGAGTCCGGTCGTATTCCACTAAAATGGGGCGCTGCCACGAAGTCATGGCTCGCAGAAATGCGTAACGCATGAGGAAAAAGGCACCACGAGTCGATCAATCGGGCAAAGCCTCACCGCCTCTCTCCCCACCCAGGAAGACCGTTTTTTCCCTCATCGCCGCGGTTCTGATTCTTGCTTTTCTCGAGAGCGTGGCTCGCCTGCTGCTTCCAGCGATGGGACCGCCGGAGCGAAACACCGCTCGATTCGTCTCCGGGGCGGTCTGGGCACACGAACAGGATCCAATTCATATGGTGGACGGAGAGCTTTTTTGGAAACTGGTCCCAGGCCACGCCAGTGGACAGGTCGTTATTAATGAAGATGGCTTCCGATCTAAAGAGCCTACCCGCCCAAAGCCCGACGGTACGCTCCGAGTCGTTGTTCTGGGGGACTCTGTTACTTTCGGGTTCAACGTTGCGGAAAAGGAAACGTACGTTTACAAGTTGGCCCAATACCTCAGTGACAGATCGTTTCAAGGTCCCACGTGGAGTTATCAGAACACGGAAGTGATAAATGTTGGAGTGCCCGGCTATAGTTCCTGGCAGGGCAGGAAGCTCTACGAGATTGTCGTCCGGGGCTATGAGCCCGACCTGGTTATTGTAATGTTCGGCTACAATGACCACCATTCAGCCTTGGAGAGCGATGGAGAAAAGTACCAGAGACGAGACGTTGAGTCGTTTGTCAATACGTTTCGCAGCACCGGAATCTACCGGATGCTAAACAGGTTTCGCGGGGAGCCCGTTGATCCGCTGCTTCGCGAAGAGCCTGTCCCCCGGGTGGGTCTGGACGAGTTCAAAGAGAATGTTCTCGATCTACAGAGTATGGTCCAAGCTGACTCTGCGGATTGCGTCTTTATGACCGTGCCCATCAGGCCGGATATTCCACTCGTCGAGAATTTTGTGGGAGTCGAATACGAGCTTAACGGACCAACAAGAAAAGCGTGGCTTCGACAAATTGACCTTGCTTTACGGGTTTTGGGAGCTCCATGGTCTGAGCGCCTCACACAGCACTTCTTTCATTCCGTCGATCTGGACGGCCTCACTTTCGAAAGCGAGCCCGATATGTGTCCGAAGGTTCTCGAGGCCTCACGGAGGTTTCCCGATCTTTCTATCTTTCAATACCTGCTGGCAAGCTGTTATCGGGCGGGCGGTGACGAGGATGAAGCTCGGAAGGCACTAGAGGAGTGCCGCCGCCTGGATAGAGAAAGACTGGAAATGGAAGCCTATAACGCTCTGTTGCGACGGATGGCCGGGGAGTCTCGGATCGATCTCGTTGACACAGCCGCACTCTTCGAAGCTCAGGAAGAGAGAGGGGGCCTCTTTCTTGACGTGGTCCACCCCTCGGCAAAAGGCCACGCCCTTATCGCAGAGTCCATGGCCGAGCACCTCTTTAGGAGCCCACGCTGATAGCGCGATCACGTAGTTCGGTTTGGGGGCCGCCCACCCGATGAAGAAATCATCGAACCACAGAAAAAAGAAGGCCGAGATCAATGGTCTTTCGAATGATACGGAGATTGGAAAGAAAAAGTCTGATCACGAAGTGCAACCTCTGAGAGGCATCTTCCGATCTCTTCGAGCGCATCCGGGGACTCTGCTCGTGTTTCCCCTGGTGGTCTTGCTACTTGGTACTCAGTGGTCGTGGCAAAGGCCCGCCATGTCTGCGCGCGCCTTCATGTACCAAGGAGGTTTGGAGCTCGGTGATGCGGCTTTTCTCGAGCTTCGTCCCGACGAACCGATCCGTGAATTCACACTCGAGGCCCAGATTGACAACGATCTTGTCCTCGCGATGTCTGCATCGCCCGATGGACAAAGCTTCCAGCACCTTTGGACCGTTCCTGCTGGCCCGGAAGGGCAGTGGGGGCCGAGGGCGTGGAAGAGCCCGGTTTTGACGGTTGATCCCCCGGTCCGGTTCATTCGGCTAACCCAACTCGAAGGGGACCGTCGCTACCGTGTATCCAACCTGGTGCTGAGGCCGCCCCCACGCGTCATCGTCCACTGGCTCCTCATACCGATCTTGTGGGCCCTTTGGGGCGGCCTGGTGCTCGCCGCACGCTCGAGCGGCATGGCCAAAAGGGCCAGCGTAACACTCACGTGGTGGGCACAAGCCGATCTATGGCTCGCTGGCTTGCTCATCTACGTGGTGCTCTTCCAGGTGTCGGTTGTGATGCTGCCGGCCCTCGTATTCTTGGCGTTGATCGTGGGGATACGTCTTGCCTTGAAGCACGCACAACCGGTTCTCGCGATCCTTCTCGTATCGGTCGGCCTCTTGACGCTCTTGGTCTTGCCCAAAGTGATTCACAAGATCGTGGAGGCACAGGTTGCGGAGATCCAGTACGCCGAAGCGGATCATCGTCTGCTTCCCGATCCTGAAAAGCAGATCAATGAAGACGGAATCCGCTTTAGTGGAACGGCCGATGATCTAAAGGAGGAGGACTTCGTCATCCTGTTCCTGGGAGACGCCTACACTTATGGTCATGCTATGCGCTATGACCAGGCGTATCCGTATGTCTTCGAAAGAATGGTCAACAATGACGCGGGAAGCCGAGTCGTTCGCGCGGTCAATTTTGGCTGGAGCAGCTCCTCACCGTTGCTGAGCCTGCGACTCTTGCAGGATATCGGAAAGAAATACAAACCCGATCTGGTGATCTACAACCTGGACATGAACGACTTCCACGACGACCTCGCCTATGACCAGAAGCTCAGTGAGATCGACATGGCGGACGTGGCGGAGCGGGTTGAGCGCTTCTACGGAAATTATCTGCCGTGGCTGCGGCTTGGCAACGACCAGGTGGAGAGGATGCGGAGGCTGCTCGGATTCGAACACGAAACGCAAGCGCCTGCGAGGCCAGACCGAGACGCCTCGGTACCTGAGGATCGGTTCTTCGTCACCAACCAGCCACTGGAAGCGTCCCGTTCCAACATGGAACGCGGCGCGATGAAGAACCTGCTGGCGATGCACAAGTACTGCGCGGACGTCCTCCAAGCGCCCATGGTGCTGGTGGCCTATCCTCGCCACTACCAGTACTCCATTCGGGAGTCCCCCGACAATTGGGAGAAAGATGCTTACACGGCGCAGGGTCCCTACGTCAAAGAGCCCTTTCGATATCTCGAACAGGTTCGAGACGAGCTCCCCTATCGCGTGATCAACTTGCTACCGGTTTTCGAGTCCAGCGATCACTTCCCACTCTATCTACAGAACGATCCCCACTGGAGCGCAGCAGGACACCGCATCGCTGCGCAGGCGGTTGCGAGAGCTCTTTCCGCATATGATCTGCTCCGTCTGAGCGAAAGACTCCAGGCTCCGGCCGAAGGCGTCACGGACGCTCCACCGACAACTGACCTGGTCTCTCTGCACCGTGAGGAACATGTAGCAGCGGGTGATGCGCGATCGCCTGAGGAGACGGCTCGGGGCATGCGGGTACCCGAGGGCTTCAGCGTCACGGTTTTTGCCGGGGAACCGGACGTCGTGCAGCCCATTGCAATGACGATCGACGGCCGCGGTCGACTGTGGCTCGCGGAAAACTACTCCTATCCCGACTGGAGCGAGACCGGAAGCGATCGCATCCTGATTTTCGAGGACCGGGACGGAGACGGCAGGTTCGATGAGCGGAAGGTATTTTGGGACAAAGGCGGCTTTGTTTCGGCCATCCAGATCGGCTTTGGCGGTGTTTTCGTCGGCAGTGCGCCCTACCTTCTCTTCATCCCCGACGCGAACCGCGACGATGTGCCCGACGGACCTCCCCGAATACTCCTGGATGGCTTCGGCTACCAGGACACCCACGAGATGATGAACAGTATGGTCTGGGGGCCGGATGGGTGGCTCTACGGGCTCCAGGGCGTGTTCGTCCAATCGCTTGTCGGCTCGCCGGGAACACCTGCACCCGAGCGAGTACGCATGAATGCGGGTGTATGGCGCTATCACCCGACCCGTCGCGAATTCGAGCTCTTCGCCGAGGGCGGCGGCAACTTGTGGGGGGTGGACTTCGACGACCGCGGCCAGTGCCTCGTCACCGCCAACGTCGTACCGCATCTCTACCACATGAGCCTCGGCGGACGTTACGAGCGACAGGCGGGCGCGCACTTCAACGCCCACACCTACAAGGACATCAACGCGATGGCGGATCACCTCCATTCCAAGGCGGCCTACGCCGGGGCCATGGTCTATCTCGCCGACCATTTCCCGGAGCGGTATCGCAACAAGCTCTTCCTGAACAATATCCACTCGAACCGGATCCACACCGACGAGCTCGTGCGCCGTGGCTCGACCTTCGTCGGAAAGCTGGGCCCGCACGGTCGCGAGGACGGTGACCCTTCTCGGGGAGAAGACGTGCCTGCCGGAGTCAGACCCGAGTTCTGGAGGGGGGAATTCGGGAACGGCGGCTTCATGGTCAGCGAAGACTTATGGATGCGCGGGCTCAGCCTGCAGCAAGGACCCGAGGGCGCGGTCTTCTTGAGCGATTGGTACGACAAATATGCGTGCCATGGACAGCCGGCCTACGACCGCCGCAACGGCCGGGTCTATCGGCTCAGTTACCGCGGTGTGAAGCCGGTGCGAGTGGACATGGAGAAGCTGAGTGATATGGATCTGGTCAACCACCAGCTCAACGGGAACGACTGGTACGTGCGACAGGCGCGCCGGATCCTTCAAGAGCGTTCGCACGCCAATGAGCTGGGTCCAGAAGTTCACACCGCGCTACGCGAAATCCTCTACAAAAATCCCGACGAGGCTCGCAAGCTGCGCGCGCTTTGGGCGCTCCATGTCACGAACGGCCTGACCGAAGCGATTGTTCTCGATCAGCTACAAAGCTCCATGGAATTCGTCCGCGCGTGGACCGTCCAGCTCGTAGCCGAGGACAAGAAGGTGTCGGCGGCCGTGGCGGAGAGGTTTTCTACCATGGCGCGTGAGGACAAGTCCGCGATTGTGCGGCTCTACCTTGCCTCGGCGGCCGGAAGACTGCAGCTTGACGACCGATGGCCCATCGTGGCGGGCCTCGTTGGGCACGCCGAGGATGCATCGGATCAGGCCATTCCCATGATGCTTTGGTACGCCATCGAACCGCTGGTCCCCAGAGATCCGGGCGGAGCCCTGGAGGTAGCTCTGCGCTCACGAATACCCATGATCCGGCAATTCATCGCCAGGCGCGCAGCTCGCGTGAGCATCGATCTCCTCGTGGAAACGTTACGTGAGGCCGGTAGTGCAGCCCTCAGACGTGATCTACTCGAGGGCATGAAGGAAGGGCTAGCCGGAATTCGCAACCCGGGTGCGCCGGTCGAGGTTGAAGCGTGGTCAGACGTCTATCCCATGCTGATGCGAGAAGGAGATGAACGCACGCGAGAACTGGCGCTGGAGCTGGCGCTGCGATTCGGAGACGACGAAGCAGTGGCTACCATGACCACGCTCGCCAAGAACCGTGAAGCCGATGCGAAACTGCGGCGAGAAGCGATCCGCAAGCTCGTTCAAGCAGGGGTGATGGACCTCCCGCTGCTGCACGAGTTGGTTGGAGATAAGGCAGTCCGCGCAGAAGCCATCCAGGGACTGGGTGTGCGCGGTGGGGCGCAAACCCCGGAGATTCTCTTGAGCGCCTATGCATCCCTCATGCCAGAGGAGAGGCGCAGCGCCCTCGGCGTGCTCGTGACGAGGGCCGAGCATGCGCTCGCCCTTCTGGAAGCCGTGCGCGCAGGGCGAGTCCCGAAGGACGATCTCACTGCGGAGACCATCCAACAACTCCGACTCCTCGACGACCGCCGGATTCCTTCGTTGATGGAGGCGTTTCCAAGCACGTCCGGCAGCAGCAAGGCGGCCGAAATCGCTCGGTACAAGCAGATGATCGAGTCTGCGCCCGAGGGTGCAGCAGGCAGGTCCCAGGGTCGGCTGGTTTTCTCGAGGGTTTGTCAGCAGTGCCACACACTTTTTGGCGCGGGTGGCGACCAGGGCCCCGACCTCACAGGGATTGACAGGGGCAACCTGGATTACGTGCTGTTCCACGTGGTCGATCCGAGCTCGACAGTGGGAGAACCCTACCGGACTATCGTGGTGAAGACGACGGACCAACGGACGATTTCTGGCGTCGTGGTCGCTGAGGACGAAAAGTCACTGCATATCAAGACGGGGACCGAGACTCACGTCCTATCGCTCGAGGAAATAGCGGAGCGGAGGCTGTTGAGAAGCTCGGCGATGCCCGAAGGGCTGCTCACCTATCTCGAAGAGGAGCAGGTACGAGACCTCCTGGCCTACCTTCAAGGTACCGAACAGGTGCCCTTACCGGAGCCGGATGACTAAAACGAGCATGCGCACCATGGTGTTCCCAATCATCAGCGCTGCGATAACAATGCTCTTCGCCCTCGCTGTCGCGGTGCAGGTCAACGATCCCGATCCCGGCCGATGGATGATGATCTACGGCGTGGCCGGTGTCCTGTCGGCATGGGTCGTCGCCCGCGGATCCGCGCCGCTGCTGCCGGCGGTTTTCGTGGGCCTGGTCGCGCTGGTCATGGCTCTCGCCGTCGGGCGCGGCGTGGTCGGTAGGGTGGCCTTCTCGGAGATGTTCCAATCGTGGGAGATGGAGTCGTCGACGATCGAGGCGGCGCGCGAGGCGACCGGCCTCCTCATTGTCGCCGCTTGGATGACCGTGCTCTCTGTTCAAGCGTGGCTGGTACGGCGACCCCAACCGTAGCAGTACAATTGGATGGCATGGGAAAGCCCACGCTGGTCCTGTTCTGCCTGAGTGCCCTCGCCGTTCCCGTCACGGCGTCAGTTCAGGAACCGGAACGAACGGGAGACGATCCCGATGCGCGCTCCAGCCAAGAAGAGCGCGAGCCCGAGCTGCCGACACTCGACGTTACGATAACCGTGTCGGCGCGCTCGCCCTCCTCGACCCCCCAGTTGGTCACCGTCATCGATCGCGAAACGATCGATGACTCCGGCGCACGGACCGTAGGTGAGCTGCTCCCCTATGCGCCCGCCCTGTTCGTTCTCCCGAGCGGCTCTCGCGGTGGCTTAACGACCGCACAGATAAGGGGGGGAGACCCGAATTTTACGCTCGTGCTCCTGGACGGGGTGCCGCTCAACGACAGCACCGACCCGCTCGGTGGAGCCGTCAACCTCGAGAGCCTACCCCTAATCGGCATCGAGCGAATCGAGATTGCCCGTGGTCCGATGTCCTTCTACCACGGCTCCGCAGCTCTGGCCGGCGTGATCAATCTCGTAACGGAACGGAGTGAGCGTGACGAAGCCGAGGTTCGCGCTGAGATAGAAGCGGGAAACGCGTCTGCCTTTCGGACCGCGGGATCGTTTTCAGACGGCTTCACCGGCGGCGACTATTTTGCCGCGGTGCAATGGGAAGAAGAGGCGGGCCGGGTGGCTGAGGATCGGTTCCAGCAACTGCACGTTCTGGGGAACCTAGGTCTGAAGCTGGGCGAACACGCCCGGCTGCGCCTGGGCACGCGATTGGCGCGCTGGGAGAGCGACGATTACCCGGAAGCCTCGGGCGGGCCGCTCTTCGGCTCCGGCGAGGTGCGGCGATCGGAGCACAACGAGCTGAGTGTCCGTGCCGAGCTCCAGCTCGGTGAGCCCGCCCGCCGGCGCCACAGGCTGACCGCCAACGTATACCAACACGACCTCGACCGCGCCAGCCCCGGCGTCGGATTTCTCGTGCCTCCCTCGGTGGAAAAGACGCGGTACACGCGAACCCGTGTGGAATGGGCAACGGAACTGCTAACAAGCCAGCGCCTGCACCTTAACGCCGGCGCCGACCTGGATCACGAGAACGCACGTAACGAGAGCGTGCTCCAGCTACCTCTATTTTTTGGCGGCGACGTTTCCGGCGACTACGTCTCGAGCCGCACGACACCGGGTGCGTTCGCCGAGCTGATCGCGGAGCCCGGCAAACTGGTCGTAGATGCAGGCGTGCGATTTGATTTTTCCGAAACCACCGGTGCTCAGGGGAGCCCCCGCTTGGGAATGGCTTACCGCTTTAACGAGGGCGCCACCGTGCTCCGTGGCTCGGCAGCCCGAGCCTTCAAGCTGCCGAGCTTCTTCGCCCTCGCCAGTCCCGCTGCCCTGGGAGGAAATCCGGACTTGAAGCCGGAGACCACCTGGGGCCAAGATGTTGGTATCGAGCAAGCGCTCGCTCGCGGTCTCCGAGTCGGAGCCAACTTCTTCTATAACCGTTATCGAGACTTGGTCGACTTCGACTTCGAGAGCTTCCAGCACATCAATCGATCGAGCGTAAGGTCTCGCGGCGTAGAGCTGGCTCTCACGTGGAAGGGCACCTCGAGCGTCGATTTCCAGGCGCAGGTAACCTGGAACGAGGTCGAGGACTTGACGACATCGATGCCGCTCCTTCACCGGCCTCGGTGGCTGGCTAGCGGTCGCATGCGGTGGCAGCCGAGGAGCGACCTCACTTTATGGTTCGATGCCCGCGCGGTTTCCGAGACGCTCGACCGACAACTCACGGTCCCGGAGCGCGAGCGCGTCGCCGGATACGGTGTCGTCGGCCTTGCCGGATCCTGGCGCTTTTCCGACCGGTGGGAAGTTCGCGGGCGCATCGACAACTTGAGCGACCGTCAGTACGAGTCACTGATCGGCTTTCCCGGTCCGGGACGGTCGGCCAGAGTCGGCTTGCGCTACACGTTTCATCGAACAGCCTCGACGCCGCGCGGGAGGGTTGGCAAGACGCATGACCTCAGAAAGGACGACCACAACCGCTTGCGACGTGGAATCGCAAGGGGAGGTGCGCGCTAGCAAAACGAAGAGCGAACTTCCGGCGCGGCTGCTCGTTCACGCCCGTAGGGTCAAGAAACTCATGCGGCTTCCCGATAGTAGTGTCGGAGGAGTCCGCCGAGGACGAATGGCATCCTGTTAGCCATGTCTGGCAAACTAGGCCGATGAAAAGCAACCCGCCGAGCTACTCGAAGATCCGTTTGATGCTCGCTCGGAAGCTCCTCGGGATCGCGTCGCGGCTCCCCGGGGGGCGTCCGGGGCCAGGGCCAGGCGGAAGGTATGACATCTCAGGGCGACGATGTTACGACAACGGTGGGTAGCGGGCAACCAGGGGACACTCTCAAATGTGTAGGCGCGTCAGTTGTCGGCGCCGCCGATCGCCTTTTCGATAGCTTGGACCGTAGCCTCCGTTCGCAGCTCGACAATCTTGCGGCCCATCTCGAGAGTCTTCTCTAGCGGCAGCAAGCTCACCCCGTTGATCGTCGCGCGGTCCGCCTTGATCCGCTGCTCGAGCCGTACGGTTTCTGGGTCGTAGAGCATCATGATGGCGTCGATGCTGTACTCCTCGTGGATGCCGTCGGAGCCCGAGCTTGCGTCATACTCCATCTGTTCGGCAACGCCGTTCTCCTGAACGAAGCGGCGGACCGAGGGGTAGTCGTAATATTCGGCAACGTAGTGGAACCGCGCCGGCTCTCCCTCGAGTTTCTCGTTGAGCGACTCGGCCACTTCCTTCATCGGTCTTTGATTTCCACCGCTATCTCCCAGGAAAACGACGTTTTTGAATCCCATCGTCTTGAGGCTGAGTGCCATGTCGTTTAGCACCGCCTTGTAGGTCTCACGCGAAAGGACCACGCTTCCCGGTGCCACGAAATCGCCCTCGGGACGCCCGGGCTCGAGGCTGACGATCGGTGCGATCAGAGCGTTTCCGAGTCGGCGCGCAATGGGCTCGCCGACGATCTTCAGCGCGTAGTTGTGCTTGCCCGTCGCGAGGTGGGGCCCGTTCGACTCGACGCCGCCCGTAAGAATGAGTGCCGTGGTCTTTCCGTCACGGATCTCGTCCCGGATCTCCATCCACGTGAGCTCTTCCATCCAGACGCTGTCGAGAGCATCGATGGGTCGAGGCGCCTTCATCTCTTCTGCGCGCCGGGCAGCGAACGCGGCCCGTTGCTCGGGCGTGAATTGTCGACGACCTGTCTGTGCCCATACGGAGACGACCGTCAGAATCACGAGTCCTGCCAGAAATATCTTCTTGCTCATACCTCTCCTGCTGCGCTCGTGCGCGAAGCGCCCCTCCGCGTACCGCGTAGTATTCCTCATTGGCACGTGCGGCCGCTAACGCGAGCTCGGGAGTTGGCACTGCCCTTGTCATCGTTTCGATGTTAATGTGACACAACGCTGTGAGGATCGGAGGGACAAGGGCATGCCTATTGAGTTTCAGGTCAGTCTCGAAGACAAACCGGGCTCGCTTGCCTGGCTAGGTTCCGTGATCGGTGACGCCGACATCAACTTCGACGCGATCGAAGCCCGGAGCGGCCGCGGGGTAACCGTCGTGCATTTTGTAGCGAGCGATACCAAAGCGGCGGCTGCCGCTCTCGAGGAGTCCGGTATTCCCTACAGCAAGCGCGAAGTTGTTGTGGTGAACATTCTGGACCAGCCGGGCACGTTGGGCGACGTGGCGCTCGTGATGTCGGAGGCGGGGATCAATATCGATAGCGGTTACGTCACTGTCCGCGGCGATGTTGTTCTCGGCGTTGATGATGTCGAAGGCGCCACTCAAGTCGCGAGCGGGATGGCGGTCATGACAGAGGAATGAGGCCTTCCATTTCGGCCGCTCGCAGAAATAGGCGGCATGTCAGTGCGCTGTTTGTCAGGTCGCTGCTTCGGAGACGCAGACGGGACACTTGAGGTCTGAGCCCTCCGGCGCGGTCGGGTGCTCCGCGTTATCGAGCTTCAAGTGATCACCACCGAGGCGATGGAACAGCTCGCACTCTCGGGCGTAACGCTCTTCGAGATTCTCGATCGTCTCGCAGTAGAAGTAACCGTACTCGCCTTCGAACGAAGCGATGGTAGACCGCAAATCTTCGTCCGCCCTCCCGACGCGGGCTTCCTGGGTGCGGTCGTAGGAGAGCACGAAAATACCGGCTTGCTTTTCTGGCGTGCGTGCTTCCACGACATCGGCGCGTAGCCGATAGGGAGGGCCATCGGGCTCCGAGTGGAGGGCGGAAGCGGCCTCGGCTTCCGGAGCCGCCGGTGCGGGAGCCGGCGCTGGAGCATCGCTTGTGAGCAGCGTCCGGAAGACGGATTGCGTCTCCGCCGGCAAGTCCAGGAAGCGCAACCCGTAGCCCGGCGGTAGGTTGTCGCGCCGTTCCACGGTTCCACGATTCTCCCAGACGACGACGGCCTCGGCCTCGACCCAACGCTTCTCCTCGCGCAGCACGATCTGGAGTTTGATTTGAGCTTGGGGCAGTAGAAACATGGGTGTTGCGATGTAGGCGCCAGTCGAGGATAGGTTCAGCAGTGTGCCCTTGTCAGCGTTGAAGACCGAGCGAATGCGGACGGGAACCTTGTTTGTGAGGTCGACCCGACTCGGAGTGGAATTAGCCATGTTTCCCAGGAGCATTGTGTCAGACAGAGCCCCGAAATGGAAAGGCGTCGGATTCCCTTTTTTTCACGGTTTTCGTGAAAAAATGGCGACGCGGATCGCGCCCGGTTGGGTCCGCTGCGCCTCACCGAGTGGGGTGCCGGATGAAACGATGCTAGTCGTTCGTGGGAACTAAGCGTTCGAGCTCCTCATCCCAATTGAGGACGATGTGGATATTTCGTCTCGGGGCGGAGTCCAACCGCTTCATCATCAAGAACCGCTGGCCGTCCGGTGCGACGTCGTACGGTCGGCCGAAAGTATCCTGGAAGACGTAGTCCCCTTCGAACAGAACTCGTGGTGTGTCCCATGTAAAACTCGGTTCCTCGTCGATGCGCGCCACCATCATCGCACCTTCGTTCAAGAAGAAGAGCTCTTTGCCGTCGGGTGACCACGCGGGAAAGAGACCTCCGTCACGCGAGATTTGCCAGCGGTTCTCCGCCACATTCGGAAACGGGCTGACGTAAACCTCGCCGCGATCCGATTCTGTCGTGAGAACGCGATGAAACGCCCATTGGGGGACACCGCCAGACCATCCTCGGTGAACTCAGTAGCGAACAGTTCACGGAACGTATTGTCCCCGACGAACAGCACTCCGATGTCACGCCCAGTGTCGGAGTTTGTTTCGATGTAAGTCAACAACTTACCGTCGGGCGACCATGATTGAGGTGCACGCCACGCCTCGACGACGCGCCCCTCATCGGTGCCATCGACAGTGCGCCAGGATAGGATGCCGCCCTCGACGTCGGACACATAGAAGACGCGAGATCCATCGGCCTCCACGATGGGGACCAGTCGTGCCCCAAGAACGTGGTGAGCCTTCGGACGAGCGTCGCTCGCTCCAGGTCATACACGCACACGTCGATATTCTGGTCTTGGTCCGCGACCGAGGTCACCACCCGCGTACCGTCGGGCGAGATTCTGGGATGGACATAGAATCTGGGCTCCAAAGCGAGCGGTTGTTCACGGCCCAACCGATCCACCCATACCAACCGTCGAGAGCGTTCACCATCGGCAGACGATCCAATGTATGCCAGCGTGCCGTCTCGCGTTACGTGGAACTAAGCACCGACTTGATGTCTCACGCCATCCACGACGACGGTTGGCTCGCCAATGACTTCCAAACGCTCGAGATCGAACCCCACGGCCAACAAAGCTCCAGCGCGGGCGTATACGAGGTGGCCACTCGATAGGTATCTCGCCTGGGCGCCGCCCTCCAGAAGCACTTTTCGCTCCCCCGTCAAGAGTGACAGCGCGACCACTTGCGCGCCGTCGCATCCAACGACGTCAGGGTTGAGGATGCCAAACAAGAGATGCTCACCGTCAGGCAACACTTCGGTAGGGAAGTTGTGGTCGATCTCGTCGTCGATGAGAGTCGTAAGAGGCCGGTGGCTCCCGCCGGATGCCGGGACGGTCATGATTCCAGTTGGACCGGCTATGTCGATGCGAGGCGGGACACCAACACCAGCCGGAGCGTGCGCTCGAGTTGGCTCGGATCGTCCAGCGCGAAGGCGAGGGCCACTATCCCGAGTGGGGAGGTCTATTCTCTGAGGCCGAAGCTCAGGCCGATTTAGGCCGCATGGAAGCGGCGCTTCACACGGCGACGAAGTTGAGACATCGCACCGAGTTCATTCCGACCGAAAAAGAGACGAGGAGGCATCACCACCTCCTCGGCGAGCTGGCGCGGACACGCGGCGATGCGAAGACCGCGGTGGTCGAGCTCGAGCAGGCTCGAGCCATGCTCCTGCCGCGAGGGTTTTTCCGCGGCGGCACGAGCGCACCCCAGCACGTTCCGATCTGGTTCTCTCTCGCCTCGGCTTACCTCGAGGCTTCTGACGATGAGAACGCGGCCGTTTGGTTCGAGCGCGTCGCCACGAGCGAGAACGAGCACATCTGGTGGCCGATTCCCTATGTCCGCAGCTTCTACTTCCTGGGCCGGATTCACGAGGCACGCGGTGAGAAAAACACGGCGCGCGAGTACTACCGCCGCTTCCACGACTACTGGAAGGATGGCGACCTCGACCGGCAGCGTGTTGCGGAGGCGCGAAGTAAGCTCAGCGACGCAAACCAACTCTGAGAAGGTCTACACCCTCACATCGTCGTCCTCTCCAGTTTGGCACGATCTTCTCACGACGCGCACCTCCCGGTAATTAGGCGAGCGGCAGATCTTCTACGTCCACGACGTCAGCGTCTCGGCATCCGCGCCCGCGAAGACGGCGCGAACATCTTGCGCTAACCTCGTCGCGGAATGCGGCCTCAGAAACCCTGAATCCTGAAGTAAACTGCGGGCATGCCTCTAGACATTCTAGCTTTTGGGCCGCATCCCGATGATGTCGAGCTTTGTATGGGGGGGACCATGCTCAAGTTGGCGGCGCTTGGTTATCGGACGGGGATCATCGATCTGACGTCTGGAGAGATGGGTACGCGGGGGACTCCCGAGCTTCGGGCTGAGGAAGCGCGCCAGGCCGGGGAGATTCTCAACGTCTCGCTACGGCGACCGCTCGATCTTGGAGACGGCCGCCTCGCCGTGAACGACGAAACGAAGCGCGCCGTCGCAGAGGCGATTCGGGAACATCGACCCAAGCTCGTATTTACGAACTACCCCGAGAACAATCATCCGGATCATACGGCGTCCGGTCCTCTGGTCGCCGAGGGGGCCTACCTTGCGGGTCTTCAGAAGCTCGAGGCGGAGGGAGAGCCGCACCGCCCGAATTGTGTGATTTACTACCTCGTGCCTCACAAGATAGCGCCTTCTTTCATTGTGGACATCACGCCGTATCACGAGGACAAGATGCGCGCCGTACGGGCCTATGCCTCGCAGCTTTACAACGAGGACGAAGCGGGCCCGGCGACCTATATCAGCAACCCGAGCTTTCTCGATCGTATCGAAGCGCTCGATCGCTATCACGGCGCGCTCATCGACACCGATTTCGGCGAAGGTTTCTACTTACGTGAAGCCATGAAGGTCGCCGATCCGGTCGCGTTTTTCGATCGGCCTTTCACACGGATTACATGATGCGAATTGCTATTGTTTGCTATCCCTCACAAGGCGGAAGCGGCGTTGTCGCCTCGGAGCTCGCGCTCGGCCTCGCCGAGCAGGGCCACACCGTTCATATCGTCAGCTACTCCGTGCCCTTTCGGCTGCGGGCTTTCAACCCGAACGTGATTGTCCACGAGGTCGAGGTCGCGAGCTATCCACTTTTTAAATACCCTCCTTACACGCTCGGCCTCGCGACGAAGCTGGCCGAGGTCGCTTCGGACGAGCAGCTCGACATCATCCACGCGCATTACGCCGTACCGCACGCAGTGAGTGCTTTCCTCGCGAGAGAGATCATTGGTGAGGGGGCGCCCAAGATCGTGACGACCCTCCACGGGACGGACATCACCCTCGTCGGCGCGGACGAGTCGTTTCATCGTGTCACGCGTTTCGCGATGCAAGTCTCCGATGCGGTGACGGCCGTCTCGCAATATCTCAAGAAGCGGACGATCGAGGAGTTTTCTCTCGAACGATCCATCGACGTCATTTACAACTTCATCGATACAACTCGCGGGAATAATGGGCCGGATTGCGGTCGCGAACGTTGGGCGCCGAATAACGAGAAGATCTTGATGCACGCTTCGAACTTCCGTCCCGTGAAGCGCGTCAGCGACGTTGTTCGTGTCTTCGAGCTCGTCTGCCGCGAGCTCCCGGCCAAGCTCATGCTCGTGGGCGAAGGGCCGGAGCGGCTCTTCGTTCGGCAGCTCGTCAAAGAGCTCGGCCTCGCCGAGCACGTTCACTTTCTCGGCGAGCAACAATACTTGGAGACGCTTCTGACCGCGGCGGACCTCTTTCTTCTTCCGAGCGAGCAGGAGAGCTTTGGCCTCGTGGCGCTCGAGGCGATGAACTGCAATGTGCCCGTCGTGGGCGCTCGCGTGGGAGGGCTTCCCGAAGTGGTCCTTCACGGGGAAACGGGCTATCTGCTCCCGGTGGGCGAAGTCCGCGCGATGGCCGATGCCGCCATCGAGCTGCTCTCGGACGACGCCAAACACGCACGTTTCGCCGAGGCTTCTCGCGAGCGAGCCGCCTCCGAGTTCGATCGCCAGAAAATCATCCCGCAATACGAGGCTCTCTATCAGAGATTGCTTTAAACGATAGAGCTGTCTAGCTTTAACTTCGTTCGGCCTCGACCGTGCCGTCCTTCTCCAAAAAAAGCTCCTAGCTGTTCGGTTTCAGCTTCCTCAGCGTTGACTCCAGTAGAAGGCCATTTCTTGGGGTTGGGAGGCGTTGATATGGGGGGGAATACAGGCGTCGGCGGTCGTGCACTATTCGAAACACACTACTTGTGTGTCGGAGAAATTCTTGGCTATATCGCGCGGCGGCATCGCCTGACGTCCGAGGATCGGGAGGATTTTGCGTCGTTCGCGATGCTCAAGCTCGTGGAGAACGATTATGCCCGGATCAGGAAGTTCCGGGGCGAGAGCCAGTTCAACACTTATGTAACGGTCGTTCTGCAACGTCTCTTTCTCGACTACCGCACGCAAAAGTGGGGGAAATGGCGCCCCTCGAGGGTGGCGCAGAAGCTCGGGAGGGTCGCGATGAGGCTCGAGACCCTCTTGTCTCGGGACGGTTTCGAGTTCCACAAAGCGCGGCAAATTCTATTGACGAGCACTGCGTGCGATCGTACGGAAGAAGAGCTGTGGGATCTCGCGGGAAAGCTTCCCCGTCGCGAGCGATTCTTTTGCGTGGATGACGAAGTGCTGGCCCGTTTGGGAACCGCGCGCTACGTGGACGATTTCGATAGCCACGAGGCCGCGGGCCTCCTCGGTGAGCTTCAGTCGCAACTCAAAGACGCAACCAGCGATCTGTCGTCAGAGGACCGATTGCTCCTCAAGATGCGTTTCGATGAAGGGCTGAGCGTCCCGGAAATCGCGACCATGGTGAACCTCAAACCGAAGGCTATCTACGCCCGCATAACCAGGTTGCTGAAGCGGATCCGTTGCCGCCTGGAGGAGGCGGGGGTCCGTTGGGAGACACTCGAGTCCTTGATCGGTCGCGCTGAGCTGGCGATGGATTTGGAGGTCATTTTTCCAGACCTGTCGAATCGCGCGCGGTTGTCCGTCTAACCGAGACGATATCTATACTGCCTATAGTCCGGAAGGTCTCGATGAAGAAAATTACGGCACTGCACGTAAAGCCACGCGAGCCAGCGTGAAACGTCAGAGCGCAAATCTCCAACCGATGCGCTGCCCTGACGCGGAGGCGCTCGCCCGGCTCATTGATGGTTCCGATGGTTGGGATGATCTTGGTGATGCGAACGACCGTGAATCGCTGATGTCGCATCTCGACCAGTGCCAATACTGCTTTCGTGTGTTCGTGGACTGTCATCGGTCTCTCCGCCATGCACGAACGTCATCGCGCTCGAATCTTCTTAACTCCAAAAGCCCGGATGCGGTAGAGTGATGTCGTTGCCGGTCGAGAAAACCGTGCCTTGCCGTTGTGGTCGGAACAGGAGGCCTACAGGGATTCGACGTGTCAGAGAGCGAAGACAGGGGTTCGCGCAGCAAGCCAACCTATCAGACCCTCCTCGGCGAGTTGAGAGAGTTTCTGGATCGCGTTCACGTCCAGTCGGCGGGGAAGCCGAACGACCCCATCACGATCTCGCCCGAAACCCTGGGGGCGATCGAGACCGTGCTTACCTCCGTCGAAGACGAGCTCAAACAAACGCGAGATGGTGTTCTACATTCGCCCTTCGTTGATCTCGCGACGCGCAGCGCTACCCATTTTTTCGTCGAGCGCTCGGTTCGATCGTTTTGCGAGAAAGTGCTCGACGAGGTCATTGCAGAGGTGGGCGCGGGAACGGGCGCGCTCCTGTTGTTCCAAACATCCGAGACCGAAGCGCGCGTTATGGCGGCTAGAAACGATCGAGGAGACAGCATCGAGCACGACCCGCGCGTAAGCCGCACGATTCTCAGGGAGATCGCGTCGGGGAATGATTCTGTGCTCGTCTATGACGCGCGATTCGACGAGCTTCTCGCGAACGAAGAAAGCGCCCAAATGCTGGAGCTGCGCTCCGTTCTCGCGATCCCGCTTCGCTTCAAAGATTTTCTCGCGGGCGCTATCTATCTGGAGAACCAACGCGCGAGCGGGGCGTTTGGCGAGCAGGATTTGGAGCTTCTCCGCGCTCTCGGACGTCTCATTGCTGTTTTCTTGAACGCGTCGCTCAGGCTCGACGAGGAGATCGAGACGCGCAAGCGGCTCTACCGCGAGCTCAAAGGCAAAGACTATTTCTACGGGCTCATCGGCTCGTCGCCACGGATGCTCGAGGTTATCGAAAGGATCGAGCAAGTCGGGCCGACCCAGGCGGCAGTGCTCATCGAAGGCGAGAGCGGAACGGGTAAAGAGCTCGTCGCGCGAGCGGTGCACAAAGCGAGCGATCGCGCGGACAAACCGCTCGTGGTCGTGAACTGCGCGGCCCTTCCCGAGGAATTGCTCGAGGGTGAGCTGTTTGGAACCGAGCCGGGAGCCTTTACCGGTGCGGTGCGTCGCATGGGCCGCTGCGAAATGGCGCATGGAGGCACGCTGTTTCTCGACGAGATCGGAGAGCTCTCGAAGAAGCTCCAGGTCAAGTTTCTTCGCTTTCTTCAAGAGCATTCCTTCGAGCGTCTAGGAGGCAAGCGCACCATCGAGGTCGACGTGCGTGTCGTTGCGGCGACGAATCGCGATTTGCGAGAGTTGGTGCAACAAGGTGAGTTCCGAGAGGATCTCTATTACCGACTGTGGGTATTTCCGATCGAGCTTCCCGGATTGAGGGAGCGCAAAGAAGACATCCCTCAGCTCGCCGATCATTTCGCGCGTGGATTTTCGAGCGAGCTCGGATTGAAGGAGCCTCCGATCATCGAGCCCGAAGTCTATGACTGCCTCCGAGAATACGAGTGGCGGGGCAATATTCGGCAGCTCGAGAACGTGGTGCATCGGCTCGTGGTCGAGAATCGAGGCCGGTCCATCACTCTCGACAGCCTGCCGCCGGAGCTCAGTGGAGCGCGCAAGCAAGTCCTCAAGCTCGCGAAAGACCCACTGCGCCGCCTCATGGCCGAGATTCCAAGGGATTACTCGCAGCTCAAAAAACGACGGAACGAGCTCAATGAGCTATCCGCAATCTACGCTCAGGAGCTCGAAGACCGTTTCGTCGACTATGCGCTCGAGCAAACGGATGGCAATATCAGCCGTGCCGCGAAGGAGTTCGGCATGCACCGCACGATCATCCACAAGAATCTCCGTGCGAGAAAAGAGAGCGACGCCACGGATTCGTAGCCGGGTCCGCTACGCGCGCTTCGAAGTGTGCCGCGCGGGCTACACCACGGCCGATTCGCGTTGCCAAGGTAAATGCTTGTCATCAGAAGGGTTAATGCACTTTCCCGTGAGCGCGCACGCTGGCACCGCTGTTGCAACAGCTTGTGAACGTCGATGGAAGCGCAGCGTGATGGCGGCGCGGGAAGAGCGCGTTTGTGCCGTTCGGGAGATACGCGTTTTGGCCGCCGTCCGGTGCGCCGGAGGAAGGGCAGGGGTCGCGGGCTCGCGATTCCTTGCCTTTGCTTCGGCGGACCGTTAGAAGGTCGGTCTTCTACTCGCCATGAAAGACGTGGATCGTATCGGCTTCCAACCAGCCTTTGAAGAGGTGCTGGTAGCCGTCGAGGCGATAGAGCTTCCCCCGTGTGTACAACATCGGCGGCTGTCCCGCGCGGATACAACGTTCGGCACATCGAAGGTGCAAAGCGCCCTGTTTGCCTCCGGTGGCGCCGCAATCGGCGTCCGTAAGAAACCCCGACCATTCGCGGAGGTGAGGCCGGGCCGGCGGCACGTCGCTTTGATCGTCGCGCGTCAACCCCCCCGTCAGGTCTCGCGGCACCTGTTCGAATCTGAAGCGAACGTGATGCGTCGAGCCCGCGACGACGATGACGGGTTTTTCGCTCAGGCGGCCATCCCCCGCATCCACGGTGCCCCGCCGCGCTCCCGGCTCCGCGCGCTCGAACACGCCGGGTGCGGCGCCAATCGGTGCACCGTCTAGATAGACCTTGCCGGGCGCGTCAGACGCGATGTGAAGGATGCCGAGCGTCGCCGGCGGCGGGGCGTATCGGCAAGCACGACAGGACGGGTGTTTTGCGTCGTCGTCGTCCGGGCCGTTCCGACTTCGGACGTCGCGGGCCATAGCTGATACATCGCGCCGAGAAGAGCGGCGAGAAACACCGCCGCGGCGCCGAGACGCACAGGACGACGCCTGAGCTGACGCACCCAGGCGGGAAGTTTCAACGTCGGCACCGCGCGCCGGATCTCGGCAATGCGAACCGTTACGGTCGCAGGCTGGTCGGCCGACTGTCTCAGGGCGTCGCCGAGTTCGCCAGCGGATTCGAACCGATCCCTGGCGTCACGAGCCATCGACTTGCGCAGCACCGCGTTGACGATGGGCGGCAGGGCAACGCCGCGCGGCGAGATAGGAAGCGGCTCGGTGAGATGTTTCGTGAGGACGCCTATCGCCGTTTCTGCGGAGAACGGCACGCGGCCGGTGAGCATCTGGTAAGTCAGCACACCGAGAGAGTAGATATCCGAGCGATGATCGATTCTGTCACCCTTGCACTGCTCGGGCGACATGAACTCCGGCGTTCCTACGATGAGGACGGAATCCGTGGTGTGCTCCTCACCTCGAAACGGCTTGGCGATGCCGAAGTCGAAGATCAGGTCGGACGTCACGAGAATGTTGGAGGGCTTGATGTCACGATGAACGACGTTGCTACGATGTGCGGCGTCGAGCGCCTCGGCTACCTGGCAGATCACTTTCACCACACGATTCAGCGGCCACGGCTGTCCCGAAAGCTGGTCTCGCAAGGTTGCGCCATCGGACATGTACTTCATGACGAGATAGGGCCGACCCTCGTGCTCGCCAGCATCGTAAACGGGAAGAATGTGCGGATGGTCGAGACGACCGAGGAGCTCGGCCTCCTGCCTGAATCGCCGCACCCAGTCTTCGTCGCTTACGACCTCACGAAGGATCACCTTGACGGCGCCCTCACGCTTCAAAGCCGGATGGAAGGCTTTATAGACCTCGGCCGTGTCTCCTCGATCAAGGAGAGACAGTACTCGGTAAGCGCCTATCTGTTGTCCGACGAGCTCCAAAACACCCTCCTCACGATCTCAATCGAGCATGTCGTGAGCGATTTGCACCATCTAGGGGAGTATCTATCAGGCTAGTTTGTCCTGTCGTAAAACGCAAGGCAAGACCAGGCGCGGGCGAAAACCCAAGCGGCTCGCAGGCTGTTTCCGCAACCGCCGAACGATAGCCTCCGTCGATGCGTGACCCGCGTAGCTCTTTCTTTGTTATGCTTCGTCCCTCCAGCCATGCCCGACGCGCCAGAGAAGCTCACTCGCATCGAGCGCGATGTGGCTCAGTGTCGGAAGTGCCCCCGCCTTGTCGCGCACCGCGAACGGGTTGCCTCGGTAAAGATTAAACGCTTCGCCAATGAAGAGTACTGGGGAAGAGCGGTGCCGTCTTATGGCGATCGGAACGCGCGCCTTCTCATCGTGGGACTCGCACCCGCAGCCCATGGGGCGAATCGCACCGGGCGGATGTTCACCGGGGACCGCAGCGGTGATTGGTTGTTCGGCGCCCTCTATCGCTACGGATTCGCGAACCAGGCGGTATCGAGAGGGCGCGATGACGGGCTTCGCCTCGACACCGCCTACATCACCGCGATCGCCCGCTGCGCGCCGCCCGACAACAAGCCAATGCGCGAGGAGATCCTTCGTTGCCGCCCGTTTCTTTTGCGCGAGCTCGAAGTGATGACGGATTTGAGAGTTGTGCTCGCGCTCGGCCGAATAGGATTCGACGGCTTTCTCGCGGCGTGGCGTGATTCGGGGCGCGAGCTCCCGAAACCGAAGCCCAAGTTTACGCACGACTCGGATGCCGCGTTATCCGGCGGGTTGCGTCTTCTCGGAAGCTACCATCCGAGCCAGCAGAACACGTTCACCGGCAGGCTCACGCGCTCGATGTTCCACCGCGTGTTCAAGAAGGCCCGAGCTCTCGTGGACAGCTGAGCGCTTCCGACGCTAGACTTATCCAGGTGCTAGTTTGAAGTTGTCAGCACGCTCGCGCGACGCTATATCGGAGGCGCTGTCGGTTGGGATTTCCCGCCACCCCACTGAAAAACGCTCCGGTAGCCGGCGCCGGGTAGCGGAAAGTATCCCTGCCTCGGTCGTCAGGAAATGAGTGAGAGCTCCCCCCAGTGGGTCGAGCCGAGCGCAGAAGGTGAGTCGAGACTCGCGCTCGATTTCATACCGGCGGCGCGCAAGAACTCACGCTTGTGGGTCTTTCTGCACGGGTTGAGCTCGCACCGCCGCGGAGAGAAGGCGGTCTATTTCGCGCGACAGATCGCGCGTCGAGGAGAAGCTTTCGCGAGCCTCGACATGACGGGTCATGGGGACTCGGAGGGAGAAATGCTCGAGCTCTCCTTGTCGCGCAACCTCCGGGATCTCGAACGTGGACTGCACCATGTCGAAGAGCAACACGGTCCGTTCGCGGCGGTACATTTGATCGGCTCGTCGATGGGCGGCCTCACCGCGCTTTGGTTCTCTGCGCAGAAGCCGGGAATCGTCACCCGCAACCTCGTCATCGCCCCGGCTTTCGAGATGGCGGGCCGCCTCCTGCTGTCGATCGGGCGTGTGAGGGCCCAGAAGTGGCGACGCGAGGGAAAGAGTCACTTGGATATCGGCTATGCCGTTCTCGAATTAGGGTATGGTCTCGTGGAAGACGAGTCGCGCTATCCGATGATAAGCCTAGCCCGCAAGCTGAAGACGCCGAGCTTGATCCTTCACGGCTCGGACGACGCCGTCGTCCCGTGCCAGTTGTCGCGTTCTTTCGCCGAGCGGGTCGAGGGCGTGGAGCTCACCGAGATCGCTGGTGGGAACCACCGATTGACGGCCAACAAAAAAGCGCTCTTCGACGATATGTGGAGATTCGTCGGTCCAAACGCGCCCCTGTGATATGGCTACATCGTCCAAGAAAGTCATTTACGCCGCGCTCGTCGGCAACATGCTGATCGCGATCACGAAGTTCGTCGCGGTGACGGTAACGGGAAGCTCGGCGATGCTGTCCGAGGGTATCCACTCGCTCGTGGATACCGGCAATCAAGTGCTTCTGCTCCACGGAATGAAGCGGGCGCAGCGTCCCGCGGACCGGGAGTTCCCGTTCGGTCATGGCAAGGAGCTCTACTTCTGGAGCTTCATCGTAGCGATTCTGATCTTCGCCGTTGGCGCCGGCTTCTCCATCTATGAAGGTATCTTGCACCTCCGCCACCCACAGCCCATCGAAAGCCCCTACGTCAACTACATCGTCCTCGGTCTAGCGATGCTCATCGAAGGTGGCGCATGGTTCTACGCGTGGAAGGCATTCAAAGTGCACAAGGGCCGTCGAGGCTACATCCGCGCGGTCCACGAAGGGAAAGACCCCACGCTGTTCGTCGTGCTGTTCGAGGACACCGCGGCGATGGCGGGTCTCACCGTCGCTTTCTTGGGCGTGCTCTTGAACCAACTCACGGGCATCCTCTATTTCGACGGCGGGGCCTCGATCGTCATTGGGCTCATCCTTGCGGGGACCGCGGTTTGGCTTGCGGCCGAGACGAAGAGTCTCTTGATTGGCGAGAGCGCGAATCCCGAGGTCGTGGAGTGCATCCGACGGATCGCCGAGAGCGCGCCGCAAATCCAGCACGTGAACGAAGTGTTGACGATGCACATGGGGCCGGACTTCATCCTCGTCAACCTGAGCGTGGAGTTCGTGGATGCGGCTACCGCCGACGAGATCGAGAAGGTGATAGCGGAGCTGGACCGTCAGCTAAAACAAACGTTGCCCCGCGTAAAACGTGTCTTCGTCGAAGCCGAATCGCGTGCAACCGCAAAAAGCGAACAAGCTTAAAAAAGCGAGCAGTTCCCGCCGAAGAAATCTCCACCCATCCCAGCCCGCAACTCCCGAGTTAGGCAGGAAGCAGCCTGCGAGCCATCTCGTTCAGAACGAGACGGCGAAAAAGACGAACGCGCCGAGAGTCGCTCGGAGGTTAGGCTAGATTGCCTGGAGGGCGTAGGTGGCGAGGCCGACCGCTACGACACGATCGTTGCCTTCTACGATTTCGAGGCGGCAGGTGGCGAGGGTGCGGCCTTTGCGCACGACTTCGCCGATCGCGAGCAAATCGCCTTGCACTCCAGTTAGAAGGCTCAGCTTGAACTCGACTGTCTTTACCGTGGAGCCGGGTGAGACCGAGCCGAGGGCGAAGCTGCCAGCGGTGTCACCGAGCAGGCCGACGAGACCACCGTGGATGACCCTGTGGCCTTCTTCGAATTCCTTGCGGAAAGGGAGCCGGACGCGGGCCACGCCGTTCTCGCAATATCCCAGCGACATGCCCAGATAGCGGCTGATGGGCGCAGAATCGAAAAGCTGTTTGATCTTGTCCAGATGCGCGGAGCGCTCGTTGACTTCGTCGGTACGCCGAGGGCGGACGCCGCCAGGCAGCGGTACGGGCACGAGGGTCGGTGGCTCTGGCGCCCGGGCTGGTGCCGCGTGTTTGACCGAGCTCGGAGATGTTTTCCGCTTCGCGGTCGGTTTGCTCGCGGTTTTCCTCTTCGGTTTGGACGCGGCTGGTGCCTTCTTGGCGATTTTCTTCTTCTTCGGCTTCGAGGAGAACTTCCTCAGGGACGGGGACTTCTTCTTCTTCTTCTTCGTTTTGGTGCCAGCGGGTTTTTTCTTACTTCTTTTAGATTTGGCCATCCGAGCTCAACACACTGATTGGGTAGGGAAAATTGGGGCGCTCCGAAAAGTGCCCCACACATTTCGACTCATGCGGATCGACTCACTGTATCTTGAAACGTTTGAACACTGACCTTGGGGATGATCCGACGAGCGATCCGTATAAGCCTAGTAAAACTCAATAGATGCCACTGGGCGAGTCGTACATCGTCAGTTTATCACACGCGACCAACCGCGAGACTCTAATTAAATATATAAGCATACGGCCATATTTCAACGATTTATTTGCCTCGTCTCGTTCCACCGCGATACACTTTCCGGCCGGAACCGAAGGGCGCTGTTGTAAATAATTGTTTCTAAATACGTTATACTCGAAACGGTGTCTTTTCGTCGCGAAAGACGGGTGCGAATAAAAAACGAAACGCTCGAAGGACAAACATGGCAAACCCGATTAATTACGATGTGGCGATTCTGGGCAGTGGACCCGGCGGCTATGTTGCGGCCATTCGCGCGGGCCAGCTCGGGCTGAAAACGCTCGTTATCGAAAAGGACCCCCATTTCGGGGGCACCTGCCTCCATGTCGGCTGCATCCCGAGCAAAGTCTTTCTTCACACCGCCGAGCTTCTGGATCAAGTGCGCCAGGCGGGCGTGCACGGCGTGGTCGTCGAGGGGATCCGGCTGGATTGGGCGGCGCTTCTCAAGCGGAAGGCCCGCATTATCAAGAAGAACGCTGGCGGGGTAGCCTTCTTGCTCCGAAAGAACAACGTCGAGACCCTCACGGGCTTTGGCCGTATCGTCTCACCGGGCAAGCTGGAAGTAGAAACAGCCGAAGGCGCCCAGCCGGTATCGGCAAAAGCCATCATCGTTGCGACAGGCTCTGAGCCGCGCTCGATCCCTGGCGTCGTGATCGACGGGCAGAACATCGTGACGAATACGGAAATGCTCGATTTGCCCTCTCGGCCCCAAAGCCTGGGCGTCATCGGAGCCGGGGCGGTGGGCGTCGAGTTCGCCTCGATGTTCCAGAGCTTCGGAACGAAGGTGACTCTCATCGAGGCTCTTCCTCGGCTCGTGCCGGTGGAGGACGAGGAAGTTTCGGCCATCCTGCTCGAGTCTTTTCAGAAACGAGGGATCGAGACGATGGTTGGGACGCGCGTGGAAGGTGTCTCGGAGGCCGAGGAAGGTGTTACCGTCCGCTTCACCCAGGCGGACGGGACGACGGAGGAGCGAAACGTGACAAAGCTCCTCGTCGCGGTTGGGCGGAAGTCGAGGACGGACGGGATCGGGCTCGAGCTGACCGCCGTCGAGCTCGATCGGGGCAACGTGGTCGTCGACGAATACATGGAGACGGCTGCCAGGGGGATTTATGCGATCGGCGATGTCGTCGCCACGCAACAGCTTGCCCATGTCGCTTCCGCGGAAGCGATACTTGCTGTGGAGCGCATCGCCGGCCACGCGGCCGCGCGTCCTTTGAACTACACTCACATGCCGGGGGCCACCTATTGCCGTCCCGAGATCGGTAGCGTGGGCCTCACCGAGGCGGCCGCTAAAGAGCAGGGCTATGACGTGAAGGTTGGCCGCTTTCCCTTTGCCGCGAGCGCGAAAGCGACGATTCTCGGCGACAATGAAGGTTTTGTGAAAGTGGTTAGCGACGCCAAATATGACGAGCTCCTCGGCGTCCACATCATCGGCCCGCACGCGACCGGCCTCATTGCCGAGGCTGTTGTCGCGCTCGAGCACGAGGCGACCGCCGAATCATTGATGCGCACCGTACACGCGCACCCCACACTCTCGGAGGCCGTCGCCGAAGCCGCGCACGTCGCCGTCGAGATGTCCATCCATGTCTGACGCTTGCTGGCGCGTGGATCTCGGCCGCCGGGAATATAACGACGTGCTCAATATGCAGCGCGAGCTCGTGCTCGAGCGCCAAGCTGGACGGACTCCTGACCTGCTCCTGTTCGTCGAGCATCCTCCGGTCTATACGATCGGGCCGAGCGGGAACCCGGACCATCTTCTCGCGGACCCGGCGCTTCTCGCCCGTATCGGCGCCACCTTCGTGGAAACGGAGCGCGGCGGCGACATCACCTATCATGGCCCGGGGCAAATCGTCGTTTATCCCATCGTCGATTTGAGGCGCTGGAGGACGGATCTGCGCGCCTATTTGAGAGCTTTGGAGGAAACGATTCTTTTAGCTCTCGAGGCGAACGGCATTATCGGCCGTCGCGAGCCGGGGCTCACCGGCGTTTGGCACGATAGTGGGAAGCTCGCCGCCATTGGCGTACGCGTTTCCCGATGGGTGAGCTCGCACGGTCTCGCGCTGAACGTATCGACGAATCTCGAACATTTCAAACATATTGTTCCTTGTGGTATCTTCGATCGCGCGGTCACCTCGATGGAAAATGTTCTAGACACGCCAGTTGCGTGTGACCCCGTGCAAGACGCTCTGGCGCTGGCCTTTGCACGCACCTTCGATCGCGAGATGGTCCGAGCCCCAGAGGGTGCGCTTCAGATGAGCCTCCACTAATGCGCCTCGGCAAGCGGCAGTTGCAAGAGCTTCTGTATTACATGGTGCTCACGCGCCGTCTCGAGGAGGCTCTTGCTCGGCTTCACCGAGAACAGGAGCTCACGACGCCACTCGCTTTGCGGACCGGGCTCGAGGCCGTGAGCGTGGGTGCGTCTTTTACACCGACCCCGAAAGATGCGATCGCATCGTCGCTTCCCACCGTCGGGACGCTTTTGCTTCGAGGGGTCAAACCCGAAGAGATCGTGCTCCAGTTTCTCGGGAAGGGCACCTCGCCGAGTCAAGGGCGAGATGGCTTGGGACATTTTGGAGATTTGTCGCGAGGCATCGTCGCGACCACGGGCCATCCCGCCACGCATGTGAGCGTTATGGCAGGGATGGCTTTTGCGTATCGCGCTCAAAAACAAGAGCGCGTTGCGCTCGCGCTTATACCCGAAGAGGCCATCGCGACGGGTGACTTCCACGAAGGCGTCAACTTCGCCGCGGTGCAGAAGCTGCCGCTCATTATCGTCGTCGTGCGCTACCCGTCATACGGTGCGAGCTCGAGCGTTGCGCAACTCTACGAGCGAGCCAAAGCTTATGGCGTGGCCTCTCTCTCCGTCGATGGCAGCGATTTGCTCCAGGTCGTGCAGGTCGTCGAGACCGCCATGGAGAGGGCGCGCGCAGAGGATGGTCCGACGCTCATCGAGGCGGTGCTTCGAAGCTCGCGCCGCTATTTCGGCAACGAGAGTGCTTCTCCCGCGCCTTTCTCCGCCGGCGCACACGACATCGAAGACGACGAGGGCTCGAAAGATGTCGACAACGATCCGGCTTGGCGCTTCGAGAAATTTCTCTTGCAGCAGGACTGGCTTTCGGAAGCCGATCGATCGACCCTCGTCGCGCGCGCGGAGGAGGCCGTTTCCGACGCTCTGCGCACGGCCGACAGTGCCCCCGCAGCGCAGGTGCAAGACTCTGAGGGCGCCCTTTACGCTTCGAGCTGAGTCATGAGCGAAATCACCTATCTCGAAGCCATCCGTCAAGCGATGTGGGATGAAATGGAACGCGATGAGCGCGTCGTGCTATTGGGTGAGGATGTCGGGCTCTACGGAGGTGCTTTCAAGGTTACGGCTGGCTTTTTGGAGAAGTTTGGCTCGGAGAGAATCATCGATACGCCGATCAGCGAGGAGGGCTTTACGGGGGTGGCGATAGGTGCGGCCTTTAACGGCTTGCGGCCTATCGTCGAGTTTCAGTTCATCGACTTCATCGCAAACGCGTTCAACATGGTAACGAACTTTGCCGCGAAGAGCCGCTATCGTTGGGGCGCGGGTGTCCCGATCGTCATGCGCGGGCCCACGGGCGGCGGCGTGCGCGCGGGCCCGTTCCATTCGCAAAATCCCGAAATGCACTTCGTGCACACTCCGGGGATCAAAGTCGTCGTGCCGGCGACCGTGGCGGATGCGTTTGGCTTGATGAAGTCCGCCATACGCCGACGAGGCAAGCACATTGTGCTCATCACTTATGGTGCGATGCTCTATACGGCGCTCGAAGCGGCCGAAGTGCTCGCTGGTGAAAGCATCGAGCTCGAAGTGATCGACCTTCGCAGTCTCGTGCCATTGGACAAGGAGTGCATTCTCGAAGCCGTCGGGCGGATCAACAAGGTGATATTGCTTCACGAAGATACCCGAACGGGCGGCATGGCGGGCGAGATAGCCGCCATCATCGTCGAGGAGGCATTCGACGACCTGGACGGTCCGATCCGTCGCGTTACGGCCCCGGATACGCCCGTCCCCTCTGCGGCGTCTCTCGAAGACGCCTTCATACCGCAAGTCGAGGACGTCGTGAGCGCCGCCCGCGAGCTCTTTGGATACTGAAGAAAGGTGATTCACGAGCCGCCGCATCAAGAAGGGAACCAATGACCGACGTCATCATGCCGCAAATGGGCGAAAGCATCGCCGAAGGCACAGTCACGAAGTGGTACAAGAAGGTCGGGGAGCGCGTCGAACGCGACGAGCCGCTCCTCGAGATCTCGACCGATAAAGTCGACACGGAGATCCCGGCCCCGGTCGCGGGCATCTTGTCTGCGATCGAGGTCCAAGAAGGTGAGACCGTCGAAATCAATACCATCATCGGTGTGATCGGGGGGGAAGTCCAAGAGGAGGTGGCGCCAGTCGCTCCAACTGGCGAAGCCGAGAGCACGCCGGCAACCGGGGCGACCCAGCCCATCCCGCCCTCGCCCGCCGATCCAAAGCCCGCGAGCCCCGAGCCGGAGGCGTCCGAGCCTGGACTACGCAGCTCCCCGCTCGTCCGCAAGATGGCTCGCGAGCACGGTTTGGATTTGAGCCAGCTCACCGGAACGGGGCGAGGCGGCCGTGTGACGAAGCAGGACATCGAGAATTTTATGGCAAAACCCTCGCCGGCCAAAGCAACCCCGGTAGCGCCAGTAGCGCCGACGCCTGCTGCCAGCCCTCCTGCGGCCGCGGTCTCGCCTCCGCCTTCACCGCCCGCACCCGCGGCCTTGCCACCGCCGGCTAGCCAAGGCCGCGTCAATGTCGAGCCAATGAGCAAGATGCGGAAGTCCATTGCCGAGCACATGGTGATCTCACGGCAGACCTCGGCGCATGTGACGACGGTGTTCGAAGCCGATGTCAGCCGGATCGTGGCGCTCAGGAACGAGCACAAGCCCATCTTCGAGCGAGATGGCGTCCGGCTCACCTATACACCGTTTTTCGTTGCCGCTGTGCTCGGTGCTCTCAAGACGTTTCCCCTGCTCAACGCGTCGATCGATGGCGACACGATCGTTTACCACGGCGATTACAACATCGGTATCGCTGTCGCTCTCGAGGGCGGGCTCATCGTTCCCGTGATCCAACACGCCGACGAGAAGAGTTTTCTCGGGCTTGTACGAGCCGTGAACGACGTCGGCGAGCGCGCGCACACGAAAAAGCTGATGCCTGCGGACGTGCAGGGCGGGACGTTCACACTCACGAACCCGGGCCCTTTTGGCGGTCTCTTCGGAACACCAATCATCAACCAGCCTCAAGTCGCGATCCTTGGGGTCGGCGGCATCCACAAGCGTCCGGTCGTCGTCAACGACGGGATCGCGGTGCGCTCGATGGTCTATCTCGCCCTCTCTTTCGACCATCGCCTCATCGACGGCGCGCTCGGCGACCAGTTCATGGCCGACGTCAAGCGCCGGCTCGAAGGCTGGGACGAAAAGATACTATAGTGGGACGGGAATAATATGGTGGCACCGGTGGTTACGACAACGCGTTCTCCTAGACCCGATTGGCTGAAGGTCCGTCTGCCGAGTGGGGATGACTATTTCAGGCTGAAGAGCACGATGCGCAGCTTGAACCTCCACACCGTGTGCGAGGAAGCGCGCTGCCCCAACGTCGCCGAGTGTTGGGGGCAAGGCACGGCTACGTTCATGATCCTTGGTGACGTTTGCACCCGCAGCTGCGGGTTCTGCGCCGTGAAGACCGGGCTACCTCAGATTCTCGATAGAGACGAACCGGAGCGCGTGGCCAAGGCCGTCGAGGCGCTGGCTCTGAGCCACGCGGTCATCACGTCGGTCAATCGCGACGAGCTTCCCGATGGGGGCGCCGCTATTTTCGCCGAGACCATCGAGGCTGTCCGCCGCCGCAACTCCGAGACGAACATCGAGGTGTTGATTCCGGACTTCAAAGGCTTTCGAGCCTCGCTCGAAACCATACTCGCCGCGAAACCACAAATCCTGAACCACAATATCGAAACGGTACCGAGGCTCTATAAGCATGTGCGGCCGGGCGCGAACTTTGCGCAATCCGTGGAGCTTCTCGAGCGCGCGAAAACCATCGCGCCTGACATTATTAGTAAGACGGGGCTCATGGTCGGCTTCGGTGAAAGCCTCGACGAAGTGGAAGACGTCATGCGGGAGCTCGTCGTCAAAGCCCGCGTGGACGTGTTTACCATCGGGCAATACCTGCAGCCGACACGCGAGCACTTGCCGATCGATCGCTACGTGCACCCGGACGAGTTCGATGCTCTTGCGCGGATAGGCCGCGAGATTGGCTTCCGCCATGTAGAAGCGGGGCCGCTCGTGCGCAGCTCGTACCACGCGGCGAATCAGGTCCCCTGAACTTGTATCGCGAATACGTCCCGTCTCCTCGCGCTTCGCCCATACGTGGAGTGTTACTGGACACGGGGGGCGGTGGCGGGTTCAATGCTTGCGACGCGCGTGCTCCCCGACGGTTCCGTCGACATCTTGTTCCCGCAGGGAGAAACTACGACCAGGCTCACTTGAGCTCCGAGTTCCGGGCGCTCACCGGGTGGACGCCTCGCAAATATGCCCAGACCCTCGCCCGGTAGGTTCGCGACCCCGCCGGCTACTTCGTGACCTTCGCCGAGCACTAGGCTCAGCCGAGGTGAGGAGTGAGCACCTCGAAGAAAGTTTCGAGGTCGTCTTCGTTGTTGTAGTAGTGAACGGAGACCCGTAACCCTTCACCGCGTGCCGAGACGAAGACGTTCCGCTCGGCGAGCGCTGCGGCGGTTGCTGCCGGGTCGGGGACTCGGATCATCGTGATCGGCGAGCGCGCGTTGTGCGCGCGGGGCGAGTCGATGGGGATGCCGCGCACCTCTAGGCCCCGGTGGAGCTCGTCGAGAAGATGCGCGACCCGCGCCTCGATGGCAGCGAGGCCGATCGATTCGATGAGCTCCAAAGCTCCCGCAAGCGCGAAGACCCCGGCGAAAGGCGGATGTCCGAGCTCGAGCCCCCGTGCCTCCGTCGTCAGATCGAGCTTCGTACTCTCGAGATCATAAGGCTCTCGAGCGCTCCTCCACCCCACGCTGGGAAGCCCCCGCTCTTCGAGAAGCGAGCGCCGCACCACCAAGGGAGCAATCCCGTAGCCCGCGGTGGCCCACTTGTAGGCGCTGAAGACAAGCGCGTCGAACGGAATAGGTTCGAGATCGATCGAGATAACACCGAAGGCTTGAGTGGCGTCGAGAACGAGCGCTGTGCCGTGCTCTTGGCAAAGTGCGCTCACGCGATCGAGATCGAGCCGGAAGCCCGTCTTGTATTGCACGAGGCTCACTGCGAGAACAGCGGGGCTCTTTCTTAGAGCGTCATCGAGTTGATCCGGGCTGTCTAGGAACTCCACGTCGCGGCCGCGCCCGAGCCAAGGCATCGTGACCGAAGGAAAGTCGTCGCTCAATGCGACGACACGGCCGTCGCCCGGCAGCAAGTCGGCGACCAAGTTCAGCCCCTGGGATGCATTCGCGAGAAAAGCGATCGCGTCCGGGGCCACACCGAAAAAACCTGCGAGCTTTTGCCGCGTGTGCTCCACCCGCTCGAGCCACGCGTTCCAATGCGTATCGCCCTCACGGTAGAACTCGTCAAAATACTGACGCACACGCTCGACCGCCTCACGACACATCGGACCACCGCCAGCGGTATTCAAGTCGACACGACCTTGAAGCGCGGGAAAGTGCGTGCGGATCTCGTCCCAATCCGTCATGAGGGCTTTCTCGCGAGCGCGACGAGCGAAAGCCCGAAGGGCAGGGACGTGCGGCGAAGAAGCCATGCTTCAATCGCAAGCGGGATTACAAGCAGTCGGTTTAGGACCGGATGGTAGGCTTCGACTTCGGAGCCTTCGCGCTTTCCGCGCGTGAGCTTTTCAGCGCCCCGGCGCAAAAGGGCGAGAGGGAAGAGCAGACAGTTCGCGTAAGACACGAAGATCGGCTCGAGCCCGGCGCTCTGAAGTTTTTCGGTCAGCTCGACTCTTCCGTAACGTTGGCGAGTGTGGACGGCCTCGTCGTGCTGGCTGCGGAGCGCCTCGTGCGCCGGGACCCGGACCAGAAAAGTGCCGCCCGGCCGCAGCACACGTGTGATCTCGCGCAGTGCTTCGGTATCGTCGTGGACGTCGAGATGGTAGAGCACATCGAAGGATGTCACCAGGTGGAAGCTCTTCTCGGCGAGCGGCACGTGCTCGACGGAGGCTTGAAGGAGCGCTCCCGTTTTGCGCGTTTTCGCAAGCCGCAGCGCTTCGGGAGAACGATCGAAGGCGGTTACGGTTCCGAAACGGCTTAGCGGGCGGAGCATGCCCCCGGTGCCGCAACCGGCATCGAGGATCGTGAGTTCGGAAGCGTCAGGGACAAAGCGCTCGACGAGCGCTAGGGAAATACGCTCCATGCCTTGGAACCACCACATGTGGTCTTCGAGCTCGTGGAGTCTTCGATATTCGTCCAGCTCCATTTGAGCGAGTCTATCACCCGGGTTGCGACGTCTAGAGCAGAGAGCTCCGTCCGGACAGCGGTACTGGTCCATCTTCTCTTTGCCGTAGTCTTTCTCCGCTATGTAACGATTGTGCGCGCGACACGAGAGTTTGACATTCTTAGCGCTTCGGTCGCCGCCGAACCCGTAAGGATCGTCGTGATGGAACTCCAGACCACGACGCTCGGAACCTCGTCGCCCGTCAGCGCGCTCGAAGGTGCATTGAGCGCCGTCTCGCTC
>Ga0310123_10000314_pt1 | contig 43784 bp, 25 predicted proteins | sample CB6_AW_1057_MG_FD_203505 | JGI IMG/M metagenome (GOLD analysis project Ga0310123, IMG submission 203505) | Marine microbial communities from Western Arctic Ocean, Canada - CB6_AW_1057 | ecosystem: Environmental > Aquatic > Marine > Oceanic | place: Canada: Western Arctic Ocean | collected... | reverse complement strand
TGAACGTGCAGGTGATCGACGCTCTGTCCCCCGTCCGGGCCACTGTTGATCACGGTGCGGAATCCATTTTCGAGTCCCAGGTCCAGGGCAACCTTTCGGGCCACCATCATCAGGTGCCCGACCAGTACTTCGTCCTCGTCCTCCAGTTGAGCCAGCGAAACGATCGGCTTGCGCGGAATCACCAGCACGTGGACCGGGGCCTGTGGGGCGATGTCACGAAACGCCAGGCACCGGTCATCTTCGTAGACGATGTCCGCCGGAATTTCTCCGTCGATGATCTGCTGGAAGATTGTCACTGCGGGAGATTACTGTCATCGCGTGTCAAAGAGACAGTCGTTGTGCGGCACGCTACCACAACGCTCAACGATTCTCAATTCGCCGCGGTGCCCTCCGACGGACTCGCTCTTGTGGCCAGTTGTGTCTCGGCCAGGTCGATCGCCGCCAGCAGGCCACGGGCCTTGTTGAGCGTTTCTTGGTACTCGGTCTCGGGCACGCTGTCGGCGACGATCCCGGCCCCGGCCTGCACATGCACGGACCCTTCCCGCATCACGACCGTCCGCAGAGCGATGCAGGTGTCCATGTTTCCGGTGAAGTCGACATACCCGACCGCTCCGGCATAAGGGCCGCGGCGGTGAGGTTCCAGTTCGTCGATGATCTCCATCGCCCGCACCTTGGGGGCTCCCGAGACGGTCCCGGCCGGCAGCCCCGCCCGAAGAGCGTCCAGAGCGGTGTGGCCGTCGGTGAGTCGACCTCGAACGTTGGAGGTAATGTGCATCACGTGGCTGTAACGCTCGACGACCATGACGTCTGAGAGTTCGATGCTGCCGAAGCGGGCGACTCGACCGACGTCGTTGCGGGCCAGGTCGACCAGCATCACGTGCTCGGCGCGTTCCTTGGGGTCGGCCAACAGTTCCTCGGCCAGCGCCCGGTCCTCGTCCTCGGTCGCACCCCGCACGCGGGTCCCGGCCAGAGGCCTGATCGTGACCTCGCCGTCCTCGACCCGAACCATGATCTCCGGAGAACTCCCCACGAGATCCACGCCGGGGGATCGAAGCAGGAACATGAACGGGCTGGGATTGACCACACGCAACGCGCGATAGACGTCCAGCGGCCCCGCGAAGGTCTCGAGACACAATCGCTGACTGATCACGACCTGGAAGATATCACCGGCCCGGATGTAGTTCTTGCACGCCTCGACGGCCGCTTCGAAGTCGCCCTGCGAAAAGTTCGACGTCGTCTCGCGATGGACGGCTCGTGCCGCGTCGAAGTCGGCCAGCTGCAATTCGTCGCCCGCCGTTCCCAACCGGTCACACAACTCGTCGACCCGCCGGCACGCCCGCTGGTACTCGGCTGGCAAGTCCTCGGCATCCCCCCGCGCGTGAGCCACCACCAGCACCGTCTTGTTGATGTGATCGAAAACGACCATGCGGTCGTAGAAGGCAAACGCCATGTCGGGCAGCCCGCGATCGTCCTCGGGAGGATCGGGCAGCTGTTCGCTGTAGCGGATCACGTCGTAACCGGCATATCCCACCGCACCGCCGCAGAATCGGGGCAAGCCAGGCACCGGGGCCGCCTGGTAGCGAGCCAGTAGTGACTCGAGTTCGGCCAGCGGATCGTCCACCTCGCGGGCCTCGCCGCTGGCCGTCTCGGGCAAGGCCCCCGTCGGGTCCTCGCCCTCGCCCGTCACCGTCACGCTGGTCCCACGAGCCTCGATCCTGAGAAACGGATCCGAACCCACGAAGCTGAACCGCCCCACCCGCTCACCACCCACAACGCTCTCGAACAAGAATGCACTTGCACCCGAACCAATGCGGCAAAAGGCACTAACTGGTGTCAGGGTATCACTGACCAGCTGCCGATAGACCGGTACCAAGGGAGCCGATCCCGAAGAATCGGCCCGTCGTGTGAACTCGTCGAGATCAGGGAGATGCGGCATCGCAGCGTGGTCGGTCGAGACGTCGGGCGAGTCCACATACTAGCGGCTGGACCTACCGCCGACACGTCGCTTGACGGAGGAACGGGCAGGGCTAGAATGAGCGGCGCGCGGCGGACCTCACTGTCGTTTGTACGTTCATCGCCCGGCCAGCCCCCCCGGGGGACACCCGAATGAAGAAATGCCGCCGCTGTTCGAAACCGGCCACGCTGCACATCACCGAGATGCGCGAGGACGAGGTGCACGAGTTACACCTGTGCGAAACCTGCTACCAGGAATACCTCGACTACTCCGAAACCCCCGGAGAGCCCCTCGACAGCGACCCGTCGCCGGAGATCGCCATCGAGCTCACCGGGGACCAGACGCTCGAAGAACTCGACCAGACCGCCTGTCCCAACTGCGGGATCAGCTTTCGGGAATTTCGCAGCCAAGGACGACTCGGGTGTCCACATGACTACACCGAATTCGAAAACGAGCTTCTGCCGTTGCTCGAGAACATCCACGGCGAGACGCAGCACTGCGGCAAGCTGCCGACCCAGGCGGCCGATTCGAGTCGCCAGCAGTACGAACTGATTCGGCTCCGCAAGGACCTGCAGCAGGCGGTGGTGGCCGAGGAGTACGAAGTGGCGGCCCAGATGCGCGATGCCATCGTTTCACTCGAATCCGACCTCGGACTCACCGATCACCAGGACCTCGACTGATCACCCATCCAGCCTTCATCCCTCACGCGAGACCCTCCTCGTGGACCTCGACAGCCTGATCCCCACCAGCGGCTCGTGGCTCCAGGGAACCGGTCCCGATGCCGACATCGTCGTCTCCAGCCGCATCCGGCTGGCTCGCAACCTCGCACGCTTTCCCTTCGTCAGCCGCGCCGACGAAGAACTCCGAGACGAAATCGAAACGCTGCTCAGAGACCGGGTGATGGGGCTGCCCAACGCACCCCGATTTCACTACCTCAACGTCAAGAAACTCGAACAGATCGACCGACAGTTCCTCGTCGAACGGCAATTGATCAGCCGCGAGCACGCCGAAAGCCACGGGGCACGCGGAGTGGCGATCAGTGACGAGGAGCATGTCAGCCTGATGATCAACGAGGAGGATCACCTCAGGATCCAGGTGCTCCAGAGTGGGCTGTCGCTGGATGGCTGCTGGGATCTCATCCAGCAGATCGACGACCAACTCGACGCGACCCTCACCTTCGCCTTCAGCGAACGGCTGGGATACCTGACCGCCTGCCCGACCAACGTCGGCACCGGAATCCGTGTCAGCGTGCTGCTGCACCTGCCGGCACTCGTGCTGACCAAGGAAATCAACAAGGCCTTCAACGCGCTGCAGAAAATCAACCTCGCCGTCCGCGGACTCTACGGCGAAGGCAGCCAGGCGATGGGAGACTTCTACCAGATCTCCAACCAGATCACGCTGGGTAAGAGCGAACAGCAGCTCATCGACGGGCTTAAGGACGTGGTCCCCAACATCATTCGGTACGAACGGAAGGTGAGGGATGAGCTGGTGAAGAAGAACCGGGGGGAACTTCACGACCAGATCTCCCGGGCCTACGGCATCCTGCAAACCGCCCAGACGATCAGCTCCGAAGAGACCATGCAACGGCTCTCCAGCGTCCGGATGGGCATCAATCTCGAGCTGATCGACGACCTGGGGATCCCAGCGGTCAACGAACTGCTGATCCACACTCAGCCCGCCCATCTCCAGAAACTCTACAATAGCCAGCTCGAGGTGCGTGAGCGGAACGAGGCGCGAGCCAAGTTTCTCAGGCGGCGACTGGCCGAGCGGCGGGGCGAGCAGAACTGAGCGGCGGCCGACCGCTTACGACGCCGGCTGGCCGGTGAAGTACTCCGGCGAATTCCCCTCTCGCCACTTGATGTTGCAGCCCAGGCTCGGACGCTGTGGCTCGGGCAGTGGCTGGCCCGCAAGCACCGCGTCGCAGGCAGCTCGCAGGTCCACACCCGTCACCGGGATCCCGCTGTCGGGACGACTGTCGTCGAATTGGCCACGGTAAACCAATGCCTGGTCGCCGTCGAACACGAAGAAATCGGGCGTGCACGCGGCCTGGTAGGCCCGGGCCACCGACTGCGACTCGTCGTAAAGATACGCAAACGTGTAGCCGGCCGATTCCAACTCCTCGGCCATCTTCTCTGGACTGTCGTCGGGATGAGTCGCAACGTCGTTGGAATTGATGGCGACGATCGCCACACCCCGCTCCTGGTACGCACGCCCGAACTCGGACAACGCCTCGCGGATGTGAACCACGAACGGGCAGTGATTGCAGATGAAGGCCACGACCAACGCCGGAGCGTCAGCGAAATCCGAAAGGCTGACCGGCGTACCGGTTGTGTCCGGCAGAGTGAACTCGGGAGCGGATGTGCCCAACTCCAGCATTGTCGATGCAGTCTTGACCATCGGTTGAGTCTCCAGGATGAGCGTAGAGAACGTGCGGGCTAGTAGATCGGCTGGCTCGGACCTTGGCAAGCCTCGCCCTCGGTACGATCTCTCACCCGCGGAACTTACTCAGCAACGGCTCAATCACCGACTCGGGCACGAACTCCACCAGTTGATTCACCGAACCATCCCGGCCCATGCCGGCGATCTGCTTGATCAGCGTACTCGAGATCGACGTGTACTGCTCGCTGGCCATCAGGAACACCGTCTCGATGTCCGGTGCCAGGCTGCGATTGGCCAAGGTCAGAGTGAACTCGGCCTCGATGTCGGTCAGCGTCCGCATGCCGCGAAGCATGACCGAGGCTCCGCACTGCCGGACAAAATCCACCGCCAGGCCCTCGAAACACTCCACCTCCACGTTTTCCCACGGCGCAACAATCTCACGCAGCAGGCTCAATCGCTCGTCAGAAGAAAACAGGGGCGTCTTGTCCGGGTTGATCCCAATGCCAACCGTAACGCGGCGGAACAAACCCGCACCCCGCGAAATGATGTCGCGATGCCCAAGCGTCGGCGGATCAAAACTGCCGACATACACCGCGTGCCGCTTGTCAAGCATCTCGCTCATCGTCTTCAACCACTCCTCTCTACGCAGCCGACACCAGCCGACTCCGCCAACGGCCCTTCGCTACAGCATAGCGACCCGGACCGTCTCGTCACGAGGCCGAGGCGGGTGATGGCCTGTGCCTGCCACTCTGGCAGACTTCTGGCGTTCACATGCCCGCTTCCTCACGCACCGCCGCGCGGTACCCCCAGCAAGCCGGATTCAAAAATCGGACCGGCCGCGAGGTTCACATCACAAGCTGCCCAATTACAATGACTTGTGGTGATCCGGGAGATTACATCATCCGGCGAGACGACTTCGGAACATCCTTTGCAGTCTTCCGGGAGTGCATGACGATGCGGCGGATTGCCTGAACAGCAGCTTACAAAACACCAGGACCTCGACAGGACACCGACGATGGCGGTCTTCCGGTTGGGACAGAGTTGGGATCCACTGCGCGACTTGGAGCGTGAAGTGGATCGGCTGTTGCAGAGCGTCAACCTGACGTTCCATGGCGTCCGAGCCGGTCGCAAGTACCCGGCCGTGAACCTGCATGAGTCCTCCGACGAGTACATCCTGACGGCCGAGTTGCCGGCGACAGCTCCGGAGGATCTCGAGTTGACTCTGTCCAACGGCCTGTTGACGATGTCGGGGCAGCGGCGGGACGAGGAGGAGATTCCCGAGGAGCGATTCCGGCGACAGGAGCGGCCACAAGGCAGCTGGCAGAGATCGCTGCCGATCCCCGAGCGGGTCCAGGAGGAGCAATTGTCGGCCGACTTCCACAACGGCGTGCTCGTGATCCGGCTCCCCAAAGCTCCCCAGGAAGAGCCTCGACAGATCCCCATCACTAGCGACTGACTGTAGAGGGCCACCGGCCCCAACGGACCTGACCATGTCGACCGAACAACCCGATCGATCTCAGCACCTGGTGATGGCACACCAGACTGACGACTCGACGTCGTCCTCGACAGAGCGTTTCGTGTTCACGCCTCCGATCGACATCTTCGAAACGGCCGAGGGGTTGATGTTGCGAGCCGACCTGCCGGGCGTGTCGCTCGATTCACTCGAGCTGCAGATCCAGGACAACCGCCTGACACTCTTTGGCCGGGTCGAGACGGTTCTGCCCGATGACGCGGCACCCTTGCACCGTGAATTCGAGGTGGGCGATTTCCTGCGGTCGTTCATTCTCAGCGACGAGGTCGACTACGAGCGGATCACCGCGAGGCTCTCGCACGGAGTTCTGGAGGTCGAGTTGCCTCGAGCCGCACAGGCCGAACCCCGTCGGATCCAGGTCAACGCCGACTAGTGCGGACGGTTGAGATCCTTCGCTTCGCCCAGGATCACACCTGCCTCGATTCAGGATGACACGGTTGCGACCCTGTCATTCCGAACGAAGTGAGGAATCTCGATCCGTCTCTGATCCTCCGCTTCGTTCCGGATGACGCGGTGTTCCAGCCGGCCCCGGCAACGGAACCGCTCCGGGGGGCGGAGTCCCGCCACCGTCGCTGATGTACTCGCCACGCTGCCTGGCGTATTCCTGGGGAGTCAACTCGTCGCGGGCAGCTCCCTCGACCGCGTCGCCGATCCCCTCGACAAAGAACTTCTTCAGAAACGGCACGCACCAGCCGCAACCGGTCCCCGCTCCACCACACTCGCTGATCTGGCTCGCCCGCCGTGGCCGAGTAATCCGGATGAAGTTGACGATTTTCCGCTTGGGCACGTGGAAGCAGTAGCAGATCGTATCATCGAGTTCCACGAGGATTGGCTCCGTTGGCGGGCAGCACGATCAGAACGTAGCCGTCGTGCACCCGGCGGGTCAATCCGACCCTCTTGAGTGCCGCATCGAGAATCTCGCCGACGGTCGTCTTGCCGAGATCCAGTTGCACGCTGCGGTCCAACCGACCATCACCCTCCAGGCCCTTGTCCAGCCGAACTTCGATCCCACCCAATTGACTGATCTCGCGAATCACCGCCGAGACCGCGACCGGCTTCTGGTGCACGTAGCGTACGATCGGCAGTTTCAACGCCGCTTCAATCTCGCGGGCCAGCCGTGGTTTCGACTCGGGTTTCGGCTCGGGTTTCGGCTCGGGTTTCGGTACTGGAGTTGGCTTTGCCTTGGGAGCGAACGGCTGGTTGGGTCGGCTGGGCTTGGCCGCCACGGCTGGAGCAGGGTGGGCTTGAGGCTTCGAGGGCGAGGCCGCGGTGGGCCTCTTGTCATCAGATCCCTGCTCGGCTCCGCCAGTCGCACCGGCACGATCCGTGTCAGACTTCGCGACCGAAGCGGCCTGCTGGCTCGGGCCCGGCTGCTTTGGCTCGCTTGCCACTGGGTCCGCGATCGCCGGAGCGGCTGGCCGTTGATCGGCCGCAACGGGCGAATTGACCGGCGGTTGCTCATCTTGGGACGGATCGCCAGTCAGAAAAAGCATTAGCAGCAGGCCACCCAGTCCCAACGACACGGCCCAGGCGATGACCAGCGGCGAGACGGATTCGAGTCGAAACATGGGGTCGGGGGGGACCTAGTCCGCCACCTTGAACGGTTTCAGGCCCTTCTTCTCGGCAACCGGTTGCGTGGTCAGCGTGATCCGTTTCTTCCCCTCGTCCACGACGATCACCATTGCCTTGTACTTCTTCATGATCTCGTACAGCACGACCTTGGCCGTGTCGGTCTTCGTCAGCGTCTGAGCCATGTTCTTGGTGAAGCCCGACAGCTTCAGTGCGTCCCCATCGATGTCAAACGGCACCTGGATCTCCTCGCCGATGAAATCGATAGCATCCTGCAACGGGGTCCGACGGAAATCGACTTCGATCTTGACACCCAGCCGACCGGCAACCGTCGGTGGCAGTTTCTTGCCCGTGGCCACCCGCTTCGGTGCCGCGGCACTGAAATCGGTTCGAGTTGATTCGTCCCAAGCCAGAAGTGCCGCCAGGGCGATGTTCGGAGCAGCTCGCTCGGGGAGTCGAGTCAGTAACTGCACGTGACGCTCACCGACGGCCGTGTCGGTTTCCAGCACATAGGCCGACATCAGCGCGGGAAAGCGGCTGATCAGTCGGTAGGCTCCCACCTGCTTGGGCTTCATCTTCTCGACGGCCTGCATCAACTCCACCGGCAGAACCCCCAGCCGCTTCTGGACGCTCCGCTCGAGTCGTCCGGGGGTGACGATGCTGTTGTGCGAGTGGTGATTGCGGAGCAGGATCTCCGACTCGAACTCGTCGAGACGCTGGTCGACGTCGATGCTCCAGGCCACCGTCTCGATCTCCTCGTCGTTGAACCAGTCGAGCATCAGGTTAAACATCGGGGCGACCGAGTCGGAAACCAGCACCTCCTGGAAATTCCGCATGTCACGAGGCTCAAAGACGACCGTCAACAGCTTGTCGCGACTGGTCAAGGGCAGGATCTGCTCGATCCCTGTCGCCGTCACCGCTGGTTGACGAACTGCCAGAGCCATCTCCTCGGCCCGATCCAACGGCCCGATCGCCACAGTCTTCGCGTCGTTGCCGCGGAGGTAACAGTGCGTGTCACCCAGGTAGACCGGGTACGTATAGTCATCACTCCGCTGGCCGGGAAACTTTTCGAGCAGGACCGATGGCTTCTGAGCCTCCTTGAGATGCACCACGACGGCCACCTCGGGCGGGTCACCTCGCTGGCCCAGCATCAGGCAGATCATCGCCTCGTCGATCTGCTCGGGAGGGAATCGGCAGAGTGACTTCAGTTGCTCGCCGGCCCACTCGCCAAGAGGCCCCAGGCAAAAACGTAGCTCCTCGCCATGCGACTCCTCGGTCCAGAACGCCTCCGGACGTATGTTGATCACGATGCTCACACCGGCCGGGACCATCTCCAGGCGAATCGCCCGAGCCGACTCACCGGCCGAGCCAGGATCGGTAGTCGAAACGCCCGGGTCGGAGGCCGCTGGGTTTGTGGAGCCATCTGTTGCGGTGTTGGCTGCGGTGTTGGCTGCGGTGTTGGCTGCGGTGTTGGCTGCGGTGTTGGCTGCGGTGTTGGCCGTTGGGGTGTTGGGACTGGGGGCGGGTCGGAACCAGGTAAAGGCGACTCCGACCACGGCCAACACGACGATCACGCTGCCAACGATCACCGCCGGCGACGGGCCACTCTTCTTGCGACGCCGGCCCTCCGGTGCTGTGGATTTCTTCGCGCGTTTCTTGTGGCGCTTGCCACGAGAGCGTTTCGGGGCGGCCTGGTCGTCGAACACCGGAAAACCGGCAGCTCCAACCTGAGGCGTCTGCGGCGCGGCGTCAGCAGCGGGAGTCGGCACCGCGGCCTCTGCTAAGGGTTCATCGGGCACCCAGCGAGCCGAAGTGCCCTGCTGAGGCGACGTATCGGCCGGACCATCGGCCAGCTGCAGCTGAACCTCCTCGGGCTCGGCCAGCACAAACTTATGCCGACAGCTCGGACACCGTCCCGTCTTGCCCAGCAACGAGCGATCCGGAAGTTTCAGGACGCTATCGCACTGCGGACAGGGAATCTCCATCGACGCCATCGTTCATCCGAGTCAAGTCGAACAAGCGGCACGACCTCTCTCGCACCCTCCACACTCATCCTACGGGGCCTCGGGCTCGGCTGCCAAGGTCGGATACGGCGATGACGCTCCTGGAGAGGATCAGTCGATGAGTTGATCGAAATCGAGCGGCCTGTCCTGAATTGACTTCGGGTCGACTTCCGAGAACGGATGCAGGCGATCGAGCATGTCGTCCTGCGGCACGGCCCTCAGCAGCGACCGAGCCATCTCGAGATCTTCGTGAGTGGTGATCTTGATGTTCATCGGTGACCCGGGCACAAGCTTGACCGGGTGTCCAAGCTGTTCGACCAGCTGCGCCTCGTCGGTGGCCACCAGTTCACCACGCTCGGCGTACGCCTCGACCAGCAGTTCCCGGCGAAAGACCTGTGGTGTCTGTGCGGCCCACAGACCGTCTCGCGAGACAGTGGCTTCGATCGTCCCGGCCTCACCCTCCCGTTTCAGCGTACTGGCAACTCGCACAGCCGGGATCGCGGCACCATGTGCGATCGCTGCCGCGAACACATCATCGATCCACTTCGCGGCGACCAGCGGCCGAGCCGCATCGTGAACCGCCACGTATTCGATCTCGGGCCGGACCAGCTCCAGCGCGTTGCCCACCGACTCCATCCGGGTCGCACCACCCGCCACCACTTCAACATCCAGGAACGGCAGATCCGCCTTGAACCGTTCGCGAAATTCCTCGAGGTCTTCTTCGGCCACGACGACCAGTGCCTGGACCACGTCGTCACGGGTCACGAAGGCCTCGAGCGATCGGATCCAGACAGCCCGCCCCTTCAGGTCCACAAAGGGCTTCTTCCGACCGCTGCGAAACCGGCTGCTCTTCCCGGCCGCCGGCAGGATCACCGCGAAACTCGACATCTCTCAACTTCCCCCCGCGCTGAGGTCGCCCCGGCCACCCCTGGTCACCCCCGCTCGACCTTCGGACGACTAGTTTGCCAGAACGCGACCGGTACGGCGAGCGCGGCGCAGCCGGAGCGGATCGATCAGGCCGCGATCAACCACCTCGCGGCGCTGCGGCCAGTGCTGACCCAACCTCGAGTTCAACTCGATCAGTTCGTCCATCCGGTCGAGCAGCCGTCCGACCACCTCGATCGTCGCGGCTGCATGCTCGGGTCCGAGTCTTGACACCGATCGACTCGACCAGCGCTGCTTGAGCAATTCGAGCAGCGAATTGCAGTGATCCCAATCAGCGGCCGACTCTACCCGCACCGGTTTCACCCGCAACAGGCTCTCGATCGCCGCGTGCAGATCGTCGACTCCGTTGCCGACATGAGTACCGAAGTAGACTGCGTGGAGCCGGTGCCGCAACTCCGCACGGCGGTCGGTTCCCGAGCGCCTCGACCACAACGCAGCCGCCTCGCGGTGAATGAACTCGCTCAGCAGAGGATCAAACGGCTTGGCAAAGGCGACAACCCTCTCGATCTGGGCTGCGGAAGGATTGTCGATCTCCTCAACTTTCGCCAGGATCTTCAGGAACTGCTGCCGCCGTCGATCAATCGGGTGACGCGACCGCTTGATGCCCTGTCCGGAATCGGATTCGAAGACAAAGCGGGGCCGGTTGGTGATCTGCTTGTCGACCGCCTGCCGATAGGCCCGAATCCCTTCGGCTCCGCGGCCCAGCAGTTTCTGTCCCTTCACCAGGTCAGCCAGCCGCTCACGAACCTCCGCCACCCACTCGCCTTCAATCTCGGCAAAGCTCAACAGTGGCCGGGCCGGACTCAGCGGCGGGTTCTCGAACCGTTTCAGCAACCCGCCGCCGGCCAAAGCAGCCGAGGGAAGCCGTGCGGCCAGCCAGCCGCTGCCGACGTGGTTCAGCGGAGGTGTGTCGTGGCCGAAAGAGAGCTGTTGGACCGGCAACTGCAGCATGTTGGCCCAGTCCCAGCCAATCTCGGCCAGGGTTTCTCGAACGTGAGGTCCCTGGAGCCTCGCGACGAGGCCGGATCGATTGACCAGCTGCGGGTCATTGGTGGCCAGTACTAGTACGCGGCCGGACCCGACCGAAACCTGGACCGACTGCTCGAAGACAGCTTCCAGTGTCACGTGTGGCACCATTACGGCGGCGGATCCAACATCGCGATGTGAGAGTGCCTGGCAGAAGATTCCGCCCGGCGCCAGTTGCCGAGCGGCGTTGCGGTAGAACTCGAGAGTCCGCGACGACTCGGCTCTCCACGACACGGGTGCCGTGGCGGTGACAATCACCACGTCGTAGTCACCCGACGCCGACGAGACGGCCAACGCCGGTGGCAGGTGCCGCCACCTGAGGCGGGCGTCCTGGAACACGTCATTCGCGGCCACCAATTTACAGAGACCACGATCAGGCTCAACACAATCGACCTGGTCCACCGGAAATCCCAGCCCGACTCGCAACCCCTCACCCCCACCCAGCCCCAGCAGCAGAACGCGACGGGGACGCTCGTGGAGTACCAGCGGCAGCACGCTCCCCAGCACCTCGGATCCGTGACGCGGACTGATCGCCGGGTCCTGGCTCCAGACTGACACCGGAATGCCATCGATCCGCAACAGCCGACGTCCACCCTGCTGCGACCAGACGGTCAGCGTCGCATCACCTGTCTCGCGACGTTCGACGAAGCGAGATTCGTCGAGCGACTGGTTCAGGCGGCTGGGCCACTCCTGCTCTGCCGCCGCAACCACTCGCCCCGAGAAGAGTACTCTCGCGGATCGTTCCGGTTCGTAGCGTCCCGACAGAGCACTCAGCAGAACCAGTCCCGCCACGGGCAACGCCAGCCGACGCAGACCCGGCCGAGCCGACCAGCCCTCCCAGCCCGCCACCGCCACCAGGCACCAGGTCAGAGCAACCACCGAGACGACCGGTCCGGCCAACGGGATCACCAGCCAACGTCCCAGAAACAGTCCCGCCAGGACCAGCAACGGCCCGGCCGCAATGCTCAATCCAACGCGTGAAGCCTGAGGTGCAGTGCGTGTTTGAGAAATCGGCTCCGACCCACCCAGCAGGCCGGACAGCAGGATCCCCAGAGGCATCACCGCCACCGACACCAGCATCGACCAGGCGGCGATCAACACCGCCGGATGACCACCGGCAACTTTCAGTCTCAACAACCAGTCGATCAGCCACGGAAACATCGCCGGAACCAGCAGCAGCGTCGCCGGGAGACCTGCTGCCAGAAGATGAGACCGGCGGGGCTGTGAAATCGCCGCACCCAGGCACAGGCCCGCGGCAATCATCAACAGGTACCACTCGGATGCGGGAACCAACTGGACCAGCATGCGGTCCAGCAACGCCAGCACGGCACCCAGAGCTGGCAGGCCGACGACCGACCGCCAGTTCAATTGACGTGACCCCGCCGACGAGTTGCCCTCGTCCCGGTCGCCGGGCACGCCCCATTTCAGTTCAGCCAGGAACAGAGTTCCACCGATCACCGCCGCCAACAGCAACAAGGCATCAACCCCGATCCAGCCGATCAGCAGGTGAGCCGACAGTAGGGCACCGACTGCGGCTCCGACCAGGAAACCACGCAGGCGATCACGTCCGGCCAACAGCCCCAACCGCACCGACCAGGCCACCGGAATCGACAGTGACAGGGTGGCCGCCAGCAGCGCAACCGGCAGACCGTCGGCCGCGGCGAGTTGATCGAAGGGGACCTGGGCCACACCCCAACTGATCGCCCCGAGCACTCCGCCCAGGATCGCCGACCAGCCGGCCAGGCCCAATAGCAGCCAGATACGACGACCACGCCAGGCCAGGCCCAGCACCGCGCCGATCGCCAGAGCCCAGCCGATCGAGAAATCGGTCGCCAAGCTGCCACCCAATGAGGCCGCCAACTGGTGCCAGATCGCGACCAGGAACAACGCCACCACGAACCCATCACACGGGCCCGAATCGGCCAGCCTTGAGACGACGGCCGGGCCGTCAGTACGCGCCCGGCCAAGCAGGCGTTTTGCGGGAAAAAGCGGTCGCATGGGCGTCCGTGCCACAGGTGTCGATCGCGCGATTCGTCGTAATCGGGAGGCGACTTGTATCCCAAGGCCGGAATCGGCCGCAAGGTCATTTGCCCGGCCACGTCACAGACTGCAGATTGAAGCTGGCCCCCATCTACCGGTCCGGGAGACCGACCTGACAATGTCCTGCCTCTCGCCTCCGAATCGTCCCCGACTCCGTCCGCTGCGTCGGCCGGTTGCAGGGATCCTGACGGTTGTACTCTGCACGCTGGCCACCGCTTCGGCAGCTCCACCCGAGCCCCTCGAGAGTGCATTCGCGTCGGTCCGTCGCCAGGACCTGGCCCGTCACATCAACACCCTGGCCAGCGACACGCTCCGCGGCCGTTCCGCGGGAACTGATGGCGGTCGAGCCGCCGGCTCATACCTCGTCCAGCAACTCCGGCGGATCGGGATCGAACCGGCCGGAGCCGATGGCGACTTCTACCAGGAGTTCTCCGAAAAGGGGTTCCGCAACGTCGTCTCGGTGCTGCCCGGCAGCGACCCACAACTCAAGGACCGCTACATCGTCGTGGGAGCTCACTACGACCACGTTGGCCTGGGGACCAAGACGACCAGCCTGGGCGGGCTGGGGCAGATTCACAACGGAGCCGACGACAACGCCAGTGGCACCGCCGCGGTGCTCGAAGTCGCCGAAGCCCTGGCCCACACTCGAGGACTCGCTCACCGGCGATCGATCCTGTTCGTCTTCTGGGATGCCGAGGAGTTGGGGCTGCTGGGCTCCAAACACTGGACCACGCACCCCACCATTCCCATCTCGTCGATCGACATGGCCTTGAATGTCGACATGATCGGTCGCCTCCGTGACCAACGGCTGATCGTGTTCGGGTCCCGCACCGGCGCCGGGCTCAGACAACTCGCCACCGGTTCCAATGCCCGGCTCAAACAGCCCCTGGCGATGCAGTTCAACTGGGACCTGAAAGCCAACAGCGATCACCACCCGTTCTTTGCACAGGGTGTCCCCGTGCTGTTCCTGCACACAGGCCTGCACGAGAACTATCACCGACCCAGCGACGACGCCGACCTGATCGCCTACGACGGGCTCGAGACCGTCACGCGGCTGATGGTCGGGTTGACCCACGAGGCTGCCTGCCGCCGGAATCTGCCGGGGTTTCGAAAGGCCGCAGCCGGAGAAACCGAGGCGTACCGGCGCCAGCTCGAGGCGGCTGCCTTGACGGCTCAGCAACGACTCGGAGCCACCTGGGACCCCGAATTGGCCCGGCAGGGGATCATCCAGCTGACCCGGGTCGAGGACGACACTGCCGCCGACGCCGCCCGACTCAAGAAGGGCGACCGGCTGCTGAAACTGGACGGCATCGACATTACCGGAGTCGACCAGTTCAGTTGGCGGCTGCTCGCCTCGGACTCGCCGATCGATGTCGTGGCACAACGACGCCGTAAGAAGAAGTTTCGCCAGGTTTCGCTGCGGCTGCCGGGTGAACCGCGACGCCTGGGATTCGAATGGTACTCCGACGACGCCGAACCCAATTCGGTGGTGGTTCGCGGAGTGGTCCCCAAGTCACCGGCCGACCGAGCGGGACTCAAGAATGCCGACCGGATCCTCGCCCTTGACGGTCGATCGATCCAGAGCCCACGGGACTTCAGCAAACTGCTCGGCCCGACCACCACCGCAATCACCCTGCGGATCGAACGCCGTGGCCGATTCCAGTCCATTCGGCTCGTGACAACATCATCAACGCCTCCCGGCAACGTCGGCGCTACGGAAAGCTCCCGCCGTGACGATACACCCGATCGCCGTGATCGCTGAGCGACTCGTGATCCGAGGCCGACATCTCCTGCCAAGGCGAGATGATCGAGAGTACCTCGTCGAGTTCCTCTCGCCCGTTGGGAGCCGCCAGCGCCACCGTGACCGCCGGGTGACACAGCACCCAGCGGTAGCAGGCCGCCGCCGAGGGTGGTATGAAGCCGGCCGGATCATCGGGCGTCGAACCGATCAGGGCGCCCCACCGCAGACAGGTAAACGCCACCACCGGGCACTCACGCCCCACGGTCACCGGAAACACCTCCCGCTCGGCACCCCGGTGCGCGGCGTTGTAACGGATCATCAGGCTGTCGAGCCTGCCGGTGCCCGCCCAGAGAGCGGCCAACTGACGCTGGTGACTGGTCAGGCCGATCGATCGAACCACCCCGTCGGCCCGAGCCGCCTCGATCACCTCGGCCGCACCACCCTTCGATACGATCTGCTCCCACTCCGACTGGCTCTCGACGTAGTAATAGGTCAGCACATCGATGGAGTCGGTCCCGAGTTCCTCGAGGCACTCGGCCAGTTCAACACGGGCCTCCGCAGCAGTCCTCGCAAAGAACTGCACCGCCACACGCACCTCGTCCCGACGTCGACCGCACGCACGGATCCACTGCTGCAACCCGTCGGCGTGTCGACACCAGTTGAGGTAGTTCACTCCACGCCCGACCGCGTGCTCGACGTCGTCGGGCTCCAGCGACGTGTTACCTCGAGTGGCCAGCCCCAACCGGCAGACCCGCCCCACCCCCGGCCAGTCCCGGTACTGGCCCGCTTCACCTGCCCACGCCGCACCGTCGGCAGTCATTTGCGTGCCTCACGCCACACATCACCCAGCGGATCCTGCTGGCGTGAATCTTCGAGGAACTGGTCTGTGCTCTGAGGGTCGACCGCCTGGCACGACCGGGTCAACAACTCGGCCAGTTCCCTGACTTCGTCTCTCCATGCATGCGGATCGGCACCGAATGGCGGAGCGGCCTCGAATTCCTGCAGCAGCAGGATGAACCTCAACAGGTGCCGGAACAACACACCCTCCTGTCGGCCAAGGTCACAAAAGCTGACCACCTTGTCGAAGTCCCCGCCGAATTCGTCGATCGCACCGGCGGCCCAGATCGCCGATATCCGTATTCGCCCCGCTCCGGGATACTGCGAATCGAAAAGCAGGTTCAGTTTTTCCGCCAGTCGCAGTGGCCAGATCCTCTCGCCAAACTCGTCCTCGTCCGGCTCGCTGGCCAACTCAGCCGCCGTCGCCAAGCCGCGCTGCAACAGTTCACTGTGAAGACTGTCGACCGCCAGGGGCCCCTGAGGCACTCGCTCGGGGCCGGGGACGCGGACCGACCGCAGAGCCGAACCAGGGAACTCCAGAGTGCTCTCCAACGCCTGGATCCACTCGCATCGACTGGCCGACCCCAACTGGTCTCTGAGAAACGCCCCGTAGATCGGGTGGATGCTGCGGAAGCCCAGCAGCATCTCCAGTCGGTCGGTCGGGCGGGCCCACTGGGCCCGATAGCCGATCGGTTTGGACGGATCGGCCGAATCTTCGCCCGCGGCTGACTGCGGGTTCGAGACGGCCACCGCTTCGGCCATCAGCGATCCCAGCAATCCGGGCATGTCCTCGGCCGCGGAGGACGCCTGCTGTTGACTCTCCTCGCCCGGCTTGGGCGGCTCGGGTTCCAACTCGACGAACCCGCCCGCCCACAGCGTCATCAGCATTGCGTCCAGGCGGTCGTGAGCAGCCTCACGCGGCTTGGGGCTCAGCAGACGACCATCGATGAACTCATGCAGTCGGCCGACCTCCGCGGACGAACTCAACAGGTAGGCCAGCAGCCGCCAGGGAATGTCCCCCCGGCTGACCAGGTCTCCGGCAGGCGACTCGATCAACCGGTTGAATTGCTTCTCGTTCCAGTACTGCCGCTTGGGACTCCGCTTGGGTTTCTTCTTGAGCAGCTTCTTGCGGGCCTGGATCAGTTTCGGGTCACCGGTCTTCTCGGGAATTGTCGCCAGCTTGTCGTTGAAGCGGGCGATCTTGACGTCATCCTCGTGAGCCAGCACGTAGACATCACCGCGGTCATCGAATTGAGGCCGTCCGGCACGACCGAACATCTGCTGAGCCCGGCTGGGCTCGATCACAGTTTTCTTGCCCGGAGGTCCCTTGAGCAGTTCGGTGAGCACCACCGAGCGGGCCGGCAGGTTGACCCCGGCGGCCAGGGTCTCGGTGCAGACCACCACCGACAGCAGCCTCTGGCAGAACAGGTCCTCGACCGCCCGCTTGTACTTCGGCAGGATCCCCGCATGGTGCACCCCCACGCCCCGCAGCAGCAGCGGCTTCAGCTTGCGGCCGCCCCCCGGCCCCCAGTCGAAGCTGTTGACCGCCTCGGCCAACGCCTTTTTCTGTTCCGCATCAACCAGTCGCTTCCCCTTCAGTACCTCAGCAGCGCTCCAGCACCCCTCGCGATGAAAACTGAACACCAACGCCGGAGTCCGCTCGGCCCGCACCATCTCTTCGATCTGATCGCCCAGCAATTCCTCGCCCACCCAGTGATGCTCCAACGGAACGCGCCGTTCGTTGGAGGTGATCAGGGTCAGCCGACGATTGTGACTGGTTCGCAACCAGCCCAGAAAACTCGACGCGTTGCCGACGGTGGCCGAGAGCAGCAGCAGGCGGGTCGAGGAGGGCAGCAGCCCCAGCGACAGTTCCCAGACTACGCCCCGCTCGGGATCGTTGAAACTGTGGAATTCGTCCATCACCACCGCGTCCACGTCGCTTAGGGCTTCGGTCGCGGCATCCTCGCCGCTGCCCAGCAACCGATTCAGCAGCACCTCGGCCACGACCACCAGCACCGGAGCCTCGGGGTTGACTCGACGGTTGCCGGTGACCAGCCCGACCGATTCACGAGGGTACCCCCACCGCTGGGCCGAATCCTGCAACTCGCGGAGCTTCTGCTCGCACAGCGCGATCAACGGGGTCGTATAGTAGACTCGCCTGCCGGTCGCCAAAGCCTCGTAGACGGCCGCTTCGGCGATCAGTGTCTTTCCGGTGCCGGTCGGAGTGCAGACGAGCACTCCCTCGTCGGAACTGAACCAGGCCAGCAGGGCCTCCTCCTGCACGGGATACGGTTCGAACGGTAGTTGGTCGAGGTATCCCGAGATCAACTCGTCGCGGGTCGGCGCGGTGGAGTTCATGGCGAGTGAGCTTTGTTGCCGGAGGGGTCAGCGGGGGTCATGATAGGCCGTTGTCCCAGGTGACGCGACGCAGCAGGGAATGCGGTGAACGACCCGATTCAACAATCGGCAATTGAGACGGACTGGGCGGTCCGGATGCGGCAGGGCATGCCCTCGTCGGATCGCTGGGCCTATCTCGATCACGCCGCCGTCGCGCCGTTGCCGAGCGTCGCGGCAGAGGCGATCAACGACTGGGTCGCCGACGCGCTGGCCAACGGAGCAACCGATTGGGGCCACTGGCGCGATCGGGTCGAGAGCCTGCGGTGCTCGGCGGCCAAATTGCTGGGCGCTTCCAGCGAACAGGTCGCGGTGATCCGGAACACGACCGAGGGAGTGGGGCTGGTGGCCGAGGGTCTGGATTGGCAGGCCGGCGACAACCTGGTCGTCCCCGAGTGTGAGTTCCCCTCGAACCTGTACGCCTGGCAGCACCTTAAGGACCGCGGGGTCGACGTGAGAGTGCTTCCGGTCCATCTCGACCACGTCGACTACGATCAGATCGAGGCCGCGGTTGATGCGCGGACGCGGCTGGTCGCGATCAGTTGGGTGGGGTTTCGCACCGGATTCCGGATCGACCCCACCCGAGTGGCCCGGATCGCTCACCACCACGACGCGTGGCTGTTTCTCGACGCCATCCAGGGCCTGGGCGCGTTTCCGATCGACGTCGAAGCGATGGAGATCGATGCCCTGGCCGCTGACGGCCACAAGTGGTTGTTGGGTCCCGAGGGTGCCGGAGTGTTTTACGTGCGGCCGGCGCTGCTGGATCAACTCCGGCCACTGGGCCTCGGCTGGAACAGCGTGCGACACGCAGGCGACTTCACCAACACCGATCTCGATCTCAAGCCCCACGCCGGGCGGTACGAGGGGGGCACCTACAACATGCCCGGCATCGCCGGCCTGGCAGCCAGCGTCGACTGGTTCAACCAGTTGGGGATTGAGCGGATCAGCGGGCAGATCCTCGAGTTGACCACTGAACTCAGCGAACGGCTCGAGTCGATTGGTGCCGAGGTGGCCAGCGACCGCAGCCCCGACCATTGCTCGGGGATCGTCTCCTTCGAACTCCCCGGCCATTCACCGCGCGACCTGCAACGAGCTTGCCGGGACCGGGACGTCGTCGTGAATTCCCGCGACGGCCGACTGCGTGCCAGTCCGCACGCCTACTCGTCTTCGGGCGACATCGATCGCTTGATCGATGTACTCGAAGGAGTCGCCTGAGTCGCCCGCACCGGCCTACTCGCTGCCGCCCAGTGGTCGTCCGATGGCTCGTAATAGCCTGACCTGCTCGCGGTTGAAGCCGATGATAGCCTCGAGACGGTCCTGGCGGGCCTGCGAGAGTCCCTCGACCGCCTGTTGAGCTTCAAGCGGTAGGCCGACCAGGCTGCGGATTCGCAAGCGGTGCAGACGTAGCGATTCACCGGCCTGCTTGAGACGCTCCTCGGAGATTGTCAGCCGTTTTCGACTGGCGAGAAGCCGATGCCATACCGAGGTGACCTCAGTCACCACATCATCCCGCGTTCGTGACAACGTCAACTCGGCCTGGCGCTCGCGGCTTGACGCCGTCTCACGAGCGGCGGTGGTCCCCAATCCCAGGTTGTCGAGTTGCCAGACAGCCAGCACATCAAAATCGGAACGACTGTCCATGCGGCCGAAATCACCGTCCGGTCCGCCTGCGAAGCCTCCGGCCGAGACTCCCAGCATGAGATGAGGCAACCATGGCCGCCAATCTTCCGCCGTTCGAGCCGACCCGGTTGCATCGACCGACGCACGTCCCACTGCCAACTCGGGCCGCAACGCCACCGCCGTGTCGACCAGTCCCGCCAGCGTTTCCGATTCATCCAGCAGCTCCACCGGAACCGCCTGTTCCTCGAGTGCAAACAGCGTGGTCGACGGGTCGAGTCGCAGTTGTCGTGCCAGCAGTGCCGAGGCCACCGCGACATCACGCACAGCAGCCGCCGATCGCTGACGACGTCGCTCGACATCAGCCGCGATCCGCGTCGTGTCTGCGTTGGAACCCTTGCCCGCCTTCACAAAAGACTCGGTCTGCCGTAACAGAGCCTCGGCATCCAGCAGGTCGGCACGGCGATTGGCCAACTGGCCTTGCGCTTCGACCAGTCCCAGGTACGCCAGTGCCGCATCCTGCAGCGTATCGTTGAAGGTCGCCGACTCGCGGGCCACCGCGACATCGAGTTGCTGTCGAGCGACCAGGGGTCCGAAGATTGCATCGGCCAGCGACAGGTCGACACTCAATCGCAACGGCCCACCGCTGCCACCGGTCAATGGAGCGTTCCCCGTGAGAGCTCCGCCACCCACGAACACCGAGCTGCGACGGACATCGGTGACCGTGCCCGGAGTCGCCTGCAGTTGTCCATCGTGATAATTGTAACCGACCCCCCCGATCAGCGATGGCATCCACATCGCTTCGGCTGCATCCACCGCCGCACGCGCCTCGCGAACCCGCTCGGCAGCAAGCTCGATGTTCCAGTTCTGTGCACCCGCCAGTCGCAACGCGGTCGGCAGGTCAACCGGGAAGGGAGTCCCGTCGACGGCAACGGTAGGATCGACGATCAACTTCTTCACACCCTTGGCGTGCCACGCCGCCGCCGGTTGAATCGACCCCGTCGACGACTGATCCCGAGCGGCCGGCTCGACATCACTCTCTTCGGCTGCCGTGGTCTCGGACTCGGACGCGGACGCGGCTTCGCGCGACCGATCCACGATGGTCTTGAGCCGACCTGAGAACAGCTTGGTGACCGGATCGGAAGACTCGTCGTCGACCCCCACGGCCACGCGGATTTCGCACCCACTGCTTACCGCGAGACTGCCCAGCAGCAGCAGCATCGCGAAGCACTTTCGGCGTTGTCCAGGGACGTTTCGATTCAACACGGTCTGCGGTTTCCCGAATCCGGGGGGAAGATGATCAGTATTGAGAGAGATCTCCGACCCGGACCCGGTCGCCGGGCCCGATCTCGCCTATCACTCCGACTCGCTTGTCGTCAACCACGACCGTTTCGACCAGGACTCGCCGACTGTTGTCCGTCCCCTCGACAATCACCACGAATTGGCGACCCTGCGTGTCGGTACTAACCGCAGAGGTCGGGACGGTCGCGAGCATGTCCTCTCTGGTCCACTCTCTGGCCAAGATGCTCAAGGTGCCGAACTGCCCGATTGACAGCGGTTCACGGCCCTCGAACTTCGTGTTGTCGACGTGCATTTCTACCCGCATTTTTCTCGATGACGGATCCAGAGCCCTGGCCGACCGATCGACTGTGCCATTGACCGCAACGCCCTCACCGAGCCCGCCGATACTGTGAAACCGGGCTTTCAGGCCCGGCCGTACGGCCGTGATCTTCGAGGGCGACACGAAGGCCACGATGCGAACGCGGTCGATCCGCGCTACCTCGAACAGCGGACTCCCCCCGGCACTGGTTCCCGCCGGCCGCACGAAGGCCCCGGGATCGACGTGTCGGGCCACCACGACTCCGGCAAACGGCGCCTTGATCAGGCGATAGGTATTGAGTGCTTCGAGCCGCTTGACGACGGCCTCGGCGACATCGGATTCGGCAATCGCCTGGGCCACGTCGGCGTCGGCCTTGCGGATGCTCGCCCCCGCCGTCACGACTTCGGCCTCGGTCGCCTTCACAGCAGCATCGGCGGCGGTCAGCCGAAAACGGGCCTCGTCCTTTCGGTCAAGATCCGCGGCACCCATCTTGACCAGCTCGGTAATCCTCTGCAGTCCGACCTCCCGCAAAGCCCTCAGGGCCTGCTTCTCGACCAGGGACTGCTTGACCTGGGTCTGCATCGCCTTGGCAATCTCAACGGCCACCTTCGACTGGACCACCTCGGCCAACGCCCGGCGAGCCTCGGCCTGCTTCTCACGCAACTCCTCTTCCAATTCGGGAATGTGCAACTCGGCCAGGACGCTGTCCGCGGCCACGCTGACACCGATGTCGATCTCCCGGTCCCCCTGTCGACCGATCGTCTTGACGTAGCCGGCCTGTTTAGCCACCAGCACCGCCGATTCAAACCCCAGCACACTGGCCCCGGGTAACTCGGCCACAGTCTCCTGGTGCTCGATCCACTCGATCGGCTCGACCGTCGTCGATGACACCGCCCCGAGGGGATCACCACCTTGCGAGCCAGCAGGCTCCGTCCGGGAATCTCCTCGACCTGCCCCGTCACATCCGACCAGGCCGACCAGGCCGACCAGGCCGACCAGGGCCAAGGTGGCCACGAGGCGTTGCTTGCTGGGTCTTGGGAAATTGATTTCGGTCATCGGTTTCACTCTCCGGCGTCACTCGACACATGCGGCAGCCTGGTGGCTCGGGGCCGTCAGGACCACTCCGCATCCAGATCCTCGGTCGTGTCCTTGGGTCGTTTGACCAGCACATACAGGCAGGGGACCACGAAGGCTGGCAACAGCGTGGCGGCGATCACGCCGCCGACGATGGTCCGAGCCAGCGGCTCGTCGGCCTCGCCCCCGGCAAACCCGATCGCCATCGGCAGCAGCGCCAGGATCGTCGTCAGGGATGTCATCAGGATCGGGCGGGAACGGATCAGAGCCGCGTCGACAATCGCCTTTTTGACGTCGGCTCCCTCCCTCAGACGCAGGTTGGCAAAGTCCAGCAGCACGATCGTGTACTCGACCACGATCCCAATCATCATGATGATGCCCATGAACGACTGGATGTTCAGCCGCGTCCCGGTCAGTTTCAGGATCAGAGCGACCCCGATGAACCCCAGCGGCACCGTCACCATCACGATCATCGGATCCAGGAACGATCGGAACTGGCCGACCATCACCAGGTAAACCAGCACGGTGGCCAGAACCAACCCCAGCGTGAAGTCGACGAATGAGTCACGCATCGAGCGAATTTCTCCGTGCACCTCGACCGTCATCCCCGCGTAGTCGCCGCCGGTGATCTCGAACCGGGTCGCCCGGTTCATGCCGATCGCCGAGAGCACCTGCTGGAGCCATTGCGGGTAGCGAGACGCGGCGGCACGCGAATCGCGGGTCCTTCGCAGCTTGAGATCCGGATGAACGGCCAGGCGATCCTCGATATCGGCCACCACGCTGCCCAAGTCGTACTCGGGCTCGATGTTGGCAAACACGTCGGTCACGCGGGTGATGTTGCGGTGGTTGATCACTGCCGGTCCGGTCTTCGTCGTATCAAACTTCGCGATGTCGCTGAGGTAGACCGGTGTCCCGTCCTCGTCCTCGCGGATGACAATCATCTTCAGCGAGTCCAGCGAGTTGATGCGTTCTTCGGGATATTGCGAGCCCATGAAGTAGTGGTTGCCGTTGGAGGGATCGATCCAGAAGGCGGGGTCGAAGTTGATCGAACTGTTGGTGGCACTGACCAACGCCTCCATCGTCTCCTGCGGAGTCACACCGTGATCGGCCGCAGCGATTCGGTCGATCTCGACTTCGATCATCGGGTAGTCGATTCGCTGGGCCACACGCACATCGGTCGCCCCGGGCACCGCACCGATCGTCTCGACCAGTCTGTCGGCGATCTGGTGGGCCTTGTCGAGATCGTAGCCGGCGATCTGCAGGTGGATCGGTGAAGGTTCTCCCATGTTCAACGCCGCCGTCAGGATCCCCCCGGTGTCGAAGGCAAACTCAATCCCGGGGAACTTCTTCGTCAGCCGCTTGCGCAGCTGCTGCACCAGGGCGAAGACATCCGTGTCGCCCCGATCGCCCAGTTGCACCAGGATGAACGAGTCCATCGGTCCGGTGTTGGGCGTGTAGGCCGCCGGCCAGTCCATCAGCACGCCGATGTTGGAGATCAGCATTTTGCAGTTGGACGCCGCTGAGGCACGCTTGACCTCTGCTTCGGTCAGCAGCCTGGTTGCCCCATCGGCAAACCTGTCGCGGGTCACCGGGTAGATCACCTCGGCCGGATTTCCCGGTGCCGGATCACCGATCACCGCCACTATCTCGTTCTCGATCGCCTGCACCAGCTCCTCGGACCTCTCGATCCGAGTCCCCGAAGGGGCCCGAACGTAGATCGTGAACTGGCCCGAATCGATCGGAGGAAACAGCTCGGTCCCGCTACGCGACATCACCACGACCGAGATCACGAACAGGACGACGGAGACGCCCAGCACGGCCCACCTGAAACGCAACGCCGCCAGCAATAGCCCACGGTAGGTTCGCAGTAGCCAACCGTACTCGGGCACGACCGGCCCGTCGGTTGTGGCATCCGCGGTCTCGCCTGCAACGGTGTCCGGCGACGACAGCAAATCGGTGCTCCCCGCATCCGAGTCAGCCTTTCGGCCCAACAGCTTGGCAGCGGCCACCGGGACGAAGAAGATCGCGATCAGGTAACTGGCGATGACGGCAAACAGCACCGCCATGGCCAGCGGCGTGAAGAGAAACTTGGCTAGGCCAGAGAGGAAGATGACCGGGAAGAAGACGACCACGAAGGTGATCGTGGACACCAGCAGCGGCACCGAAACTTCTCGGGTCCCATCGTAGGCCGCTCGCAGCCGGCCCTTGTGCGGCATCTTCAGGTGACGCTCGACGTTGTCGAGCACCACGATGGCCTGGTCGATCAGGATCCCCACCGCCAGAGCGAGCCCGCCCAGCGTCATGGCGTTGATCGTGTTGCCGGTGAAATAGAGACCGATCAGTGATGAGAGGATCGAGACGGGGATCGCGATGATGATCACCAGCGTCGACCGGATATCACGCAGGAAGATCAGCACGACCAGGCCGGCGAACAGCGCCCCCAGCACCCCGGCAATCCACAACGCATTGATGCTCTCGCGGACCTTCACCGACTGGTCCATGACCACCTCGAGATTGAGCGTGGCCATCTTGGGGCCCATCACCGGGTCGTTCCGTTTTTCGTCCTGCAGCTTCGCCTTGATCTCGCCGAGCTTGTCGTAGATCCGGTCGACGATCTCGATCGTATTCGCTCCCGGCTGGCGATAGACCGGCACGTAGACCAGCGTACGGCCGTTGACCCGTACGATGTTTGTCTGGATCTGCCGCGTGTCCTTCACCTCGCCGATGTCGCTGAAGAGAATCGGCTCGCCCCGCTTGCCGATGGTGATCGGCGCGGTGTTCAAATCGGCCACCCGATCGGGAATCGCGTTGGTGTAGATGTAGAATTCGCGGTCCTGGATCTTGGCACTGCCGGCCGGGATCAGCACGTTCTGCTTGCGTAACGCCGCGTGGACGTCGCGGATGGTCAACCCATGAGCCCTCAACTTCTCGGGCTCGACGTAGCAGAGAATCCGCCGCAGCGTGCCGCCGTTGACCGCCGGGGCGATGACGCCCGAGATCGACTGCAGGTTGTTCCGCAGGTTCTTGTAGGCGACGTCGTACAGTTCCGAGTCGTTCATGTCGGGATTCGACACCGTGACCAGGCACAGCGGCACGCTGGCGGTCGGGTCGAATGGCATCACCATCGGCGGGATCGTTCCCGGAGGCAGGTAGAACATGTCGCTCATCGCGTACATGCTCACCTGGCTCAACGCCTCCGACTGGCTGATCTCGGGGTGGAAGAAATCCTTGACGATGCAGACTCCCTGCAGCGCCTTCGCCTCCTGGTGCTCGATCCCGGAACTCTGGCCGGTCCACCGCTGCAGCCGACTCATGATGTCCTGCTCCATCACCTCCGGAGGCATGCCGGGGTAGAAGCAGACGATCTGGGCTGCCGAGGTGGTAAACGTCGGCAAAAGGTCCGCCGGGATCCTCGCCAGGCTGACCATGCCGATGATCGTGACGATCAACACGTGCACAATCACCAGGTAGGGATTCTTCAGAGCAGATCGAATCATCCGGTGGCTTCCGCAAGTGGATGGCAACGCCCGCTCATGTCCAACACCGGTCGCACGAGCGACCCGAACCGGGCACAGCGTCGGGATTGTTGTTGAGTTCTTGGAATCGTGCAATCCGCATTTTCGTCACAACTGGATCAGCCTCGGCAAAGTCACTTACTCCAACCTGCTGCCGATGCAGTGACCCGGGCTCGCAATCCGACTGATCCCTAAAGACACCGCGATCCGCCGGGCCATCGCGAGGTCCATGCACCAGAGCCACCACTACTCCGACAGGCTTTCCCAGGTCCCACTGCAATGAGCTGCTCCTCCCGCCACATGGTGCTCTGCGCCACCCTGCTGAGCCTGATCACAGCTCTGCCGCTGGCCGCACAGGACTCCGCCAAGCCAGTCGCCAGTCCGGTCGACCCGTTGGCCGAGCAGGTGGATCGAGCGATCGACGTGTCGAGTCGCCGGTTTCTGACCATCGAGCATCACTCGCCCTGGCAGATCCTGCACGGAGTCCTCGCGCTGAGGCAGAACTTCGTGATCAACCAGCCGGGCGGCAAACCGGGCGAGCGAGTTCGTGCGCTGGACTGGATCACCCGCGGGGCCAGTTATCGCGGCACCCCGCTGTTCCGACGGACCGAGCACGGCGCAGAAGCTCAGCCGTTCACACAGCCCTACGAATTCGAAGGCCATCCCAACCAGTTCCTGGCCATCCTGACCATGTCGCGGTTACCCGCCGCTCATCAATTCGCCGTCGCCGGAAGTCCGAATCAGCAAGAAGTCTCGATCGCCGAACTGGTCCAGCACGCTCAGGCCAAGGTCAACGACCTCGAGGAGATCACCTGGACTCTCTGGGCCCTCTCACACTATCTGCCTCCCGAAGCGAGGTGGATGAACGCCGCCGGTGAGCCGTGGAGCATCGAGCGGTTGGTACAGATCCAGACGTCCGAGGACCCCGACGACGCGGCCTGCGGAGGCACTCACGGGCTCTACGCCATGACCTACGCCCGCAACCGCTACCGCGATGCCAACAAGGGCCAGGTCCGGGGCGCATGGCTCGAGGCCGATCAGAAAATCCGGCGTCACATCGAGGAGGCTCGGATCTACCAGAACGAAGATGGCACCTTCTCGGCCAGCTACTTCCTGGGACCCCACCAGAGTCACCAGTTCCAGGAACGGATCGAAACCTCCGGACACACCCTCGAATGGCTCGTCCAGGGAACCACCGATGAGCAGCTTCGCTCTGGCTGGATGCGACGCGGAGTGGCCGCCGTGGCCGGTGACCTGATCCGTCACTCCGACACGACCGTCCAGTGCGGGCCGCTGTACCACGCGCTGCACGGCCTGGTGCTGTACCGGGAACGCACCCGGCCTACCCCAACCGCCCCGCCGAGCCCGGCACCGGCTATCTCGGTCACCCCCAAGACCAACGGCAAGTGACACACGTGCCTTCAGCCGTCCTCAACCGGAAGGCTGTCGAGGAAGACCTGCCGCGGAGCAAACTCGCCGGTCTCGGAGCGGAATTCGCCCAGAGCCGCCAGGCGACCCTCTGCATCGACCAGCACCACCAACTCAGCATCGCCCGCAGTCGTCTCCGACCACTCCACCCGGCGTCCGTGGTAGATCTCGATCAACTCCCCGGCCGTGGCGCTCTGGCGTGGCAACTCCGCAACCGCCAGCAGCGGTGAGACCAGTTGCCGCGACAGCGTCTCCAAGTCGAGCGAATCCGGCGGGCCAGCCGCTTCGATCGAGAACGGGCCGACCCGGGTCCGCACCAGGGCACTCATGACCGCTCCGCTACCCAGCCGCCGGCCCAGGTCGCGGCCGATCGCACGGATGTAAGTGCCACCGCTGCAGACGATCTCGACGTCGAGTGCGGGAGACTGCCAGTCGAGCAGCCGGATCGAGTCGATCTCGACGGTTCGCGGCTTCAACTCGACCTCCTGGCCGGACCGGGCCAGCGTGTAGGCGCGTCGGCCGTCGACCTTGACAGCCGAATAAGCCGGTGGCACCTGGCTGATCGCTCCGACGAATTCCTCCAGAGCCGCCTCGATCGCGGCTCGGTCCAGTGCCGGAGTCTCCTCGAGCACCTCGACCTCCAACTCGGTGTCGTCCGACTCGCTGCGTCGGCCCAGCAGGAACGTGGCTCGATAGGTCTTCCGCTGTGCGTGGACGTGAGGCACCAGGCGTGTCGCTTTGCCGACGGCAACCACCAGCACACCGCTGGCCAGCGGATCAAGTGTCCCGCAGTGGCCGGTCTTGTACGGCTTGACCAGTCGCTTCACGCGATCGACGGCCCGCCTGGAGGTCATCCCGGTGGGCTTGTCGAGTACCAGGAACCCGCAGGTCATCGTGGTTCGTCCCGATTCGCTTCGGCCGGCCTACAGCCGCATCGACATCCGTTCCTGGTGCCGTATCCGAACAGCCTCGACGAAGCCGGTGAACAGCGGATGGGGAACCAGTGGCTTCGACTTGAACTCGGGATGAAACTGCACGCCAACAAACCATGGGTGCTCGGGCACCTCGACGATTTCCACCAGGTTCCCGTCGGGACTGGTTCCCGACGCCAGCATGCCCGCCGCGGCAAACGGGTTGCGGAACTCGGGGTTGAACTCGTACCGGTGCCGGTGCCGTTCGTCGACTTCCGTCACCTGGTAGCACTCCGCCACGGTAGAATCCGCCTGCAGCGTGCACGGCTGAGAACCCAGCCGCATCGTGCCTCCCTTGAAAGTGATCTTCTTCTGTTCCTCGAGCATGCAGATCACCGGGTTGGGCGTATCGGCGACGAATTCGGAACTGTGGGCCTCTTGGAGACCCAGCACGTTTCGAGCGAACTCGATCACGGCACACTGCATGCCCAGGCAGATGCCGAAGTAGGGGATTTCGTTTTCGCGAGCAAACCGGATCGCCTGCACCTTGCCCTCAACGCCACGCCGGCCGAAACCGCCGGGGACCAGGATGCCGTCGAGCCCGCTGAGAATCACGTCCGGGTCCTGGCTCTCCAACTCCTCGGCCTCGATCCGCTTGATCATCACCCGAGTCCGGTTGGCCACTCCACCGTGATCGAGTGCTTCGTAGATCGACTTGTAGGCGTCGCTGTGTTCGATGTACTTCCCGACCACGCCGATCGTCACCTCGTGCTCGGGCGACCGCATCCGCTGCAACATCGACCGCCAGTCACTCATGTCGAGCGTCCCGGCCGGGAGCGACAGCTTGTCGACGATCAACTGGTCCAGCCGATGCTCGACCAGGCCCAGCGGCACCTCGTAGATCGAGAACTCCTTGTCGATCTCCTCGATCACCTCAGACTGTTCGACGTTGCAAAACAGCGCGATCTTCTGGATGTTCTCGTGTCCGAGCGGGCGTTCGGTCCGCACGATCAGGATGTCGGGGTGGATGCCGATCTGCCGCAACTGGCCAACACTCTGCTGGGTCGGCTTCGTCTTTAGCTCTCCGGCCGCCTTCAGGTAGGGTGCCAGAGTCAGGTGGATGAACAGGCAGTTCTCCTTGCCCACGTCCCGGGGAAACTGCCGGATCGCTTCCAGGAACGGCATGCCTTCGATGTCGCCAACCGTCCCGCCCAGCTCGGTGATCACCACGTCGACATCGGGAGTCGCCAGGCTGAAGACTGCCTCCTTGATCTCGTTTGTGATGTGCGGCACAACCTGGACCGTCTTGCCCAGGAACTCGCCCCGCCGCTCCTTGGCGATCACGCTCTGGTAGATCTGGCCGGTGGTGTAGTTCGAGTCTCGTGAAAGCGGGCTGCTGGTGAATCGCTCGTAGTGACCCAGGTCCAGGTCGGTCTCGGCCCCGTCATCGAGTACGTAGACCTCGCCGTGCTGGTAGGGACTCATCGTGCCGGGATCGACATTAATGTAGGGGTCGAGCTTCTGCATCCGCACGCTCAGGCCCCGCTGCTCGAGCAACAGGCCGATCGATGCGGAGGTCAGTCCCTTGCCGAGCGAACTGACCACGCCCCCGGTCACGAAAATGTGCTTCGCCATGCCCCCGTGTTCATCCTGTCCTGGAGCCATCCTGATCCCGGCAGCCACCCGACATCCGTGCCCGGCACACCCTGCCATTCATCATGCCGCTCGCTCTTGCAGCCCGTTAGCCTCTCGGGTCCGAGCAACGAACCGAGCATAGTCATCGGGCGTGTCGATTCCAACCGCTGAATGCTCGGCCACTCTTACCCCAATCGCCGCACCGTGCTGCAAAGCCCGCAGTTGCTCGAGGCATTCGAGTTGTTCCAGCGGCGAGGGAGGTAGGTGGGTCAATTCGAGCAGGTAATCGCGGCGGTAGGCGTATAATCCCACGTGCAACAGCCACGGCGAGTCGTCGGCCAGCAACTCCTCGAGTTCACCATCGCGCACGCACGGGATCGGATGCCGGCTGAAGTACAGCGCCCTGCCGTCGCTGCCGGTGACAACCTTCACGCACGACGGATCCTCCAGCGTCCGCCGATCGCGAATCGGGCAGGCCAGCGTCGCCATCTGAAGCGTCGGGTCGGTCTCGAGCGCTTCGACGAGGCTGTCGATGTGATCCGGATCCAACTCCGGCTCGTCCCCCTGCACGTTGACAATCATGTCGGCCTCGCCGCAGCAGCGTGCTACGACCTCGGCGACCCGGTCTGTGCCGCTGGAGTGCTCACCGGTCAGGACCGCCCGTCCGCCGAACGCCTCGACCGCGGTGACAATCTCGGGACTGTCGGCGGCGACCAGGACCTCGTCGAGCCTACTGGCCCGACACGCAGCCGCCCAGGCGTACTCCAACAGCACGCGGCCAGTCTCCACCAGCAACAGCTTCCGCGGCAATCGAGTCGACTGCAGCCTGGCGGGGATCACCCCCACCGCCCGCCCCCGCTTCATTTCGACCGTCTCCCTGGTCTCGTCCCGTGTTCCATCCCTGGTGGTCGGGGGGTCGGCCCCGACCGCGAAGGAGCATACCATCGAGGTCACGACAGGGACAATGTAGAATTCTTCCCGCCATGATCCCACAACGACCACTCGGACAGACCGGCCTGGATATCTCGGTGCTGGCCCTTGGAGCCGGGCCGATTCCCGAATTGATGACCGAGGACAACGCGGGGACACAGCGGGATGTGCTGGCCCGGGCACTCGAGCACGGGATCAACTGGATCGACACCGCGGCGACCTATGGCGAGGGACGCTCCGAAACCAATCTCGGACACGCCCTGGCCACGCTGGACGTAGTTGACAGGTTCCACCTGGCGACCAAGGTCCGGTTGTTACCCGAGCAGGTCACGCGGCACCCGATCCGCAAGGTCGTCCGCGAGTCATTGGTGGGAAGCCTGGAAAGACTGGGCGTCGAACGGATCACGCTGCTGCAGTTGCACAACTCGGTCACGCCTGCTCGAGGAGACCTGCCCACTTCGGTGACGCCAGCTGACGTGCTCGAGGCCGGTGGCATTGTCGAGGCCATGCGAGAACTGCAATCCGAAGGCCTGGTGGATCACCTTGGCATTACCGGGCTCGGTGACCCGGAATCCCTGAGACAACTGATCGGCTCGGGACACTTCGCCACGATGCAGGTGCCCTACCACTTGCTGAATCCCACTGCCGGCCAAGCTGCGGGCTCCGACTGGGACGAAACCGATCATGGCTGTGTCATCAACGACTGTGAAACGTCCGGGGTCGGTGTATTCGCGATTCGTGTTTACGCCGGGGGCGCCCTGCTGGGCCGTCCCCCGGCCAGGCACACGCACACCACAAAGTTCTTTCCGATGGATCTCTACGAACGAGACACACGCCGCGCCGAAGAACTGGCTGGACAACTCTCCCCCGGTACAACTGTCCAGCAGGCCGCCGTCCGCTTCTCACTGGACCACCAGGCCATGTCGTCAGCCATCATCGGTTTTAGCCACCCCGAACACATCGAGCAGGCCGTAGAGGCCCTGCCGGCACGTTGACGCCTGCGATCTCAACCACGCTTTACCGGTTGATTGACTCTGCCTCGGCCAAGTTGGCCCCGTGGAGGGTCGCTCAATTCCCGGGGCGTCCCCCCCCCAATCCTCCTCCCGGCCAATGGAAAGACCGGCACTCCGACTTCGCTTATTCCGAGAATTGTATACATCCGTATTGTCGCTGTAACCGATACAAACCGACGTCCGGGGGTGCTGGCACTGCGCGGTCGCTGCAAAACAAACCGTCCAAAGTGCGATGGCAATGGAATTCACTAACTCCAAGCTGGCAATACTCTTTTTCGCTTCCGTCCTGATGACGGAAACCGAAATGGTGGTCGCTGCCAATCCGGGCATACCCAGGGAGACCTCTGCGACCGAAACTGGCAGGTCCCTACAGAATTACCTTCGGTCATTGCGGATAGAGGAGAATTCGGACCAGTTTCCTCCCAACTCAATTTTCACAACGACGAAGCCCTCGGCCGCACGCCCGATCTTTCACACACCCAAAACGGTCCAACTGGTCAGTGGCACTGACCTTCGAACAGTATTCGCGAGTTGCGATCCCAGTTCCCAGGAAAACGCTCGAACAAGTCATCGTACGGGAATCAGCGGGACCTTCCTGTACCTTCAAGCCCAGACTCTCGACATTCCCTTTGCGACACCGGTCGACGGTTTCGGTGGGCTTGCCGTGCCGACCGGTCCGACATTGTTCGTTGACCCGTCGCACCAACCTGGATTCCGAGTCGGTCTGACCGAAAACCGGACCAGCGATTCAAGCCTCTCGGCCGACTTCTGGCATTACCAGAGCCAGGCTCGCTCCAACGGCTCATTGCCGACAGGAACCGACGTCTTCAATGCACTGCTGGTGCACCCCAACACCACATCGGTCGCCGGTGACAGCCTTTCAGCCGCCGCCAACTTCGACATCGATTTCAGTGTCGTGGATCTGCACTACCGCACCACCCTTCATGAAACCGATCTGTTTGCAATCGACCTGACTGCTGGTGCCCGCTACGCCCGCATCGAACAGGATCTGCAGGCCAGTTATTCCATTCTCGGAACCACGAATGTCATGACCGATCTGGATTTTGATGGCGTCGGACCGCGGATCGGACTGGAATTCGAACGCCCCTTCGACAGCGACCGGTTCCAGCTCTTCATCCGTGGCTACGGATCCATGTTGATCGGTCGTGTCACCGCGGACTTCGTGCAAACAAATGTCCTCACGGGTGGGGTCCAGGCCACCACATCAATGGCTGACAACCGCTTCATCCCGACCACCGAACTAGAAATCGGACTCGACTGGCTCAGTTCCGACGGCAATTGGCAACTCAGTGGCGGCTACTACATCGCCACCTATCACAGCGCCCTGACCACTGGTCGTTTCATCCAGGGCGTGCAGAACTACGACCTCTACAAGCTGGAAGAGGACGTCACGTTCTCCGGGCTGATGGCCCGGATCGAAGTTCACTGGTAGCGTTCCGCTCCAGCGGCTGCCGTCGCGGCACCAGGCTCGTGCCCTAGACCAGGTCGGCCCAGTCATCGATGTCGGCAAATTCGCCGTCAATCTCCGAGGCGTCTCCGACGATAATGTCGACGCCCTGGCCGCCTGCCAGCGAGTCCTGCCCGCCCTGTCCATTGACGAAGTCCAATCCCGGCCCACCTACAGCCAGGTCGTTGCCAGCTCCGCCAATCAACCGGTCAGCACCGCGTCCACCGAGAAGCGTGTCGTCACCCGATTTGCCGACCAGCGTCGTCTCGCCGGTGAACTCCCTCGCGTCGATGACGTTGTCACTCGCTCCGCCGACAAGCATGGCACCATCCATCCGGACAAGGCGATCCGACCCGAGCCCGAGCAACGTTGAATCGGTCAAGAGGAAGTCGCCGTCGTAGGTCTCCTTCACCCGGTCAGTCCCGGCACCTCCGTTGATCAAGTCGTCGCCGAACGAGCCGGTCAGTACGTCATCGCCATCCTGGCCACGCAACACGTCGTTCCCGGCACCACCATCGAGAACATCGTCACCGTCTTCACCCATCAACCGGTCATCATCCGCGCCACCGATGAGCACGTCATGCCCGATTCCGCCCTTGATCCGGTCACGTCCGATTCCACCGTCCAACTGATCCGCACCACCCTGGCCATTCAGGAAGTCGTCACCGGCACCCCCGGTCATTGAATCTCGACCGGCACCGGCTAACAAACGATCATCACCCGCTTCACCGGCCAGCACATCATGGCCACCCGATCCATTCAACCGGTCGTTCCCGCTGCCACCTCGAAGGACATCGTTCCCGGAGTTCCCCTGGGCGAAGTCGTTTCCACTGCCTCCGCTGAACTCGTCGTGGCCACCACCACCCAGGAAACTGTCACGGCCCGTCCCGGCGTTGACAACATCGTTACCGGATTGGCCGTTGATCCAGTCGTCACCGGATCCCGTGTTGATCACATCATGCCCCGCACCGGCCCACACGCGATCTGACAACGACGAACCCGTCACCACATCGTCACCAGCTCCGGCCTGGACGAGCACCTCAACCACCCGGTCATACGTCGAACTGTTCACACCCGAGAGATCAATGTCGTCGGGCCCGTCACTACCTTCCACCACCAGGCTGGTCACATTCGAGGCCAGCACAGTCCCCAGTCCGTGATCCACCTGGCCATCAACAAGCACCTGCACCAGCGAGCCGCTCGTACGAACCGTCAACGACGCAGCCACGTCGGCCGTCACGGTCAACGTCCCGCTGAGAGCGTCGAACTGGCTCGACCCGGACGGAGTGGCCGAGGAAGCGACCGGAGGATCAAAGTTGCCGAATACCGGCACCGACATGTTGTTCCCGAACTGGCCAAACCGGTCATTCCCCAGAGGAGCCGGTGAGAAGACGTGGTCCAGTCCATCGACGGTGCCGACAGAACCGCTTCCACCACTCTGTAACAGGTAGAACTCCAGGGAGTCCGCTGGAACGATTCCGCTCTGGTTCGGAGTTGTCAGACCAATGTCGTCTACCCCGTCCAGGTTGTAGTCACCCGACACCGGACGCTCCAGTACACCCGGGAAACCAAAAGCGATCGTCGCATCTGTCACCCCATCGCGATCCAGATCAAAACTGAACCGGTTGGACACGGCATTGTAAATCGCCAGGTCATCGACACCGTCGCCGTCAAAATCGCCGACGACCGGAAGTCCGGAAGTATCACTGGCGACCATCGTGTCCAGGTCCAGGTCTCCTGTCGTGTCCAGATACCACGTCGTCCCGTCAAACAACCCGATCTCATCCCCCGCGCTGCCGGGTGAGAAATCGCCTGCCACCGGCAGGCCATTGACCTGCAGGCTACTCACACGGTTCACATCACCGGCACGAATGGCACCATCGTTGTCCAGGTCCAGCAGGAACCGGTACGTGCCATCCACCATGCCATAGGCACCCAGCCGGTCAAAACCGTCCGCGACACCGCCACCGGTGAACTCGCCCGCGAAGATCGCATCGCTTTGCAAACCCAACGAGAAGTTCAGGTCACGGTGCACCGCATCTCCGTTACTGGGATCGTGAGTCAGATTGTCGTTGGCATCGATTGCCACACCCATTTGACCCACCACGCCCAATTCCGGACGACTGTCCACGGTAAACCGGGCGACGAAGTCACTTCCTGCATGTCCGTCACCGGTCGGGAACGACGGAGACGACTGGGGCTCGGTCGCGTTCGCTTCACCGTCAAGGAGATTCCCCGCCGGATCGGTCAACCTCTCCGAGAGGGTCAACGTGTATCGGTCATCTGGGAGGAACGAACCCAGGCCCAGGGTGATTGTCGACGATGCCACGGCACCATTTCCAGACGACTGGTCGACCACCACTCCCGTTATCGCAACCTCTCCAACGTTGTCGCCAACCAGCGTGTACTGGCCCGGATCAACGGCAATCCCCTGCTCAAAGACAGTGTGGTTGAAATCACCGGCGCGAACCGCCAGGTCCGTGACACTGATCACGATCGCGTCCACTGCCGGAGTTGGACCATCGGTCGCCGGCTGTGGATTGAACACGTTGTATGTCTCTGACGTGCTGTTGAACTGCACATCAGTGACCTGCGGGCCCTGGGTGTCAACGAAAATCGTCATGCTGTCCGGCAACCCCACATTGCCGGCAACGTCTTCACTGGTGACAACGATTTCACGCAAACCGTCATAGGCAAAACCACTCGCCGACGTGGCATCGTTGAGACTTCTCACATAGGACGTTGTCCATTGGGAATCGTCAAACGCCTCGTCTCCGTCCAGTGGCGCCGCCATGGTCAGCGAGAACTCACCGGCCGTGTCGATCACACCATTGGCAACGCCATCGGCGTACAGGCGGATAATCGCATTGGCTTCGGAAGTCGTCCCCGTGAAGTTCGCACTGACATCCGCGGTGATGTCATCCGACAGCGTCGGTTGATAGCCGGTGACACCCGTATCACTGCCATCACCGGACAGACCGATCAACGACACACTCGGCAGAGTCGTGTCCAAGGTGATCTGCAGCGGACTCGAGAACACGCCGCGTCCTTCCACCGACGGTGTCGCGCGGTCACGGATCCGCACAGCAGCCGTCAGGAAGTTGTTGTGACCTTCCTGCAGGTCACCGGTACTGGTCGCGAACTCCCAGCGGCTGTTGTCGTCGACACCCGCACCACCGATGAACGTCGCCCCACCCAGCAACACGCCGTTGTTGTACACGTCGACATCGACATCGACATCTGGAACCAGGTCCAGGTTCAGGTATTCGTCCAGGCGGTCGTCATCCAGATAGAGATCCAGCACCGGATTCGTGACATTCGTCACGTCGTCGCTGTCATTGCGACCCGAGTCCGAACCTGCCTGCAGATCCACAACAAACGGCACCGCAGCCCCGTCGTTGACGGCCGTGATACTGTAAACGTTGATCGCCTCGGAAACCGAGCCTCTCACCTGCAGGTAGTAAACCTCGTCCTCGACCACCGGGATCGTGATCCTCTCGTCATCAGTGTCCTGGTACCCGTTGTTCAATGTTGTGCCGTTGGCAACCAGATCTCCGTCGTGATCAAAGACAGCGATGTCGAGATCGCCATCGCCCGGCAGACCAGCACGGCCGTTGTCCAGCGTCCCGATCTCTTGAAAGACCACTCGGATATCCAGGGTGCCTGTCTCAGACGGCGTGAACTGGTACCAGTCCTCGTCCCCGGGGAACCCGAAAGCCGAAAAACCGCCTGGATCGATCGTCGGATCGACGTTCAGCGTCCCGCCACTGCCCAGGAAAGTCGCGTTGGCGGCCTTGTTGTTGTTTTCGAACGCGTCGTGCTTGAAGACGACGAGTCGACCTTCGCCGTCGGCTCCAGTCTGGGATTCAAAACCATCCAGCGGAGTCACCGTCAAGGTCTCGACACCCGTGTAGGCCACCGACGCCAACTGACCCACATGAACGGTTCCCGAGGATCCACTACTGTCAATTCGGTGAAGCACCAGGTCTCCCAGCCCACTGTCCACGACACCGAGCCAGTCACCGGAGTCCGGTGCCCCACCATCCACCTCGAAATGAACGCTCTGGCCAATCTGGTCTCCATGGGCAACACGGATCACGTCGGCCCCAATACCAGCCTCGACCCGGACGATCTCCACGTCTGTGATGGCATCCGTTTCCGACGTGGATGCCACTCCGAACACGCCATCGATCGCGTGTTCCAGCACGTTCGACGACGGTTGGGACACGTCGATCTGGTCGTCCGATGACGTGCCCCGGATCAGAATCGTGTCGGCACCATCGCCGCCGTCGATCGCAATGTCTCCGCTGCCCACGACGATCGTGTCCTGACCCGAACCACCTTCCACCGTCGCACCGACATAGGCCGACTGCAGCCAATCGTCGCCAGGACCACCCTGCAGATCGTCGCCACCGGTGAGCAGGTCATTGCCCAAGGCTCCGCGAAGCGCGATCCGGATCACACCCGACAGATCGGCCGAAGCCGTCAGGCTGTCATCGCGATCGCCACCGGTCACTTCAAGAGTGTCACTCGCCTCGGCACTGTCAATCTGCACCGCCGTCGCCAGGCCTTCGACGTGAACGTCGCCGGTCAGAGCATCGGCAGAAATTGACAGGTCGTAGGAACGACCGTCGGCACCCAGCAGGTGCACCGCATCCGAGGCAGCGTCCGACGCGCCCAGTTCGACCTGCACCAGGTCGACTTCACTGCTCGAGAGATCATTGAGTGTCAGATCGTCGGCTGCACCACCCAGGTCGATGTACAGATCCTCGACTCCAGCCACATCAATCGCATCAGTCCCGTCACCAATCTGCACTCGCTGATAGTCGTCCGAAGAAACGGGGATCGAGTTGACCACCACGGTGTCGGCCAGGCCGGTGTAGTCGAAGTCCACCAGGTCGGTCCCATCACCACCCTGAATGACGTCGTTGCCATCTCCGCTCAACCACAGGACGTAGTCACTTCCGTCACCACCGAACACGCTGTCGGCACCAGCCTCGCCGTTCAGGTCATCGTTGCCCGCCTGTCCCCAGAGCTTGTCGGCGCCCGTGCCGCCAACGACCTGATCGTTGCCGATCCCACCCAGCAGGATGTCATCGCCAGCACCACCGTCAATCGTGTCGTCGCCACCCTCGCCGTTGATCAGGTCGACCAGTGGACTGCCGATCAACACGTCGTCTCCGCTGCCGCCACTGATCGTTGCGTCCACAGCACCCGACGCATCCACCACGTCGTTGCCGCTGCCGCTGTTGACCACTTTCTCGAGTGTCGCGTCCTGCAGATCCAGATCGATGTTGTCGGCACCACCGTTCGTGTTGATCTCCAACCTCGACACATCCGGTGCCAGCGTGATCGCTCCACCCTTGATCGTCACCGAATCCGACGTCGATGTCACGGTGTCCGCCTCGTCGTTGCCCTCGAGCACCACCACGTCGTAACCGCCGTCACCATTGATCACAGTCGATGCGTCAAACCCCGAATAGTCCACAACCGGACCGGCATCCGACTCGTAGAAACTCCCAGCACCAGCCGCTGTCGGAGTCACGATGATCGTCTCATCACCCGGCGTCGAACCAATCGTCAGACCGCTGCCAGCAGTCGCCGACACACTCACCACCGTGTACTGACTCGACAACCCAACCTCCGAAACCAACACTCCGTCGGCACCGCCGTTGCCGTCAACCGCCAGAGTCTCCACGCCCGTCAGGGTCACAGCCCCGCCCAGACCCTGCACGGTCCCCGACGACAATTCGACGGTGATCCCGTCACTTGCCGCCGTGCCGTTGACGGTCACTGAATCGGCACCCGTCCCGGCATCCACCGCAACATCCAGGCCAGCGGTCGGTGTGACCCTCACCGTATCGTCCCCATGACCGACCAAGACGACCAGTTGGTCCAAGGCTGTCGTGTCATGAGTCAACAGCAGCGACTCGCCATCCACTGACACCGTGTTCGCACCGGCCGAACCGGACACCACGATCGTGTCGTTGAACTCGGTTGTCGACACCAGCACCACATCGGTGCCGGTACCGCTGTTGATCGTTCGCGATTCGATCGAACTGAACACCACCTGACTGTTCGCATTGATTTGCAGTTCACCGCCGTCACTTGCGGTCGGCCGATAGGTGATCACGTCGTTCGTACCGGCAGCGGCTTCGAATGCCGTCAACGTGTCCGTGCCACCCAAACCCGACAACGACACGCTCTCGGCACCGCTGTAGTTCACCGTCACACCATCCAGCACGATCGCCCCGTCTGCGTCCACCGTGGCACTCGGTGTGTAATCGAACACGTCGGCACCCGAATCGCCCACCACCGACACGCTGTCGCTGCCGGTCGATGCCGACACGGTCAAAGCCGACAGGTTGGTCGCGGCACCCGGAGCCAGCGTCACACCGTCGTCGCCCGCGCCCGCGTCAAGCGTCACAGAACTCGAAGCCGCGAAGCCCACCAAACTCGCCGCCAATATGCCGTCGATCGACAGGCTCGCCGAACCGGCTCCCGTCCCTACATAATCCAACTGGTTCGAACCAGCATCAGCCGTCACCAGCACACTGCCCGACTGGCCGTTGGAATCCAGAACCAGACTCTCGATGCCGGTCACGTCCACAGTCGTCGTGTTCATCACCACGCTCGCACCCGGCTGAACCGTGTACGTGTTGGCCGCTGCGGCGTCGCCTTGTAATGTCAGGCGATCGTTCTGAGAACCGCCACCATCGACCGTCACCGGCGTCGACGTCCCGTTGACCACCGTCACCGAGTCGCCGCCACCTGCGGTCAGTACCGACAGTGTCGAGATGTTCGCAGCCGTGTAGTTCACGTCCTTCAGTGTCATCTCCGACACCGCACCGTCGGTGATCGTCACCGATTGACCGGCATCGTCATAACGAACGCTCAACCGATCGCCGTCATCGACCGTGCCGTCGGCGATCGTCAACAACCCGCTGTTGTCCGTCTGTAGAACCAGATGCACTCCGGAGATCGACACAGTAGCCGTGTCCGTACCAGTCGGCTGCACCGTGTAGTCGTCGGCGGTCGATGACCCGTTGACGACCAGGGCACCGGCCCCGGCATCGACCACGGCCCTCTCGATCCCCGACAGTGTTATCGTGCCCAGTCCACCACCGGTCACCGACGACGCACCCAACAGAGTCACCGTCACGGCGGTGCCGTCGCCGGTGAATGTTGCCGTGTCTGATGCCGACGGGTTGCCGGCCTCCAGAGCAATCGTCGACCAGGCGTGACCCGATGCGATCGACACCGAATCGTCGCCGTCACCGGTCTCGAGCACCAACGCGTCGCCGGCACTCGACGTCGCGATATCGGCTCGGCCCGACACAGACACGGTCCCACCAGCCGCGACACTCAGAGTGTCGTCGCCGTCAGAGGTGTGCACCGTCAGTTCCGAATCAATCGTGATCGTTGTGCCTGCTCCATAATCCCGATAGGCAATCTCGACCGTATCTGTTTCCAACTGCCCGCTGTCCAGCGTTGCACCGCTGGTCACGACGAAGGCACCCGAGCCACTCAACGTCAAAGCCGCACCGGCACCGGCCGCCACGTCCAGCTCTTCGATCCCCTGGTAGGTCACCGTCGGTGTCGCGGCATTGACCACACTGCCGGCGGCCAGATCCACAACGATGTCGGCGATGCCCTCGAGCTCCAGCGAGTCGCTGCCACTGACGCCGTTGATCGCGATCGTGTCGTTGGCAGCCGTGCCCAGCACATCAACCGTCACGGCCAACCCACTGACCCTGACATTCGTACTACCGACCACCGACACCGCGTCATCATCCGAAGTCCCAATCAACGTCACCGTGTCGGCAGCAACCGAGGCACTGACGTCGACATCGATCCGCTCGAAGTCGGACGTCTCAACAGCACCCACCAGCACGATCGCACTCGACTGATTCACCGTGATGCTGCCAGAATCCGAGTAGTCCAACACGTCGTTTCCGTTGCCGCCCTCGATCGAATCCACGCCGTCGCCGGTGGTCCAGACGAAGCGGTCCGAACCCTCTTCGCCATAGACAGAATCGGCTCCCTGGCCGCCGGTGATTGTATCGTTGCCCTGGCCACCCTGGATCAGGTCGATGCCCGGACTCCCAATCAGCACGTCGTCGCCGTCTCCACCGAGAATCGTCGGATCCAGGGCACCGGCGCCCGACAAGTCGACAGTGTCGTTGCCGTCGCCGACATCGACGAACTTCGGCAAAGCGACAGCGTGCGACAGCGTCACCGAGTCGTCTCCGAAACCGGTGACGATGTCGAGCCGATCGAGATTGGCGCCGAGGTCGACGGAACCCTCCAGAGTGATTCGTGTCGCCGAATCGCTCGTCACGGTGTCCCCGCCCGGTCCACCCTGCACACGCAGGATGTCGAACCCGGCACTGCCGCCCGAGATGGTCAGTGACGACGTGTCGAGACGGTTGCTGTAGGCGATCACCAGATTGCTGCCGTCACCGGTGATCTCGCCCGCCGTGGCCGACGTGGCACGGAACTCAATGGTGTCGTGGTCGACGGTTCCCGTCACTGACAGGCTGTCGCCGGCGTTGCTGTTTTGTGTCACTGAAATCTGCTCGAGGCCGGTCACGTTGCCCAAGCCGGTCACGCTGACATCGTCACCGGTGGCCGTGCCGTTGCCGACAATGCTCAATCGCTCGACACCCTCCAAACTGACCGAACCACCCACGATACCCGTCACCGCACCACTCGACGTGGTCACTCCGATCACGTCGTCGCCCGCGGTGGCGTTCAGCACAACCAGGTCTCCCAGCCCACCGGCATCGCCTCCCAGAACGCGGATGCCTCCAGCAAAGTTCCCCGACCCGTCAATCGTCACCGAGTCGCTGCCACCACGTGTGCTGATCACCAGGCGGTCAAAGCCCGACACGTCCGTTTCGTTACTGAAGCCCAACAGGTTCGTGACGCGGGCGACGCCCAGTGACGTCACGCTCACCGTGTCGTCTGCACTCGTGCCAGGCAATACTCCAACCGTACCGGTCACCTGCGTCGTTTCGATGTCGGCGTAAGACAATCCCAGCAACGACTGACCGCTGACATCCACCGGAGACACGGTTCCCGCGCCCGGACCGCTTTCCTCGATCACAGCACCCAGTGTCGTCACGTCCAGCGAATCGGCACCCGCCTGGCCACTGCCGTCAATCGACAGGCTCTCGACTCCCACCAACTCAATAGCAAGAGTCCGACCCGACGAGGACAGGCTCAGGATGCCCGCGTTGCTGTCGGTTCCGGTGTAAGTGTACGTGTCGTCGACGGCCGTGCTGGCCAACACCACAGCATCGCTGCCAAGGTCCGCCTCGACGCGAATCGTGCCGTCACCAATGTCCTCGAACCGCACCAGGGGACCACTGTTGACAGAGACCTGACCCGCATCGCCAGCCAAGCCGGACAGCTGGATGTTGTCACCGGCAACTCGACCACGCATCACCAGTGTGTCGTCGCCACCGTTTCCATCCAGCTCGATCGTGTCGATCTCGCCAAAGGCCACAACCGTCGGCGACGCCGCGCCGGTCGGACCCGTCTCGAACGTCCCGTCCGACACACCCGAACCAGGCACTACGGTCAAGGTGTCAGCCACGCCGGCAACACCCGTCAATTCGATCGTGTCGTCGCCACCCGACGAACCACCCAGAAGCGTCAACGAGGGACCACCCGTTCCCGACAACTCGATCGTGTCGTCACCATCGGCTGCGTCAACCACCAACGCCGATGCCACGCTCGTCACCACCAGGCTCGGACCGGCTCCAAAGGCCACAGTCGCGTCGCTCGCCGACAGTGACACCGCAACATTCTCTGATGAGTCGGTTCCCGAAAGAACAACCGAATGACCTGCGGCCACAATCGTCACCGGACTCGTCGAACCCAGGATCTCGAATGTCGTGCCCAAACCCGCCTGCTTCAGGATCCCTCGAGTGCTCGTAATCGTCTCGAACGTTACGTCCAGATCAGCGGCCACCGACAACGCACCGCCCGTAGCGTCCACGAAGGCCGTCTCCACACCCGACAACGTCACCGTCCCCAGGCCACCACCGGCGACAACCGGAGACCCAACCAATGTCGCAGTCATCGACGTGCCATCACCGGTCAATGTCGCCGTGTCCGAAGCCGACGGGTTGCCAGCCTCAAGGGAAATCGTCGACCAGGCGTGACA
>Ga0310123_10000313_pt1 | contig 43822 bp, 38 predicted proteins | sample CB6_AW_1057_MG_FD_203505 | JGI IMG/M metagenome (GOLD analysis project Ga0310123, IMG submission 203505) | Marine microbial communities from Western Arctic Ocean, Canada - CB6_AW_1057 | ecosystem: Environmental > Aquatic > Marine > Oceanic | place: Canada: Western Arctic Ocean | collected... | reverse complement strand
GAGAGAGCCGAGAGAGCGGAGAGAGCCGAGAGGGCGGAGAGAGCGGAGAGAGCGGAGAGAGCCGAGAGAGCCGAGAGAGCGGAGAGAGCGGAGAGAGCGGAGAGAGCCGAGAGAGCCGAGAGAGCGGAGAGAGCCGAGAGAGCCGAGAGAGCGAGAAGAGCGGGGACGAGGAGGACGTCGAGGTGGCTGATGATCGAGCCGATCCCAGGCGACGACGTGCCCGCGAAGCGGCTCTACAGGCGCTTTACCAGGTCGACATCAACCCCGAAATGCCACCCGCCGCTCTCGTCGAATTCCTCGACGGCGAGTTGGACGATCCCGAACTGCGGGCCTTTGCCGGACAGATCGTCAAGGGAGTCGCGACCCGTCGAGCCGATCTCGACACCCGCATCCAATCACACTCCGACAACTGGTCACTGGACCGCATGGCCGGCACCGACCGAAATATCCTCAGGCTCGCCGCCTGGGAGCTCTTCTACAGCGACGTACCCTTCCGGGTGGTACTCGATGAGGCCGTCGAACTGGCCAAGACGTTCGGCGACGCCCGCAGCCCCGATTTCGTCAACGGTGTGCTCGACGCCCTGGTCCCCGAGACCCGTCGCGTCACGGTCTAACCACTCAGCAGGCCGACCAGCCCGGGAATCAACCGCGCGAAGGCGCGGGCGCGGTGACTGAGGTGTTGCTTGACCACCGGTGCGAGCTCGCCAAACGTGAGGTGGTACTCGCGCAACAGGAAATGTGGATCGTAGCCAAACCCGTTCTCGCCACGAGCCTCATCGACAATCCGGCCTCGGCAAGTTGCCTCGACACTCAATTGCACCTCCCCGGCCGGATCCGACACCGCGACGTGGCAGACGTAATACGCACCCCGCTTCGCGTCGGGCACATCCTTCAGCCGTTCGATCAACAGCCGGTTATTGTCCAGGTCGCTGGCATCCTCGCCGCTGAAACGGGCCGAGCGAATGCCGGGTCCTCCTTCGAGGGCATCGACGCACAGGCCACTGTCCTCGCCCAGGGTCCAGTGGCCCAGGACCCGTGCGGTCTGGGTCGCCTTCAGGGCTGCGTTTTCTCCGAATGTCTCGCCGTCCTCGACCACGTCAGGCACACCGTCGAACTCATCCACGCTCTGGACGGTGACTCCATGAGCAGCCAGCAGGCCGGCAATCTCGCCCACCTTCTTCGCGTTGCGGCTGGCGATCACCAGCAGGGGAGTCGTCACACCCGAACCCTCACTTCAATCTCGGCACCGCCATCACGCGCGGATCCGGGTCGAAGGGCAGGATCTGGTCGAGTGGATTTCGGCGAGTCGCACCCGGGATCAGGATGTACTCCGGCGTCAGCCTCTGCTCTCCCGTCCTCGGATCGGACTTCTGCTTGCCACGGAACAACTCGAGCAACGGACGGATTCCCGGATCCTGGGGCGAGGCGAACTCGCCGATGGTCACAATCGAACGGTAGCGTTCGTGCAGTACAAAGGCCCGAAACTGGTCGCGGGCCAGGATGTCTGCCAACTGAGGATTGCTGCGGGCCAGCTTGGCGAGGTAGCTGTTGTCGTTGAGAATCTTGACCAGCCGGCGGGCCTTGTCGGCGGCCTGGTCCAGGCTGTCGCCGACCCGGAAGGCCTGCTTCGCCTGCAGCAGACCGCTTTCCCGCACGGTTTGCGACCGACCCGTCATCGTGGCGACGACCAGCGTGTAACGACCGCGGTTGCCCAACAGCGTGTGGCGTTCGCCGTGGTTGAGTTGACGAACGAGATTGCTGATCGGCTTCTTGCCGGCCGGCAACAGCGGATTGCGGACCAGAAAGGCCCCGCTGAAAGGACTCGGCCGACCCGGGGTCTTCATGTAGGTCCCCCCCGTGATCGTCTTGGGGTGGAACCGCTTGATGTACTTCAAGGTCTTCTGAGCACGCCAGTCCTTGATCGTGGGGTAGTTGCCGGCGATGACCGAGATGGCCAATTTCGGGGACGTCACCTCCCGACGACTCGATCCAACGACTCGATCCGACGTCTTGGCACTGCCGGTCCGCTGTGACTGCGAAAACGTGTAGGCAGGAATGCCGAGTCGACGGAGTTCATAGACCAGGGTATTGGCGGCCTCCCGAGCCGTGCTGCCCTGCAGGCTCGCTACGAAAATCATCCAGGGACCGTGTCGTGACGTGATCCGATAACGCCTGCCTCGAACCGCTTCGATTCGGGCCGCCGAGGCCGGGCGGGGCAGGTCCACCACCGTCACCAGAAAAACGGCCAGGCCAACCGCCAACGGCACACGAAGCGGACTTCTCAGAATCGGGCTTGCGGGGCGCACGAGCGAGTCCCTTCGGTGCGTGCGGAGTGAGAGCGATCGAGAGCCCGGAATATGTCTCCGTCCCGGACGCGCGGGATCGTAGCAGGAGACAGATTATGCGTCCAGAGGCCATCTCTCGCCCAGAACCTCCTTCTGGATCGATCGCAATTCCGCGATACCGGCCGTCGCCAGGTCGAGTTGACGATCGAGCAGATCGCGGGCAAATGCCCCCGACTCGGCCGTCCCCTGCACCTCGACAAACTCGCCCGAACCGGTCATCACCACGTTCAGATCCACTTCCGCCGTGCTGTCCTCGGGGTAGTCCAGATCGAGCACCGGCTCGCTACCGACTATCCCCACGCTGACGGCCGCCACCGAGTCCACAAACACCTCCCCGAGACGATCGGCCAGCTCGGGAACACTCGCCACCGCGTCAACCAGGGCAATGAAGCCACCGGTGATCGAAAGAGTTCTCGTGCCACCATCGGCCTCCAGCACATCACAGTCGATGGTGATGGTCCTGGCACCCAGGGCCTTGAAGTCGACCGCCGCCCGCAGGCTACGGCCAACCAGTCGCTGGATCTCGGTCGATCGGCCGTCGACCTTCTGACGCTCGCGACGCTTCCGGGGAGCCGTGCTACCTGGCAACATACTGTACTCGGCCGTGACCCAACCCGAAGGATTCTCAGGGTCGTCCTTCCAAGGTGGAACACCCTCGTCAACACTCGCAGTGCACAACAGAGTCGTCCGACCGGCACGGATGTAGACGCTGCCCGGTGCCGAACCGGTGAAGCCCCGGGTCACCTCGATTACTCGCAATTGGTCCGCAGCTCGCCCGTCGTGTCGTGACATGTGCCTACCTCATTCTTCCAAGAGCCAAACCAACAGCCCCTTCGCCAAGTGCATCCGGTTCTCGGCCTGCTCGAAAACCACGCTCTGAGAACCGTCGATCACCTCGTCGCTGACCTCCAAACCCCGGCGAGCCGGAAGATCGTGCATGAAATAGCACCCTGCAGGCGCCAGTGACATCAACTCGCTGTTGACCTGGTACCCGGCAAACGCCGCCTCCCGCTCCGATGTCTCCGACTCCTGTCCCATGCTCGCCCAGACGTCGGTGTAGATCACGTCCGCCCCGGACACCGCCGCCCGAGGATCCGACTCGATCGTCACCTCGTGACCGGCAACCTGCTCGGACAACAGGCTCAGGAACTGCTCGTCAAATGAATATCCCTCAGGAGCCGACAACGTCATCGAGACCCCCATCCGGCCGCAGGCGATGGCCAGGGATCGAGCCACGTTGTTGCCGTCGCCGACAAACACCAGCCGACGACCCGATAACTCGCCTAACGTCTCGCGAATCGTCAACAGGTCGGTCAACGCCTGGCAGGGATGACGGTCATCAGAGAGTGCATTGATCACAGGGCAACTGGCCAACTCGGCAAATCGCTCGATCTTCGCCTGCGAAAACGTCCGCAGCACCAGCACGTCCGAGTAACCACTGATCACCCGAGCCACGTCCTCGATCGACTCGCGACCGTCCAACCCGGCGTCCCCTGCGGAAAAGAACTGGCTGCTGCCGCCCAGGTGAGCCATCGCCGCGTCAAAGCTGGCCCGAGTCCTCAGCGAGGGCTTTTCGAAGATCTGCGTCAGCACGCGACCGCCCAACCGCGGCGGTCGGTCGCCGGAGGCCGACGACGCCTTCAACGACGACGCCAGGTCCAGGATCTCGGTGATCTCCTCGGACGTCACGTCCAACAACGACGCCAGGTGCCTCATGACCCGTCCTCACCCTCATCCACCACACCCTCATCCACCGAGCCGTCCTCGGCATCAGCCTCGTCGGCCTCCGCAGTCGGCTCATCAGCCGCCTCCACCGCCGACTCCTCAGTTCCTGTCTCCGAGTCGACCACCGCAGCCACCGTAGCCACCGCGTCACTCGACTCGGCCTCCGCCGACATCTCACGCAGCACCTCGGCGATCACGTCGCAGCCTGCCTCGACCTCGGCAACCGTCACATTCAGAGCCGGCAGCAGTCTGAGCACGGTGTCGTGAGTAGCGTTGACCAGCACGCCACGGTCCATGCACTTGCCGACGGCCGGTGTGGCGGGAATCGAGAGGTCCACGCCGATCATCATTCCCTGGATTCTCAGTTCCTTGATGATCGGCAACTCGGACTGCAGTGCCTCCAACCGACGTGCAAACTCATCGGACATCGCCTGGCAGTTCTCCAGCAGCCCGTCCTCCTCGATCGTCTCCACCGTCGCCAGCCCCGCGGCCATCGCCAGCGGGTTCCCGCCGAACGTGCTGGCATGCATCCCCGGCAGCAGGCTCGTGGCATACTCGTGCTTGGCGATCACCACGCCGCAGGCGACTCCACCGGCCAGCCCCTTGGCAACGGTCATCACGTCGGGCTGGATGCCGTAGTGCTGGTAGCCGTACCAACTGCCGGTCCGCGCCATCCCGGTCTGCACTTCGTCGAAGACCAGCAATGCCCCAACCGAATCGGCGACTTCACGCAGTCCCTCCAGGAAGCCCGGCTGCGGCAGGTTCACACCCCCCTCGCCCTGGATCGGCTCGACCAGAATCGCACAGGTCTCAGAAGAGGCCAACTCGCGGACCCGGTCCAGGTCGTTGAAGCGGGCGTAGTCGAAGCCGGCCATCAGCGGTCCGACACCCTCGTGGTATTTCGGCTGAGCCGTCGCGGTGGTCGCACCAAACGTGCGGCCGTGGAAGCCATCGTAGAAGCTGATCACGCGGTAGCGACCCGTCTGGGCCCCGTGCAGCCGAACCAGCTTCAGAGCACCTTCGATCGACTCGGCTCCACTGTTGCAGAAGAACGCCTGGCCGAACCCTCGAGTGCACAGCGCCTCGGCAAAATTACCCTGGGGCTCGGTGTACCAGGTGTTGGGAATGTGGACCAATCTCGAGACCTGCTCCGTGACCGCTTCAACCACCCGCGGCGGGCAGTGGCCCAGGATGTTGCAGCCCCAGCCGGGGAACAGGTCCAGGTACCGAGTCCCCTCGGCATCCCACACCACAGAACCCTCGCCCCGCACCAGGCTGATCGGGTAGCGACCGTAGTTGGGAATCACGTGCTGCTTGAACTGGGCAATCGTGTCCTGGCTCGAGCGGTTGGCTGAACTGTCCATCGCGTGCTTCTCCCTCTGCTATCACCGGCTCCGACCCGGAGCCGATCGGTGTGTCACAGGACGATCTCGGTGCCGACTCCGATATCCGAGTAGATTTCCAGCAGGACCGAATGAGCCATCCGGCCGTCGACGATGTGCACCTTCTGCACCCCCGCCTGCAATGCCTCAACCGCCGCCTCGACCTTGGGAACCATCCCACTGTCGATCACCCCCGCGGCGACCAACTCGCGGCACGATTCCAGGTCGAGGTGACCGAGCAGGCTGTCGGGGTCGTCACGGTCTGAGTAGATGCCGGGGACGTCACTGAGAAACAGCAGTTTCTCGGCACCCAGCATTCGAGCCACCGCCGCGGCGGCGGAGTCTGCGTTGACGTTGAGCAACCCGCCGTCGCGGCCCTGGGCCACGCTGGGCAGCACCGGGATCTTCCCCTCGGCACACGCCGTGGCAATCATCTCCACGTCGACTTCGACCACCTCTCCCACTCGACCCAACTCCACCTCCTCACCCCCCTCGTCGGCCAACATCAATGGCTCGGCCAACAGGCAATTCGGCCCCGGCCCGGAAAGCTTCACGCCACAGCCACCCTGCCTGATGATCTCGTCGATCAACGAACCGGCAATCTCCTCGCCCAACACCCTCGAGACGATCTCGAGCGTGGGCTCGTCGGTGTAACGACGCCCCCGGACAAACCGAGGCTCGATGCCCGCCTCGGCCATCGCCCGGCTGATCGACTTGCCGCCGCCATGCACCAGCACCGGCTTCATGCCAACCGCCTCCATGAAGATCACGTCCGTCAGCATGCTGTTGACCGTCTCGGAGGCCTCCAGCGCACTCCCACCCAGCTTGATCACGATGTAGCGATCCCGGAACTGGCGGATCCAGCCCAAGGCCTCGATCAACACGTTCGCCTTGTGGATCGCGTCGTCCACCGCAGGAACCTCGAGAAGACTGACTGTGCAAGCCGTCTTGGGGGGAACGGAGATTTCGCAAGGGGGAAACGTCCGATTGTAGAGGGTGCTCGGGGCGAAGCAAGCCGCGGCGACGACACCCGTTTTTCCGGTGCAATTGACACCTCCGGACCACCACCGCACCCAAACAATGCCCCGCCTTGGGCTCAAGCGGCAAAAAACCGCATTGCCACCGGTTTCGCAACTACTCTCCCCATACCGCCGGACCACGTCTCCTTCCACCATCGACTGGCACTCTCGCTACGTCCCGACCCTCCGACACCCGCTGAGATGTTCTGAGTTTGCTCGAGCACTTCGGGTGCTTGCCAACGATCCGATTCCCCGATACTCACACCTGCCCTCATTGATTGACGCCTTCAAGAACCGCCGCCGGGGTATTCCGTGAGCCACTCGCACATCCCTATCAACCACCTGCTGAAAAGCCTCGAGGATCGAGAGCCCCGTAGTGGCGACTCGCGTCCCACCTGGCTGGTCGAACTGATCAACCGGGCTGCCGCGCTGTTCGAACCCCTGATGAGCGTTTCACGGGTCGGGTTTGATTGCTGGCCGACCGAGAAGCACTGGGTGGTCTACCTGTTCCTGGGTGACACCGAAACCATCGGCGGACGCGACGACGGACAACTCGATCCCCCCGAATTCCACTTCGACCTGCTCGGCCTGGTTGAACTGCTCGACGACGTGGAGAGTTCTCGCTGGACTGTCTTCCCGGCGTCCGGTGACGAATCCGCGGACGACCGCTCGTTCGTCTCGGTGACCGCGTGCTACCGTGGCAACCCCGTCTGCCTGCGACTGCTTTCGATCGCTCCCGAAGCGGCGGGGCCGGGCCTGAGACTGTTTCCCAACGGCGACCGCGAACCGGTCTAGGTCTCTGGCCACCACGCCGCGGGCCCCACCTGCTTGACCCTCCCCGAGGACCCTCGTACGCTGCCAACCACTTCACCGGACCGGTTGGAACAGCTCGAGGATCTTCCGATGAGTCGCTTGCTGCACAGCATCTCGCCGCCGGGACCTGCCCGAGTGGCCATCGTCGCCGTCGCATCGTGCCTGGCTACACTGCTACTGGTCCCCCTGCTGGCTCCGTTGCAGGCTCCGCTTGAGGCAGGAGCCTCGGTCGCAGACACCCTGCCGGGTGCACGCCCCGAAATCGACGCCAGCCGATACACCAGCCTGCAGGCCGCTCTCGATGCGGTCCCCCCCGAAGGGGGCATAGTCAGGCTGCCGCCGGGGCGCTTTGAAATCACCAGCCCGCTGGTCCTCTCCCGCTCCGATGTCACGCTCATCGGCGCCGGAGCCGCCACCCACATCCATAACGCCAACACCAACGGAGAGCCCGCTCTGGTCGTGAAGCACCCCGACGGCGAAAAGGTCAAGAGCGCCGATCGGCTGTGGCGGGTGCGATTGGCCGACTTCCGACTGACTGGGACTCCCAAGAGCGGTCACGGAGTCGTTGCCGTCTGGGTCAATGAACTGTTCGTGCAGGGGCTCTCGGTCAGCAATCACGGAGGCGATGGGCTGAGGCTGGATCACTGCTACGAGGATCCTCGAATCTCGGACAGCCTCATCACCTACAACAAGCAGGTCGGACTCAACCTGTTGGGCTGCCACGACATCGTCGTCTCGAGCAACCAGTTCGAAGAGAACAACGACGCGGTCAGCTGCACCGACGGCTTCAACCTCTGCATGACCGGCAACTGCATCGACGATCATCTCCGACACGGAGTCATCATCGAGAACACCTACGGCTCGGTGCTCGCGGGGAACATGATCGAGGAGTGCAACGGATTCGCCGTGATCATGGATCGAGACTGCTACGGCAACACCGTCTCGGCCAACGTCATCGCCCACAACGGCGGCGGCATCGATCTCCGCGACGCACACGGATGTGCCATCAGCGCCAACACGCTGACGATCATGAAGACCCACGCCATCCGGGTCGGCCCCGCCAGCGGGCGGATCACCATCACCGGCAACAACTTCTCCAACAGCTACATCGGCGAAGGCGGCATCAAGCGGAGAAAGAACGACGAGGCCGCCGCCGGGTTGACCCTCGAAGCAACCCGAGACGTCACCGTCAGCGGCAATCTGTTTTCGAGTGTCAAACCCAAGGCCGTCGCACTCGATGGCCCAGCCAGCCACAATCTCCTCTTCGGCGACAACGTGCTGGTCGATGTCGCCAGCGACCACAAGCAGATCAAGACCACCGGCACCGTGCTGGTGGCTCCCGCGGTACCCGCCAAAACATCCACCAGGCCCTAGCCGCAAACTCCTACGGTCCAAGCAACTTCTCGGTCTCCAATCTTATGCCATCCCACCCCAGCGGCAATCTACTCCAGCCGCACGACTACTGGATGAGACAGGCACTGGACCAGGCCCGGGCAGCCTTCGAAAAAAAGGAGGTGCCGGTGGGCGCGGTGGTGGTGCACGAGGAACGTGTGATCGCACAGGCCTACAACCAGCGCGAAGCGCTCAACGACCCGACCGCTCATGCCGAGATGATCGCGATCACCCAGGCGGCCGAAGCCCTGGGCAGCTGGCGGCTGTCCGACTGCACGCTCTACGTTACGCTGGAACCCTGCCCGATGTGTGCCGGAGCGATCGTGCAGGCCCGGCTGCCGACCGTGCTGTTCGGTACCGCGGACCCCAAGGGAGGAGGCTGCCAGTCGCTCTACGCCATCACCAACGACGAACGGCTCAACCACCGCTCGATCGTCATCGGTGGTGTGCTCGAACACGAATGCAGCACGATCCTCACCGAGTTCTTCCAGAAGCAACGTGCACTGGGGAAGAAGTAGGACCCGCTTGACCACTCGCCATGATCTTCGTGCTCGATAACTACGATTCCTTCACCTACAACCTGGTCCAACGGCTCGGGGAAATCGACCCGTCCTTGGAGATCCGGGTTGAAAGGAACGACCAGGTCTCGCTCGACCAGATCGCCGAGCTCAAGCCCGATCGCATCATCATCTCGCCAGGACCCTGCACACCCGCCGAAGCCGGCATCAGCAAGCAGGTCGTCGACCGCTTTGGACCCGACGTGCCACTGCTGGGTGTCTGCCTGGGACACCAGTCGATTGCCGAAGCACTCGGAGGCGAGGTGGTGCGAGCCGATCGACTGATGCACGGCAAGGTCTCGCGGATCCGACACACCGGTGACGGACTCTTTGCCGGACTCTCCAACCCCTTCGAAGCCACCCGCTACCACAGCTTGATCGTCCCCGAAGAATCCCTCGGCGAAGAACTCCAGCCCTGTGCCTGGTCCGATGATCCCGATCATCCCCCCGAGTTGATGGGGTTCCGACACCGCAGCTGGCCGGTGTGGGGGGTGCAGTTTCACCCCGAAAGCTACCTGACCGGAGAGGGCATGACGCTGCTGGGGAACTTCCTGTCCCTGTAACCCCCCACGCCATCCAGAAACCTCATGCTCACAGTTGTTGAGGCGCTCGACGCCATCACGTCGGTTGTTGCACCCGGCCCCGTGCAATCGGTGCCGCTGGCCGAGGCACTGGGACAGGTACTGGCCGCACCCGTCGACAGCGACAGCGACTCGCCTCCCTTCGACAAGTCGCTGATGGATGGCTTCGCCGTCCGAGCAGAAGACGTCGCGACGGGCACCGCACGGCTGGTCGTGGTCGAGGAAGTGACCGCCGGTGAGGTTGCCGAAAGATCGCTCGAACCGGGACAGGCCATCCAGATCATGACCGGTGCACCAATCCCCGACGGAGCCGATGCCGTCGTGAGGATCGAAGACACCGAAGTCGAGATCCAGGAGCAACAGACCCTGGTGCGGATCGATACCAAGCCGGTGACAACCGGACAGGACATGATCCAACGGGGGACCTCGATGAGATGCGGAGATGCCGTGATGCCGGCAGGTCGCCGGCTCAGACCCCAGGAACTCGGACTGCTCGCCGAACTCGGACAACACACCCTCAGCGTGCATCGCCAGGTCACCGTCGGAGTGCTGGCCACTGGAGACGAACTGGTCACCATCGACCGGCAGCCCGGAGCCGGCCAGATCCGTAACTCCAACGAATCCATGCTCGCCGCACAGGTGCGTGCCTCCGGAGCGGTGGCCAGAGAACTGGGCATCGCTCGAGACAACCCCGAAGACCTCGCGGCAAAGATCCGCGAAGGACTCGGCTGCAACATTCTGCTGCTCTCCGGAGGAGTCTCAGCCGGACGACTCGATCTCGTCCCAGAGCAACTCGAAGCCGCCGGCGTCACCGAAGTCTTTCACAAGGTGAACGTCAAGCCGGGTAAACCGGTCTGGTTCGGGACCTCACAGGACACCATCGTATTCGGCTTGCCGGGCAATCCGGTCAGTAGTATGGTCTGCTTCGAATTGTTCGTCCGCACCGCGCTGAGACGACTCGCCGGACTCGATCCCGCTACCCCCTGCCCCACAGCCGCTCGGTTGGCCTGTGATTTTGAGTTCCGCGGCGACCGACCGACCTACTTCCCCGGCCGACTCGAAAACCAACCCGATGGACCACTTGTCACACCCGTCAACTGGCACGGTTCCTCGGACCTTCGCAGCACCGCCGACGCCAACTCCATGATCCACTTCCCCGCCGGGAACCAAGACTACCAGGCCCGGCAATGGGTCGAAGTCCATGAATGGGCCGGCCGAGCCTGACACCGCAGCCACACCGCAGCCACACCGCAGCCACACCGCCCGGGATCCATGGAAGGACTCGCTCGATGTCCACTAGCGAGCCGACCGACGACCCGGCCTCCGCATCGCGGCTGACGGCTCGGACCGCGTTCTCAGCCGGCGGACTCGCCGCACTGCTCACCTGGGCCGCTCACTTTCCGCTCGACTGGGGCGTGCTGGGTTGGCTGGCCCCCATTCCACTCATCGTCCTGGTCCGCCTGCCCACTCCACCCCGCTGGATGCTCCGGGCCGTCTACCTGACATCCTTGGCCGGCACGGTGGCCTCCTTGCAGTGGATGAGGCTGGGCGACGTCTGGATGATCCCCGCCTGGCTCTCGCTCTCGATCTACCTCTCGATCTACGCCCCGCTGCTGGTCGCCGTCACCCGCACCGCCGTACACCGGTTCCGGATCCCGATCGGCGTGGCCGTACCCCTGGCCTGGGTCGCCACCGAGTACGCTCGAGCCCACGTCATGACCGGGCTCGCCTGGTACTTCCTGGCTCACACCCAGTACCGTTTTATCGAGTTGATCCAGGTCAGCGACCTGGTCGGAGCCTACGGCGTCACCGCCCTGGTCGCCCTGGCCGCCACATCGCTGGCCCTGGCCCTGCCCACCGGCTGGCTGATGAAGTGGGGCTGGTGGCCCACACAGGACCATTCGGACACAGCACACTCGAGCCGCCAGGCCGTCCCGACGATTATCGCCGCCGTCACGCTGGTCGGACTGGCCATCGGTTATGGAGTCCTCCGCCGCGGCCAAGCCGACTTCACTCCCGGACCGCGTGTCGCCCTGGTGCAGGGCAACTTCACCTCCTCGCTCAAGCACGACCCCGACGCGTTTGCCAACATCTACCGAGTCCACCGCCGCCTGACCGGGCTGGCCGTCCGGAAACAGCCCGACATCATCGTCTGGCCCGAGACCATGTTTCGCTACCCGCTGCTGGACCTGGTCGAGAAACTCGACGACGAACAACTGCGGAAACTGGCACCGGGCATCCCGCCCCAGGAATGGCACAAGGACGCGGTCCGGGAACTGCTGACCGACCTCGCCGCCGAATCAGGCGCCGGGCTGATCGTGGGACTGGAACGGCTCGAAGCCGGCCCCAAGCACCTGCGAGTCTACAACTCTGCCGTACTCATCCAACCCGACACCGGAGAAACCACCGGCTACGACAAGCTGCACCGGGTCCCCTTCGGCGAGTACATCCCGCTCAGCGACACCCTGCCCTGGCTCCACCAACTCACACCCTTCCCACCCAATTTCGGGATCACCGCCGGTGAGTCGGCCACCATCTTCCGCCACAAAGACTGGAACCTGGCTCCGCTGATCTGCTTCGAGGACACCGTGCCGCACCTGGTCCGCGGGATCGCCGCCGCTGCCATCCGCCAGCAACGGGCCCCCGATCTCCTCGTCAACCTCACCAACGACGGCTGGTTCCACGGATCCAGCGAACTCGATCAACACCTCGTCACCGCCGTCTTCCGATCGGTTGAATGCCGCACCCCGATGGTCCGTGCCGTCAACACCGGCATCTCGGCGATCATCGACGGTGATGGAGTCATCCGCACCCCACACACATTCATCGATGGCGATGCCGAGATCGCACTGGAAATGGCCGCCGGGGATCGCTCTCTGAGCGAGGCCGAGCGTGAGACCCGGATGAAGGAGATCGAGGCCCATCGCCGCAGCGAGTATGTCGATCCGATGACCGGACGATGGCGACGTCAACTCAACGCCGTGCTGGTCGACGTCGTACCGCTGGACTCGCGACAGAGTTTCTACGTCCGCACCGGCGACTGGTTTGCCGGCTCGTGCACCCTGGCCACGTTGCTGGTCATCGCCGCCGGTATCATCAGCCGCCGGCGACGCCGACGTGAGGCAGCCTGAGGTGCTTGAGGTCAGACGCCCCGCCTCCGGCGGGGGCGTCTGACCCCGACAACCACCCCGGGCCTGTTATCATCGCTATCATGACAACACGTCCCACGGATCTCGCACCATGTTCCTCGATCGCGTCACCATCCACTGCCGAGCCGGAGACGGCGGAAGCGGCTGTATGAGTTTTCGCCGCGAGGCTAATATTCCTCGCGGAGGCCCCGACGGAGGCGATGGTGGCCAAGGCGGACACGTGATCATCCGCGCCGAAGAGAACATCGGCAGCCTCGCAGCACTGGCCGGACATCACCACTGGCGAGCAGAAAGCGGACAACACGGACAGGGTCAACTCAAGACCGGCCGCTCGGGCGAAGATGCCGTCATCAGCGTTCCGCCTGGCACCCTGGTCAAGGACGCCGGCCGAGGTCACGTGCTGAGAGATCTCGTCGATTGCGAACAGCAGGTGATCGTGGCACAGGGCGGCAAGGGCGGACTGGGAAACAAGCGATTCGCCACCTCCACCAACCGGGCACCCCGAGAATTCGAACGGGGGGGAATCGGCGAGGGACGCGAGGTCATGCTCGAACTGAAACTCATCGCCGACGTCGGCCTGATCGGCAAACCCAATGCCGGCAAGTCGACGCTCCTGAGTCGGCTCTCGAAGGCCAACCCCGAAATCGCCAATTACCCCTTCACCACCAAGTACCCCAACCTCGGACTCGTCCAGGTCGACCTCGACAACCGCTTCGTCGTCGCCGATATCCCCGGACTGATCGAAGGCGCCCACCAGGGCGTCGGACTCGGACACGAATTCCTCAGGCACGTCGAACGCACCCGGTTGCTGATCCACCTCGTCGAACCCGAACCGATGGACCAGACCGACCCGCTGCAAAATTACCTCTCGATCCGAGATGAACTCACGCTCTACAACCCCGAACTCGCCCTGCGACCCGAATTGATCGTCGTCACCAAGTGCGAACTGCCCTCGGCCTCCGACACCTTCTCTCAACTCGATGACGCTCTCGAAGCACCCGTCCGCAGGATCTCGGCAGTGACCGGAACCGGGCTGGGCGAACTGATCGGTGCCACCCTGGTCGCTCTGGCTGAGATCGAATCGCCATGACCGCCTTCGAGTACTCAAGTTGGGACGGCTCGCAGGAATTCACTCCGCAATCGGCCGACAGGATCTTCGATCAGATCAGCGAATACCTGCTCGACTACGGAGAACACCTGCTGCCCAACCTCGAGGACTGGGAGGATGAGCATCCCGATGTGATCGAGATGCTCATCAAGCGGGGACTGGTGGAAAAGGACGAGACCGGGAAGTTCCACATCACGCCTCGAGGAGTGAGGCGGGTCGAGAACAAGGCGCTCGAGGAGTTGTTTCTGCTGGGCAAGACCGGCCAAATGGGTAAGCACGACACGGCCATCAGAGGAGCCGGGGAGACCCGGCACGAAGAGTCCCGGCCGTACGAGTACGGCGACCCCGTCTCAAACCTCGACCTTCACGGAACGCTCCGCAACGCGCTGGCCCGGCAGGGTGGCGGCACGCCGGTCGGGATCAGCAACGACGACCTGGAAGTCTACGACACCGAGTACCAGGCCGCCTGTGCCACCGTCGTCCTGCTCGACATGTCCGGCAGCATGTCCCGCTACGGCAAGTTCGGCCAGGCCAAGAAGGTCGCCCTGGCGATGAATTCGCTGGTCCGAGGCCGCTACCGGGGCGACTTTCTGCAGGTCGTCGGATTCTACACCTACGCCACACCGCTCTCGGAACGAGAACTGCTCTACGCGGCCCCCAAGCAGGTCAGCATCTTCGATCCCCGAGTCCACCTCAGGATCTCACTCGACAATCCTCCGTCATTCGTCCCCGAGCACTTCACCAACATCCAGGCCGGGCTGCAGTTCGCTCGACGACTGCTCGGGCGGCAATCGGCCCAGAACAAGCAGATCATCACGATCACCGACGGCGAACCGACCGCTCACGTCGAAGGCCGCGAGGTGGTATTGGTCTACCCGCCGGCGGAAAAGACCGCCCGGATCACGCTGCAGGAAGTCCGCAGGTGTGCCAACGAGGGCATCCACCTGGCCAGCTTCGCCCTGATCGAAGACTACTTCTATCTCGACCTGGTCAACTTCGTCGAACAGATGGCACGAGTCTCCGGAGGAGTCGCCGCCTACTGCAACGCCGGAGACCTGGGCAACATGGTCATCGACAGCTTCGTCGCCGGCCGCCGCCGAAGGCAAACCCTGTAGCAATTGGCACACCCCCATCGCCCTCATCGAGACCCCGCACCATGACCGAACCGACCCGTAGAGACGTGCTCGCCACTTCCTGCTCGCTCGTGGCCGGTGGACTCGCACCGGCTCTGTTTGCCGGCGACTCTGCCGCCACCACCAAGGCTCCAGGGTTTCGGGTCGAGGAGACGCGGGTAATCAGTCACCTGGTCCACCGTTACCACGGCTGGCCCACGTTGGCCCGCCGTAAGAACGGTCAACTGCTGCTGGTCTGTTCCGGCGGCCGCGAATCTCATGTCTGCCCGTTTGGGCGGGTCGAGTTGATGCGGAGCGACAACGGAGGCCTCAGTTGGAGTTGGCCTCAGACGCTGATCGACACCGCCATCGACGATCGGGATGCCGGCGTGCTCGAAACCCCCAGGGGCTCGCTGCTGGTCACCACGTTCACCTCGCTCGCTTTCGAACAACCCGCCTACTTTGCCAAGTCCGACAAGCAGAAGATCGCTCGCTGGATCGCCGCTCGTGATCGCATGCCCGAGGCGACTCGGAAGAAGATGCTCGGCGAGTGGATCGTCCGCTCCACCGATGGCGGCCAGAGCTGGTCGGCCCCGTCCCGCTGCGGAGTCAACAGCCCGCATGGTCCCATCGCACTCTCCGACGGCTGCCTGTTGTACGCCGGCAAGGAACTCTACCACGGCACCAACCGCATCGGTGCCGCGGTCTCAGTCGACGACGGAGTCACCTGGAAGTGGTCCGGCACCATCCCGACCCGGCCCGGCGACGACCACCGCCAGTACCACGAACTGCACGTCGTCGAAGCCAAGCCGGGAAAACTGATCGCTCACATCCGAAACCACAACCCGCGTCATGCCGGGGAGACCCTGCAAAGTGAATCGGTCGACGGGGGCAGGACCTGGAGCACGCCTCACCACATCGGAGTCTGGGGCCTCCCCTCGCACCTCCTCAAACTCGCCGACGGACGGCTGTTGATGAGTTACGGACATCGCCGCAAGCCGTTCGGCAACCAGGTACGAATCAGCGACGACGCCGGAGCCACCTGGTCGGAAGCTCTCGGGATCTCCGAGGACGGGATCGGAGGCGACCTCGGGTATCCCTCGACCGTCCAACTCGACAATGGTCACCTGGTCACCGCCTGGTACGAGAAGATGAAGGGCTCGTCTCTAGCGGTGCTCCGGCAGGCACGCTGGCGACTGACCGGTTAGGCTCTTCGACCCCGGAGACCTCATCGTGGTCCGACCAGACAGGGAGACATGCAGATGGACCGTGTGAAGATGGGCGTGATCGGCCTGGGCTGGTTCGGCGTCAAGCACTGTGAGGCACTGGCGGCAATCCCCCAGGTCGAACTGGCCGCGGTCTGCACTCGGACCGAATCGCGGCTGGGGGAAGTCGCCGATAGCTTCGGCGTGGCGGCCACCTACACCGACTACAACCAGCTGCTGGCCGACCCCGAGATCGACGCGGTCAGCATCGTCACCATGTGGGACCAGCACACCGAACCCGCCCTGGCGGCGCTGGCGGCCGGAAAGCACGTCTTCCTGGAAAAACCGATGGCCTCCACCGCCGCCGACTGCCAGGCCATCGTCGACGCCGCGGCCGACAGCGACCGAGCCTTCATGGTCGGACACATCTGCCGCTTCAACCCACGCTACGCTGCGGCGAAACAGGAAATCGACGAGGGGAAGATCGGCCGGATCCTCTCGATGTACGCCCGCCGGAACATCCCCGCAGCGGTCACCACCGACATCCTCGAGAAGATCGGACCGATCATCGGCGACGGAGTCCACGACACCGACCTGATGCTGTGGTATTCCGGTGATCGAGTCGTCTCGGCCTACGCCCAGTCACTCTCGTGGCGCAACAAGACCCACGCCGACCTCGGCTGGACCATGTTCCGGTTCGCCTCCGGTGCCATCGGCGTGCTCGAAAACGTCTGGTGCCTGCCCGATCGCACACCGTTCCAGATCGACGAACGGCTCGAGATCATCGGGACCGAGGGATCAATCCACGTCCAGGAAACTCACCCCAACTTCTCGATCGTCGACGCCGATGGCTCGCGGTCGCCCGACACCACCTACTGGCCCTCTCACTTCGGCCGGCTGCGAGGTGCGCTGGTTGAGGAACTGGCCTACTTTGCCGACTGCGTGCAAGAGGGGCGGCAGCCGGAGATAATCACTCCGGAAGAATCGATGGCCGCGGTCGTCGCCTGCCTGGCGGCGGAGGAATCGGCGCAAAGTGGCGAGGTCGTGACGCTGTCGTGACCTGCACGGCGACTACTTCTTCTTCTCGCCGTCCTTCTTCGCTTCGTCCTTCTTCGCCTCGTCCTTCTTGGGAGCCGGTGCCTTCAGTTCCCAGGTCGCCAACCGGTGATGGCCCACGGCGTAGACCGTGTCGTGCGGTTCGTTGACCACGAACTGGTGCACGTGCATCGGAGCCTTTTCCTGCTTGATCAGCTTCCCGCTCTTGGTCTCGTAGACCGAGATGAAGCCGTTGTGGTCACCGCCGGCAACGATGAACCACCCGCCGTCCGGAGAAAACGCGATCTGCTCGACCAGGCCCTTGTACTTGGCGTCCTCGAGCTGGTGCAGCTTCTTGCCCGCCTGCCATTCGAAAAGCTCGATCCGCGACGGACCACCCAGGTGGTCGATGTTCCCGATCTTGCCGATGCCGCCCACGGCCAGCAGCTTGCCGTCGTGGCTGAAGGCGATGCTGCGGATGCCTCCGATCGAGTGCCGTCGCTGGCGGGGGTCCCAGGTATACATCGCGGGCGACTCGAGCGTCTTGAGTTTCTTGCCCGTCGCCACGTCCCACACCACGATGTGCCCCACCTTGTCGGCGGTCGCCAGCCACTTGCCGTCCTTGGAAAACGTCACGGCATAGAGCATCGAGGGGTAGTTGTGCGGAGTCATCGGCTTGTGGTCTTTGAGCGTCGCCTTCAACTCGCCACTGGCCACGTCCCAGACCTTGACGTCCATGTCGTCCGAGACACTGACGACGAGCTTGCCGTCAGGGCTGGCGGCCACGCGACGGATCCGCTTCCCGTGAGCGTCCTTGGTAACCCGGACCTGCTTGCGGGTCTCGGTGTCCCACCACACCAACCGGCGATCGTAGCTGCCGCTGACAACCGTCTTGCCCGCCAGGGCGACCGTCGTCACGTAACTCTGGTGACCCTCACCCTCGAACACCGTCGACACAGGCTTCGCGGCGCCAAAGTCGTACTCGTACACCTTGAAGTCCGAACTGCCATAGAAGATGCGATCGGATTCGGGCACACGGTCCAGTCCAAAGGCGATGCCCTGGGATCCGACGTTCTTGGCGAGCTTCAACTGCTTGGGATCGGCGGCCATGTCGAGTGGCTTTCGGTTGGTGGTGGTGAGTGTCGTCAGTCCAGCAAGTCGGCGGCCGGGGTTCGGATCAGGCGAGGACCGCGTCGATCGGTTGCGCCCCGAAGTCAGAGATCGGCAGCGGGCGGGCCCCGATGAAGTACTCCTTCTCGTGATCGATCCCCAGCGCCTTGAAGATCGTGGCGAACAGTTGTCCGGCCCCGATCTTGCCCTCGGCCACGTTCTGCCCATCGGCGTCGGTCTTGCCGTAGACCGATCCACCCTTGATGCCACAGCCCGAGAGGCTGGTGCTCCAGGCGTTGGCGAAGTGATCGCGTCCCAGGCTGGCGTTGATCTTGGGTGTCCGGCCGAACTCGGCCAGCGTAATCACCAGGGTATTCTTCAGCAGGCCACGTTCCTGGAGGTCATCGAGCAGGGTGGACATCGAGTGGTCGAGGTCAGCACACAGTTCCTGGTGCGTTTCGAAGTTCTGACCATGGCTGTCCCACCACGCACGGGCCACCTTGACGAAGGGAACGCCCGCCTCGACCATCCGCCTGGCGATCAGGCACTGCTGAGCGAACTGGGTCGGGCCATACTTATCTCGCACCGCGGTCGGCTCATCGTCGATGCTGAACAGCTTCTCGCTGGCCATGATGCCGCGGACCCGCTGGTAGGCACTGGTGTGAGAGCCGAGCACGTTGTTGCGGCTGTCGCGGCCCTGGGTGAATCGGCGAGCCAGCAGTGCACGCAGGTCGGCACGCTCCTTGTGATCCACATCACTGACGGCTTCCAGCCGTCGAATGTTCGGCGGGATCATGCTGTCGGAAAGGAACATCGGAGCGAAGCGTGCTCCGAGGAAACCGGAGGTGCCTTTCCGGCGGCCCTCCGTCGAGGTGTAAAAACTGACGTAGTCGGGGACCTGGCTGTCGGTGCGTCCGAGTTCGCGGGCGATGATCGCGCCCAGGTCGGGGTACTGCAGACCCTGCTCCTTGCGACGACCAGTCTCCATCAGCGACGCCCCACCACCATGGTCACCGATACCGGTGCTCAGGCTGCGGATAATCGCGGTGTTCTGCATCCGCCCGGCCATCTTCGGCAGCAACTCGCTGATCTCGACACCGGGAACGTTGGTCGAAATCGGCATGAACGGACCACCGGTCGGCCGACCGGGCTTCGGATCCCAAGTCTCCAACTGGCTGGCACCGCCGGCCAGCCACAACAGGATCACGTGCTTCTGCTGCTTCTTGATCTCGGCGGCAATCACCGGGTTCTTCAGCACGTCGAGCACCGTCATGTCCTCGGCGAATCCTGCCACCGCGGCCCCCGCGGCCGCCGCACCCAGGAAGCCTCGCCGAGACACGTGCTCGGAGGCAGCAAGGAAGTCACTCGGTCGACGTGTCATTTCCAACCACTCCTTCAGGGCCGATCGAGCCGGCGGATGTGCCGGAGAGATCGGGGCTTGGGGGTATCGTCGGTCATCAGTAATTGAATCGCAACTCGGGACTCGTTAGCAACGCCCAGACCATCTGCTGGATCGCCGCCACACGCCCCGCCTTCTCTCTCTTCGTCAAAAACGCCTCGAACACCGCAACCTCGTCCGCCTCCGGTGCCCTCGACAGCATCACCTCGAACGCACGTTCAATCAGCTGACGGCGATCACTGATCGATTTCAGCGTTCCAACCAGCCTCTCGTTCGAATCCTTCAACAGGGTGTTCTGGATCTGTTCGTTGTTGGAAAACAGCAACGCCTCGTCGACGCTGACCTGGAAGTTTTCGCCGGGCAGCTCGATCTGGCTGGCCAACCCGTTCGATTCGTTCTCCAATTGCTCGCGCCGCTTGGCCCATTCGGCCGAGAGTACCTGTTGGGAGGCCTGGTCGGGATTCGCCGAGGCCAGTAGCAGCGACAGCGAGTACTGCCGCGGAGTCAGCAGCCGTACTCTCGCCACCGCAAAGGTCTCCGCACCCGGAACTTCGCCCTTGCCGGCAAACCGACTCGAGATCGCGTAGGCGTCGCTGAGCACGATGCCGCGGATCAGCCACTTCAGGTCATAGCCGTGGTTGGCCAGGTCGCGGGCGAGCCAATCCAGCAGTTCGGGGTGCGAGGGGCTGTTGGCCGAGTGCATCTGGTCGGGAGGATCAACAATGCCCTGCCCCATCAATCTCAACCAGATCCGGTTGACGATCGCCCGAGAAAAGAACTGGCGGTCCTTGGCCCCCAGGGCCACCTCGACAAGCTTCGCGCGAGGACTGAAGCCGGGGATCTTTGCGGCGGGAGCCTTGGGATCCTTGATCTGCCGCTTCACCTCGGCGTCCTCGGCCTTGAGCTGCTCGGCCGACTTCTTCTCCTTCGGCTCGGTAACCTCCGCACCGGTCAGAAACATGAACCGCGACTGCTTCTCCTTGCCTTCGGTCGTCTTGAACTTGATCAGGCCGCTGTACTTCTCGGCCAGAGTGTTCTTCTTGGTCAGGTAGGTCCGCGTAAAGAACGACGCCATGCCGTAGAAGTGGTCCTGCTTCCAGTCGTCGACCAACGGGTGGTCGTGGCACTTGGCACAGCTAACGTTGACTCCGAAGAAGAGCACGCTGGTGTCGTTGGTCAGGTCGTCGAGGCTGCCGGCTCGAGCCTTCAGAAACGCCAACGCGGGCTTCTCGACGGCATTCGCTTCGCGGCCGGTCATCATCTGCCGGAACAACACGTCCCAGGTCCGGTTTTCACGAGCCGCCTGCAGCAGGTACTTGCGGAACTCACCGTCGTTCTTCCTCGCCGCCAGCAGCAGCAGATCCAGCTGGTTGCGGTGGTGGTAGGCAAAGTCGGGGCTGGCCAGCAGCCGATCGGCCAACGCGGTCCACCGCGACGGCGAACTCGAATCGACAAACGCCCGCGTCTCGCCAACCGTGGGAATCCGGCCCGCCAGGTCCAGGGTCATCCGACGCACCAGGCCGGAACTGGAGATCAGCGGAGCCGGTTTCACCTTCGCCTCGACCCAACCCATTCGCAGGTAGTGATCGATCGCCTCGTTGATCGGTCTCTCGGCCGGCAACAATTCGGCAGCCGACATCGGCGACGCGGCGAGCAGGGCACAGACAACTGGCCAGCAGGACTTCATGCGGTTGCCGGAGTGGAGTGGGAAGACTAAGCCGGGACGGCTCATCGGCGGGAGCGGCCACAAGCTGGCCGCCGGTCAACCCATTTTACCCCCAGCGGGGACCTCCAACAACGCCTAGCGTCGTCGTTCGGCCGCGGGAGCCGGCGGCAACGCCGATTGCTTGACGGCAGGCTCCTCGGCCCACCGCGCCACCGACCACGTCGGATGGCTGCCGATCACGCCCTTGGCCATGTCGTCGATCACCTTGCGGAGCACTGCCGGCGTGATCCCCTCATTGGGGATCACCCGCTGCATCAGGAACCTGCGGTTTTGCCGGTCGTAGGCAAAGAACTTCCCGTTCCCCAGCCGGTCGTTCGCGGCCAGCATCCTCAACAAAGCCGCCGCCGGCACCTTGGATGCCTGCTCGGGCATCTCCTCCAGCCAGGCCATCAACCAGATGGTCCTCGAGTCCTGGCTGAGCACCACCGACATGGCGAAACCCCACTCCTGGTCGCTTTCCCGCGACTGAAACTCGAAGTCGAACCGGGTCCCGGCTGCGCGGGGCTGGACTCCCAGGGTGCCCAGCATGCGGCCAAGGCTGGCGGGATCGACCGACCCGGCACTCGACACGTCCGCCGCATCCGACCAATCGGCCGCCCAGGCGACCAGGACGACCAGGGCCCCCGCCACGCCGACCGTCATCCGAATTCTCATCGTTCGCATCGTCCGCACTCCCTTGCCGACTCCGTTTCCAGTCCGCCTCAGCCACCTCCCGATTCCGATTCGCCCAGCAGGTAATCCAGGCAGATCTGTGACCAGGTCTCGAACGACTCACGGTCGCCGACCAGTTCTTCAGGGGTGTGAAAACCTGTTTCGATTATCGACTCCTCGCGAGCACGAACTTTGGGCTCATCCAGTTCGAAGACATGCACCACGCCCAGGTGCACCGCCCCCACCTCGGTCAGGTCGTCATTGATCAACCCCACGCATCGCTCGGTGTGTCCAGTCTCCAGGAACACCTCCTCGGCAATCTCCCGCTGCATTCCCTCCTCGTAGGGCGACCCGGCGGCGTGAGTGTCCTGTGAGGAAATGTGACCCCCGATCCCGATCGATCGCTTGCTGTGCAGGCGGCCCTCGCCCTGCTGAGTCCCTCGCCGGTAGTTGAAGATCCGACCGTCGTGACGAAACACGCAGTAGGGAATCAACTGCTTCAGGCTCGGGTCCTCCTCCACCGTCTCCCTCGGCCGGTAACTCATCTGGGCCGGGTCGAGCAGTCGCTCGAGATAGACGTCGATGTCGGGGCAGAAGCCCTGGAAGTGCCCGATCTCGTGGAACAGGCTCGTCGGCACCACCAGCACGTGCTCGACCGGATAATCGCTCGTCATTCTCGTCGTCTCCATCCTGGGTCCTTGGGCTCACCCACGTGGCACACCCACCAGTTCACGTGTCTTCTCGGCAACCGACTCGGCCCGCATCAGCGTCTCGCCGACCAGGATCGCCTGCACACCTCCCGCGGCCAGAAACTCGACATCCCGTCGGCTGCGAATCCCGCTCTCGGCCACCAGCATCGTCGTCTCGGGCAGATCGGCCCCCAGCCGCAACGTGTGGCCCAGGTCGGTCTCGAACGTCTTCAGGTTGCGGTTGTTGATACCCAGGAGCGGAGGATCCAGGTCCAGAGCCCGCTCGAGATTCTCCGGCTCGTAGATCTCCAGCAACACGTCCAGCCCCAGCTCATCGGCAGCAAAGTACAGGTCTCGCAACTGGCAGTGTTCCAGGCACTCGGCGATCAGCAGCACCGCGTCGGCTCCGGCCACGCGGGCTTCGAGCAACTGGTACCGCTCCAGCAGGAAGTCCTTTCTCAGCACCGGCCGCTCGACCCGCTCGCGGATCGACACCAGGTCCTCGAGTCGACCCTGGAAGAACGGCTCATCGGTCAGGCAACTCAGGCAGGTCGCCCCGGCATCGGCATACGTCGTGGCCAGTTCAACGGGGTCAAAATCCTCACGGATCACTCCCGCCGAGGGCGAGGCCTTCTTGATCTCGGCGATCAGCGCCACGTCGTGCGACTGCCGGATCGCATCGACGAATCCACGCACCGGAGGCGCGTCAACCAACCGCTGCTCGAGTTCCTCCGCCGGGCACTCGGCCCGCCGCACCGCAACCTGCTCGCGTTTCTTCTCGACAATCGTGTCCAGGATGGTCGTCACGCGGCCGATGATAGCAGCCGGAGTTCACCGGGACAGCTTCAGGTCAGACACCTCGATCACTTACAATCCTCCGGCATGTTGTCTCAGTCCCTCGACCTCTTCCTCGGCCTGCTGTCACTCGGCAGCCTGGCCAGCTGCGGGTACCTCGGCTGGCGGGCCGTGAAGCGGGACCCCTGGCCCAGGCAACATTCGCGCACGCAGATCGCCTGGCCCAACTGGCTGCTGCCGGTCGCGGTCGTCACCTGGCTCGGCCTGTCAATGTCCGCCAAGCGACCGGTCCCCGCGACGGCCGTCAACCAGGACGCGATCAACGGACCCTTGGTCCACAACGCCCTGATAGATCTCGCACTCTTCATCTTCCTGCTGGGGCTGATCGAATCGGTTCGACACTCGGCCCCCCCGCCCAGCGACAAGGTACCCAGGGGCGAACCAATCTCCCGGCAACTGCTCTATGGGGTCGTCGGATTCCTGGCCTGCCTGGCACCGACCATCGTCGTGTTCCAACTGACCCTTCCATTCCGCACCGACGACGCCCTGCACCCGCTGCTGAAGCTGATCAGCAAGGATGAAACCCACGTGGTCCTGATCTCGGTGACTTTTAGCGCCGTCATGGTGGCACCGTGGTTCGAAGAGCTGATGTTCCGGGTGATCATGCAGAGGACTTTCCTGCGGCGGTTTTCGCCATCGGTTTCGATCCTGCTGACCGCGGTGGCCTTCTGTGCAATTCACCCCAGTTGGCAGGATGCCGTCGGCCTGGCCCCGTTGGCCCTGGTGCTCGGAGTGACGTACCACCGCACCGGCAGCTTCCTGGCAGTGGTGCTGATTCACATGCTCTTCAATGCCTTCAACATCCTCTCGATGCTGATGGAGTCGGCACCAGGTTGAGCCACGGCGGGGGGCAGCCGCGACGGCCCCCCAACAGCACTTTCCCCTCAAGGGGACGGTTGGTAGCTTTGGGACCACCACGACACCTGCACGCCGCGGATGCCCGCCGATGCCGTTTCCCCCCGTCGATGAACAACTCGCCGTCATCCGCCGGGGGACCGAGCAGATCGTGCCCGAGCCCGAGTTGATCGAGAAGCTCGAAAAGAGCCTCGCCTCGGATACGCCGCTGCGGATCAAGTACGGTATCGACCCCACCGGGATCGACCTGCACCTGGGGCACACTGTCCCCATGAGAAAGATGCGGCAGTTCCAGGCACTGGGTCACCAGGCCGTGATCATTATCGGTAACTACACCGCCCTGGTCGGAGACCCCAGCGGGCGAGACGAAACGCGGGCCCGGCTGACGGTCGAGCAGGTCGAAGCCAACTCAGCCGATTACCTGGCCCAGCTCGGCCAGGTCATCGACCTGGACACCGCCGAGGTGCTCCACAACGGCGAGTGGTTTGCCGGGATGTCGTTCCAGGAAACGCTCGAATTGACCAGCAAGGTCACCGTTGCCCAGCTGCTGACTCGCGACGACTTCTCGAAACGCTACAGGTCCGAATCGCCCATCTACCTCCACGAGTGCCTCTACCCGATCATGCAGGCGTGGGACTCGGTCCAGGTCACCGCCGACATCGAGCTCGGCGGCACCGAGCAGCTCTACAGCTTCATGCTCGCCCGCGACCTGCAGAAGGACGCCGGGCAGCCCGGACAGGTCGGCATCATGTCTCCCATCCTCGTCGGACTCGACGGACACCGCCGGATGGGCAAGAGCCTGGACAACTTCATCGCGATCGCCGACTCGCCCTTCGAGATGATCAAGAAGTTCATGCAACTGCCCGACGAGTGCATGAAGATGTACTTTGAACTTCTGACCGACGTGCCGCTCGAGGAGGTCGAGTCGCTCTTGGGGGGTCACGCCAAGGAGTGCAAGCAGAGACTGGCCGCGGAGGTAATCGGCGAGTACCACTCGAAGGAGGCCGCCGCCGAGGCGATCGGTCGCTGGGAGCGGGAAATCGGTTCCGGCGGACAGCCCGAGGAGATCCCCGAGGTCGTCGTCTCGACCACCGACCTCAACGACGGACACCTCCCCGCCGCCGTACTCCTGAAACTCACCAACCTCTGCAATTCGACCAGCGAAGCCCGCCGAGCGATCTCGCAGGGGGGAGCCTACTTCGGCGAGGACAAGCAACGGTTCGAGAGCCACGATACTTCCGTCGCCGTCACCGACGGCCTGTTGCTGTGGGTCGGCAAAAAGCGATTCTGCCGGGTCACGCTCTCCGACGACTGAATTCCTCCAATACAGACACCACGAGACCACACCATGGCAACCGGATTCGGCATCGTCGGCTGCGGCATGATCGCCAACTTCCACGCGTTGGCCGTCGGAGAGATCCGCGGAGCCAGGATCACCGCCTGCTTTGACGCGTTCCCCGCGGCCGCCGATCGGTTTGCCGCGGCCAACCCGGGCGTGACCGCTTACGCGACACTCGACGAGATGCTCGGTGATCCCGGCGTCGACATCGTCACCATCTGCACCCCCAGCGGAGCCCACCGCGACCCGGCGATCGCCGCCGCGGCCGCCGGCAAGCACGTCGTCGTCGAGAAGCCTCTCGAAATCAACCTCAAGCGATGTGACGCCATCATCTCCGCCTGCCGCAAGCACCGCGTCAAGCTGACCACGATCTTCCCGTCGCGTTATCACGGGGTGACACAGGCGTTGAAGTCGGCCATCGACGGCGGCCGGTTCGGCAAGCTCACGCTCGCCGACAGCTACGTCAAGTGGTGGCGGACGCAGCAGTACTACGACAGCGGGGGCTGGCGAGGCACCTGGGACCTCGACGGCGGTGGGGCCTACATGAACCAGGCCATCCACAGCGTCGACCTGATCGCCTACCTGATGGGCAACGTCTCGCAGGTCACCGCGCTGACCGACACGCTGGCTCACAAGAGGATCGAGGTGGAGGACACGGGCGTGGCGGCACTGAGGTTTGCCAACGGGGCCCTGGGCACCATCGAAGCCACCACCGCCGCCTTCCCGGGGTTCTCCAAGAAGGTCGAGATCCACGGGACCGAGGGGACGGCAGTCGTCGAAGAGGACCGCCTGGTGACCTGGGAGTTCGCCAGGGGACGCAGCAGCGATGCCGCCACGCGGCGTCGCTTCGGAGGCGCTGACGTGGGTGGTACCGGAGCCAGTGACCCCTCGGCCATCTCCTACGACGGCCACACCCACCAGCTCAAGGACTTCATCCGCTCGATCCGGACCGGCAGCAAGCCGCTCATCGATGCCAGGGAGGGTCGTCGCAGCGTCGAAATCATCCTGGCGATCTACCAGTCCTCCTGGACCGGCAAAACCGTCTCGCTGCCCTTGGCCCGCGACCCGAGAATCCCGGCCGAGGTGCGGCGGAAGAAGTAGCCGGCCGGCATCCTCCCTTGACCCGTCCCCCGACCCCCGGCACACTCTCGCCAATTCCACCTGCTCCGCACTCCGCCTCCGCGGCAAGGACGCCGGGATGGCGCTCCGACTACGACACCTCTTCGAATACGTCACCTTCCGCTCGGTCGTGGCGGTGGTGCATGCGATGCCGTTGTGGGCCATCGACCTGGGCGCCCGCGTCGGTGGGTTCTGTATGCACCGATTGCTGCCCCGGCGGCTGACCCGCTACAAGGTCGCCGCCGAGAACATCCGCCGAGCCCTCGGACCCGATGCCGATGTCGAGGACCTGATCGGCCGCATGTGGCGGCACCTGTTTCAGACCGTCGGCGAAGTGATCCACCTCCGCCATCGACTCTCGCGACGCAACTTTCGAAGCCTGATCCGCTTCCGCAACCAGCAGCAGGCCGTCCAGGCACTGCTCTCGGATCGCCCCGTGATCCTGCTCAGCGGACACATGGGCAACTGGGAGCTGGCCGTGTGGATCTTCGGCCTCTTCGGCTTCCCGATGGGCGTCGTCGCCCGACGACTGGACAACCCCTACCTCGATCGCTTCTTCCTGGAATTCCGCCGCGACACCGGTCACGACCTGCTCGACAAGTACGGGGCCAGTGGCGAGATGATCGATCGACTCGAAGCCGGCCGTCACCTGGCAATGCTCGGCGACCAGAACGCCGGCTCGCACGGCCTGTTCGTCGACTTCTTCGGGCACCCCGCCTCGACCTTCAAGTCGATCGCACTGCTGGCCCTGAGGTACAAGGCGCTGATTTGCGTCGGCTACGCCATTCGCCTCGACGACGACAACGGCCCCGAGCGGTTTGAAGTGGGGTGCGAAGAATTGATCGACTCGGCCACCTTCGATGGCTCCGACCCTGTCATCGACCTGACCCGGGCCTACACCGCGGCTTTGGAGCGGATCGTGAGGCGGGCGCCTGAACAGTATTTCTGGGTGCACCGCCGCTGGAAATCGAAGCCCGATCGACAGAGACGACGCAGCCGACGTGCACGGACCGGGCGACTGCCCTGGGCTGCCTGAGTCCCTTGGCGCCACGGCGGCGTTGACGGGAAATCGAGTCGTGTCGAACATACAGGGCATGACCAAAACCGTCCGCATCGCCGCACTCTCGGAAATCCCCATCGGGTCCTCGCATGAAGTCACCGCGGCGGGCCGGGTGATCGCGCTGTTCAACGTCGATGGGACACTCCACGCACTCGACGGTGTCTGCCCCCACGCCGGCGGACCGCTCGGACAGGGACAACTCGACGGCTGTGTCGTCACCTGCCCCTGGCACGGCTGGCAGTTCGACGTGACCACCGGACAGCACTGCCTGACCGAAGCCATCCGCCACAGTTCGTTTCCCGTCATCGTCGAAGGCGACGACGTGCTGGTCGAGTTGCCGTGACCACTCCGGCCCACGATGACACGTTGATCGAAGCGGCCGCGGCGACGCTGCGGGACGGCGGCCTGGTCGGGTTCCCCACCGAAACCGTCTACGGACTCGGCGGCGACGCCACCAACGCCGAAGCCGTCGCGGCCATCTTCGATGCCAAGAGCCGGCCCCGCTTCGACCCGATCATCGTCCACCTCGCCAACACCACTCAACTCGAAACCGTCACCCCGGGCCTGCCTCCACTCGTCGAATCGCTCGCCAGGGCCTTCTGGCCAGGGCCGCTGACACTGGTCCTGCCCCGATCCGAATCGATCCCGGCAATTGTCTCGGCCGGGCTGCCCACCGTCGGAGTCCGTGTCCCCGATCACCCGATCGCCAGGCGGTTGATCGAAGCGGCCGGCTGCCCGGTCGCGGCCCCCAGTGCCAACCGATTCGGCTGCATTAGCCCCACCACCGCCGAACACGTCCGCAGCCAGTTCGGTGACCGCATTGAGATGGTGCTCGACGGAGGCCCCTGCCGTGTCGGAGTCGAATCGAGCGTGGTGGATCTCACCGGACCGGTCCCCCGGCTGCTCAGACCCGGTGGAGTGACGCTCGAGCAGTTGCAGGAGGTTGTCGGTTCGGTCGAAGTCCACCACGGGGTCCAGCCGATCGACCAGGCCGCGCCCTCGCCGGGCCTGCTGGCCAGGCACTACGCCCCCAGTACACCCCTCGTCCTGGTCGATTCAATCGACCTTGCACCAGCCCCGCGATCCGGGCTGCTGACGCTCACTCGACCCGATTCGCCCGACGACTGGTCGCGGGTCGAAGTGCTTTCCGAATCAGACGACCTGGTCGAAGCCGCCGCCGGATTCTTTGCAGCGCTGCATCGGCTGGATGCTGCGGGGCTGGAACAGATCGTCGCCGTCAGGTTCCCCGAAACGGGGCTGGGAGTCGCCCTGAACAATCGATTGCAGCGAGGCGAGGCCCACGATCCAGCGGGGTCAGGCCCCACCTCGGGCGGCGTCTGACCGCGGGTACAATCAGCACCAGGCACTCGACCCAGCCCACGCGGAGCCGGGTCACGTCTCGACTACATCGGGACCACGCTGCCGGTAATCAAGAAGACCGTGTGGCATCGGGGCGCGTTCCCAGCGGTAGCGGTTCGCAACACGGTTGCTCGCCGAGTAATCTCTTTCGAAAGATCCGCCCTGTTCCGGCCGTCGTCGCGGACCATTCTGATGATGTGTTGGCGCCGTCCCACCCCCGCAACCATCAGCAACCTGCTCGGGCAACAGGTTGGCCTCGACGTGAATTACGACTCCAGAGGTGGCACTCGCCAGGCGGTAGCACCACCCGGCTACCGCCTCGACGTCAACCAGGTGCGGTTGGGTCACGGTGAGGGTATCTTCGAAGCCGCCTGCGAAGCGGTCCGTCGCTGGACGATGTTCGATATTGGCTGGGGCGAGGTGTTTGTCCTGGACGACGACGGCCAGTCGTGCGTCGCCGGGGAAGCGTTCGAGGGCCAGACGATCACCGCGTTGTTTCGCCTTCCGCTGGTGTGGTGGCTGACATCCTGCCGGATCGTCTACACCGTCGACGAGCAGGCCGAGGGGCGTCGCTTCGGATTCGCCTATGGCACCCTGCCGGACCACCCGATGCGGGGTGAGGAGCAGTTCCTGGTCCGGCTCGACGACGAGGGAGTCTGCTGGTACTCGATCACGGCCTACTCAAAGCCCCGCCACCCCCTGACCTACCTCGGATTCCCGGTCGTTCGCCACATGCAAAAGCGGTTTGTCCGAGACTCGCTCAAGGCAATGCAGGGTTCTGTCGAGCCGATCGCCAGTTGATCGCCAGTTGATCGCCTTCGACTCGACCCGAGCCGACCCCGTCCCCGTCCCCGTCCCGATCACCGCCACTCTCAAGCCCGACGACCAGCGAGCATTGGATTCCATTGAATTGGCCGATGTGGTGTAATTGGCCCCCGCGGTTTGCTGAGACACTGTTCGAGTTGGATGTGACGAGGTTGTTGCTGATGCGCCGTACCCGTACGTGGTTCGTGCTGGCGTTTGTCGCCTATGCGCTGGTCATTCGGCTGATGCCCTGGCTGCTGCCCCGCATCGGAGTCGAGATACCCCTAGACCGGATGGTCTACTACCCGTGGAACTTCTCGCCAATGATGGCACTGTGCCTGTTCGCCGGTGCCCACTTCGCACGTCGTGAACTCGCCTGCCTCTGCCCACTACTGATCATGCTCCTCAGCGATGTCCTGATCGGTCTGCTCAGCGGCAGCATGCACAACGCGTTCTATTCCAACACACCGGTTGTTTACGGAGCACTGGTGGCCGGGACGTGCATCGGTTTTCTGCTGCGAGGCGAGCGGACGGTGTGGAAGATCGGTGGATCGGCCCTGGCGGCCCAGATCCTGTTCTACCTGGTAACCAACTTCGGAGTCTGGATCGGCACGGGCATGTACACGCCCGATGTCTCAGGCCTGGTCACCTGCTACACCGCCGCGCTACCGTTCTTCCGCAACTCCCTGTTCGCCTTGGCCGTGTTCACTCCGATCGCCTTCAGCCACTGGGCCCTGCTGCCGGAACTCAAGCCGGTTCCGGTCACCGTTGCCGACGACAGCTGATTCGAGAGCCATGACCCATGGCCGGTCGCCGGATCGTCTCGCTGCTGCCCAGTGCAACAGAGATCGTTGCCGCACTCGGTGGACTCGAGCAACTCGTCGGCCGATCGCACGAATGTGACCACCCCGCCGAGGTCGAGTCGCTGCCGGTCTGCTGCCACCCGACACTCGACATCCAGGCCTCCGGCCAGGAGATCGACCGCCAGGTCAAACGGCGACTCGCCCAAGCCGTCTCGATCTTCGAAATCGACCACGACCTGCTCGGTCGACTACAACCGGACCTCGTGCTCACGCAGGACCAGTGCGAGGTCTGTGCCGTCAGCCTCGGGGACGTCCAGGCCGCCCTGGGCCAGGCAACCGGAGTCGCCACCCACGTCCTCTCGCTCGCTCCCGCCCATCTCGCCGAGGTCTGGCAGAGCGTGGTGAGTGTCGGTGAGGCGATGGGACAGCCCGATCGAGCCGCCGAGGTCGTTGCCGGCCTCGAAGCTCGAATGCAGGCACTGGCACAGACCGTCCAGGCCGCAGCAGGGGATCTCCGGCCCCGAATCGCCTGCATCGAGTGGCTCGAACCGTTGATGGTCGCGGGAAACTGGGTTCCGGAGCTGGTCGAGTTGGCTGGCGGAGTCGATGTGCTGGGCACCTCGGGAGCACACTCGCCGTGGATCAACTGGCCCGACCTGGCCGCCACCGACCCCGACGTACTGGTGCTGATGCCGTGCGGATTCGACATCGAGCGGACTCGGACCGAATGGGAGACGCTCGAGAATCGTGCCCAGTGGCATCAGTTACGGGCGGTCGCCGAGGGTCGGGTCTTCATCACCGACGGTCACCAGTTCTTCAATCGACCGGGTCCCCGATTGGTCGAATCGGCCGAGATCCTCGCCGAGATCCTGCACCCGGGCCGATGCGATTTCGGACACAATCCCGCCGGTTGGCAGCCCGCCTAGCCCCGCGTGGCGAAGCGGCGATCGGCCCGATAGGATGACACCGCGACGTCATCTCCGGCGAGCTCCTGTCCCATTCGAGTCCATCATGATCCACCGCCCCGTACTGCTCATTGCCTGCCTGTCCCTGGCACTGCTATCGGCTGCCCCCGACAGGCTCACCGCCGCCGGCCGTGTCGTCACCGTGGCGGGCAACGGCCAATCGGCCTACACCGGCGACGGTGGACCGGCGTCTCGGGCCACCATCGGCGGGCCCTTTGGGGTCTCGCTGGGCCCTGACGGTGCGCTGTATGTCTGTGAAATCGACAACCACTGCGTCCGCCGCATCGATCGCCGCACCGGGCTGATCTCCACCGTGGCCGGCAACGGCAAGCCGGGCTATGCCGGAGACGGAGGTCCGGCCACGCGGGCGGCCTGTAACGAACCCTACGAGGTGCGATTCGACGAAGTCGGCAACATGTACTTTGTCGAGATGAAGAACCACCTGGTCCGCCGCGTCGACGCCCGGACTCACACGATCAGCACTGTCGCGGGAACCGGGAAACCGGGTTTCAGCGGCGACGGTGGACCCGCCATCAAGGCCATGCTGAAGGTGCCGCACTCGATCGCACTGGACGACCGAGGCAACCTCTACATCTGCGACATCGGCAACCACCGCGTCCGCCGAGTCCACCTGAAGACCGGAGTGATCTCGACACTGGCCGGCACCGGTCAAAAACAACCGACGCCCGACGGAGCCTCACTGAGCGGCACACCGCTGAACGGACCACGGGCACTGGACTACGCCGGCGATGGTCAACTGGTGCTGGCCCTGCGAGAAGGCAACGCCGTCTACCGCATCGATCTCGATGCCAAGACCCTGCACCACATCGGCGGCACCGGAGAGAAGGGCTACAGCGGCGACGGCGGTGATGCGAAAGCTGCGAAGCTCAGCGGTCCCAAGGGCATCGCCGTCGGGCCTCACGGCGACATCTACCTGGCCGACACCGAGAGTCACACGATCCGGGTCATCCGCAAGAAGACCCGGACCATCCACACGCTGGTCGGCGACGGCAAGACGGCCGATGGCCCCGACGGAAACCCCGCTACCTGCCGGCTGGGACGGCCTCACGGCATCTTCGTCGACGCCAAGAGCCGAGTCTACATCGGTGACAGTTCGAACCACCGCGTGAGAGTGTTCGAAGATTCCGCGGCGATTGACTCAGCGGCGATCGGTTGGAAGAGACTGAAGCTGGACGAGCGGTTCCGGGCCGAGGGGGTGGCGGTCTTCGACGTGAACCGCGACGGGTTCAACGACGTGATCGCTGGTGATGTCTGGTACGCGGGTCCGAAGTGGACCGTGCACGAAATCCGCAAGCCGGGCGACTTCGTGGCCGGCAAGGGCTACAGCAACTGCTTCGCCATGTTCGGCTGGGACGTCAACCGCGACGGCTGGCAGGATGTCTTCTACATCGGTTTCCCCGGCGACCCGTTCCACTGGTACCAGAACCCCGGCCGCAAGGGAGGGCACTGGAAGCAGCACATCGTCTGGAGCAGCATCTGCAACGAGTCGCCCGAGTTCGAGGACTTGGACGGTGACGGGCGGCCCGAGCTGATCTTCGGTTCCCAGCCCGAAAGCCAGATGGGATACGTGAGCCTGCCGGGTTCGACGGTGTCTTCCGGGAAGTGGCCCTTCCGGGCGATCAGCCGCAAGGGCGACCCCATGAAGAACGGGACCTTCAAGTACTACCACGGCCTGGGCATCGGCGACATCAACCGCGACGGGCGAGCCGACGTGGTGATCCCGCACGGGTGGTGGGAGGCTCCGGCCGAGCCGACCGATGCGACCTGGCGGTTCCACCCGCTGCACCTGGCCAAGGACGCCAAGAGTGCTCCGCTGAAGGCGGCCAACATCTACATCGACGACTACGATCTCGACGGCGACAACGACCTGGTGATGAGCTCGGCTCACACGTTCGGCGTCTGGTGGTTCGAGAACACCGGTGGCAACGAGCGACCGAGGTACAAGTACCACCTGATCGACGAGACAAACTCTCAGACGCACGCGATGGAGTGGGTGGATCTGACGGGCAACGGCACCCGCGACCTGGTCACCGGCAAGAGGTTCTTCGCCCACAACGGCAGTGACCCCGGCGGCAAGGACCCGGTGAAGATGTACTGGTACGAGGTGCAGAAGCGGAAAGGGGCTGGTCCGAGATTCGTGGGTCACGAGATCAAGGAGGGGCTGGGGACTGGTGTGGGAACACAGTTCCTGGTGACCGACGTCAACGGCGACGGGCTTGCCGACATTGCGCTCTCGAACAAGAAGGGCGTCAACGTGCTGCTGCAAAAACGGTAGCCGGCCACCGGAAAGCGGCAACTTGCCAACAACCCCAGCAGTGCGTATTCTTGTTGCCGCACTGGCCCAAGTGGCGGAATTGGCAGACGCGCTAGGTTCAGGACCTAGTGGGATTTATTTCCCGTGGAGGTTCGAGTCCTCTCTTGGGCACTCGACCGGGATGCACCGCTTCGCATCCGGTCGCAAACCCCTGCAAAACAGGGGTTTGCTCTTGCGCGGTCAGGTCGGCCTGCTACCCCGTGCGAGGCAATGCGGCGGATTGCTGCACCGGATTTCGTACCGCTTTTGAGAAGTGGTCGTCAGTGACCTGCAGGTCGTGCTTCGCCGCCACGGCCTGCGAGTTACCTACCCGGCGGGTTGAACGCCGGGGCTGGAGTGGGGAGACTGTGGCACCCATCGACAATTAGCGGCGGAAGGTGCTATGAGGCGAGTCACTCGGGAAGGACTCGGTGATATGGACTGTTGCCGGGTACAAAGTGTCGAGGCAATATGGCAACCGAAAGAGCAAGCACAAATGGATCGACCATCAGACCGTAGTGTCACATGGCAGTGGCTTCCAGTAGCAGTTGGCTTTTGTAGCTTTGTTGTGCCGGCAGTTTCTGGTGCAGCGGTTGTTACAGTCATTTCTCCGAGCAGCCCCCTGCCCAGCGTATTAAGTGCAGAGGGCCGGGTCCACTCGGATGCGGCTGCCGATCTGTGCGATTACCTCTCCCGGGTTACCGGTAGGGATATCGCTCCCGGCCGCCGGGCGGCTGATGGCGCGGTGACAATTCATGTGGGTCCTGATGCGTTTGTCCTGAAGCACGCGCCAGAGATCAAGGACTTGTATGCCGACGGGTTTCTACTCAAGCACCTGGCAGTGGATGGAGAGCAGCATATTGTTCTGTCCGGCATCCGACTGAAATCCTCACGCTGGGCGGTTGAAGAATTTCTGATGCAATTTGCCGGCGTGCGATGGCTTTTCCCCGACGCCGTATACGGCGAGATTGTGCCTTCCGTGCCGACAGTCAGGGTTGACTACGAATTCAGCCAGAAACACGAACCGCATTACCTCAGCCGCGGCAACCTGGGCATGTATTACTTTGACAAGAACCGCAGGTATCTCAGGCGAAGACCTGAGGGTGGAGGATCTTTCGGGAGCCACGAATTCCAGGCGATCTTCAGCAGGCAGGATTACCAGCAGCACCCGGAGTGGTTTGCATTGTTCACTGTATCTGACAGCCGGGCAAAGAGCTTGATGAGAGGCACCCATCCAGAGCACGACAAGTTACGGGAAGCCCTCCAGCGCGGCCAACGACGAGGACGATGGCACTGGGACTACGGCAACGGCTGGCAGATCTGCATGTCGAACCCGCAGACCGTTCAACACGCCGTCGCGTATGCCCGCGAGTACTTTGCCAAGCACCCCGATGTCCCGACGGTATCCATGGGCCACAATGATTCATCCGGCTGGTGCGAATGCGACTTATGCAGGAGATTCGCCGCTACCGCGGACCCGCCCTACACGGTATCGGAAAGATATTGGCACTGGGTCAACCAGGTAGCGAAGGAGGTGGCTAGAACCCATCCGGACAAGAAGATTGCGACCCTCGCGTATGGGGCGCCTGCGGCGCCGCCCCGTTTCGGACTTGAGAAGAATATTTCCGTCATGGTCACCGTCTATCTCGAGAGCCACCTTGACCTGGCCAGGCAATGGCAGGAGAAAACGGATTCGGTCAGCTTGTATTCCTACGCCTACGGCAACTCGTTCGTCGGTTTCCGCCACTTCCCGCGCGCGATGCGCGATTTTCTGAAATGGGGACACGACGAACTTGGAGCCATAGCCCATGTTTCAGAAGTCGGCGGCAACTGGTCGTTTGACGGTCCGAAATATCGATACATGCAGGAACTGATGTGGAACGTGAATGCCGACCCCGATGAGATCATGCGGGCTTACTGCCGAGATTGGTTCGGAGCCGCCGCTCAACCCATGAAGGCATTCTGGGACCGGCTCGAGGAAGTCTATGAGCGCGGGGGCACCAAACGCAGGTTTTTGGGCTACCAGTGGGTTGGCTGGCTAGAAGACCACGATGAATTTGACCACTATTCCATCGATGACGTCGGCTTTCTGGATAAACGGATTGCCGCAGCAGAACAGGCGGCCGGCACGGAGGCAGATGAATTTCGAGTGACACGTGTGGCAGACGCATGGAAGTATTACCGGACATTCCTGCTGGGCAGGATCAAGTACACACTCCGACACGAAAAGATCTTCAGCGAGGCCGCAGAATCGCTTGAACGCGCAACGGAATTGGCAGAAGAGCTTGCCCAACTGCAGGACAAGAAAGAATCCTACAAGAGGCAGTTGCGCGCATACCCCAACATAAACCAGGTCGTCACAACGACGAATTACATGTCGTATTTCGCGCATGTCACTGAATTCAGCGACATGCGTACCATGCTTGACGGATTGTGCGACCGGATAACAAAGCACCTGCTCGGTCAAGGCGGCAGAGCAGATGCTCTTGCCTTCTGGCAGAAGTTCACACGTGGGACTCCTCTTCACCAGTCGGCACGGACCCAGTTATTCATGTTGAGCCACCCTGAACGGCACAACCTGCTGACCAACGGAAGCTTTGAAACAGGCGACCTGTCAGCATGGCAAACAAGCGGGGCAATCAAGATTGTGAAGGGAAACTTCCGTAGCGGCAGTTTTGCCGCGCATGGCACGGGAACACTCTCTCAAAACATCCGAGTGAAGCCAGGGACAAGATACAAACTGGCTGTTCGGGGAAGATATGCGGCTCCCCCTGAACCCAGGACGCGTCTTTTCAGTACCGACGTGCGTTTCAAATCCGCCGGCAAAACGCTCTGGACGGAACCCAACTACCGGCGACTGGGAAAAGCCTGCCGCGAAAGCGAATGGACTTCATTGGAAACAACATTCACAGCCCCACCCGGGGCCGATACGGCAGTTGTTTCCATCAGGACAACTCTCAACTGGCCCATAACAGGCGCAGGGAAACCCGTATTCTGGGATGACATTGGCCTGGAGACAATTCTGGATGGGCCGGCAGCGAAGCAGGGCGTGCTCACAGATGATTTTTCGGGCGAGCATATAGACAACAGTAAGTGGTCGGAGGCGACAACCGGCAGTAGCGGCGTGCTCCCAAAAGTCAGTGACGGCTGGCTGTTGATTGGTCAGAGACCTAATGCCACGCTCGTTTCGATGAGTCGCTTCGATGACCTCCTTAGCGGTTCAGGCGACCGGCGCTACCGACTGCGGGCACACATCGCCATGCTTGATGCGGACCGGAAAGCGTCCTTTGAGTGCGGTATCAGAACTGGTGTCGTCCCCATCAGCATTCACGATTCGGGATTCTGGTTTACCCATGTCTTTTCGGCTGCCGTCGAGAAAACCGATCTCCTGCGTACCTACTGGCACCAGGACGGTAAACGCCTGCCCGGCAGGTGGTACGATGTTCCGCTGTCAGAAAACGCCAGAAGAAACATCTGGTACACGTTCTATTTCGACCCCCAGCACGTTGAAGTGTATGCGGGGTTTGATGGGTACGATGAACGTGAATCCGCACTGGTCGGAAAGTATGAACACAAAATGACGAACATCTCCTCCGGCGGACCGGTTTTTCTCAAAATGTGTGGGGGCAATGTCAAGATTGGCGAAATAAGCTTGATGCGCCCTGTTCCGTAAGCGTCCGGCGGACGCTTCGCTTGGCACAGCATGTCCAAGTCGAGAGCATTCGACAATCGGCGCATGAAAAGGCGGGCAGGAGACGCCTGGTGATCGGCACCTCACTCCCCGCTCAAGGCGAAAGCGTCAGCCCACGTGAGACGCTACGGATCCGTGGGGAGCAGACGCAATGGCGGTATGCGGCGTTTCCACGAACGCGCGATAAAGCTGACGGCCCCGCCGAGTGACGCCGGGGGGCGTGGTTCGGATCTGGCGGTTACCGCCCCTGAGCGGCCTCGACGATAGCCAGGATCGCCGTTCGCGTGTCCGGCGGCAGCGAGTGCCAGGCGTCGATCATCTGGCCCAGTTCGGGGTCGATTGGGGCGTTTTCACGGTCAACTGCACCGGATTTCGCACCGCGTCTGCGAAGTGGTGAGGATCTGGCGGGTTGAACGCCTTGGCTGGAGTGGCACTCTTGAGAACCCGCCACGTCTAAGGCACGATACGCCCTACGACGACCTGCAACCCTCGTGCCTGGAGACCGACGATGGCATCTTCTTGCGACGAATCACCTAACAGTCTCAGCGACCAAGCGCGCGGACCCACCGTGTTCCGCGGCTCGCGTGAGAACCGGCGGTGGGTCCACACTTCCGTGATCTGCCTTGTTCTGTCAGTGAGTGTTCAGGCTGAGAGGCCATCGAAGACTCCATTGACCGACCGGGCTGTCGAACACATTCGACGTCAGGCGAAGCACATGGCTCGTGGAAGCCGGTCGGTGGCCCCCGAGTTCTTTTCTGCTCTGGCGACGGCCAATTTTGTCCAAGCACGAATCAGTTCTTTGAACTACGCGATTCTCAGTGCGGAGCAGAAGACATTGCCGACCAGTGTGGAGCAGTGCCTGGAAAAGAGAGCGGGAATTTGTGGCAACCACGTGGCCACTTTTCTTGAGATCTCGCAACGACTGGGACTCCGTGCGAGGCCAGTAGAATTCTATTTTCGTGGTGACAAACCACAAAAGAACCACAGCCATATTTGTGTCGAGGTGTTTTATCGGGGGCACTGGCGGTTGTTCGACATCACCTGGGGAACCTACTTTCCGATTCCAGGCAGTCGTCGGGATGACCTGGCCGATGTGGTAAGGCTTCGGTCGGATCGTCGCAGCCGTGATTGGGCCATCACCAATCAGTCCAATCTCTGGTACCAGCAGTGGATCACCAGCAGCCTGGACCCACTGGAATACCTTGATGCCCCACAGATGGACATCCTCCGTGGTCGACGTGGGACAATTCGTCTGCGGGTGTCGGCTCGTGAAGGGCATCGCGAGATATTTCGCCCTCTTCACCAACCAAACTACGTCGGACGCAATCAAGCACATCAGGATTATGGACCGGTGGTGGTTCTCCTGGAGAGCCCCGATCCGAAGGCAACGGTGGTTCACCTGGATGTCCTTGGCCTCGCCGGCAAGGGATCGCTGGTGATTTTCTGTGGCGAGAAGCGGCACACGATTCCCTTCGCCGACATCAAGTCTGGCCAGACGCTGAGAACTCGATTGACCCAACCGATAGGCAAGCAGGGCGTTCGTTTGGAGGCCAGGCCAGATGAACCTGGGGGTGTGGCCTACGTCGTCTACCGAGTGATTACACTCGGCATTTGAACGCTTTGTGGCACAAGACCACGGTGTCATTCCTCTGGCGGGTTGAACGCCGGGGCTGGGGTGGGCCGCCTCCAGCTTGTGCTTCGCCACAGCCGGTTGCGGGTTTCCGATCCTCGTCGTGACCCCAATCGGTGTCACTCGATCACAGTGGCCGGTCGCCTTTGGAGGGATACAAACGAGTTGAGTTGTTCGACCACCCAGGCGGCGTGTGTACTGTTGCCGCCGCTGGTATCGATACTACCCAGGTTGCCGTCGTTCAAGGCCGAGAGGTACGTGTGGATGTAATCGAGATTTCCGGACAACTGACCGGCGAAGGCCACAACGTCACTGAAGTAGAACCCCGAACCTCCGTAACCCATCCCCTCGGTCAACGTCTCGAAGAGTTGGTTGGGGTTGTCCTGGGGTGCCACGGCAACCTTGAAATACGGCTCGTTCTTCTGAGGGTTCCAGGCCAGATTGACGAAGAACTCACCCGTGCCCTTGAGCGTCTGGGCCAGTGACTGGATGTCATCGGCGTCGGTCTGCGGGTCGAGTTCGGCGAGCAGTCCACGGCCCAAGGCGAACTGGACGATGCCGACCGGTCCAAACCGGCTGAGCAGGTTGCGGTCATTCCGTTGCATTCTGCACCACACCGCCCTGGAATCGTCTCGGGCAGATGTGCTTGAACCCGTGGTCCGCCCAAGAGAGACTGGGACGAGGAACGGTGGACTCGCGGCAACCGATGACCGGAGACGGGCGATGAGAACCCCGAGGGTGTTGCTGCTGAGCGCGGGGTTGCTATTGGTGGCCGCCAATCCACTTCGGGCCGCGAAGATTCACGTCGACTCGGACAGGGGCGATGATCGACGAAGTGGAACCGCTGCCGAACCGAAAGCGACCATCGGAGCGGCGATGGCGGTGGCCGCTTCCGGTGACCGGATCCTCGTGGCCCCGGGAGTGTATGCCGAGAGCATCAGCATCACGCTCGACCGGATCACGCTGTCAACCGCCAAGCCGGGCCGGGTGAAACTCGACGGACGGCTGACCCTGAAATGCAACAATAGCGTCATCGACGGGCTGAGCTGGTCGGGCCACAACGGCGGCGCCATCCTCAACATCTACGGCAAACGGAACGTCGTACGACGGTGCCGCTTCCGGGAATTCGGTCGCAAGTTCGCCTGCAAGGGCATCTGGATTCGCCAGACCGGAGACCACGGGGACAACCGCATCGAACACTGCCTGTTCGAAGACTGGACCGGGCACGGTTCCAGTTCCTGCATCAAGGTCAGCCAGAACGGCAGCGAGACGGCCTTCAAGGGAACCGTCATCCGCAACAATGTGTTTCGTCGTGGCAATCGACCCGGCAACAACACCGCCATCCAGATCTACTGCCCCACGCTTGTCGAAGGCAACATCATCTACGACTGCATCGACGGCATCGAGGGCAAGGGTGGCGGCAACACGATCCGAAACAACGTCGTGTTCCGGTGTTCGGGGGCCGAGGCCATGAGCAACCGGTCCGGCTCGAACAACCTCTTCGAGAACAACCTGCTGTTCGAAAATGTCCTGGCCTGGGAGATCTACTCGGGCGCCAACAACACCTGGCGAAACAACTTCGTCCTGAATTGTCGGATGATCGCCCGCATCAAGCGGGGCGGCCCGGGGGGATTCCGGAAGATGTTACTTGAGAACAACCTGTTTTCAGCCAACCGTCGAGGTTTCTCCTTTGAAGAGGTGACCTGCCCGATCGACCACATCCACTTCCACAGGAACACGTTCATCGGCGGGGGCAAGATCGAGACGGAAGGACGCGGACACCACCGGGAAACGGACCGCATCGAACGCACCACCTGGGAGAAGGACCGGGGCATCAAGGACGTGTTTGCCCTGCTGTACAGGCTGGCCCCGGTGGCCGGCCCCTCCGGCGGACATGTCGATCTCGCCGACGCGCTCTCGGGTCCCGCCGCCACGGGCGTGCGAACCGGGGGACGTCCCCCCACTGCCGAACAACTCCACCACCCGGCGAAGAACTACACTCCGCGGAACGACAACATCCGTGTGACGATCGACTTCGATCACCGTCCCTACGAGCCCGGAGACTCGCTGGTCGGTTTGACCGACCCGTCGACCGGGACGGCCTGGACCGGGATCAAGGAGAAACCGAACTACACCGTCCGAACCCACCCCGACGGTCTCGCCGGAAAGACAACCAGCGGAAGTCGCTTCGCTCGCTTTCTCGACAGTTCATCGGGAGGTACGCGGGGAGCAACGATTCCGCTTTCGGGGATTCCTCACGACCGCCCCTACTACATCAGTTTCTGGTTGGCCTGCAGCTTTCCCGAAGCCATCGATTCGGCCAGCTTCGGCGTGGCCCCGCTGTTTTCGATCAGCAGCCTGGCCTGGGAACAGGGGGGACACCGCCTGCTGGGCATGAACATCGCCGACCGGGCCGACCGGGCCGACCTCAATCTCTACGGACCGCTCAAGCAGTGGATGTTCCTGGAATTCGAAGTCGACCCGACGGCACGGCGTTTCCGGTTCAAGATCGATGGTGTCCCCCAACACCAGGACGGCGACACCAAACACCCGGCCTGGTTCGCATTCGACTCGCCTGCCGGCGAGGACGCAAAATCCCGCACGGCAACCAGCCTGTGGTTTCACGGTGGAAAGCGGTTTCGAGGGTCACTGGCCGTCGACGACATCACCTTCGGCGGCTGGACCGCGAAGAGGCCCCGTTGAGTTGTGAGCCGCCGACTCACTCCCCGGCGTGGACTCGTGAACCGGCTCCGACGTAGTGCCTGATGTAGCCCTTGCCACCACTGTCGGACAGTTCGGTGATCGCGTCGACCACCTCCACCCGCAATTCCCCGCGGACATCGGCGTTGACCAGAAGTTCGTCGCCCTCGACGACGAACGGTCTGGTCAGAAACGCACCACGACCACCCAGTTGCTTGCGTGTCTCGAGCCCGATCAGGCGGTCGCGTGGCACCCAACCCATTCCGATCCGGATTTGTCAAATCGCCGGTGGCAGGCCGTTCACGTTGTGCCTGTATCTCGCTCCGCCGTAGTAGAACAACATCTTGTCGCCGTGAGTGATCAGCGACGGCCACCAGATGATGGTGTCGTCCCATTCCCCCTTGGGTCCCTTGGGGATGAACGCCTCGCGGGGAAACAGCCGCTGCCAGCGTCGTCCATCCCGGCTCGTGACGAGATGGACCTCGGCATCTCCCCGCACGTCATTTTCCAGCATCGACGGTAGGCCGAACGAGATCCCCTCGTGCACGTAGACCTGCATGCTCTCGACCTCCGGCCAACGCTCGTCCATGGGGTGAAACGCCGTTTGTCGCGGCGACCAACGGACCAGGTCCGGGCTCTCCTGTCGGCAGGTGTAACGGGGGCTTTCCACCTCGGGGTCGGCATGCTCCGAAAGGTGGCGGTTGTAAAGCACATACCGCTCGAGCCGCTGATCCCAGGAACAGCTTGGGTTGCCGCCCCCGGCCCCACCACGAAGACCACCGCACATCTGGTGCCAGACCAGGCCGTCGGCACTGTAGCCGATTCCCCAAAACGCGCCCCAGTTGGAGCCGCCGGGGTGGAAGGGAGGCGGACCGATCGCCAGGAACCGGTGACTGGCCGGTCACGGTCGATTGTCGCGGATCAGGTACTTGCCTCCGCCGATTCGCCGACGCCCGTCCGGGTCGACGCGACAGAGCACGTTGTTTTGCTTCGTCCCAGCGAACTCGACAAGTCCCAGGTGCGGCTTTGTCCAGGCGATGCCGTCCTTGCTGAACGCATACGCCGGCACGTCACCACCGGTGTGTCGCTCGATCTGGTACCACATCTTGAACAGCCGGTCACTCTCATCACGGATGGCGGTGCACAACTGGATGCCCCAGCTCTTGCGAGCCGTCTCCTCCCATTCCTGATCAGCTTCGACAAGCGGATTCCGACGGTGCTTGCGGAGCTTCGCCTGTACGTGTCGCACGTTCCACCACGAAGCGAGTCTCTCGGTATCGACCAGGAGCTGAGAGCGGCCGCCGAATCGGACTGGCGGTTCCGCAGCAAC
>Ga0310123_10000312_pt1 | contig 43905 bp, 37 predicted proteins | sample CB6_AW_1057_MG_FD_203505 | JGI IMG/M metagenome (GOLD analysis project Ga0310123, IMG submission 203505) | Marine microbial communities from Western Arctic Ocean, Canada - CB6_AW_1057 | ecosystem: Environmental > Aquatic > Marine > Oceanic | place: Canada: Western Arctic Ocean | collected... | reverse complement strand
CAACCGGTGCGCCCGGACGTCTACACAGCGAGAAACAGGCAGTCGTGGGCCGATCCGGACATTGATCCGTTTGGTACCGCGAGCCCATTTGCCCCCGGCATTCCCAGTTTCTTCTCACTGATCGGTGACCTGACCCACGCAATAGCGATAGACGTGCACCAGGAACTGATTGCGGCCTGGAACGCAATCCGGCATACGCCAGAGAGCCACCCCCACCGGCAGCAGATGCTCGAACTGTTCGACTCCATGCCCGAAGAGCTGGTCATCCCGTGGCCGGACCCACTTCTGAAAGATGGTTGGTTAGAAGCGATCGAGACATCTGATCATCCCCTGAACGAAGTAGCCTCAATCACGCTGGCGAATTTCGCCAGCCAGTTCCAGACCCGCTACGCTCAAGACCCGGATCTACGGATCAAAAACCGCTTGAGGTGGACGCTATTCTTCCGCAACCGCTACCGGCAGATTGTCAAACTGGCTCCCTGATGAAAAAATAGCACGCCAAAGGGTGGAAAAAGTAATTAAAATTCTCTGATCCTTGACATGAGGTTTTGACCCTGAGTGAACGATGCTTCGCATCTCAGCCAGTGAAAACTCTGCTTAGAAAATCTAATCCCCCATCCCCCTGACCGTACCCCGCCAACCAATCCAGCCCGAACCCCAAAACCAGAATCAATCCCTACTCAGCCAACATCGATGAGTCCCAACATTTGCCCATACTGCTGGAGCAGAACTTTTCGGAGCATGGCATGCTCATTGCGCCGGAGTTGGGGGTCCTGTTCGATCAATGCCGCGGCGTCTTGGCGAGCCAATAGCAGCAGTGGCATGTCCTCGGTAATGCGAGCCACCCGCAGCGGGGGGGCGCCGTGCTGACGCGTTCCAAAGAAATCTCCCATCCCACGGATCTGCAGGTCCAGTTCCGCAATTTCGAATCCGTCTGAGGTCGAAGCGATCGCTTTCATGCGCCGATCGCCGTCGTCCGTGTTGGGTTCCGCAATAAATACGCACAGACTAGCCCGTCCGTGCGTACCCCGCCCCACCCGTCCCCGCAACTGATGCAGCTGTGCTAACCCGAATTGTTCAGCGTGCTCGACCACCATGACCGTGGCATTGGCGACATCAACCCCGACTTCAATGACCGTGGTGGCCACCAGCACGTTAGTCCGACCGCTGCGAAACCGCTCCATGATTCGCTCTCGCGTCTGGCGATTCATGCGTCCGTGAATGGTTTCCACCCGGAAACCTTGGAAGTACTGCCGTTGCAGCAATGCTGCGTGCTCACGTACGCTCTTGAGATGGCGATCGCTATCCCCCTGCCCACCTTCATCGGCCAGGGTATTGCTCGCCGTCAGGACCTGATCTTCAGTCGCCGTGCCGCTGATCGTCACCGTACCAGTTGGCGCGTCGTTGACGTTCGCTACTTGCGCTGTTGCCGCAGAGGTCACGCTTTCGGCCGTGCCGGCGTTATTGAGCGGAGTGTCCGTGTAGCTGGCCGTCACCGTGATTGCCGTTCCCACATCCGCCTGTGTCAGCGTGTAGGTCGCATCCGTCGCACCGGAAACTGCCACGCCGTCACGATTCCACTGGTAGCTAATGGTTCCGAGGCCATCCTCATCGGCCAGGGTATTGCTCGCCGTCAGGACCTGATCTTCAGTCGCCGTGCCGCTGATCGTCACCGTGCCAGTTGGCGCGTCGTTGACGTTCGCTACTTGCGCTGTTGCCGCAGAGGTCACGCTTTCGGCCGTGCCGGCGTTATTGAGCGGAGTGTCCGTGTAGCTGGCCGTCACCGTGATTGCCGTTCCCACATCCGCCTGTGTCAGCGTGTAGGTCGCATCCGTCGCACCGGAAACTGCCACGCCGTCACGATTCCACTGGTAGCTAATGGTTCCGAGGCCACCTTCAATAGTCGGCACCACAACATAGATCTGCTCCTGGCGATCAAGCCGATCGACCAGGTGTGCATACACCTCTTGGCTCTTATCCTGGCCAACGACTCGACTCCTGATCGGCGAACGACCTGGTGGCAGGCCATTGATCGTCGAAATATCCAGGTCTCCGAATACCGTCAGGCTCAATGTGCGAGGAATCGGTGTTGCAGTCATCAACAAATGATGGGGCACGCGGGCATCGTCTCCACCGGCACGCAACACTGCGCGTTGCATCACTCCGAATCGATGCTGTTCGTCGATCACAACCACCGCCAGGTCCTTGAATCGAATTGATTCATTGAGCAACGCATGCGTGCCGATGATGATGTCGACAGCACCGGAGGAGATAGCCGATTTCGCAGTTTCGGCCGCCGCGGTTCGAAGTCCGACCCGTACATTGGATCCAGCCAACATGCGGGTGATTGACCCGAAGTGCTGCTCTGCAAGCAGTTCCGTCGGGGCCATCAGTACTCCCTGCTTGCGATCGGCTACTGCCATCAGCAGCGCGTATAACGCGACCACTGTCTTGCCCGAACCGACATCACCCTGCAGAAGCCGATTCATCGGGCGGCTCTGCCTGAGATCGCCAACGATCTGGTCAACCACATGGTCCTGCGCAGTGGTCAGGGGGAAGGAGAAACGGGCCCGGATGTGTCTGTCAATTGCCTGGCTGTGTTTCAGCGCTGGGGCCACGAGCTGATCACGCACAAAGGCGCGTTTCATCGCGATACCCAGCTGCAGCAGCAACAGCTCATTGAATGCCAGGCGACGTCGGGCCATGTCGGCCTCCTCCAATGACCGAGGCCAATGAGCCATGCGAAAAGCATCGGCCAACGGCGGTAGCTGGTGGTGCTCCAGTAGCGGAGCCGGCAATGGATCCTCCAGGTGCCCCAACAGTTGCCCAAGTACCTGATCGACCACTTGCTCGATCGCTGCTGACGGCAACCGATCAGTAGCCGGATAAATTGGGCGCAATCGTTCGTCCAACTGCGGAGCGTCCGTGGCATCATCAAGCAAGTCCCACTTGGGATTGATCATCTGCAGGTTATTACGATGCCGCTTCACCTTACCTTGGACGCGCAAGATTAGTCCTGGGTGGAGGCGGTCTCGCAGGTACGCAGCGTTGAACCAGACCAATTGCAACTCAAACCCATTGGTATCAAGCGTGGCTTGGAAACGCCCCTTGCGCCCAAAAGCTGTCGGCTCCCAATGACAACGACTGATCTGCCCCCGTGCCGCCCCGATCGTTCCCAGTTCTAATTGCTCCAAGGAGCTTTCAGCAGATTCCCGCTCATACCGAGTGGGCAAATGGCGCAACAGATCTGCCACTCGGAAAATATTGAGTCGACCGAAACGCGCCGCCTTCGCCTTCGTCATTCCTGGAAGTTCGGCAATCGGCATGCCGGTGCGCAGAGTGTCTTTGGCCGGCAGCTGTGGCATGGTGTGATCTTACCGACAGTTGCAATGTCATGGCGGGGCCAAGCACATCATCACGAAGAACAAAGCCGATACGCCAGAAAGAGCCAGCCAGGGCGATTGGGCACTGTGCTCCCGACCCTCGATCATTGCTGGTCAGATTCATCCGTCTCCCGACCCACACGACCGTTTCAATCCACTCAGGGCATGGATGAAGTCGGCCATATCCAACCAACGGGTAGCCTGTGCCCGAGCTGAATTGGTTAGTTCAAGTGTCGCTGGCAGATGCCGCGACAACAGATAACCTTGCCCTGGATCGGGTCTCGCGCCGGAAGCCTCCCCGGTCGAGGCCTTTTTCTCTTGGTAGCACATCACGTGGTGGGGGTTTGCACTCGCTGTCCGATCTGACCGGGCCGGACATGGTCTGCAACGATAACGCGGGGGCAGAGGCCACTGGGCCCCAGTTCCGACCCAGGAAGCGGACTTTGCCCCCTTTAGTCCAAACAGGCCGTCCGTAGAGATCCCTCTTGTGCTCTCCGGTCTCCTGCAATGTTATACTCGCGAGCATGACTGCAGCGACAAAGATCGGCCTCTTCCCGGGCACCTTTGATCCCATTACTAACGGGCATCTGGATGTCATTCGCCGCGGCAGAGTTCTATTTGATCATTTAATCGTCGCCATCGGACATAACCAGGCCAAGCCCTCGCTGTTCAGCATGGATGAACGAGAACGGATCATCACCGAACTCGTATCCGATCTTGATGGTAAGAACGTGCAGGTACAGCAGTTTCAGGGTCTGACCGTCGACTTTGCCCGCCAGGTTGGGGCCACAGCAATCCTTCGCGGATTGCGAAATGTGACCGATCTGAATTACGAGTTTCAAATCGCCCTGACAAATCGGGCAATTGGTGATATCGAGACGGTGTTCATCATGACAGGAGAAACCTACGCATTCACCAGTTCAACCCTCATCAAGCAGATCGCCTCCGGGGGCGACCTAGACTGCCTGCACCGGCTGCTGCCACCGATCGTGATTGAAGAGATGAAACAGAAGAAAGCCCAGTGCGGCGGCAAGCTGCCGTGGACGGCGGCGGTTCACCTGAAGGAATGAGGGTAATTTTGGATTTTCAACTTTTGGGTTCAGATATTTGATTTTGGATTACCGCATTCTCAGCATTGGCACTCTAGCTGTCCATGAGTTGTGGGAGCGACAGGGTGAGCATCGCACCGCTCATGCAACTACCACCCTCGTGCGCAGCGGCGACCGGCGCATCGTGGTGAACCCGGGGCTTCCTACACCGGTGATTGCCGCCAGGCTCAGAGAACGTGCCGGATTGTGTCCCGAAGACATCAGTGACGTGTTCCTGACCAGCTTTCTTCCGGACCATCGGCGGGGGCTGGCCATCTTCCCCGATGCCCGCTGGCTGATCTCCGAAAACGAACGTGACATGGTCGGCGGCCTGCTTATCGAGCAGTTTGAGCAAGAACAAGACGAACAGGCAAGGGATCTGCTGCGCGAGGACATCGCCCTGCTCAAGCGATTCCAAGCCGCACCAGACTGCTTGGCCCCACATGCGGATCTATTCCCTGTACCCGGCTTCACACCGGGGGCCTGCGGCCTACTCCTGAGTGAATCCAATCGGACCGTTCTAGTCGCTGGCGGCGCCGTCGGCACGAGCGAACACCTTGAAAAAGGCCGTGTTCTTCGCCACTCATTTGATGTGGAACAGGCGCAGGTCAGTTTCACTGAGGTGCTGGAAATCGCCGATGTAATCGTGCCAGGTTATGACAATGTAATCCTGAACAATCTGCGAAGTCACAAGATATTCGGGTAAAGGGCAAGGCGAGCAGATTTCTATTTTGGGGTTTAGCTCTGGGGCAACCAGGAGAATGTCAGGGGTTTGTACTTGCGCACTGCCGGATCGAAAAAGGTCCCCCCAGGTCCAAATCCATCACTCGCAACATTTTGTTGCGGCAACCTTCTGGCGCAACTCTGCCATACGGGCTGACATATCATCACCCACCTTCCTCAATCCATCTGTAGTGGGTGATGCCGTCGATCGCAGGTACTCCAGAAATACATTCTCGCATCCGACATAAGACTGGCAGTTGTCAGAAACCTGTGATGCGATCTGGTTGGGAATCGTGGTCACCCCATTACCGTCGCCATGAAGGAGGTCGCCTGTTCTAATGAGGCAGCCACCTACGGTCACCGGCACCCCGACCTCCAGAATAGTGCAACGCCCGTGTGAGCAATTCATTCCACTGGTAAAGCAAGGAAAGTCCATGGCCCTGACCTGCTCAATGTCGCGTCCGGCACCACTGGTCACTAGGCCCACCGCACCAAATGACTTGAATGCGGTGACCATCATGTCACCATAGGTCGCGGCCACGGTCGGCTCGTCCAAGTCCTGAAATACCAGTACTGGCGGGCCGGTCAGATCATTGAATAGGTTGATTATTTCAATCAACTTCTGGTAACTCGCCGGTGCACCGTCCGGGCGCGAACTGGCCTGAAACGTTGCCGTTACCGCATAACCCACCATCGGAGAAAATTCGGGATAGACGGCCCGAATTCGGTCATCCATGTACCCGGAGGTGTCATGCCGAATACCGAATAACTCGATCACGTTACACACCGTGGGTGTATCAGTTGACCGCAGAATCGCTAGTTGCTCTTCAGTAAGGGTCACATCTGTCGCCATGGAACATCTTTCTGTGAACTGGGATCGGAAATTTGGAGTTTTTAATCAGAATAATTATATTAATTCTAGACGCCAACCTCATTTTCTAAATAGAACTCTTCTTATCGCAACCATGATGAGCATCGCCCATAGGCGCCCCCGGTAACAGGTGACTTGGCGAACAAACCCAAAATTTAAAATCTCTCTTCTGCCTCCCGCTACAATACGGTCATGAGCGAACCTCTGAACAAGTACTCTCGCCGAATCACTGAATCCAAACACCAAGGCTCCTCACAAGCCATGTTGTTCGCTGCCGGCATCTCTGAAGAGGACATGCACACAGCGCAGGTTGGCATAGCCTCCTGCTGGTACGAGGGCAACCCCTGCAACATGCACCTGGGCGACCTGGCCACCCGGGTCAAGCAGGGTGTCAGCGAAGCCGCCTTGGTGGGAATGCGTTTCAACACGATCGGTGTATCCGACGGTATCAGTATGGGCACCGATGGCATGAGCTACTCACTGCAATCTCGGGACCTCATTGCAGATTCGATTGAAACGGTGATGAGCGCTCAGTGGTACGACGGCTTGGTCACACTGCCGGGATGCGATAAAAACATGCCCGGATGCCTGATCGCCATGGGACGGCTCAATCGCCCAGCACTGATGGTCTATGGTGGGACGATCAAGCCGGGTTATACCTCGTTTCGTGATAAAAACCATCTCGATGAACAGACCCCGCGCGATGTAGTTTCGGCGTTACAGGCCTACGGAGAAGTACTAGCTGGCACCATCACTGAACAACAGCGTCAGACCATTGTCCGCAACGCCTGTCCCGGTGCCGGAGCGTGTGGAGGCATGTACACCGCAAACACCATGTCCACCGCTATCGAGGCGATGGGCATGAGTCTGCCCTATTCAGCTTCTACACCCGCAGAAGATCCATGCAAACTCGAAGAGTGTGTCGCCGCCGGTCGAGCGATCCGCGTGCTGCTGGAGCGCGATCTGAAGCCGCGGGATATCGTGACCCGACAGTCGTTAGAGAACGCCATGATCACCGCCACCGCAATGGGTGGCTCAACCAATCTGGTGCTGCACTTGATCGCAATCGCTCGGGCGTTCGACGTCAGCTTGACCATCGACGATTTTCAGAAGATCAGCAACCGTACCCCCCTCCTGGCTGACCTGAAACCCTCCGGTCGTTACGTCATGGAGGACGTCCACACGGTCGGTGGTGTTCCCGCCATCATGAAGTATCTGCTCGAACACGACATGATCGATGGAACACAGATGACCGTCACCGGCAGGACCATCGCCGAAAATCTGAAACCACTTCCCGGCCTCTGCGAAGGTCAGGACGTCCTCCACCCACTGGAGCGCCCGATCAAGCAGACCGGTCATATCCAGATCCTGCGTGGCAACCTCGCACCACTCGGGGCGGTCGCCAAGATCACGGGCAAGGAAGGCGAACAATTCACCGGCAGTGCCCGTGTCTACGATGATGAAGAACAGATGCTCCGCGGACTCGAAGAAGGTCAGATCACCAAGGGCACCGTGATCGTGATCCGCTACGAAGGACCCAAGGGGGGGCCGGGTATGCCGGAAATGCTCACTCCCACCAGTGCCATCATGGGTGCCGGGCTCGGCCAAGATGTTGCGCTGATGACTGATGGCCGGTTCTCCGGTGGCAGCCATGGTTTTATCGTGGGTCACGTCTGCCCCGAAGCCCAGGAAGGCGGGCCAATCGCGCTGATCAAGGACGGTGATAGTATCACCATCGATGCCACGCAGAATCTTATCGAGGTCGATATTAGTGATGACGAACTGGCCCGACGTAAGGCGGCCTGGAAGATGCCCCCGTACAAGGTGGATCGAGGCACGCTGTTGAAGTACATCAAGGCAGTCAAGCCAGCCAGCGATGGATGCGTCACAGATGAATAACCGGTAGACCATACCCCCACCGCATTGCTCGGATTTATGGTTCCCGAATTGACGATGTCGAATACTGGAGCAACACCATAACGATCCGCCTTGGCCTGAAGGGTTGCTTCGAACCATCACGGGCAAGTACCCGCTGGTCGTCATCTCCCAAACCCCGGTTCGAATGCCCCTAGGCACCACCGGCCTCCGAGAAGCCGATCGGGCTCGGCAGACTGATTTCTCCGGCCATAGAATGGCTCCATGACCGTTACCCTTGACGAACTGAGGCTGTCTCACGTCAGCGGGGGACGTTTGCAAGCAGATGGGGGCAACATGTTCGGGCCGGTACCAAAAGTGCTCTGGGAGCGGTACGCGGATGCCGACCAGTGCAACCGGATCCCACTGCAGACGAACTGCCTGTTGGTCCACTCGGCTGATCAATTGGTACTGATTGACACTGGTTATGGTTCAAAGCACGACCCCAAGTTTCGTGGGAACATGGGTCTTGAGGCTGGCAATCCACTTTTTAAACATCTGGGCCAACTGGGCGTCAAGCCGGAAGAAATTAATCTGGTTATCCTCACCCACCTGCATTTCGATCATGCTGGTGGCTGCACACTGATTGATCCTGATTCACGCACTACCCGCCCTGCGTTTCCCCAGGCACGATATGTCATCCAGCAGTCTGAGTGGGCCGATGCGACTGCAAACCTGCCTGAACTATCCGGCAGTTATCTGGAAGCCGATTTCGTCCCGCTAGAACGTTCTGGGCAGTTGGAATTGATCGAAGGAGAAACCACACCCATCCCGGGCGTGACCTGCCGACTCAGCGGTGGGCATACCCGCGGACACCAGGTGGTCCTGCTTGGCGAAGCGGAGCCTGCTGCAATCTACCTAGGTGACCTCTGCCCCACGTGTGCCCACCTGCGCACGTTTTGGATCACGGCATATGAACAGTTCCCACTCGAACTGCGCCGCCTGAAACCACAGTTGATCGGGGAGGCGGCCGACCGGAACTGGCTGACGCTATTCGCCCATGATCCCCAGACGGCCGCTGGTTATCTGCACCGCGATGCGCGTCAACAGTTCACGGTGCATCAGGTTGTAGAAATTTAGCCTGTATCCCGCTGTGCCACCTTAAGTCGTGGCCTGGACCTCGTCCGCCAGAGTGCCCTTGCCTCTCGGCGCTGTAGCGGATAGCGACCTAGTGGTTAAAACTAAACTCCCCAATCCCAAGTACTGTCACTACATGACCAACCGCTCAACAAAGACCGGTGAGTCGGGATTTCTGATCTTGGAGATTTGGAACCCTAGCACAAACATTGCTACGGGCATGCTGGCCTGACAGTGGCAACTATGGAACCCCACAACCAGCATAGTGCCCCCGATACAATCGCGATGATCAAAAAGCTCCCGGCCCGATCAGCGGGACGAAGCAGCAATCGAGATCCACCGTGCGGTGTAGTTTGCCATTGCGGCGATTGAAGATATTCAGTTTCTGAAGCATACGGTCACCCAGCGGAATGACGATGCGTCCGGATTTGGTCAATTGAACCTCATATGCAGGTGGCAGCGACGGTGCAGCCGCCGTTACGAGGATCCGATCATAGGGCCCTAGGGGCGGGTAACCGAGCGTCCCGTCTGCTTCAATGATCCTGATATCTGCTTTGGGCATCAGGCCATACAATAGGTCTCGGGTGCAATTTAAAAGACATGAGTGGCGCTCAACCGTAACCACGACCGCACCCATCTGAGCCAAAATGGCGGCCTGATAGCCGCTGCCGGTGCCGATTTCGAGCACCTTGGATCCGGGACACACATCCAGGAGCTCGGTCATACGGGCGACAATGAACGGCTGACTGATTGTCTGTCCGTAACCAATGGCCAGTGCATGGTCGCTGTAGGCCACCTCGGGCGAAACATTGGGCACAAACAGGTGCCTAGGTACATCCATCATGGCCCGAAGTAGTTCTTCGTTGTGAATGTTGCGGGGCCGCAATTGCCGATCAACCATTTGCAGGGCTAGGCCATGGTGCTCCATTGATCCTGATCTTCGCAGATTGTCCTGATCGCTGCAGGAAGCTACTTTCACAGACCGTACCCAGTCGCTTTCCGCCAATAGTGTGCCTAAGATTTTGACCAAATTGTATTTGCCGTATGATGGACTTGACAGCCGTTTCGTAATCGTTAAAACTGGGTTTGTTCACATGGAGGTGAACTATGACTAGCGTGGCTAATGGGATGGCCCTAACCCGACCCGACCTTCCCCCCCTATCGATCACGCAACCCAGCGTGCTCGAGGCCAAAGTTCCGGCTGCCGAGCCACCGGCAAGGCATGCGCCGTTTCTCAGCCGGGAACATATCCTCGATGCGACACTGGCGTGTCTGCTCGAATCGGGCTATGACGGCACAACTATTCGGCGCATCGCCAAGCACTTAGGCTGTGCGGTTGGCTCGATCTATCGGTACTTCACTGACAAGCGAGAACTGCTGGATACGGTAACGCTGCGGCGCTTTGTCCCGGTGGCTGAAGCGATCGAAGGCGGCGCATCGATGCAGAATAGTTTTGCCTCTTATGCTCGCACGGCAAATGAAGAACCAGAACTCTACCGGCTGATGTTCTGGTTGCACAGCGTCGGGCAGACGACCACTGCCAAACTTCCGCCCGTGATTGATCGCATAATCTCGGCATGGGCTAACAAGCTTGACGATCGACGGACGGCCCAACGTCTATGGACCCTGCTACATGGCGGCATCATGCTCGGCCGCGGCGCTGATTTCTGTATTCGCGATCCAGATTCTCCCAAAACCATGGATGCGGATTCCCCAACACTTGAACCGATCATTGCCCAGGAGATCGGCTCGGCCCCCGTAATGACATAGTCTCAAAAGACACCCGTGCCAGTAACTGGCAACTGACCCAGACGTAATGGCAGCATTAGGGTAAGAGTATTTGGTGAACACCGACCCTAGACTGGCTGGAAACAGTGGTTGAATCGCGGTTTTCCACAACGACACGATCCTGCAGATCTCCTAGCAGTCGTGCCCAAGCCAAATCACGAAGCAAAGAAATCTAATCTGCTTCCATGCAGCTTTTCTGTCCTGCGAAAGTTAATCTGGCCCTGTCTGTGGGCAAGGTGCAGCCCAACGGTCTTCACCCAATCGCTAGTTGGATGGTTGCGGTCGAATTTGGTGACGCGATGATGCTGGCAAAGGCACCGGATCACAAGAGCCACTTCTCGATCCGCTTTGCCACGGAATCGCTAAATCCCCGGCAAGTTGACTGGCCCTTGGAACGCGATCTTTGCTTTCGAGCCCACGATCTACTGGAACAGAATTTGGGACACCGGTTGGCTGTAACAGTTACGTTGGATAAATCAATTCCCACGGGTTCCGGTCTCGGTGGCGGCTCCAGTAATGCGGCCGGAATGCTCGTGGGGCTGAACCGACTGTTTGAACTGGATCTGGATCAAGACGCGTTGCTACATCTGGCAGCCCGGCTCGGCAGCGACGTGCCCTTTGCAATTGCGGCCCTAAACGGTCAGACATCTATGATCGCCACGGGCCTAGGCCAGAAACTTGAACCGGTTGAATTAAGCCGGCCGATCCACCTGGTCCTCGTTCTAGCACCTTTTTCCTGTGCAACCCGTGATGTGTACAAGACCTTCGACCATCTATCCACCACGGCAACCACGGTAGATGAACCTCGTGTGCGCCGGCTGGCCAATGTACCGCTAATGACACCAGAGGGGCTATTTAATGACCTGCTTGAGCCCGCCTGGCGGGTCCAGCCCCAACTGATGCGATCCATGGACCTGCTGCGGCAGCAGATGAACCGGCCTATTTACCTGACTGGATCCGGCTCGACCATGTTCCTAGTTGTCCCCACGGCAAACTTGGCCCAAGCGGTGGCAGAAAAAGTCAGGGCAACTACGTGCCTACCCGCAATGGTGACTCGCACCCTAGCAGGCGGGTAAGTCACCCAGTGGGTTTGAAACTTGGCGCCTAGAATTTTCCGGAGTTGATCACATGTGATACACCGATCATCAATCAGAGCTCAAAGATTCTCCTCCTGCCTTTAGTCGCTGTTCGATCTGCTGTCTCTCGAGGCCTGACAAGCACTTTGCTGAGTCCAGATAGCTCTGTGCATCGAGTTCCAGTGCCCGTTGGTACAATTCTCGGGCCCGCTTGGGGCGATCAAGGCGATCCTGATACAACTCAGCCAGACGTATGTGGGCCGACAGGTCGTAAGGGCTGGCAGCAATCAGTGATTCCATTGCCAATGCTGCATTATCAAGTCGCGATCTGTCCCCAAGCAATTCAACATAAGACATCTGCACCTGCCCACGATACCGATGCAAGGCGGCCAGCGGCAGCGAATGCCCCCTCGTTGCAGCCAACAATGCCGATGCCTGATCAAGAATCGTCCGTGCCATATCTGAATGGTTGTTCTGCACAGCCGCTTCGGCCAACTGCAGACGTAGGATCACACGCCACCGCAGCAACTTCAGGTCATCAGGCATCATCCGAGCAACCGTATCGATCTGCTGTATCGCCTCCGGCAGCGGTCGATCTCGCAGGACATCGGCTACCTGCGCCACCTGGCGCTGATATGTTGTCACCGGCAGGGCATAACCGAATACCATCGCCACAACGACAGCTATCCCGGGAACCACCGCCAACAAGGGTGCCATGATCCGACGTATGTGCCTGGGCGATTGACTGGTTGGAGCCATGTGGCTGGGCACTGAGTCATCTGACCCGGGCATCGCGGCGCCGGCTGCCAAGGCGACCATTAACCAGACCATGCCCGAAGATGGCGCATGATAAAAAGTCATCTCGACCTGATTGTGCATGAGGACCATCGCTGCTGCAACGAACAAGCCGGCCACTTGCCAATAGCGAGCGATTGCATCGGCGCGAGCCAACTGCCAGAGGATCAAGACAAATCCAGCCAAGCCCGTCAGCCACAAAAGCACTTTTTCCACCAAGTACCGCATCAAGGGCCACAAAACGAGGTACTGCGTAATAAACAACACCGCACCTAGCCCTCCCGCCACGACCCGGTCATCAAGACCAAATCCGGCACTCCGCTCAGTCACTGCTGGACGACCTACCCCCCAGGCGGCGGCAATCACCCAACTAATCAACAATACGCACCAGGCCCAACCTCCGAGTCCAAGCATCGAGCCAAAGTCAAGCAGCACGTTGTGGGAACTTTGAACCTCTTCTGGGCTAAGTGGATTTTTCTGCTGCAGGTAGTGCGACTTGAAATCCGCAGGACCGACGCCAACAACCGGCTCGAGGGCCACCATGCGCACCGCGGCCTGGGCGTAGAAGAACCGAAACAGCAGGCTGCGCTCTCCTGCCTGCGTCGGCGGCGGGCCAAGTGATCCTCGCACAAGTATCACCGCCACTGCCACCATGATCATCGACATTGCCGCTATGGGCAGCGCAATTCTCCAGCCCGGGCGCAACTTGATCACAGTGCACAGGCCGATTAGAACCAGACCGGCTGGTATGGTCAGAACTGCACCCTTAGATCGCGTCAACCCCACCACGATCAGCCCGAATAGGCCGATCCCCAACATGAGAATCCGCAATATGCCGTGGGCACCAAGGGCCGAGGCCAAAGACAACAGTGTCAAGCCTGCCACTATTGAACCCAGCACATTGGACAGCCCAAAACTACCGATCGCATCGGGGCTCTCAATGCGTCTGATATACAACTGGTGCTGGGGTGAACCAGATTGCCAACCATGAGACTCAAGAATTGCCTGATCATTGGCGTGGAAATGTTCAACAGTCATCGGATGCTCGACGATGACGAACCATATCGCCTGTAATCCGATTGGGAGCAGGATTGCTACCAGGGCCGCCGCCATCCAGCGACGGGCCAGTGCATGTCGCCCCAGATGCAGCGAACCCAACCCCAACGCCGCTGCCCCCATCCAGGCCCCGCCCTGGATCAGATTTGGGTAGGAGCGGGTCATGTGAAACCCGCACGCAGTCATACCGGCCGCCACAGCCAACACTGAAAACCAATGAACCGGACCACCACACCAGCGACCTACCGCCACAGCCGCAATGGCGGCTACCACTGCCAACACATGTAGCCATGCCGCCCCAGTCGGGCCAAATTCGATTGCAGGAAGTCCAGCCTGATTGGTACGAGGATCAACGTCGAAATGGAGATCCGGTGAGAATATGATCAGACACGGCAGCAACGCCGGCACCAACAGTCCCAGTGAGCAGGCCACCAGTGCCAACTGCTTTAAGCCCAACGCCACCGGTTCAACTTGCTGGGGCCGGGACATGCATCTCCAGTTTATCGCATTCAGTGCGAAAGGATGCAGATCATGAAAAAACCCCCCTGCAGGTGGTGGGGATCCTGCAGGGGGAGGAGGAAGAAGGAAGCGGGCGTGCGGCCTGCCTTGGCCTTAAGTGGTTCTTATCCGTCAACCATGTTCAGTCCGTTGTGCACATCCTCCTTGATGCGTTCACGCTCGCCTTCTCAGAGCCAGCGTTTTATTTTGTTCCTCATTTCCACTCCAACTGGTTCCACGCTGGCCATGCATGGCCGCGTGCTAGCTGCAACCCATTGAGTTTCCACAGTTCAAACACTTATAACACGTACCGCTACGCACAGTGATAGTGCCGCAGACATCGCAGGCCGGAGCATCAGTCTGCAACTGATTCAGTGCCGTCGATACCGCGGACTCGGTAGTGGTTGGGCTCTTGGTTGGTGATGCGGTATCAATCGCCACGCGAGGAGCCATAGCCTCCAAACTATTGCGGCCAGAAGATTCGACCTGACCTGATTCAGTTACGCTGGCAGCTTGGTGTGACCCCATACGATCCAGGTTACCGTTAGCCCCATTGCCCCCGTCACTATTGGGAACTGGCCGCGCAGCAGCACCTGCCTTAGGCCGCGACTCGGCAGGCAGCGTGTCAGGGGCCGAATCTCGCAACCGCGGCGAATTGGCTTCGCGGTAACCTCCAACGAACTCCATTCCTATCCACCGGAAAATGTAATCAACCAAGCTCTTGGCAAATGGGATATCCCGGTTGTGCGTCATGCCGGCAGGTTCAAAACGCTGATGTGTGAACTTGTTAACCAATGACTCAACCGGCACGCCGTATTGCAGCGCCACGCTGATCGCGGTGCCCAGTGAGTCCATCAACCCCCCGATAGTCGAACCTTCCTTGGCCATTGTGATGAACAACTCACCTGGGCTGCCATCGTCATACAAGCCGACAGTCAGATACCCCTCATGACCGGCAACATTAAACTTGTGCGTCTTGCTCAAGCGTGTGTCGGGCAATCGACGTCGCAATGGCCGCTCCACGATGCGCTCAACGATTTTCTCGACTGACTGCTCCGCCGACACCTGCCCTGCCGCTTCGACAACGTTCTCAGCCACTTCCTCATGGCCCGCTTCAAGATTGTCCTCATCGTCAGGCAGCTCATCCGCATCTACGGAACTATTAAGCACCTGACTGAGTTTGCAGCCATCGCGGTAGACGGCATTTGCCTTCAGGCACAACTCCCAACTAAGTCGATAGGCTGCACCAATGTCCTCCCGTGATGCCTCGTGAGGCAAGTTGATCGTCTTGCTAATCGCCCCGCTGATGAACGGCTGGGCCGCCGCCATCATCCGGATATGACCTTCAGCGGCAATGAAACGGCTACCGGTCGTGCCGCACCTGTTCGCGCAGTCGAAAACCGGTAGATGCTCAGATAGTAGGTGCGGAGCATTCTCGACGGTTTGGGTGCCGCAGATCATGAGATTCAACTGTTTGATCTGCGCGGTACTCAGCCCCAAAGCCTTGAGCATGTTGCCGTCAATGACTTCGGCGTTACCGGATCCCTCGAAACCGTCCTCCGCTGTGATGGCCTCAGAGCTACCGGATGATTCCGCCAGATCCAATCGCTGCATGCAATCGGGGCCAAGCGTCCACGGCCCAAACGCCTGATGCAGTTCAAATACCGTCGGCAAAGCATCGGTCACCTTTTTCAGATCTTCATCGGTCAACCCCATGTCACGTAAAAAGTCACTGAACAGTTCGTGGTCACGGCCCGGGAACGGCACATCGAGACTGAGCGTGCCCATGACATATGTCAGCATATCCTTGACCTGCTGCGTGTCGTATCCCAATGCCGCCAAGGCAGGAGCCAGCGACTGGTTGGCGATCTTGAAGTAGCCACCACCAGCAAGCTTCTTGAACTTGACCAAGGCAAAGTCCGGCTCCACTCCGGTGGTATCACAATCCATCAGCAGCCCAATCGTTCCAGTGGGCGCAATAACCGTAACTTGAGCATTTCGGTAACCGTGCTGTTCGCCCTGGACCAAAGCATCGTCCCAGGCATGCTTAGCATGCCGTAGCAATCTGTCTACGTTGGCCAGATTGCCGGAACCATCGGACCCGCCCTCGATGGCATCGGCATGGATGGGTACAGGCACAATCTCCAGACCTTCGTACCCACCAAGGTTGTGCTCGGCCGATTCATCGCGATTGCGACTGACACCATAGGCGGCACGCCGGTGGTTACGAATCACCCGTAACATGTGCTCCTGGTTGCGGAAGTAGCTTGGGAACGGTCCCAAACGCGCCGCCATCTCAGCACTGGTTGCGTAGCTGCGCCCAGTCAGGATCGCAGTGATGCATCCACACAACGCCCGGGCACGCTCACTGTCGTAAGGGATCCCCGCCTGCATCATCATGGCACCTAGATTGGCGTACCCGAGTCCAAGCGTCCGGTACTCATAGCTGAGCCGGGCGATCTGCTTGCTCGGATACTGCGCCATGAGCACACTGATCTCAAGCACAATGGTCCAGAGACGAATCGCGTGTTCGAATCCGTCGATATCAAAGCAACGTGTGCGAGGTTCGTAGAACTGAATCAAGTTCAGTGATGCGAGATTGCATGCGGTATCATCGAGGAAGACATATTCGGAGCACGGGTTGCTGGCATTGATCCGGCCGCTGCTTGGACAGGTGTGCCACTCGTTGATTGTCGAGTCGAACTGCACCCCGGGATCGGCACAATGCCACGCCGCCTCGGTAATCTTGTCCCAAAGGTCGCGGGCACGCACTGTCTGGGCGATCTTGCCATCAGTGCGGCGAATGTAGTCCCACTCACCATCCTCGGCCAACCGCGTGAAGAATCGATTGGGGATACGCACGGAGTTATTTGAGTTCTGGCCACTGACCGTCTGGTAGGCCTCGCCATTGAAGTCGTAGTCAAGATCAAGCCCAAGACGATCTGCGCACTCGGCCTGCTCTTGCATCAGGTGCTTGCGCCCCTCGACCATGGCCGCAACCTTGAGTTCTTCACGCACCTTCCACGTCACGAAGGCCTCAATATCGGGGTGATCCAGATCGAGACAAACCATCTTGGCGGCACGACGGGTCGTACCACCAGACTTGATCGCCCCGGCGGCACGATCCCCGATTTTGAGAAAGCTCATGAGCCCGGAACTTCGTCCACCACCTGAAAGCGGTTCGTCTTCAGCCCGAAGTTTGCTGAAATTTGTTCCGGTTCCGGAGCCATACTTGAAAAGACGCGCCTCCTGAACCCACAGGTCCATGATGCCGCCAGATCCCACAAGGTTATCATCAATCGACTGAATGAAGCAGGCGCTCGGCTGGGGACGGCTATACGCATCCTCTGATCGCTTGGTCTCACCCGTCTTCGCGTCGGTGTAATAGTGCCCCTGCGCCGGACCATTGATTCCATAGGCCGAGTTCAACCCAGTATTGAACCACTGGGGGCTATTCGGGGCACACATCTGATACAACATCATGTGCGCAAGTTCATCGTAGAACGCCTGCGCATCCTCCGAAGTATCAAAGTAACCATTCTTCTCTCCCCACTGACGCCAACAATCGGCCAATCGATGGATCACCTGGCGGGCGGATCGCTCGGGCCCCGTGAGAACCTGTCCGTTTTCGTCCTTGAGCAACTGGCCATTTTCAGGATCGACCTGCGGCACTCCTGCCTTACGGAAGTACTTACTCACCATGATGTCCGTGGCCAACTGGGACCAATCCTTGGGCACACGAGCACCCGTCATTTCAAATACCACTGAACCGTCCAGGTTCATGATCCGACTGGATCGACTCGTCCATTCGACACTGTCAAAGACGTCCTGCCCGACCTCGGTAAACCTCCGTGTAATCTTCATCGTGCTCTGGTCCTTAACGAGGTTATTCCGTGCAGCGGGGCCGTCCCTGACCCAACATCGAACCCTTCTATTCCAATCATTCAAACAAGAACCCGCGGCGACCATATACCGCGGCAATTTCTTCCGACCATCGAGGCCGGTCTCTTCGTATTAGTCCACTTTGGGCAGAACAAGCCCCGACTGATCTTGGTACTTACCTTGCTTGTCAGCATAGCTGACTGCACACACCCGTTCGGCTTTCAGAAACACCATTTGGGCAATGCCCTCATTGGCGTAGACCTTCGCCGGCAATGGCGCCGTGTTGGATATCTCAAGCGTAACACGGCCTCGCCATTCCGGTTCCAGTGGTGTCACGTTGACGATAATCCCGCAACGAGCATAGGTACTCTTGCCCAAGCAAATCACCAACACGTCTCGCGGCACGGCGAATGTCTCTACCGTCTCACAGAGGACAAACGAGTTAGGTGGAATGACGACGTGGTCTTTGCCGGTCTGCTTGACATCGACAGTGATAAAATTTCGATCATCGAAGTTCTTGGGGTCGATGATCGATTGGCCCCCGTCACACCGTGCGCTGGTGAAAATCTTAAACAGCGTGCCCACGCGAACGTCATAGCCGTAACTCGAGACGCCGTAGGAAATCTTTCGCGACCGCTTGACGTTCTCCTCGAACGGCTCAATCGGCACCAATTCCCTGATCTGGCTATCGCAAAGTACGGTCATTGCTGTGATCCACCTGTCCTGACCCCAAAACTGCCAACTCGCGACCGACCGGCCTCAAACTGCACCGCACTCCATGTGTTTCCACCCCGAAAATCCTGCCAACACCGCCGAAAACACCTTGTCGATCAGCCCAAGCAAAACGCATCCTACCCCTATATCTTGGGTCTGCAACCCCATCCTTGACTAAATATCGTGGTGATCGAGCTCACAATGTTTTAACACTCCGCCATTGTTAGACTAATCATCCAATGCATTTTTTCCCTCCAGATATGCGAACACAGTTCGCTTTTCTCGCAAGACAGTTTTTCCACAGCCACAAATCGACGCCAATGGCCAATCTCTGGTCAATTTGCCGCATATGGGGCGGATTCTTCGTTTTTGACTGTGGGTTTCCAATTTCGAGGTGGTGGATTGCCTGGCCAGATGTGCCATAGCCGCTACGGTCAAAACTATCCCCCTGCATGGTGCTGGTGATGCCGCCCTTAACCCACTTGCAAGAACCAGAACCAAATTCAACATAAGGCTTGACATTGAAATCGAAAATTCCAATTTTTCACCCGCCGATCCCAATGCCAAGGGCCAAATCCTGTTTCCTCTTGCCTTGGCCCCATCGTTACCCCAGCGACTGATACACTGCAGCACGCTCCAGAGATGCACAGACCTTGGGTAGCACCCAATCAACCCTGTCCTCTACTGTTGCACCGGCAGCGCGGGCATGACCGCCGCCGCCAAACTGACCAGCCAGTTCGGCAACGTTGATCGGGGCCTTGCCCGGCTTAGAGCGAAAACTCAACCGCGTCACCGTCCGTAGGCTACCGTCCTGGTGCTGGGTCTTCTCACTGAGAAGTACGATCACCTCGATGGAACCGACCTGTTGGGGAATATCGATCAACCGCTCAGTCTCCTCTTCCAAGGCTCCGGTCTCTTTAAAATCACTGCGGCGCAATACCATCACCGCGGCACGCCCGCCCGACAAAAGTTGCAGACTGCCCAGCGCCCGGGTCAGCAGGGCCAGTTTCTGTGGCCGCTCGGTCTGCTCCAAGCGCCGGTACAGATCGGCATGATCCACCCCACGGCCAATCAAGTCGGCCGCCAACTGATGGGTTTGCGGCCGCGTGTTAGAGAACCGAAACCACCCCGTATCCGATGCGATCCCGACGAATAGGCTATCAGCCACAATCTGAGCGGTTGCCTTGTCTATCGATGCGTAATCCGACTGCATCAATTCCAGGAGTGAAGCCACGATCTCACAAGTAGCTGCAGCGTCACCGTCGATATATCGATGCCCTGCGGGAATATCACCAGAAAGGTGGTGATCGATGATGATCGTTCGCTCTAGCCGTTTCTCTATGTAAGACCTTAACGGGCCAACTTGCGACCACGCTCCGGTGTCAACCAGAATGAGCCGTTCGACCTCGGGTAACTTGGTCCGATCGTTCCAAACTCCGGCCAATTTGCTACCACCCAGTTCCAGCAGATTACCCAGAATTGGTGGCACAAAACAGGCACTGACGTGCCGCCCCATGGCACCCAGTGTTGCAGCCAATGCAATGACGGATCCAAAAGCGTCCCCATCAGGCTTGGCGTGGGTCAATACCGCCACCGGCCGGTCCGAGGCACGTAGCAATTTCGCTACGTCGGCCAAATCACAGTTGGAGTGGTATTCGTTCACTTAAGGGCGAAGGTCCAGGATAATGCGCAACTGGAAGTTCCGGAAGAGGTTCCCGGCCTTGGTTGCATATGCGGAGGGCCGATCCTCCCGCCAAGTTCAGGGGCCGGTATCTCTAAATCATTCAACCCCGGGCAATACTGGTTGCTCCCTGGTGCTGTGTTTGATAGTCTGCGGCCTGCTGAGGCCAGTTCCTAATCCTCGCCACATCGCGCCGCAATTGCTCCTGCAATGCCGCTACGTTCGGAAAAGGGTACTGGTCGCGCAGCCACTGTTCAAAAGACAGTGTCAACGTTTGGCCATAAAGTTCATCCGATTGCGACTTGAAGTCCAGTAGATGCGCCTCAATTGTCAGGTGTTTCTGACCAAAAGTCGGCTTGACACCGACGCTGATGGCAGCCCGATAGCTGCAAACTTCGAGTCCACAATTCGACCCTTTCGATTCGGCAAGACCAATTCTTGATTCATCCCCGTGCTCAGCAACCTGCGATACAACCGGTGTACCACCTTGTCCGCCAGTTCCTGCAGGTACCTGCACGACCCCCGCATAAACACCATCGGCAGGTACGATCTGGCCGTTGTAATCGGCCGGGTCCAGGTTCACTGTTGGGAAACCGATCCGCCGTCCCCGTTGGGCGCCATGGGCCACCTTCCCGGTGATTGAATATGACTGCCCCAAGCACCGGGCTGCATCGCACACACGGCCGTGACCAATCAACCAACGTACCAACGAACTGCTGACCTCCACCTGGGTCTGATCGCCAAGGGACACTTCCACACTGGGCACCTCGACAACCTTAAAACCAAATTGCTGGCCCAACTCGCATAACCGCACCATGTCTCCAGCCCGATCCCGACCGAAACGGAAGTCTGCACCCTCAACCAGAGCCAACGGCTGGCACCGGGTCACGACACCTTGAATAAACTGTTCGGGGCTCTGGCTAAGAAACTGCCGCGTTGGCTCTAGACGCTCAGCGCAGTCAGCTCCAGCCATCTCCAGGTCCGCAAGTCGCCTCGACACACCAGATAGTCTGGGCGGTTCCTGACCGGGTCGCAGCACGCTGGACGGGTGAGGGTCGAACGTCAGTGCCAACACCTGAGCATTTTGGGAATCGGCCTGCTGGCGGGCACGGGCCAGGATGGCACGGTGACCGACATGCACCCCATCGAAATTCCCAATGGTGAGTACCCAATGATCGGTCATACTCGCACCGGATCATTGACGAAGCGAGCCGCTTCCTCGACGTTGACCTTGGATCCAATGATCAGGGAAGTACGCTCGTGTATGCCCTGCGGCTGAATTTCCACAATCCGCTTAACACCGTTGGTAGCGCTGCCACCAGCCTGTTCCGCGATAAAGGCCAAAGGGTTGGCCTCGTACATCAGCCTCAGTTTCCCCCCGCGATGCACCGTGGTTGGCGGGTAAAGGAAAACCCCGCCTTTGATCAGGATGCGGTGAAAATCTGCCACTAGGGAGCCGACGTAGCGAGAGGAATACTGACCGCCTTCCGGATGTTTGGCCCAGTGCAGGTAGCGTTGATACGGCTCTGGAAACCCATGCAGATACGCCTCATTGACTGAATAGATGTTGTTCTGCACTGGCATCTGAATCAACTCGCGGGTCAGAATGAATGCACCGATCATCGGGTCAAGAGTAAACATGTGCACGCCATCACCAGTGGTGTAGACCAGTACCGTCGACGAGCCGTAGAGCACATAGCCCGCAGCGACTTGATCTGTGCCCGGCTGTAGAACTGCCTCTTCGGTACGATCGATTTCAGGTGGATTGCGAAAGATTGTAAAAATGGTACCCAACGAGACGTTCACATCGATATTCGAAGAGCCATCCAGCGGGTCAAACATCACAATGTAGGAGTCTTCCTGGCCGGCCTCTTGCAGCACGCGAGGCTCATTGTCCTCTTCAGACGCAATGATCCCCACGTTGCCGCGATAACCCAAGGCACGCTTGAGCGTCTCGTTGGCCAGCACGTCCAGTTTCTGCACCGTCTCACCCTGAATGTTGGTTTCTCCCTGCTCACCCCAAACATCGATCAGCCCCGCCCGCCGCACATATGCCGCAATCATTTTTGTAGCTAAGGTAATGGCTGAAAGCAGCCAAGAAAGCTGGCCCCTGCTGTGTGGATGCCGATTTCGCTGCTCCTGAATGTGCTGCTCAACATTGACGAGATGTCCGTCTTTTGTGATCGCCATAACCTGCCCCATCCCCCCGGTTGGCCCATTACAGGCTACTGTATAAGAGGTTGATTCCAAAGTCGATCCTGATAGCGGAGGTACGGGCACCCGATTGTTGGTCATAGCCGCAGAACCCGCCCGCTATCTGGTCCAGGAGCCACTGGCACATGGTAAGAATTAGCAAGACCGGTACCAAGAAGTCCGCCCAAAAGTCGTCCATGGCCTCCCGTGGCTTGATTGACGAAGGGGGAAAGGCCCCGGCCCTACACTTGGCTGATCAAAGTGGCCACAAGCATCGGCTGTCAGATTACGTGGGCAGATGGGTGATCCTCTACTTCTACCCCCGGGACAACACCCCCGGCTGCACCAAACAGGCCTGCCAATTTCGCGATGCCTGGGCAAAACTGAACCGCAGCGGTACCGTGGTGCTGGGCATCAGCCCCGACACCCAGGCATCACACGCACGATTCGCTGAGAAGTTTTCCCTGCCCTTTGATCTACTGGTCGACACCGGCGCCCAAGTATCGAATCGCTATGGGGTCTGGCAAAAAAAAAGCCTGTTCGGACGGCATTTCATGGGGATCGTCCGCACGACATACTTAATTGATCCTGCAGGGAAGGTGGCCCATCGCTTCGACAAGGTAAAGGTTCCCGGGCACGACCAGCAGGTACTCCAGACCATCGACGATCGCTGCTGAGCCAGACATCTAAAACTTCCTGCCCTCTGCCATTACAGCCTCCTGATTGGAATCGACAGAATGGCCAGGAAGCAGATGGGCGTGCTCGAAGACGACGTAGAGGCTTATGCGTGGTTCAATGTGACAACTGCGAAAGGTCTGAAGCCGGCTGCCGAGTTACGCGAAAAGATCAAAAAGGGACTGACCCCTGAGCAGATCGCAGAAGGTCAGGAACGATCACGAAAAATCATGAAATCCATCTCTAAGAATAACCCTCCCACAGCCACAGACAGCAATTCGACAAACTAATCGCCAACCCAGAATCGGTAGATTTCTTTCACTCCTTCGCAAGAACGTTCGCCCGTAAGCCAGCCAGTAATCGGCCCCATCCCGTGATTCACAAGATTCACGAATACAACAATCAGCGTAACCTCAAGGCCCCCTATTGCTCAGCCTCAGGCTGCCAACGTCGCAACAACCCCCGCTCCCGATTCTGCACAAAGCACATGGTCGCCTATCACCGCTACGGTCATCTATTGGGCCACAGCGTCATCCGGACAGCCTCACCTGAAACCAAGGAGTTGGCACGAACGTTACTCAAGCAGGTGCGCCGATACGTGCCACTCGAACAACTTCAGACGATGTTCATATCTTTGCTTGAGTTTCAGACCTGCCCGCGACAGAGGCTCTCTAAGAAGCCGCTGCCGAGTCCTCCAGGAGGCCTTGAACACCAAGGCGCCCAAGGTTGACCCAGAGAATCCTGGCTCGCCTGATGATCACCGCAATCCACCTGGCCCAATACCCGACTCCAGACATCAGATCACACCGATTCGCCTATGCGAACACCCTGCTAAGAGTACGGGTGCAGAACCATAGACCGCCTAAGAGTTTCCCTCAGGAGGCCATGGTGACCTTGGGTGGACAGGTGGTATCTGCAATGACTCCGTTGTTGTCACAGTTCGTTATTCAGGCGAAGCGGGCCCCAGTGTAAGGGGGAGCTATTAAGACCCCTTAGTCTGCCTTGTTACAATGATCATGGAGGGAGACGATGAGGAAGACCTTTCTGTTCAGTATTGTTTCTAGTTGCCTGACGCTGTCCATTGGCGCGTCGGCGCAAGGTTCGTACACTTACACCATCCTCGATGTGCCGGGGGCAAACAATACCTACGCTCGCGGTATCGACGGCGGCAATTTTCTGGTGGACTTCTGGGGTAGCATCGCCGTCGACCACGAAGGTTTCATATACGTGGCGGATGTAGGCAACAAGGATTCAGAAGTTCGCTCCATAAACCGGACCCAGGACAATCAATGACCAACACGTACGGCTGGAGTTGTGTAAGCTCGAAGGTGGCGTGGTCCCCTCGCGACGGGGCGCAGCTCGTCTCCTTCCAGGGCAAGCTCTTCCTTCTGGGTGGCTGGAACCAGTACGCGGGTGAGAGGGCCGACCTCGCCGGCGCCGGCGATGGCTCATTCGAGTCGGAGGTGTGCTCGGAGGTGTGGTGCTCGGATGATGGCAGCAGTTGGTCCTTGGCGGCCACTGCGCCGTGGAGCGGAAGACACATGCACGGGGCAGTCGTGCACGACTGCCACATCTGGGTCATCGGAGCAGAGAACGGGACCCCCGACGACGTGTGGAAGTCGAAGGATGGCGTGAATTGGGAGCTCGTCGCGGCGACCGTACCCTGGCAAGAGCGAGGCAACCAGATGGTCACCGTCTTCGACGGCTCAATCTGGGTCATGGGTGGTCAGGTCGGCGCAGCCGGCCAGACTAATTTCGTGGCGGACTTGAAGGCTGGAAAACCCTTTCCACCGGCGCCTCCACCGCTGCGCGACGTCTGGCGGACAAAGGACGGTCTGAGCTGGGAGCTGGTGACGGACAACGCGCCATGGGCGCCCAGGGGTATGGTCACTGGCGCAAATGGTGGCGTGCCTGTTCTCCACGGTCGAATGTGGATCCTGGGCGGCGGATACGTTGGGACGGGCGGGACCACGCTGAGTTCACTGCAATACGACCTCGAGCAGCAGCCAAGACTGAAGACGCGCCTCTTCCACAACGATGTATGGTCGTCGGCAGACGGTCGCGAATGGACCTGTCATCTAGCGGAGGGGAAGGCTCCCTGGCCTGCGCGCTCGTATCACGATACCGCGGCGTGGGATGGTAAGCTCTGGGTGTTAGGGGGGCACCGGGGGGTGGCGGACCACGCAGCTGAGGTTGCGACCGACGGCAATCGTAATGACGTGTGGTATTCTGCGGACGGCGAACATTGGGAGGAGCTGCCGCTCACTCCCTGGAGCCTACGCCACGCGTGCGCTATTCACGTCCACCAGGACGCTTTATTCCTCGCAGCGGGAAGTGCGGTAACCATCTCGGCGAAGCAGGCAGAGCTGAGCAAGCATGACTTCACTCACCGCGTTGAGTCTGTGTGGCGTCCGGGGGACGTATGGCGCTTGGATCTCGCCGCCGCCGCTGGGCGGCTGTAATTGATGATGCAATCAATGTGCTATGCGCGCGTGTACTTCGAGGACTTCTCGAGCAGTCAGGGCGGCTGGTCCAGCTGGGGATACGTCGAAGACGAGCAGAAGGTGACAAAGAGCGGCAACCCAGGGACCGGACCGCTGGCGGTGCCGATTGTCGGCAGCGCCTTTCGCTGCAGCTCGCCGTGATGGGTGACACGCCACCCGGCCAGCCCAAGTTCCCCGGCATCCGAGTAGAAGGCAGCTATCTCCACTTACTGGCAGGCCTCCAGTGCTCGGACAGTCCCGACGGTTCCAGCCGCCCCGATATACTGGAGGCTGGCGGTCGGAACAACTTCGTCGCCGGTGGTTTTCCAACGGACTGGACCAACGCAAAGGTGATGCTGCGATTGAGGGGGGAGCTCGATGCGCGGGGGGGCTTGGGCGCGAGTGGCCAGCATCGACCGCATGGCGAGCTCGGTGCTGCCATTCTCCTCACCCATCACGCCTGACACTGGGCAGAGCAGTCGATCACGCTGGTGCCCGGCGACGACGCGTGGCAGTGCCTCGGCTCCCGCGTCGACCGCTTCGAGACGGACGGCGCCGGCCCGATCGCTGAACTACTGGCGACATAAATGGCAATATCATCCTCGTGTTCTTCCAGCTGGATGTCTCGCCCGCTGGCGCGTGTGCGGGGCTCGTGCCAGCCGAGGAGCTGCACACGCGCCGCGCAGGTCTTGGACTACCCCGTCAACTACAACCGGCTGCCGGAGGGCCATGTCGAGTTTGGCTCCGTCTCGATCGAGTTTCCCGCCGCTGGCTTGAAGTTCTAAGCATTCGCATATTTACGTAAAGATGAATTAGCCCTGTTCAATTCTCAATCCGAATCAACTCAGTGAATACGAAGACATTCGTTCTCTTTCTCGCTCAGTTCAATCCGTTAACATTCCTGTCAGTTCTGTAATTGGGGGTTTTGTCAGTGTCAGATACAGGGGAATCTGTAGATGACCACCTCCCGAAAGCAGTGAAACGATGATTGGTCGAATCCGGCCCCGGCATCGCGAGGATTTCGTCCTCCAAAATCCAGAATCAGGAACTGGCCCAAGACCCTACAACATTCCCTCGATCAGAAGTTCGCCTAACGTTACGTTGCCTGCCGGATCCACCTCGGCCAAGCCCAGTTCGGTCAGTGCCAACAAAGCGGCTTTCTGCTCGGCCTCCTTCTTGGAGTTGGCCCACGCGCTGGAATAACGCTGGTGATCCAGTTCCACGCAAACCTCAAATGCCTTGGCGTGGTCCGGTCCCTTTTCGTCCAGAAGCGCGTAAATGGGGTTTGTCGGCAGGTTCTTCTGTGCGTACTGCTGCAGCACGCTCTTGAAGTTGTGCTGGTGTGCGCTCTTGGCTGTACGATCGATAATCGGCTCCATGTGGACCAGAATAAATCGCCGAGCCGGATCGATCCCGCCATCCAAAAAGATCGCTGCAATGACCGACTCAAAAACCGCCGCAGCAACGCTGCTGGGTAGACCCGGCCGACCTGTCATCCCCTTGCCCAGATTGAGCATATCGGCAAGGTTGATCTGGTTGCTGATCTCAGCGCAGGCCCGCCGGCTGACGACGGCACTCTTGATCTTAGTCAGATCGCCCTCAAGAAAGTCAGGGAACTGGCCGAACAGGTACTCGCACACCACGAACCCGAGGATCGCATCCCCGAGGAACTCCATCCGCTCGTTTGAGTCCAGACGATCGCCAGCACTGGAAGCGTGGGTCAGCGCTTCGACCAGTAGTTCAGGGTCATTGAAGCGATAACCAAGAATCAAGGCAGCGCGGTCGAGCATGACGGCAACAGACGATTCGTGCGGACAAACCGGGTTACTTATCCGGTGCCGTGGCGGGGCGATGGTCCGCTCCCTCGCGCCGCTGCGACAGCGAAAATATACTTCTAAATCGAGTATCGGCTGATCACTATTGCTTGTCAACGTCGCGATAGATGATTACGCTGCCCCGGAATGTACTGCTCGGCTTGCCTGCTAAAACCCATTGCCCTTCTTGCTGTAGTTTCGCTATTGATCTTCTGTCCCCATCCAGCCCGCGGCAACGGCATCGCTATCCCCGACCAAGCCCAAAGGATCATGACCTTGGATGAGGTCCAGGCAGGAATGAAGGGCTACGGCATGACGATCTTCCAAGGGACCAAAATCGAGCCGTTTGCGGTTGAGGTACTCAGCATCGTGCACGACCAGGCCCCAAAACGAGCAGTCATTTGGATCCGCTGTCACCATCCACGGCTGGAGGTTTCCGGCCCGGTCCAAGGCATGTCCGGCTCACCGATCTACCTTTGGGACACGGACGAACCAAAGACGCTAGGCCAAGGCGGCCGCTTAATTGGGGCATTTGCTTATGGGTATCCGTGGGACAAGGTCTGCACTGCCGGGGTTCAACCCATCGAACTGATGCGCAAGGTCGCGGGCCGGATGACCGCAGCCCAAGAGCCGCCACAGCCCCGAAGTGCGGGTACCAGTGAAGGGCTCGCAAGCCTGCGTCGCCTGCGCTGGATCGCTGACCGACATGAAACAGCCGACAGCAAGCGCTACCCACTGGATCGAATCTACGAATTTCTGGTTAGTGCAAGTAAGAAGCCCCCCCCCGACCCTGGCACCGCGGGACCAACCAACCACCACCGACGCCGGTTACTGCCGCCACCCAATGGGACTAGTTGGCAGCCACTACGCCTACCGATCGCGGTGGGTTCACCCCTGGTCGCCCAATTTGGAGTGACAATGCTGGAGCCACTAGGCCTGACGACTGTGGTCTCGACGGTAGGCGCCATTGGCTCGAAGCCGCCAGCGGGCTTCAACGCTGACTTGATCCAAATCCGACCGGGTGCGGTTCTGAGCGTGCCACTGGTATACGGCGACCTCTCCCTTTCCGGCTCAGGAACTGTCACCGATGTGCTTCCCGACGGCACAGTACTGGCATTCGGACATGAAATGTTCGGCCAAGGTCCAACTGCCGTTCCCATGGCGACTGGCTACGTACACTTCATTGCATCACTGGCCACCATGAGCTTTCGGGCATCAGGCGACCTGCGCATCGTCGGCTCACTGGTGCAAGATGAATTTAGCGCCGTGGTTGGCAACAGTCAGATTCGCTTTGAAACCGCTCCCATGACGGTCGCGGTGCGCCTGCCAAACCAGCCGCCTCGACATTACAAGTACCATGTCGTTGATCACCCGAAAATCACCCCCGTCCTCACCGCAATTGCCGCCCTACGCTCCGTCTCCGCAGTGCAGGAACTGCCCCGCGAGTGCACTATGCGGGTCAAGGCACAACTGGCCTTTGAAGGCAATCGCACCCTTGAGGCAACCGGTTTCGCGCCCAACGCCTCAGCAATCGACGTGGTCTGGACCTTTGTGCCACCGGTCATCTCGATGATGCAGAATTCCTTCCAAAAACTAAAGTTGAGGTCTATCCAGATAGACGTCGAGGTCAAAGATTCGGTCCAGGCTGCCACCCTGATTGGAGCCCGAGTTGACCAGGCAATCGTTGCGCCCGGGACGGCGGTGAAGCTGTCGTTCCAAATCCAACCCTACGGTGGCCCGATACAGGCCCATCGAGCTGAGGTGGGTGTACCCCTGAACACACCCGAAGGCGACTACCAGCTATTGGTTTCTGACGCAGCCAGCTACTCGACCCGTATGTTTGCGACTCGGCCACACCTGATGTCGATTACCACGATCGATGAATTGCACCAGACCCTGAACAAGATCCTTTCAATCCGGACCGACGTCGCCCACGTAATGCTGCAGCTAGCAGAAAAGGGGATCGCCGTCGGTCGCAATGAAATGCCTGAGCTGCCCTCAAGTCGGCGAGCAATGATCGCCACACCGACGAGCACAACTGCGACCTCGTTTTTTGAAACCGTGCACCAAGTTGTCAATATTGATCACGCACTCAGCGGTGAAATTGCATTCACCATCCATGTGCGCAAACCCGATTCCGAGTTGTCCGTCCCATGAATGCGTGCCGAACCCTCTGTACCGTTGTCGCCCTGCTGGCGGCATGTCCGCTCGCTTTGGCGATCCAGCCCGGTCAATGGGTCCAGAATACCGAGTCCGAGTTTGATGGCGAAACTCAAGATACCGTCGTGACCAACCTCGGCGATGTCAAGCTTACCGCTGCAACCGAGATCATCGGGGAGATCCCCGCACAAGCCAGCATCATCTACGACATTGCCGCCATCAATGGCGTGACCTACCTGGCTGCCGGACCGGAGGCCAAGCTGCTACGCCGCGACGGCGACCAGATTGTTCAGATCATCGCCCTAGAAGGTGAGCAAGTCTTTGCCCTGGCTGAGCTGGAAGGCAAGTTGCTGGTGGCTATCAGTGGCGCCACAAGCCGCCTGGCAGTGCTCGAAGGCGATGAACTTTCCAATGTTGTGGTCTTGGATGGCGTGCGCTACGTCTGGGACCTGATCATCGACGGCAGCGCTGTGCTTGTCGCTACAGGCATCGATGGTAAGCTGCTGCACATCGAGACCGCAGCGGATGAGCCGGTAATCACTGAAGTCTTCGATGCCAAGCAAGCCAATATCCTATGCCTGGCCCGGCGCGGCACTGGCCCCCTGCACGCCGGTACTGACACTGATGGCCTGGTCTACCGTTTCACCGAGTCCAATGACGGAACCTGGCAAGCATTTGTTGTCTACGACGCTGCCGAGCCAGAAATCGGTGCCCTACTGATCACCGAGAACGGCAATCTCTATGCGGGCACGGCCGATGCCAACATGGCCCGCCCTGGCCGTCTGGAGAAAGCCGTCGCTGATGATGTCGGCCGACCGGAATCAGACCGTGATCAGACACCCACCGAAAATAAAGAGGCCGCCGACACACAGGGGTTAGATGCCGAAGCACCCCCCGAAAATGGTCAACCTGAAGCATCCCAACCCACGCAAATGGATGAGTCCCCAGCCAGCGAAGAGACCACTGCACCTGTCGATGCCAAACCTGCCGAAGAAACTGATCCAGAGCTGCAGATCTCGAACACACTCAAACCTCAGACACAAATAGTTGACTCAGAGGCCGAACCACCTGCCGACGATGGCCAAGGACCCGCCAGCGCCGAACCCACGCCAGAACAACGCGACCGGTTGCGCCAGCTGGTACGAGCCCGGCTACTGGTAGCCCGCGACTCCGGTAAGCTCCAAGCACCCAGTGGCATGCCCACTGATAGCCGTCGGACTACTCCCGGAGCCGCACGAACCCGAGCTGGCTCAATCGTGGCCCGCTCTAAAAAGGGCAATGCGCTGTACCAGATCGACACCGAGGGTTTCATCGATGAGGTATTGCGAGAGTCGGTGATGATTCTGAACATCACTGAAACTGGTAGCGGCCAACTGCTGGTCGCCACTGGCAACGAGGGCCAAGTCTACCATGTTGATCCTGAAACCGGCGAAACCACCATCATCGCCGACCTGGAGCCAGAGCAGGTGCCTGCTCTGTGGGTCGAAAAGGACGGCTCAGCCATGCTAGGCACGGCCAATCCGGCTCAGCTGGTGCGAATTGGCGGTGACGTTGCCACGCGTGGGATCTACGAATCGTCCGCAATGGATGCCCAGCAGATCAGCCTCTGGGGCAGCATGCAGGTAACTGCCACGGTGCCCGAGAACACCTCGGTCACCATCGAGACCCGATCCGGCAACGTGAAAGATCCCGAGAATGGTCCCTGGTCGGAATGGTCCGAAGCGCAGGTAATCATGCCCAATCCACAACGCGCCAACCTGCAGCCACAGGCGGTGCAGATCACTGCCCCTCCGGCGCGCTTCCTGCAGTACCGCCTGACCCTGATCGGTGACCGTGAAAACACCCCCGTAATCAGCCGAGTCACCTCGGCATACGTCACTCCCAATTTGCGCCCGCGGATCCGTTCACTCAAAGCCGCCTACCCCGACCCACCGCAGCGACAGCCGGGCAAGGAAGCACCGCTGCCGGCGACCAAAATGAATATTGAATGGGAGGCAACCGACCCCAATGGGGACAACCTTCGCTACACCTTGGAGTACCAGCCTGCCGAATCCTCGCGATGGATTGAAATCGCCAAAGACCTCGAGCAGAGCCCCTACGAGTGGCAAACCCGACGAGTGCCCGACGGCTGGTACCTGCTACATGTGGTCGCTGACGATAAACAGGACAACCCTCCGGATATGGCGATGCGAGCTACACATCGATCCAGCCCCATCTTGGTGGACAACAGCACGCCTAGGCTAGAAGCCCTAAAGCACGTAGTCGAAGGGAGAGTGCTGACCCTATCGGGCACCGCAATCGATGACTGGTCCCCCCTCCAGGCAATAGCCTACGTGATCGATGGTGGCGACCTCTATCACCCCATCCTGCCTGAGGACCTGATCTTCGACTCGACACGCGAGCCCTGGCTAGTTAAGATCTCCGACCTTGAACCTGGGCCACATGTGGTGACACTCAGGGTTACTGACGTCCGTGGCAACGCCTCGTACAAGGCGACCATCCTTGAAATAGTGAAGTAGCAGGCTGGTAACAGCCGCGGGCAAGGTCAGTTACAGGTCAGAAAGCAGGTCACATGAGTACTCACTACCCCAAACGCCGCAGCCTGATCAAGCGAGTGCGTCGCTTCGGTTTCCGTGCCCGCATGCGGACCAAGGCCGGGCGCAAGCTCATCAATGCCAATCGCCGCCGCGGTCGTAGTGTCAATCCACGCAAGTATTAATCCAAGGGGGATAGATCTAAATCAGATCTGCAGCCGGGGGCCAGAGTTCATTTCAGCGTCTGACGCAGCCTGCGCCAATCCGTTTATGTGCAAAGAAGGTGGCTGGCCCTACACCCAATTATCCTCCGCATTGCTTGCACGCACACCCCGTACTCGGGGCGCAATATCATCCATTTCTTGTATTTGCATACTAACGCCAGCTTTGGTTGTGTCGCACACCAGATGGCCTATCTGACCCAATCCCTGGCTCTGAAATTGTGCTGCTGTATCTATTGCTTTATGCAACACAGTGGCGGCACCAGATTCACCAGTGGATCACACCCTTGGCGGTGAACTGCTCTGCGCCCAGTGTCGGTGTACCTAGGTCAAGAAAGTAAGGCGGACTCTCGCTGAAGATAATCTTCACCGCGAGTCGTGTCGGTGATGCTGAATTCGACAGCAAACAGCCACTACGCAGCAACCTGACACCGACTCGCCATTGCACCTAAGCCGCCAGGGTCAACAGACGAGCCGATACAGGTTCGGGCACATCACCCGCATACTGCAGCGTATCAACCACCGCCCGCCCCCCACCGCCGGGAAGTAAGAAAAGCTTGGTAATGGGCGCACTCTGATTTACATACCCAACAAAAACGTACCGGGAGGTTGACTGACACTGAATATTTCTGTGGCGTCTGCAGCTTCTCCCCTCACTTCACCCCCAATAGTTGGGTTGTTGCCCCAATCAAGAAACTTCATCAAAACCGATGCGGCAGCAACTGGTTCGGAAAATGCAATCTTAATATTGCGATCCTGCTCACCATTTTTCAAATAACCATCCATGGAACTTGTGAAGCACAAAAGTAAGCCCGCGGGCATGATGCATGCCCTGCTTCCCCACACACTTGCGCATGAAAAAATCCCTGCCGAAGCAGGGATTTTTATCAATCTCTCTCCGACCAGTACTCAATGCTGCCGCGGTCGTCGTACCAGAGGCACGATTCCCATCGCCATGATCGCGGCAAGCACGCTTGGCTCGAGGATGAAAACGAGGTTATCAATACCGGCTGGCGCAGTGGACTTGCCGACGAACTGGACCTCAAGACTCTTCACCAATTTAGCATTAAAGCCGGTGTGCTCATACGCGGTTACGACACCGCCACCTTCACCCGTCTGATCGGCCAGCGTGGTCAGGCCGAGCGTATCCCAGCCATTTCCACTCCCACTAACGATGTCGGTGGTGAACTTAGGGCAATGGTATAGGTTCTCATTAGGCCCTCAATATCAGTCAGGATCACGTTGCCTCTAAAACCTCCGTCAGCGTCAACCATATCTATTGACTGCATCAACACGCCCTCCGGCCTGGTCACACCGGCAACCGTCGGAGAAGAATCAACCGTGATGATAATACTCCCGCTATTGCGAGCCGCTTCGTCGTCAGGAGGAACGTACTCCAAGCCATTGGCTCCCATGGCCGTCACCGCGTGCTGATTGTCTTGGAGAATTAAGATATTGCCCAGGTCCACTTGCAGATCGGGGTCGTCGGAATTCACTCCTGGCGTGGAGTCGAAGATCGTTGCTCCGATGTGGCCGCCGGCTCCCTGCGTGGCAGTGATCTTGATCAAATTGCCAAACTCAAGATCCGCTGCATCAAACGCCGGATCGACAATCTGACCATTGACCAGCGATGTAGAAAAATCATCTTCCGTTTCAAAGTCGATCGTGATTGCGCCAGCAACTGCCGCATATACACCGATCACACCTGAAAGGATGCACGAATGTATCCGCCTAATCATCTTTCTACCTCTGCTTTCTTTCTCATCCTGTGAGCAATTAAACTGATTTTGCCCGGTTTCTTTCTGCCTCCTGTACACCGCTTTTACCAGATTAACGGCTACAGAGGTTTAAATTTCCGCAACCATCTAACGCATACTCCCGATTCGCTGCAAGCCCGATATTACAAAATTTCTACTTTTCCTGAGTGGATACACGTCCTCTGGTTTTCCGCATACGGATCCATAAGTCTATTCCCCCTAACCTGCCTTAGTTACGCATTTTCCTAATCAGTGGCTCAGTGCTGGACCGGGACTGTCCGCAAGATGAACTTGAAAAAGCAAGAACGATACTCTTTGGAATTGGACTCGCCCCTTTCCACGCACAGGACCAACTAAATCACCCGCCGCATGCCCCAGGAAGACTGTCCCGCATACCACCTCGGACGGTCACGCCGTAAGACTGGACACTTGCAACCGTGGACCACAGACACTGGTATTCCACCACGTGGCCATTTTGCTAAACTCCCTGCCCGACAACAAAATATGCTCAATATCATCGCCCTGCAGCTGCACAAAGCATTGGCTAGATATCGCGCCATTTTTACAGCTCAGGTTTACCCACTCAGTCGCCACCGGCACAATAACCCGAGCCACAAATATGAGCCTAGACATTGAAACCATCCACGGCCGCCAGGTACTTGATTCTCGCGGCAATCCCACGATTGAAGTTGAAGTGCACCTGACTGGCGGCCACCTTGGCCGGGCCATGGTGCCTTCGGGCGCTTCTACTGGCGCGAACGAGGCCGTAGAGCTGCGAGACGGCAATGCAGATTATTACCGGGGTAAAAGCGTGACTCAGGCTGTCCGGAACGTTAATACCCAAATCGCGCCTGAGCTGCTGGGAATGGACGCCCGTGACCAGGCAACAATCGACTCGGTGATGATCCATCTTGATGCTACTAGCAACAAGCAAAACCTAGGTGCCAACGCGATCCTGGGCGTGTCGATGGCCGTGGCCCATGCGGCAGCCGCAGCAACCGGGCTATCGCTCTACCGGTATCTGGGTGGTAGCGGCGCCAAGGTGCTGCCTGTACCAATGATGAATATTCTCAACGGTGGCAAGCATGCGGACAACACGGTCGACTTCCAGGAGTTCATGATCCAACCGTGGGGATTCGATAATTTCTTCGAAGCGATTCGGGCCGGAGTCGAGATCTACCATGCACTTAAAGACGTACTCAAGAAGCAAGGCCTATCCACCGCAGTTGGCGACGAAGGTGGATTCGCGCCCGACCTCAAGTCCAACGCGGATGCACTGAAAGTCATCGAAGAAGCGGTGGGTAAGGCCGGGTATCGGTTCGGTGAGCAGATTTTCGTGGCTCTGGACCCCGCCACCAGTGAATTGTGGAATGAAGCCGAGAAAAAGGGCAAAAATGGGTATTGCTTCTTCTCATCAGATTCTAATCGCATCGTCTCCAGCGACGAGATGATCGACATCTGGGCCGACTGGTGTGCTAAGTACCCGATCCGCTCGATCGAAGATGGCTTGGCCGAAAACGACTGGGAGGGCTGGCGAAAGCTGACCGACAAGCTCGGTGATAAGGTCCAGTTGGTCGGTGATGACCTGTTCGTAACCAATAAGGATTTCCTGCAGCGTGGTATTGATGAAGGCTGTGCCAATTCCATTCTGGTCAAGGTCAACCAAATTGGCACCCTCAGTGAGACCTTCGAAGCCGTGAACTTAGCCATGCACAACGGCTACACCGCTGTGCTCAGCCACCGCTCGGGCGAGACTGAGGACGCCACCATCGCCGACATCGCTGTGGCCACCAACTGCGGCCAAATCAAGACTGGCGCCCCCTGCCGTTCCGACCGCAATGCCAAGTACAACCAACTACTGCGGATTGCAGAGCAGTTAAAGGAGACGGCCGTCTATGGGGCAGCGACTTGGAATAAATGAGCCGCGACGGGGCTGTAGTTTTCTAGGACAGCATTCGCGGACAGAGGGCTGGGAGCCAGGATTCCCCTCGGTGGAATTGTCCCTGGCCGTCAGCGGAATCGAGCTATATTGTTAGAGGTGCAAACGCGAGGTAGCTCTGTTGGGGTATCCTCATCGTTATGTCACGGCAGTATTTTCCACATCTGGGCTGGCTAGCATTCAGCACGATCGCGATCTTGAGCGCGCTGGTGCCACTGGCCTACCTAGTACTTCCCCACGCTGATCGGCACCTGCGGGTCCGCCAGCTTGCCTCTGCCGACCCTGGCGCACGTGCCGCAGCACTGGGCTACGTTGTATCCCGGGCTGGCCAAGACCCCCGAGTCGCCATCGCCGCAATCGGCCAACTCCCTCGGATCGATGACCATATGTTTGCTCAGACTGTGGCGGTATTGGACGCCGCCGCGGTGTGGGATCGAACACTAGTCCCCGATGACCAGTGGCTGCGCTGGATCGAGTTGCTATCGCTGCACGAACAGGCCGAGGCGAGAATCTCCGCTGTGCAGATTGCGGCCGAAACCGCAGACTTGGCCCACAGTTGCCGGATCGTTGAACTGCTCAAACGGCTGATTACGGACCTCGCTGCCGATGTCCGCTTCAACACTCTTGCCGCCAGCACTGAGCTTGCCGGTACGGGTGCCAACCGGGCCGCATTCACCACGATCATCGCCCAAGCCGTACAAGATTCCGAGCCGACAATCGCCCGCCACGCATGGATCGTCCTGGGATTGCTTGGATCAGTGACCGAACACGGCGATCCCGCCACCGCACCGCCAACTGTCATCGAGCCGATGCTCTGGGCCGCGATCAAGAGTCAACCTGAATTGCCACAACCGGTAATCGACACCCTAAATGACAGCGATGCAGTGCCTGCGGTGCGGGCCGCGGCCGCCTATGCCCTGCACTTGGCGTCACGACCTGAAGCGATTGAGGCGTTGCTCAATGTGGTGGACATCGCACCGCAACTGGTGCCGGAGTCCGACCTACTGGTTACCTGGCGAGCGATTCTGAGCTTGCCCAAACCGGATCCACAACGTAAACCACTTTCGCGGCTGGAGGAAATACTGGCGCCCTATGCCAACATACCGGCATTCCGATCACCGCTGGAACCAATCGCCTTGGCTGCCATCTACCGCTTCGGAATTGCCAACATTAGCCCCCGGCACAATTTGCTATCGGCCCTGGCCCGACTGGCAACGGTTGAAGGTCAGTCCAGCCCTGAAATGGTTTGGCCAATCACATCGACTACGCCAGGTCTATTGGCGGTCATGACCACTGCGATCACACGCAACCCTGTCCCCGACGCTCTTTATGGTGCGCTCACGTCACCGACACCTACGCTTCGTGATCTGGCCTGCACGGTATCCGCAGATCGCCTGTCTACCGAACAAGTTGACAAACTGGTCCGTGAACTGCTGACGGACTTTAATGACAACGCCAAGATATCCGGGGCTATTCTCAGCGGACTCACGGGCGCCCAAGTTCCGTTACTAATTAAAAAGGAAGAAGCGGAGGATATCTGGTCGGTTCGCCAACTCATGCGACTGGGCCTGTGGATGCAAGGACTGCTACCGGAACTGAAGCAAACGGTCCCGGGCCTGCTGACGCGTGATGATCTGCCCGTAACCACAGTGCTGCTGGGCATGCTCCATCGCAATAAGCTGTCGCGCGGCCAAGCCTTGGACTACTTATTGAACCCACGAGGGGAACCGTCTCTAGATCTGGTTGACCTGTTTGATCAACAACGCTGGTGGTACGTGTTGCGGCGCTACCTGCCGCCCGATGCACCACCGTTCTGGGTATGGGCTGATCCGGATCTTGAAAAGTTCCAGATTGAAGTGTTACGCAACTGGGCACTACTGAATCGCTATCGTATGGTATCGGAACCCGACCGCACTAAGGATTAGGCTTCATCATGGAAAAATCTGCCGACGCCATACATCCAATCCTAAAATCAATGGCACGCCGCTGGAGTCCAAGGGCGTTCGACGGGCGTTCCGTCGAAGTCGATAAGCTTCGCCGTCTATTCGAAGCCGCCCGCTGGGCAGCCTCGTCGTTCAATGAACAACCCTGGCGCTTCATTCTCGCCAACAAGCAGCAGCCCGACGAATATGACAAGGTACTGTCGTGTCTTGTAGAAACCAACCAATCGTGGGCCCGATCCGCGCCTGTGCTGGTGCTGACCTTCTCCAAAAAAACCTTTTCCAAGGACGGAAAGCCTAATCGTGTTGCCCTGCATGACCTGGGGCTGGCCATGGGGAATCTCTCCATCCAAGCTACCGAGATGGGGCTCTCGCTACACCAGATGGCCGGGATCAACCGTGACCGTGTGCGCCAAGAGTACAACGTCCCGGAAGACTTTGAGCCACAGACAGCCATCGCAATCGGTTACGGAGGTGACCCAAAAAACCTGCCTGAAGGCTGGATGCGCAATGCTGAGGAAAGCCCCCGCCAACGCATGGACTTTGCAGCGTTCGTCTTCGCAGGCAAGTTCGGCCAACCCAGCTTGAAAGTCTGACCGAAGCCTACCGCAATATCCTGCCCATACTGACCGCACCCATTGGCCCTAACCCGCCATTCCCAAAGGTTGCATCTGGACCACGGTGGATATCCAGCCCGTCGCTCACGGCGGAGCCAGCCGGTCAAGATGTACGGCAAGGCTGGCGCCCGGTTCGGCCCCTTCCACGAAAAAAGGACCGGTCATTGGGTTGTCCGGAGCCATTACCTGCCGGCCGGTGGTATCCCAGCCCCGAGCGCCCACCATCGAGGTCTCGATTGTGTCACCATCAACAGCTCGTAGCACCGGATCGTGCAATGCCAGCGGTGTGGCAGCGTTCAGGAACAAAGCGATAGGTCACCATCAGCGGCAGTCTAAATCGAAAGATGTCTGTAGCATTCATCGTGCACTCGCAAAAAGCAGGGCGATGCTTTTGTAAAGTTTGACATCCACCCGCATCGCCGTTGGCACGAGAAGATGCTGTATCTCAGGAGTGCAAAGGCAATAATCTGCCGCGAATCACGCGTTTCTAGTCGCCACGCGCACAAAGATTATTTCCACGGGCGTGCCCGCGGCGCAAACGGTAGCTCCTGCTGTGCTGGGTATTGGGCAGAACCCGCCGCACCGGCGGATTGAGATGATGGCGATTGCCCAATAAGAATGCCAGAACCAAGCCTGCAACAAATCCGCCAATATGAGCCCACCACGCCACCCCCGCTGACTCAACCGAACCGAACGATGAAACTCCTTGGAAAGACTGGAGTAGAAACCATACTCCTAGATAAAGTGGAGCTGGAAGAATAATCATCTGAAAGAAGAAAAATATTGGAAGAACAGTCAGCACCTTGGCCCGGGGATACAAGATCAAGTAGGCGCCCATGACTCCGGCAATTGCCCCGCTGGCGCCAATGGTGGGGATGGTGGAACCGATATTCGTCACCAAGTGGGCGCCGCTGGCCACCACCCCGGCAAACAGATAGAAGGCCAAGTAGCCAAAGTGCCCAAATCAGTCCTCAACATTGGACCCAAAGATGTAAAGAAACCACATGTTGCCGATAAAGTGCATCCAGCCGCCGTGCAGAAAGATGCACGTGACCATGGTCAGAATCGTGGCTACGACTGATGGGTCCATGGTCCGTGTAGCCACTTGCAACTTGTCCCCCACAGGTGTGTGAACCCGTATCGGCTGCCGCACCTCAATGGATCGGTTCGGATGCATCACCCGTGCGGGGATCATCCCAAATCGCTCGATCAACCGCCCGCCACGGTGGCCTTCGCCCAACTGCAATACGAATACGATCGTGCAGGCGATGATCATCGCGTAGTTGACGATGGGTACGGTGCGGGACGGGATATTGCCACGGATTGGAATCATCGGTTCCGTTGTCCAAATTCCAGATCACCGGCCAACGGGGGCGGGCTCATCTCTCGCAGGGGCAGATCGGGTAGGGACGCAAGGAACCGATGCCCGTACGGCCGCGTCATGATTCGTCGATCGAGTACAACCACGCTGCCACGGTCCTGCTTCGAACGGATCAGGCGACCAAACCCCTGCTTGAACCGAAGAATTGCTTCGGGCAGTGTGTACTCCATGAAGGCGTTGCCCCCACTGGCTTCGATGCGCCGCACCCTTGCCTCGATCAGCGGCCGGTCCGGCACCACAAACGGAAGCCGCGTGATGATCACGTTGCGTAGGGCATCGCCGGGCACATCCACACCCTGCCAGAAACTGTCGGTACCCAGTAAAACGCTGCGATTGGCTTGGACGCCAACATCGCAGAATCGCTCCAACAGAGCCGACCGCTGCATACCGCCGCCTTGTGCCAACAGCACCATCCCACGCTGCTCCAACGGTGCACGCAGGGCATCGCCAACCTGCCGCAACAGCTTGTAGCTGGTAAAAAGGACAAACGCCCCGCCATCACTGCGATCGATGTGCTGCAACAGTACCGGCGTCAATTCTCCAACGAAACAGTCGTCATTGGGCTCCGGCAGATGTCGGCACACGTACAACTCGGCTTGTTCTGTATAGTCAAAAGGCGAACCCAAGTGCAGCCCCTCGGCATCGTTGCAACCGATCCGGGCCTTGACATACGCAAAGGGATCCGGCTTTGAACCGCTGGATCCATCATCGGGTGGCAGGTCAATAACCTCTTCGCATGCGTTGCTGACGAAACTCAACTCACCGACGGAAACCGGTGGCATCAGCTCCTGCGGCGGCGCAGCAATTGCCAGGGTCGCGGATGTCATCACCACTGGCAACTGCTCGTCGTCGGCGATAGTTGCCTCGAACAGTCTCTCTCGCAACAGAACCCCGACATCGATCGGTGCGCAGCGCAGCTTGATCCGCTTACGTCGCAGGTCAATATCATGCTCGAGCCAGTAGACATTATCGGGCTCTTTCTGCTCGAGAAGCACCGACGCAACTGCCGCCAGATCCGCAGCGCGAACCGCATAGCGGCGCACCTCCAAGCGATCGGACTCGTCATTAAGCTGCTCCAGTACCCGGTGCAAGATCAGCGATAGGTCATGGAGTGCCGGGCTGAGTGTATTTTCAATCACCGCCGGCTTCTCAATCCGCCCGTTGGGTCGGCCGGCTGTCTGGTGCCACGAAACCAGCGAGTCGAAGAAACGTTCCATCGTGGATCGACACTCGTCCACGGCACCGACCGAGCGAGCGAATCTCTCGGCATCAATCTTGTTCTGCAATGCAAACAGCAGGCCTCGATGGCGCCGCCCATGATGGAGCCGTGACAGTAGAAAGCTCACTTGCCCCCGGCCCAACGAACGTCCAAAGTGCTCGCTGGCGACCTCTTCAATTCGGTGGGCCTCGTCAAGAATGACCGCGTCATAAGGAGGTAAAATGCCAAAACCTTCACGGCGCATTGCCAGATCCGAAAAGAATAATGCGTGATTGACCACCAGAAGATCTGCGTTCTCCATCCGCCGCCGGGCGCTCTGGTAGAAGCACCTGGCATAGGTCGGACAGCGCCGCCCCAAGCAGTCTTCCGCGTCGCTCTGAATGTCGGACCAGACCGCTGACGCCACCGGCGCCTCCAATTGGGGCAGGCTCGCCAGTGAACCATCGTCGGTGCCCTCAGACCAATCGCGAACGGTCTCCAGAGCCTTGAAACTGTCACTATTATCAAACAATACCGCGCGCCGTTCCCATGCCCGCACCAGTCGGCGCCGGGACAAGTAATTACCCCGACCCTTGACCAATACCGCCGAGAACTCCTCTGGGACCACCGCATTCAACAGCGGCAGATCCTTATGAATCAGCTGTTCCTGTAAGGCGATGGTATGGGTGGATATGACGACACGTCGACGACGATCGCCACCCCGAGCGCCGGCCACAATCAGCTCAATCGCCGGAAGTAGATAGGCAAACGTTTTCCCTACACCGGTACCGGCCTCCACCAAAAGGGTCTGGCCATTGCCAAGGGCATGGCGCACGCGATCAACCATCATCTCCTGCTCGTATCGGCGTTCGTAACGATCACCCATCCGTCGTGCGATGGGCCCGTCGGGACCGAGAATAGAAAGCGGATCGAATGTCAATATTTCGACATGATACTCTGATATATAAGTTGGTGATTACACTCAACGGCATCGTATCGCTCAAAGAATCGTTGGCCACTCATCACACGACGGTGTTCCAAGTGAACACCAGCGCGAACTAGCTACTCCAGCGCATTCAAGAAAATTAGGGCATGGTTTGGCACCAAGACCGGGGGCGCCAAGCAGAAAATGGCCGAAAAGTTCCTGGCGTGTGGACAACTCGTGCGACCCCTGGAATTCCGCGAGCCGTCGCGTATGCCGATGCTGTCAATGCGAGTACGAAGAGCTTGGGGTTCTAGGCTGAGCTGGATTTGGCTTGTTACGAAATAGTGGTGGGTACAACCGTAGATGTAGGCACCTATGCCTCGGATGGAACTTTCAAGAATGTGCTCCGCAAAACAACGGGTACCGCTCCGACTAAGGGCTCGCGACCCGTTCATCACGTGACCATGTTCACGCTCAAACCCACATTTTCCTGATGACCGGTCATCAGGAAAATGCGGATTAATGCATCTAACCCGTGAAAAGAGCTATTGTCCGTTAAAATAAGAGCCCTCCTCGCGCGGAGGGCTCTTGGTCGTACCTGATTTATGAAACCGCGAGATACCTGGCGATTGGAATCGCAGCCTGCTTGCAAATCGCCTACTTCAACTCCACCGTGCCGCCGGCTTCCTTGAGGGTTTCGGCAAGCTTCTCTGCCTCTTCCTTCGGCAGACCTTCCCTGATCGGTGCAGGCGCGCTGTCAACCAGGTCCTTGGCCTCTTTCAGCCCCAAGCTCGTGGCCGCGCGCACTGCTTTGATCACCTTGATCTTCTGATCACCGACTGCCTTGAGAATCACATCGAAGTCGGTTTGCTCTTCTACCTCTTCGTCGTCCCCACCTGGCCCCACAGCCACTGCCACTGCACCAGCAGCAGGCTCGATACCGTATTCCTCCTTGAGATAATCGCCAAGGTCAACGGCTTCCTTCAACGTGAGGTCGACAAGTTTGTCGCCCAGTTCTTTGATCGCTTCTTCTGCCATGGTTCTACATTCCTTCTGCTACAAGTTCCTGTCCGAGAGGTCGCCGCACGTTGCCGCGATTTAACCCGAAGGCCAGTCAGACGCAGATGTCACGAGGCTTTCTTGATCTCCTGTCCGCTTTCAAGTTTCTCCTGGATCGCCTTGACGATCGCAGCCAGATTTTGGCCCGGACTCACGATGGCCCCAACCAGGTTCTGAGCTGGCGTGAGCACGATCTGCACGACCTTGGCCTGGGCCTCTTCCCGGGTCGGAAATTCCGAGAGCTTCTTGATCTCATCTGCCCCGAAAACAATCCCTTCCATCAAGGCGCCACGGAAGTCGAGATGATCGACCTTCTTGGCCCAATCAATCAGTTCCCGGGCCACGTTGACGACACTGGTATCCTCGTCGGTCGGATAGACCATGCTTGAAGGCCCGTCGAGAATATCATTCAACGGTGCCAGATCGGTGCCATCGAACGCTAAACGCGCCAGGCTATTCTTGA
>Ga0310123_10000311_pt1 | contig 43967 bp, 29 predicted proteins | sample CB6_AW_1057_MG_FD_203505 | JGI IMG/M metagenome (GOLD analysis project Ga0310123, IMG submission 203505) | Marine microbial communities from Western Arctic Ocean, Canada - CB6_AW_1057 | ecosystem: Environmental > Aquatic > Marine > Oceanic | place: Canada: Western Arctic Ocean | collected... | reverse complement strand
GGGATCCAGTTCGCCGGCTTCCAGCGGAACGCCGATGTGCTCGATCCCCAGGACCTCGTCGTGCAGCAGGATGTCGAGCTGCAGTTCCACGAGCCGGGCCGCTTCATCGCGATCCCCGGCTACGAGTGGTCGGGCAAGACCTGGCACGGAGGCCACCACAACGTCTACTTCCGCCGCCACCACCAGCCGATCCACCGGAACGCTCCGGCCGAGACACCCGAATCGGTGGACGAGTCGACCGAGTTGCACCACGTCAGGGATCTGTTCGACCACTACCGAGGCACCGACACGATCATCACGCCTCACGTCGGTGGAGAACACTCCGACCTCGACCACCACGACCCGACGCTCGAACCGGGTGTCGAGATCGTCTCGAGCCACGGGGCGTTCGAGTGGATGCGGCGGGACGCCCTGGCACGCGGTTACCGATTGGGATTCCTCGGCGGTAGCGACAGCTACACCGGCCGACCCGGCGACGACCGACCGGGGCACCAGCAACGCAGGTACTCGAAGGCCGGGCTGACCGGGATCTACTGCGACGACGTGACACTCGAGAGTTTCTTCGAGGCGATGCGGGCCCGCCGGTTCTACGCCACAACCGGCGCACGGATCGTGGTCAAGGCCAACGTCGCAGGCCACGGCATCGGGTCGCAGTTCTCGACCAGAGAGTTGCCGGTGATCGAGGTCGACGTGATCGGGACCGCGGCATTGGAATCGGTCGAGCTGTTTCGCAATGAAGAGCTGCTGGGCCACTGGGACGAGGCCCCGCAGCGACAACCGGGGCGGGTGCGAGTGCTGTGGCAGGGCAGCAGCCGACAGACCAGTTACAGCGGGATCGTCTGGGACGGTACGGTCACCGTCGATGGGGGCCGGATTGCCGAAATCCAGACACTGAGGTTCGACAGCCCACGGTCGCACGTCGCCGAACAGACCGACCACTGCGTCCGCTTCCATGCGTGGGGGTGTGGATACCGGATGGGGCTGGAACTGGACATCGAGGGCGACGAGTCGACTCGGGTCGAGGTCTCGGTGGCCACGCAGGCCATCACCGGACCCGCCTACGGCGGATTCGGATCGTCACAGCCACGCAGGATCTCGCTGGCTCCGGCCGAACGAGCGACACTGGTGGGTCGGTTGGGTGAGTTGTCCGAGTCGACCAGGAGCATCGACCTGGGCGTCCGCGACCGTCAACTGGACCTGGGGCTGGCTCCGCGGCACGGCGATTCACTGGCCCACTGTACGTTCCGTGACGAGCAGCCTCGGGCAGGGATCAACCCGTACTGGGTGCGAGTGGTGCAGGTCGACCAGGAGATGGCCTGGACCAGCCCGATCTGGGTGGACTGGGCTGGTTAGCCCAGGGACTGGCTCCAGAGCCCCGCCTCTGGCGGGGCGCCGGTGCCTGTCCCGGACCCTGAGAGCCGCTTTCCCAAACCGGGACAGGCACCCCGCCTGCGGCGGGAGAGCCAGTCCCCCTGGTGGTTTTCCGTTGGACAATGCTGCTGTGGAAGTCCCATGATGAAGCCCGCGGGCTCACGTTGATCGAGACCACCATGACGACCCACCGCAGACGCCGGCGGCCGTGGCCTGGCATCCAGCGGCTCGAAGACCGCACGCTGCTCTCGGTCAGCGCGCTGTTCATCGACGCCACCGGAGACCTTTCAATCAGATCCTACGACGACGACACGATCGTCGTCCGCGAGCACCCCTCGCAACCGGGCCGGGCCCAAGTCCTGACCGCCCGTCCCGGCCAGCCGCTGGCTCCGCTGACCAGCCTCGGCAACGTCGACGCCGCCCGTGTCCGCAAGATCACGATCACCGGCGGACCCGGCAACAACCTCATCGATCTCTCCGCCGTCACCTCCGGAGTCTTCCGCTACGGCGGCGGCGCGAAGATCACCGTCGACGGCCGCGATGGCCACGACACCCTGCTCGCCTCGGCCAATCTCGACGATACGCTCAAGGGCGGCAACGGCAACGATCGGCTCGAAGGCGGCACCGGCCGCAATCGACTCCTCGGAGGACACGGCAACGACACCATCGACGGGAACTCGGGAGGCGACCGCATCGACGCCGGGCACGGCAACGACCTGGTCTACGGAGGCACCGGCAACGACTCGATCGACGGCAACGACGGAGCCGACACCATCTTCGGCGGCCAGGGAGCCGATACCGTCACCGGGGGAGACGGTGCCGACCTGATCTATGGCGACTCGGCCGGGACCGCCGACAGCGGGGCCGATAACCTCGCCGGCGGCAACGGGAACGATACCCTGATCGGAGGACCCGCCGGAGATACGCTCAACGGCGGCTCGGGCAATGATCTGCTCGCCGGCGAAGACGGTAACGATACGCTGCTGGGCGGAGGCGGCCACGACCTGCTCCAGGGGCACTCGGGCAACGACTCGATCAAGGGCCACGACGGCAACGACACGCTCGAAGGGGACGCCGGCAACGACTCGCTCAACGGCGGTGGCGGACACGACCTCGTCCATGGCGACTCGGGACGAGATACGCTCAGCGGCGGATCCGGAAACGATACGCTGTTGGCAGGCAGCGAAGCCGACCGGGTGCTGGGAGGAGGCGGAAACGACCTGCTCGAAGGGAACACCGGCGACGATACGCTCAACGGACAGGGCGGCAACGACCTCGCGATCGGTGGCTCCGGAAATGATCGGGTCTACGGCGGAGGGGGAAGCGATACGCTCGAGGGCGGCTCGGGCGACGATACGCTCAACGGAGGTGGCTCGGCAGACCGGCTCGATGCCGGCGACGGCAATGACAAGCTCTACGGCGGAGGTGGCCGAGATCGGCTCGAGGGCAAGGCCGGCAACGATACGCTCAAGGGACAAGGCGGACACGATACCGTGCTCGGCGGGGCCGGAGACGATCTGCTGTGGTGGAACCTGGCCGGTGGCAACGATTTCCTCGACGGCGAAGCCGGATACGATCGGGCCGAAATCCGAGGCAACAGCCAGAACAACCGCTTTACCGTCACCACCAGCCCCGACGGATTGCTGCTGGTGCTCGAGGCGCCCCACACCATCACGCTCTCCAACTCGACCGAACGACTCGATGTGCTCGGAGGACCCGGCCGCGATACGCTGCGAGCCGTCGGACTCGAACGTGCACCGCTGGTCGAGATCAATCTCAAAGGCCAAGCCGCCGGGGATACGATCGATGCCTCGGCAGCCGGAATCCACTCGGCCGCACTGTCACTGCGAGGCGGAGACGGGAACGATCGAATCACCGGCAGCGACGCTGCCGAAACGCTCGATGGCGGCCCCGGAGATGATTCGCTCGTCGCAAGGGGCGGAAACGACGTGGTGCGAGGCGGAACGGGCAGCGATCTGCTCGACGGGGGCCCCGGCAACGACCGGCTGGATGGCCAGCAGGGAAATGACCGGATCGAGGGCGGGGCCGGGGACGACCAGCTGCAGGGCGGACCGGGACATGACACGCTGTTGGGAGGAGCCGGGCACGATGTGCTGACCGGAGGCACCGGCGATGATCGTCTCAATGGGGCCGCAGGCAACGATCGGCTTGATGGCCAAAGCGGACAGGATCGACTGTATGGCGGATCCGGCAACGATCGACTCGATGGCGGAACCGATGACGATACCCTCGCCGGAAACTCCGGAGACGATACCCTCGTCGGCGGACACGGCCGCGATTGGATCTCGGGCGCACGCGGAAACGACCTGATCTACGGAGGCGACGGGCACGATACGATCCTCGGACAAAACGGACACGACCGGATCTCGGCCGGAGACGGCAACGATCAGGTCAACGGGGGCAGCGGAAATGACCAGCTCCTCGGCGGAGACGGCCGCGATTCGCTCTTCGGCGGAAGCGGCAATGATGTCGTACTCGGCGGGGACGGAGACGATTACGTCAATGGACAGGGCGGATCCCGAGATACCATCGCCGGAAACCAGGGAACCGATGTGCTCATCGGTGCGGCCGATGAAATCGATGAGCAGTTCCGACTGACCGGGAGCTGGATCGACTCGGTGTGAACCTCAACCGGGGACTGGCTCCAGAGCCGCGCCCGTGGCGGGGCGCCGGTGCCTGTCCCGGACACTGAGAGCCGTTCCCGACCGGGACAGGCACCCTCCTCGGCTGGCGCCTCGGGATGAGCCAGTCCCTGGACAACGCAGACTCCCCAGATTTTCAGATTCGACGGCGACTCGGTTCGCAGCGACGGAACGTTCTGGAACTTGGGTAATCTGGGTTCTTCTTGCGGCAGGTAGGAATTGCCACGAGCGGTGGAGGGATTTGCGTCGATAAGCAGGATTAGTCCGATCGCTCGGGATATCCGGGTGTTGCGGTCTATAGAGATGACTACGCCCAGGGATGGGAAGCATGTTTTTCAACTCATGGCTGGATTCGATACGTCACCGCATTTCTCGATCCGTTTTGGGTCATCGCCGACGTCGATCGCGTCAGTCGATCGGTAGTCTCGAGAAGCTGGAAGACCGGACATTGCTCTCGGTCACCGCCCTGTTTTCCAACGGCCTGCTCCAGATCAAATCGGCCGATGACAACGGTGCGGACATGATCGTGGTGGGTGCCGACGCGAGTGGCAATGTACAGGTCATGGCCAACGGCGAGTTGGTCAGCAGCCTGGGTGCGAGGCCGGCGTCACAGGTTGAGCGGATCTTTGTCAAGGGCAATGCCAGCAGCAACCTGATCAATCTCTCGGGCGTCACCACGTCGGTTTACAGCCATCCCGACCTGGCGATCTACGTCGAGGGAGGCAACGGCCACGACACGATTTTCGGCAGTGCCGACGCTGACGACGTCATCGACGGTGGTCACGGCAACGACCAGATCACGGGCGATGCCGGAGCGAACACGATCTACGGCGACCACGGTCACGACACGATCGACGGTGGTGGTGGTGACGACATCATCGACGGCAGCCACGGTGACGACGTAATTCTCAACAGCGACGGTGACGACCTGATCGACGGTGGTCACGGGAACGACCTGATCGAGGGTGGCGACGGCGACGACACGATCGACGGTGGTCACGGCAACGACTTGATCTACGGTGACGCGATCGGCACGACCGACATCGGCAGCGATTCGATCGTCGGCAACCACGGTCATGACACGATCTATGGAGGTGGTGGCCAGGACACGATCAACGGCAACGCGGGCCACGACGAGTTGTACGGCGGGAGCGGTTCGGACTCGATGCTCGGCGGCAGCGGCAACGACCTGTTCGACGGCGGCAGTGGTGCGGACGTCCTGCGGGGCAACAACGGCGACGACGTGATGCTCGGAGGTGCAGACGGCGACTTCATCGACGGCGGCACCGGTGACGACTCGATCTCCGGCCAGGACGGTCCCGACAAGCTGACCGGATCCGCTGGTGACGACACGCTCGAGGGCGGCGACGGCAACGACTCGCTGTATGGTGGCGGCGGCAACGACCTGCTGCTGGGCGGACGCCAGGACGACAGTCTCAAGGGCCAGGACGGCTCGGACACGATCGAGGGTTCCTACGGCAACGACACGCTCTACGGCGGTACCGGCAACGACGTGCTCAACGGCGACGACGCCGATCCACTCTCGCTCGCCGCCGGCAGCGATTATCTCAACGGCGGAGCCGGCAACGACACGATGGACGGCAACGTCGGCAGCGATACGCTCTACGGCGGCGGCGGCAAAGACCTCATCTCCGGCGGAGCCGACTCGGACGAACTGAGGGGCCAGGGCGGCATCGATACGCTGCGGGGCGGAGGCGGCAACGACCTCCTGATCTGGAACGCCGGTGACGGCTCCGACCAGATGGACGGCGGCGACGCCGACGACACCGTCCAGATCAACGGACTCTCGACCAAGGACACCTTCACCATCGGCCAAAGCGGTGGTGACATGAGGATCAGCGACGGGACCCACAACATCGATCTGACCGGCGGCACGGTCGAACGGGCCGAAGTGAATGCCGGGGCCGGCAATGACCGCGTGGTGATCAACACTCTGAGCACCGTGAGTAGCATCGAATTGCGCATCAACGGCGGGAGCGGCAAGGACACGATCCACGCGCAGGGCGCCGACATCGAATGTGTCCTGTTGATCATCGACGGTGGCACCGGAGACGACTCGATCATCGGCAGTGCCGGCAACGACCTGATCACCGGTGGCGAGGGGAACGACACCATCGAGGGGCGATCCGGAGATGACACGTTGCTGGGCCAGGACGGCAGCGATGTCATCCGGGGCGAATCAGGCAACGACAGCCTCAATGGAAGCGACGGCAACGACGCGATATTTGGCGGCCTGGGAGATGACAACATCGAGGGTGAACTGGGCAACGACAGTCTCACGGGCGACTCGGGCAACGACACGATCACCGGAGCCAATGGCGACGACTGGATCAACGGTTCCAAGGGCGACGACTGGCTTGCGGGCGGCAACGGCAACGACACGCTCCACGGCGGCAAGGGCGATGACCTGATTGACGGGGGAGCTGAAGACGATCTGCTCAAGGGTCACGACGGCAACGACAGCCTGCTCGGCGGCCAGGGCAACGACGAACTCTACGGCGAAGACGGCGACGACGTACTCAACGGCGACGACGGACACGACTACCTCGACGGAGGAATCGGCAACGACTCGATCGCCGGCGAAGACGGACACGACAGGATCAACGCCGGCCGGGGCAACGACATCATCAGCGGTGGCAACGGCAACGACTCGCTGCTGGGTGGAGCAGGCCGCGACCTGATACTCGGTGGCAGCGGCAACGACTTCCTCAACGGAAACGGCGGCAAAGATACGCTGGCTGGAAACGATGGGAACGACAACTACGCTGTCGACGAACCGGCCAGCCAGATCGACGACGACTTCCTGCCGGTGAACTACCCGTTCGACTGGGAAGACCGAGACAACCTGATGTTCGACTGGGAAGACCGAGACAACCTGATCGATCCGGTCATCTAGCCCCCAGGGACTGGCTCCAGAGCCCAGCCCCTGGCGGGGCGCCGGTGCCTGTCCCGGACCCTGAGAGCCGCTTTCCCAAACCGGGACAGGCATCCGCCTGCGGCGGAAGCCAGTCCCTAGCCGCCCGATCCGGCTCGCTCGTACAACTCGAGCATCCGCGGCAAACAGACATCCAGGCTGTAGTCCGCCTCGATCATCGCGGCACCCGCCTCGCCCAGATGCCGGAACCGCTCGGGATCCTCGAGCACCTCCAACGACTGATCGACGAACCCGTCGACGTCGAAGAAGCCGGCCAGCAACCCGTTCTCACCGTGACGGATCATCTCCTGCACTGGCTCGGTGTCGCTGGCCAATACGGTGCAGCCGCACGAGAGCGCGTTCATCATTGACCAGCTCAAAACGAAAGGCACCGTCAGGTAGATGTGCAGGTCCGAGAGCGAAAAGATGTCGACCAGCTGGAGGGGGTCGACCCGGCCGGTGAACAGGAAGCGGGACAGGTCGTAATCGTCCTGCTTGAGCACGTGCTCGCGGTACGTCTTCTCCTCGATCCGGTTCAGGTCGCCCCCGTAACAGACCCGGTCACTGCCGACGCAGACGAACAGCACGTCGTCGCGGGCGTCACAGATCCGCTTGGCCACCTGCATGAAGATGTCGAAGCCCCGCATCGATTCGAAGCCCCGCGAGACGTAGGTTACGATCTTCGTCTCCGGGGAGATCTCCCGGTCCCCGATCTTTCGGACCACGTCGGACCGCCGCGTCCAGACCTCGCGATCGATCCCGTCAAAAATCGCCTCGATCTTCTGCTCGTACTCCACCGGCAGCAGGCTCGCCTGCCACTTGGTCGGAGCGTAGGCGACCTGGCAGGTCTGCATGTCGAGGTGGATCATGGCGTTACGGGTCCGCGAGCGGAGCCGGTCGAGCTCGCGGGTCGGGAACTCGGGACGAAAGTCCAGGTCCGACCCCTTCGAGTGGTAGTAGTACTCGAAGTAGTTAACGATCGGGCAGTCGTACAGGTCGGCCAGAAACAGGCTCGAACCGAATCCACTATGGCCAACCACCAGGTCGGGCTTCACGTCCGGCCGAGCCTTCATCGCCTCGTAGACGGCATGAGCGTGCCAGGTGGCGTTTTCGAACGTGCGGCTGCAGTAGTGAGTGTCGCGGGTCGCTCCGCCGGCAATCTTGTACTGGATCCGCTCGATCCCATCCAAATCTGCCGACGGCAACTCGCAGACAAAACTGCACCCGAACCCGTGGTTGTCCACCAGGTGGCGACCAATATGACCGAACTGCGCCGGAAAGTTCTTATGAACAAACAGGACGTGCATCGAGAGCATCCGGTTTTGGCGTCGTGGGAGGAACCTGTCGGTAGCGCGGGAAGAAGCCCGGTTTGAAGGTATCGGTCCGGTTGACCTTTCGCCAGACGGACTCGATCTGCCGGTTGGCGTCGGGGTCGAGAGTCCATCGGAGCGTGTCGAAATGGGCGCGGCATTTCGAGAACCCCGCCTTGAAGCGGAACAGCGAGTCCTCGCCTCCACCCAGTCCACCCCCCAGGTGCAAGGCCCGGTTCCCTCGCCCCCCCTCGGCACCAAAAAACCTGCGGGCCGAATCGAACAGCAACCGGCTGGGCCCGGCCCGCCGCCAGTCGTCGTGCGTCCCGCCCAGGTGGTATTCGACCAGCCCGTCCACCTCGGTGAACACTCCCGCTGCGGCGATCTCCCCGCCCCCGCCGGGTGCCTCGACCAGCCCCAGGTGCAGTCGATCTCCCAGAGCGGCCTTGAGCCCATAGAAGTAGTCTGCCCCAAAGAAGTACCGTCGGCTGGCAGCGACCTGCCGCATCGTCTGCTCGTAGATCGCCACGAACTCGCCGTATCGCGACCAGTCGTTCCAGGCGACCGAAAAGCCTTCGCGGGTGAGCTTCCGGATCTGCGACCTCAGCCGCGACCGGACCTGGCCCCACTGCTCGTCCTCGTCCAGGGCCAGGTCGACAAAGACCGTCTGCCCGTGTTCGACACGCACCATCCTTACGTCGTCGACCGAGTCTGACCAATCACCCCCGGAGGGCCGCAGCAGCGGATGCAGCCTCACGAACGCGGTCACCAGCCCGCGGTCCACCGCCGCGTCGCACATCGCCGACACGAAACTCCCCACGTCGGCTCCGGGACTCAACAACGGTGCCGGATACCCATAGGGACCCGCGGCATCGTGCCAGATTGCATCGCAGCCCAGCGACTCGGGAAGCCTGCGTTCCAGCAACGGCACCAGCATCGTGTGGCCGTCGTACTCGGCCCAGAACGCCACCGCCTCACCCCCCTCGTCACCCGCCGCCAACTCGACATACTCGGGCAGGTGATAGACATCGTGAGCCAACCCGGCCAGGGCGGCCGACCAGCGAGGGTCCTGCGGAGCCAGCCAGGCCGTATTCATGCAACCTCCCGATGGCCCGCATCGCCGCCGGGTCCGAACCGCTTGATCGCAGCACTCAGCAAAGCAGATTGCTCGCCGGACAATTCACCACCCCGACTCAGCTGGAACTCTCTCGGAGGCGTCCCCCGCGAATGGACCTCGGCCCCATCCTCCAGTTGCCGCGACAACAGCTCGCGGACCTGCTCGATCACACCGCGGGGATCGGCACACAACCTCGAGTACTCGACCCGCAGCACCCGCGCCGGATCCACCCTTTCCACCTGGCGATCGAACCGCTGTTCCAGGAAGTGGACCTGGCCGACCAGCTGGTCCCAGACCGGTTCGTCCTTCAGCCATGAGTATTCTCGCGGCTTCAGCGACGTCCAGGTGTCGATCGATCCGCCGTAGTTCTTCCGCATCCCGTACAGCGACCGTGCCGTATCGGCGGGGTCGCGGCGGATCTGGACCACGCAGGTCCTGGTCAATTCGCGGCAGATCCGCTCGGCATGCCAGCCGACCAGGAACGACTTGAACACGACCGGCGACCCGAACTCGTGGGTCATCGCCGTCAGCAGCACCCGGATCCGCTCCCAGTCAATCGTCTCCTCGTGACCGTCGATCGGCTCGGAGAGGTCGCTGTAACCCAGCAGCTCCTTCCAGAAATATCCGAACTCGTGAGGTTCGGTGATCTGCTCGGTCCGCCCGTACCTCGATACGAATCTCGTCTCGGGGGGACGCGGGCAGAGTTTCTTCGAGAGCCGGATGCCGTACAGAGGTGCACGCCAGAAGGCGGCGATCAGGTTGTTGATGTAGCCGACGTCGAGATGAGCCGCGAGGAGTTGCATCAACAGCGTCGTGCCCGAGCGGGGTGGGCCGACGACGTGCAGAGTCGGAAACCGCTCGGGACGATCGGTGAGCTCCGAATCGTGTGCGACGGCGAGTCGCTGGTTGAACTCGTCCAGGAAGGACTCCTCGAGGAGGTCCTTGCGGAACCCCGCGGCCAGTGGCTGGGCCGATGTCGGGAACCGGGTCGCGGAACCAGGATCGATGGACGGGTTCGTCATGGATCATCCTGAGGTGTCTGTCGGAGACTCGCTGGTCTCCTGGATCTCTCGTATCAACATGAACGCCTCGGCCGCCTCGAGGTGAGCCGTCGAGCCTCTGAGTCGGGCCAGGGCCCGGATCGTCTCCAGCGACCGCGGATGAGGTGCCGGCACCAGCTTGCTCTGGTAACAGCTCATCGCCTCGATCTTCTGCTCGAGAAACGGCTCGATGTCGATGAACACCGTCGGTTGGAACACGGTGTCGGCACCCGGCCGAGCCCACTCGGTCTCGGACAGTGTCTCGTAGGCCAGCACGCGGCGAATCGGGCAGCCGCCCATCGGCCGGGCCGCGACCAGCCCGGCGGTGTGCACGTGGCCATGATCGGTATGGATGTCGCCGTGGTGCGGCAGATAGATCGTCTGTGGCTGCCACTGCGAAACCAGCTGCCCCAGCGAATCGGCCAGCTCGTGACCGGGCACCGTGTCCAGTCGAGGAACGGGAAAATCCAGGAACCGGCAATCGGTCACCCTCAGCACCCGGTGCGCACGGGCCAGCTCGGCTCGTGAGCGGGCGACCGATTCGTCCGAGAACTTCTCGGGGATGCCTCGACCAACCACCGCCACGTACACCTCGTCCCCGGCCGCGGCGTGGCGGGCCATCACGCCGCCACAACCCAGCACCTCGTCATCCGGATGAGGAGCAACCACCAGGACCTTCATTCCCACTCTGTCCGCTCAGGTATCAAACACCCGACCCGCCGTTGGGGCCGGCTTGATTCACGCCGCCGGCCGTACCGATTCGTCTCGCTGCCCCTCGGCAAGCTGCTCGAGCCGTTTCTCGAGTTCCGCCACACGCCCGGACAGCTTCGCCAGTTCGTTCTCGACGACGAATCCCAATCGAGACCCGACGCCGGGCCGGGTTGGCCCTTCGAATTCACTGAGCCAGATCAACCCGTCACCGGCCTGCACCAGCAGGCCGCGATGCTCATCGTCGACCAGCACCCGCCCCACCGCTCCACGGATCGGCCAGTCGGTCTCAAGCGACGCACGCCACACCACCAGCTTCTCACCCCCCGAATACGTGTACGCACCGGGGTGAGGCTTCGAGGCGGTGCGGACGATGCCCAGGATCTCCTCGGCCGAACGTGACCAGTCGATCCACCCGTCCGCCGGGCCGCGGCGACCGTTCCACGTCGCCAGGTTTTCGTCCTGGGGAACCGGGTCCCACCAGCCCTCCAGCATCCGCGGTAACCAGCGATCCAGCGCCCGCGTGATCGCCTCCGACTGCACCGCCACCACGTCGGCGGCGTAAGCCCCCCCGGGCACCTCGAACGGTTCCTGCACCAGCACGCCGCCGGCATCCGCCTCGGGCGTCATCACGAAAAACGTCGCGGCGCCGTCGGTGCCATTCGTGCCGTCCGTGGCGTCCGTGCCATCCGTGCCATCAAGGGTCAACCAGGCGATCGGAGCACGGCCGCGGCCTCGAGGCAGCGCCGTGGGGTGATAGCCCACGCAGGCACGCCGGGGTGCATCCAGCAATGGCTGCCGGACCATCTGCGACAGCCCCACGACCATCAGCACCTCCGGATCCCACTCGGCGACCTGCTGTGCCACCGACGTGTCGTTGATGTTTTCGAAATGCACCGCCGGCACACCCTCGGACCCCGCCAACTCGACCAGGTCGACATACCCGCTGGCCCTGCGGCCCGGTTCCGGCGAGAGTCCCAGCACGCCGAGCAACGGAGCCTTGTGCCTCAGCAGGGCTTCGAACGTCAACCGCGAACTGTTGACCGCACCGGCGAGCACAATCCGCGGGGCCCGGTTTTCGCTCGGCGTGCTCATGCCGCCCTCCCGGCCCTGGGCCGCCTGGCGAACTTCTGTTCTCCGCACACCACCACCGCCACGGTCCTGAGCACGATCCAGGCGTCCAGTGGCAGCGACACGTGGCCGACGTACCACGCGTCGTAGCACCAGCGGTGCGGCCACGAGAGGTGGATGTTGCCGTGGACCTGGGCCCAGCCGGTCAGCCCCGGCCGAGCATCAAGCCGGCGTCGGCCACGGTGGTCCAGTTGCGGCAGGTGCTCGGGCAAACCCGGACGCGGACCCACGACCGACATCTCGCCCCGGACCACGTTCCACAACTGAGGCAATTCGTCGATCTTCGTCCGCCTCAACCAGCGACCCACCCGGGTCACCTCGTGGTTGCCGTCGAAGACCTGCCGGTGGTCCTCTCGAGGCCGATCGGTCATCGTCCTCAGCTTCAGCACCCAGAACAGCCGCCCGCCTCGCCCGAGCCTCGACTGGATGAACAGCACCGGCCCACGCGATTCGAGCTTGATCAGCAGTGCGGCCATGGCCAGCAACGGTACCGCGGGCAGCAGCAGCAACACCGCCAGCACCAGGTCGAGACACCGCTTGCCTCCACCCCGATACCAACGCCCCAGCGATCCCTGCCGCCGTCGTGTCACCGGACCCGTCCCGTGATTCGTACTGTGATTCGTCCCGTGATTCACCTGGCCCACCCGTCGGCGAGCCCGATACTCCCTGGTCCTGTGCTCGTACCCCGGCCACGGCGTCCGATCACCTGACACCGAAGCGGCGAAGGGTATCAAAAGAACAAGTGATCGATCAACGTGCGTTGTCCGATCTCTGCAACCCACGTTTGCTATTGCTGAGGTCCTCCCGCTCGACCTACGATCCCGCCCTCCTCTCACTCACCACTCTCACTCACCACCCCAACCTGCATGGCAGCGTCCTCGCGACCGACAATCTGGATCATCGGCAGCGGTCGATTGCACCTTCGGATCCCGCTGATGCAGCGGCTGAATTCCGACGGGTTCGACGTTGCCGCGGTCGGTCCGGACCCCGGCGACGAGTTTGCCGGTGCGGGATTCACCTACCATCGCTACCCGCTGCGTCGGGCGCTGGACCCGATCGGCGACTGGCATTCCCGCGACATGCTCGAGGGGCTGTTCCGGACGCACCGTCCCGACCTGGTCCATTCGGTCAACACCAAGCCATCGATCCTGGTCCCCGACGCCGCGGCCCGTGCCGGCATCACCGCCTGCGTGCGAACCATCACCGGCATGGGCGCCCTGTTCTCTTCCGCCTCGCCGGGGGCGCTGGCCATGAGGTTTCTCTACCGGAGTTTGCAGCGGCGAGCCGCCCGGGACTGCCAGGTCACCGTGTTCCAGAACCCCGACGACCAGCAGTACTTCCTGGACCGCGACATGGTTCTCGAGGGAACCGACGAACTCGTGCTCTCTTCGGGCATCGACGTCGAGCCCTACGTGGCCTCGGCCGGCGACCCGGCCCAGCGAGCGGCACTTCGAGACGAGCTGGGACTGAGCGACGGGCCGGTGATCACGATGGTCTCGCGTCTGATCCGCCCCAAGGGGATTGCCGAATACCTCGAGGCGGCGTCGCTGGTCCGAGCCCGCGACCCCAGCACCACGTTTCTGCTGATCGGTCCCGAGGTCCACGAGGGTCCGACGGCGTTCCCGGTTGATCGGGTCCACCGGTGCCCCGACGTCAGGTTCCTGGGCCGGCGGACCGACGTACCGACGATCCTGGCGATCAGCGACCTGTTCGTGCTGCCCAGCTACCTCCGCGAAGGCGTGCCGAGGGTGCTGCTGGAAGCCGGTGCACTGGGACTGCCTTTGGTCACCACCGACATGCCCGGCTGCCGCGAAGTGGTCCGGCACGGTGAGAACGGAGTGCTGGTGCCCGCACGAGACGGCCAGGCGCTGGCCAGTACAGTGTTTGACCTGCTGGCCGACCCCGCCCGGCGACGACGCATGGGCCAGGCCAGCCGACTCCTGGTGGCCGAGAACTTCCACCTCGACCTCGTCGCGGCGGCCTACGCGAGGATCTACCGGCACGCGCTGGGGATCGACGAGAAGCAGGCGGCTCGAGAGACCAGGCGGGCTGCCTGAGTCGGCCTGCGGCACTGCGGGGGACAGAGCGGAGGCAGGGACTGGCTCCGGAGCCGCAGGCGGAGGTGCCTGTCCCGGAATCCTCACCCTGGCACTTGGCAATGGGGACAGGCACCTGCGGAGCCAGTCCCTACGCCGCCTGCCGACTCTCTTTCATCGCCGCCGTCGACTCGAATTCGCGCAACCACAGTTCCAGTACCAACAGCGAATACAGCAGCGTCGGCCGGTTGCGATCCGACAAGGCCCCACCCTCGAGCAGCCCGTCGATCAGCGATCCATCGAGGTAATTGCGGACTCGAGCCGAGTCGCTGCCGACCGTATCCATCAACGGCTCACGCAATGCTCCATCGAGCCACGATTCCAGGGGAATCTCGAACCCTCGCTTCTTGCCCCCGATCACTTCATCCGAAAGCTGATCACGCCAGCCGTCTCGCAGCAGGCTCTTCAGCCGCCAGCCCCGCAACCGATGCACCGCCGGCAGCGAGACCACGAACTCGGCCAGCCGGTGGTCGAGCAACGGCGAGCGGGCTTCGAGCGAATAGGCCATCGTGGCCATGTCCATCTTGACCAGCAGTCCGCTGAGCATGTTGACGCGGATGTCGGTGGCGGCCTGCGTATCGAGTGCACCCAGGCCGGCAGGGCGAACCCGATCGAGCCACTCTTCGGTCGAACGCACCGGGGGTCCACACCAGGCGGCCTTCTTGTCCGCTTCCTGCAGCTTGTCGGCCGTCCACGCCAGGTACCTCGCCGATGGCTCCAGACCCAACCCTCGAAACCACCTCGCGGCAAATCCCATCCGGCTGCGGCGTCGACCCGCCATCCGGCCCAGCACCGCCGCCACGCCGCCGGCCAGACCATGCACCCAACCCCGCGGCAGACTCTCGAGACTACCGGCCAGGTGAGCGGCCAGGTGCCGACGGTACCCGGCGAAGATCTCGTCACCACCGTCTCCGTTGAGCACCACCGTGACGTGTTGGCGAGCCAACTGGGAGACCGCGAGACTGGGGATCGCGCTGGGGTCCGAAAACGGCTGGTCGTAGTGACGCACCAGCTCCAGCAGCGTTTCGCAGGGTGTCACCTGCAGAGGCAGCACCGTGTGCCGCAACCCCAGACTCTGGGCCGTTCGACGAGCCACGTCCGACTCGTCGTACCGCGGATCGTCGACGCCGATCGTAAACGTCTGCAGGTTGCCGTCGCCCACGGCGGATGCCTCGTGGGCAATGATCGACGAGTCGACTCCGCCGGAAAGAAACACACCCAGCGGCACGTCGGATCGCAGGCGGATCTTCACCGACTCGCGGACCAATTCCCGAGTCCGTTCGAGTGCCTCGCCGTAGCCGATCCGCCGCCCCGTCGATCGCCGCGTCGCTCGGAAGTCGTCGAGTGACCAGTATCTGCGGGATTCCAGTTTCTGGCCGTCGAACGTCATCACGTGACCCGCGGGCACCATCCCGACACCCTCGAAGACCGTCTCCGGCTGCGGCACGCTGCCCAGCGAGAGGTAGTCGGAGATGGCCTGTGGTCGGAGTTCGAAGCGGCCACCGGCCGATTCCAACAGCGGTCGCAGGGCCTTGAGTTCCGAGGCGAAGACCAGACCGCCATCTGGCGTCCGCGCGTAGTACAGCGGCTTCTTGCCGAACCGATCTCGAGCCAACAGCAGACGCCGGCGGCGTCGGTCCCAGATCGCCAGGGCGAACATGCCCCGCAAGGGCTTCGCCATGTCCTCGCCGTGGTCCTCGTAGAGGTGCACCGCGACCTCGGTGTCCGAGTCGCTCGAGAATTCGTGGCCGGCCGATTTCAGCGACGTGGCCAGCTCGCGGTAGTTGTAGATCTCCCCGTTCATCACCACCGCGCAGCTCCTGGTCTCGTTGAACAGCGGCTGCCGTCCCCCCTCCAGGTCGATGACCGCCAGCCGTCTGATGCCGAGAAACACGCCGCCGCAGACCAGTCGGCCCTCGTCGTCGGGGCCCCGGTGCACGATGCTCCCCAGCGCCCGGTCCCGGCTCTGGGGATCCAGCGGTCGAGGAGTCCAACTACCGACGATGCCACACATGGGATCTCAGGCCGCCTGCCTGGTTTGGGTCGAGTGTTGTTGACTGAGGATTTCGGTCCAGGTGGCCTCGAAGCGTTCGACCATCGTCTCGATGCTGAATCGCTCGGCGATCCGTCGCCGGGCCTCAGCACCGATCTGCCGCCGTGCCTCGGCAGGCAGCGACAGCAGCCCGTCGATGGCCGTCTCGAACGCCACCGCGTCCCTGATCGGCACCAGCCGCCCCGCCTTCCCGTCCCGACCGACCAGCTCGCCCGCTCCCCCCACGTCGGTGACCACGCAGGGCACGCCGCAGGCCATCGCTTCGCCGATCGTGTTCGGGATTCCTTCGACGTGCGATGCGAGCGTGGCGACGTCGAGCGCCGCCTGCCAGCGGGGCATGTCGTCTCGCAGGCCCATCAGGTGCAACCGGCTCCCGCATCCGGCCGCCGAGGCCACGTCGGCCAGCTCGCGGTTCTCCGGCCCGATACCAGGCCCGCACAACAGCATGTGCAGGTCGGGGTGACGGTTCATCAGCCCCGCCGCCGCCGCCATCAGGACCTCGAAGTCCTTCAGAGGATTGAAGCGGGCGGCCATGCCGACCAGCTGAGCCTCGTGCCCAACACCCAGCTCCCTCCGCAGTTCAGCCCGAGCCGTCTCGCTCGGTCGGAACCGCTCGACGTCGAACCCGTTGGCAATCACCTCCATTCTTTCGGGGTCGTACCCCAACTCGGTATGGCGATGGCGGCCGGCCTGCGAGTTGAACAGGATCCGCTCGGGAACTCGCCTCGACAGGGTCGCACAGGCGCGGGAGGTCCAGTAGGTGCTCGCCTTGTCCCGCCGACGGATCGGTCCGTTGTTTCTCAGGTTCCAGACCACCGGCACGCCTGGCCGGACCAGCCGCGAGGCGAGGCCGCCCAGCAGGTTGGCGTGGTACAGCCAGGTCTGCACCAGCTGCGGACGTGCGTTGCGAATCTCGACCGCCAACCGCGCCAGCACCCGCGGGCCGGGGACGCCCCGTCGCATTCCGATCGCCGTGACCGGGATCTCCAGCTCCTGCAGCCGCTGGGCCGCCGGGCCGGTGCCGATCAGCGAGATCACCCGGGGACTCCATCGCCGACGGTCCAGGCGGCTCAACAACCGCACCAAGACCGTCTCCGCACCGCCCATGTGCAGGTTGTTGATCACGTGCAGCAGCCGGATCGGAGGCGACTCGCTGGGAGTGCTGGGCGTGCCGGTCATGGCTGTCCCGTCCAGTCCAACGACCAGTCACTCACCATCGGCGAGTCTGACAGCACGTCGCGTTGTGCCTTTGGGGCGGGGGCAGAGTTGAGCCGGGCGAGCACGGCACCCCCGATCAGGAACGGGAGCGCCTGGAAGCTGACCAGTAGCGCCGTCATCACCGAGAGCGCCAATAGGTGAACCACGACGTACAGCGCCACGTGCCGGCCGCCGCCACGCCAAAGCCCCACGACAATCATCCCCATCCCGAGGAACGTCAGCATCCCCGCGGGCAATCCGCCGGCGAGGATCACGCCGAGGTAGTAGACGTGAACCGTGTTGGTGGTCATCGCCGACACCCGCACGTGGGTTCCGGCGGGGCCGTACCCCAGCAGCAGGGCCTCGGGGGCATAACCGAGCGAAATGTGGATCAACTCGACCCGCTCGTCGATCGAGTTCTCCAGCTTGTCCCACCGCTTGCTGACCAGGTCGCCGAAGTCGTACCAGATGTCGACGACACCGGTGGCTCCATCGAATGCAACCGCCCACCCGAGTCCCAGCGCGACCAGCAACGTCGCCACTTGACGGCGACACGGCTCGTGCCACAGGTACCACAGGATGCCGGGCACCGCGAAGATCAGCGCCTTGGACACCGCCGCCAGCAGGCCAAGGATCACCGCCAGCAGAGTGGCGACCCGCGTCAGCATGCGGCCCAAGAGCGGGATCAGCACGATGCAGGGGGTGAGGCTCATCACCAGCGAGTTGCACTTCAGGCTGAGTCCCGCGCCACGCGAGAACCCGCCGCCGACGTCGATGATGTGCTGGTTCCCCAGCTCGGGCAGGTAGCCAGTCCCCTGCCCCACGCCGACCATCGCGTTGGTTACCGCCGAGGCGAGCACGATCGTGACGATCCGCCGGATCGACAGACCGGTGAAGGCCGTCCAGCCAAACGGGAGGACGAAGCCCCAGATGTAGAGCACCTGCACCAGCTCGATCAGGCCGCCGTCGGGATCGAGCAGGGTCGAGATCACAAACAGCGGCAGCGCCATCAGGAACGGCACCTGGAAGGCCTGCAGCCCAACCCATCGAGTCGCATTCAGCAGCACGGCGGTGACCAGGAACATGTCGGCCAGGGTGAAGCTGACGCCGAAGTTCAGAGCCGGGAACGGCAGCAGGAACAACGCCACCGTCGCGCAGACCCGCTGCAGGCTGCCCGGCCTGGATGCGGTGTTGCTGTGCAAGGGAGTCATCGGGGCGGGATCCGCGTGGCTCATGCGGCCCTCCCGGTACTGACCCCGACGTGAGTCGATTTCGAGGCTGCTGCGGTGTTCAGTTTTTGCAGGGCCTCGGAGAGTACGAACAGCTTCCAGACCGCGCCGGCGTACTCGACTCGGCCCGAACCGAATGCCTGCACCACGCTGGTGACCGTCGCCCGATTCAGCCAGCCGCATTCGCGAAACACCCGAGTCCCCAGGCTGTCGGCCACCCGGTCGGCCAATGGCCCGGCCAACCACTTCGCCAGCGGGACGCCGAACCCCATCTTGGGCCGTTCGAACAGACGGCGAGGCACGCGGCGGGCCAGCTGGTCGCGGAGGACGCTCTTGGGTCCATCATGAGTGCGAACACCCGTCGTCAGCTCCGCTCCGAATCTCCTCACGCGGTGATCCAGCAGCGGACACCTCACCTCGAGCCCAAACCGCATCGAGGCCCGGTCGATCTTCACCTGCAGGTCGTCGGGAATGTAGTAGGTCGCATCGAAGGCGGCGGCTCGTGACACCGGGTCCGCATCGACTCGAGCAAACACATCTCGGACCAGCGACGCCGGCCGCACGTCGGCCCCGGCGATGTCGGGGACGACTTCCGAGATCCTGGTCGCGTGCCAGCCCCGCAGGATCTCGGCGTAGAGCCCGGCAGCGTCGCGCTGCACAAGCCAACTCGCCAGCCGGTGACCTCGTCGAGGATTCCACGCCGCGGCAGTGCGTCCGATCAGCCATCGCACCGCTCGTGGCCAACTCCCGGCCAACAGCGCCCGCTCGAACCAGCCGTATCGAGCATACCCGCCGAAGAACTCGTCGCCACCGTCGCCTGATAACGCCACCGTGACGTGCTGACGCACGGCACGGCACAACAGCATCGTCGGCAACCCCGACGTGTCCGCATACGGCTGCTCGTAGCAGTCCAGGTAGTCGTCGACCAGGTCGGGAAGACCCTCGAGATCGATGGGGATCACCTGGTGGGCCAGGCCCAGGTGGCCTGCGATCGCCGCGGCATGCGGGGCCTCGTCGTACTTCGACTCGTCGAACGACACGGTGAACACCGGCAGGTCACGTCGGCCTCCCTCGGCCAGCGAAGCGGCGACCAACGATGAATCGACTCCCCCTGAAAGAAACGTGCCCAGCGGGACATCGCTTTGAGTCCGGCAGGCCACCGCGTCGTCGAGCAGTTCCGCCAGCCGAGACTCATCGCAGGAGTCCCGGCGACCCCAGTCCCAAGCCAGCGGGTCGTGGAAACGGTGACGCGATACGATCCGGCCCCCATCGAGCTTCACCACCTCGCCGGGTCGCAACTGCTCGATCTGCCGGAAGAACGTCCGGGGAGCGGGCACGTACCCGAAGTGCAGGAACTCGGGAACCACCTCCGGATCGGCGTCCCGCGGCCAGCCGTCGAAGGCACGCAACTCGGAAGCAAACCCGATGAAGTCCTTGCCGAGGTAGAGGTACAGAGGCTTCTTGCCGGCCCCGTCGCGGGCCAGGTGAACCGTGCCGCTGTCGTGACTGAAGACCGCCACGGCGAACATGCCGTTGATGTCCGAGAACACCTCGGGACCACGCCGCTCGAACGCTTCGAGCAACACCTCGGTGTCACCGGTCGTTCGCAACCCGATACCCGTCAGGCACCCCGTGACCAATTCGTCCGTGTTGTAGATCTCGCCGTTGAAAACCATCGTGGTCCGCCCGCTGGCCGATGTCATCGGCTGGTTGGCTCGCGGGTCGAGGTCTCGGATCGCCAGCCGCGTGAACCCCAGGGACGTGGTCTGGTTGTGGCTCTGCCACGAACCTCCGCCGTCGGGTCCGCGGTGAGTCAACCTGTCGGCCATCGCCCTGGCGGTGAGTCCGACGTCGGGGAGACTCGAGGCGCGCTGCCATCCTGCCAGGCCACACATGCTCAACCTCCCTCCGGCAACTGCGACCCGGTCCGGGTCGCTCGCAGCACGATCACCAGCGACGCGATCACAAACGGCACCTTGGCCACCACCAGTGCCATCCCGGCTCCCAGCAGCCCGAAGCGAGGCATCAAGATCAGGCAGCCGATCAGCGAGGTGGCCACCGTCACCAGCCTCAGCGGCAACTGCGAACCGATGGCACGGATGGCGATCATCGCCGAGGTCAGTGCCCCCGAGAGGTAGGCCACCGCGGCAGCCAGCATCACCACCAGCAGCAGGTCGACGTGCGGGCTGAATTCGGCTCCGAACATCGTGCCCAGCAACCAACGCCCGATCAGCGGGACCATCGCCAGTCCGAGCAGGCCCAGCACAAGGTAGCTGGCCAGGATCCCGCCCAGCAGGCGACGGAATCCGAAAAAGTCGCCCGCATGGAACAGCGTGGCCAGGCGAGGGCTGGCTACCTGGTTCATCGCCCGAGTGAACATGCCGCCGAAGGTGATCAATGCGGCGATGGCACCGAAGAGACCCAGGCTGGTGACGCCGAGTTGATGAGTCACGAAGTAGCGAGGGATGTTGGTTTCCAGTGAGATCAGCAGGCTGACTCCCGCCAGGGGCAGGCCGAGTGCGACCAGGCCCCTGAGCATCGACGGCCGGCAGCGCGGTCGCAGTGCCTCGCGGGCCCTGACGCCGGAGATCCAGGCCACCGAGGGCACGTCGCAGGCCACCAGCACCAGCACGCGAGCGGCCACCAGCCCGGCGGCGGCTCCCACGATGTCACCCGTCAACATCACACCGCCACCAACGCCCGCCAGCAACGCCGGGCCATGCAACGCCTTGCTGCGGGCCACCCGGTCCATCCGCTCCCGCTGCTGCAATAGACCGTAGATCACGTCCGAAATCGACTCGAACGACTTGGCCAACGCCAACAGCATCACCGCCCACCACACTGCATCACGGTGACCCAGGGCCCAAGAAATTCCCCCCGAGAGCACCAGGGCCACGGCTGTCGCCATCAGTCTCAGGCCCAGGTAGTCGCCGAAACCGAATTCGGAGTGGGTGTCGGTCGCCTGGATCGCTCGCAGCTGCAGGCTGGCACAGACGAAGATCGGCGCGGTGATGCTCAGGCCCAGTACGTAAAAACCGACCAGCCCACTCGAGCCGACCTGGGCCAGCACCACCAGGATGCCCCATTGGCAGGCGGCGTAGGCCAGGTTGGCCGGCAACGTCCACGCAAAGTTCTCGCGCAACGACAGCGGCCGAATCGCCTTGGTGAGAGGCGCTACGGAGGGGATCGGAGGAGAGAGTTCAGAGGCGGACGACATGCGATGACGGCGCGCAACGGGAGTGGGCGAAATGACCGCCAATGGCGGAGCGGAGTGATATCAGAATCACCGCGGCGAGGGAATATGGGCCTGGGGTCAGACGCCCGCCACAATTGGTCCGTGCTCCACCTGCAACGGTCCGCACGCGGGGGCCTGACCCCTTTTTCTCCAGCAACGCTGTCTGGCCGAAGGGTTCAGGCCCCGCTTGTGGTCCGCCTCCGGCGAACCACAGGCGGCGTCTGACCCCCCGGCTCCCGGTTTTGCAATCCGCCGCAGGCGGACTACGCCGCGTACCGACCCGCCTGCTGCTGGCACAACCCAGTCGCAAACCGAGCCAGTCTCGCTACATCCAGCTTCGGTCTCAGCCACTGCTCGCGGCGACCGCGGATCTCAGGACGACTCAACACCGGCATCAGGCTGCCCAGGTAGGCTCCGCAGACAACCGCCGCCTCGGGCAATCGTCGCCCCAACGCGTACGACTCAAGAAACGCCCTCGAAAACTCCTCCGCCTGAACAATCCGCTCGACCGGGCCCAATCGGCTGCGGAACAGCGTGATGATCAGCCAGGCTGCGTCAAAGACCCACGGTCCTCGCACGAGCAGCGGGCTGCAGAGGTCCGAGCCGGCCCAGTCGATGATCACCAGGCCTTGGCCCTTATCGGCGACCAGCAGGTTCCAGGCGTTGAAGTCGCCATGCAAGGCGACTTCGTGGTCCTGGGTCATCGACAACCCGGCCACGCAACCCGGCTCGACCCGCCACGGCTCGGGTAGACTCTCGCCCAACCCCAACGGCAGCCGCAGAGTCTCGTGGACCGCCGCCAGCGACCGCCCCACCCGTTCGGCCAACTCGCAAGCCTCCTGCTGAGGACGCCCCACCAACCAGCTCCACAGCGGTTCCACGCCCGCGATGCGTTCGAATTCGATCCGGCCCCGCTCGGGTGTGCCGCCGATGAGCCGAGGCACCGCGAACAGCCCGGTCGCTTCAGCGATCGCCCTCGCGCGACGAGTCTTCTCGGCCTCGACCACCGCCACCGAAGGATCCTGCTGCTTGATCACCGTCGATGAACTCAGCACCGTCAGTCGCTGGTTCTTCGACAGGCAGACCTCTGTGTCGGTGTCGACAACGACCCGCCGCCGAGCCCGGCGGACACATCCCAGCAGCAACCGCAACACCACCCGACGCTGCCACACCAATAGCAGCGATGATCCGATGACCGCGGCGGTGAGAATGAGAAGCGGATCTGACATGCGGCGAGAACCTATAGGCCCGATCAAGCGACCGTTGCAAGATGAAATCGGTCGTAGAAGCCTCGAGGCTAAAGCGATATTGACTCGATCCGAGCACTGACCTACCGTTCCGACCTCAATCTGTCTCGCTCTGTCTCGATCCGTCTCGATCCGTCTCGATCCGTCTCGATCCGTCTCGATCAAACTTCAGACAACCTCTCCAGGTCTCCCGAGCCCGTCCCGTCCAGGTCGCGGCGTCCGCATGGTCGTCACGATTCCGGCGTGATCCTCGTGATTCGCTCCGAAACCCCAACACCCATGCACTCTCGAATCGTGCATCGTGCCTCGGCCTGCCTCGTGGCCGGCCTGCTGCTGCCGCTGGTGACTTCCGGCTGCGCGGTGATCGGATCCGGTGGTGCTCACTACACCGCGGCGACGATGCCCGAGAGCCTGTTGGCCAAGGCCTACGACAACCCGCGAACCGTGCAGTGGACCAACATCGCCATGCCGGCCGTCGGCAGCCAGGCGATCGCCGCCGGTGATGTGCTCGAAGTGACCATCGCCTCGGGACTGACCAGCGACAGCACCGTCTCCTGGCCCGTCCGGGTCAACGCACACACCGGCGCTGCAACGATGCCCGGTATCGGCACCCTGCCCCTGGCCGGCTTGACACTCGAAGGAGCCGAAGCCGCCGTGTCCACTGCCTGCGTCAACCGGGGACTGTTCTGGTCACCGAATGTCACCGTGACCATGAAACAGCAGTTCAAGAACCGGGTGATGGTGCTCGGAGGCGTCAAGGAACCGGGTGTCTACGACCTGCCGCGAGATCGCAGCAGCCTGCTGGCAGCCATCTACGCCGCCGGAGGACTCTCGACCGACGCGGGGAGCAACATCGAGATCAAGTCGACGGCCTGGGGAAACACGCTCGAGGGGACCGGCGGAACCGGGATCCGGACCGCCGGCTTCAGCCTGCCGATGGCCAACGGCGGCTCGGACCAGATCCTGAAAATCAACCTCATCGAAGCCACGCAGTCCAAGTCGGCCGGGTACTACGTCCCCGACGGGGCGACCGTGATGATCGAGAAGCGCGATCCGGAACCGATTCACGTGATGGGACTCGTCAAGAAACCCAACCGCTACGACTTCCCCTACGACCGCGAGGTCCGGGTGCTCGACGCCATCGCGCTGGCCGGAGGACTCTCGTCATCCTTCGCCGACAAGGTCTACGTCATCAGGCCACTGCCCGATGGCACGGGCCGGACGGCGGTGATCGAGATCTCGCTCAACGAGGCCAAGAGAGACGCCAGCCGCAATATCCGGCTCGGGCCACGTGACCTCGTCACCATCGAACATACACCCGCCACCATGATGCTCGAACTGGTCAAAATCGTCCGCTTCGGACTCGGCGCCAGCCTCACTCCACTTCTCTAGTACCACCCACCCCCCACCCACCCACCTGCTCACACCCGATGTCGACCGAACTGCACCAGCCAACACGCTCGCTCGACGAGGCCCCCCAGGCGGCGGCCACGTTGACGCGGATCGTCCGCTTTCTGCACGTGGTCCGAGTCCGCAAGGGACTGCTCTTCACCTCGCTGTTCGTCGCCGTACTGCTCGCAGGACTCTACTACGCCACCGCACCGCGGCTGTACGAATCCAACTCGCGGCTGTACGTGCTGCAGATGGGTTCCAACGTGCTCGACGAAGCGATCGAGAGCCAGGGGGGTGTGCGTGAGAACATGGCCAACTACCAGGGCGTGCTCACCAGCGACGTGGTGCTCGAGGAGGTCCTGCAGAAGCTGCCCGCCAAGCACCGAGTCGATCTCAAGGACGTACCCCGCGACAAGTGGATTGCCGCAATCCGCAAACAGCTCGGAGTCTCCGCTCCGCGACGAACCAACCTGATCGACGTCCGCTACCGATCCCGCGACCCTCAGGCCGCCGCCGCCATCGTCAACCACGTCGTCGACAGCTACCTGAAACTGATGCGCGAAATCCACAAGTCCTCGGCCAGCGAGGACGTCGAGTTCCTGACCCGGAAGCGGGAAAAACTCGACGAGGAAATGCGAGCGAGCAACTCCGAACTGATCATGCTCAAACGGCAGATGCAGATCATCTCCGGACCCAACAACCAGGCCATCAACCCGGCCGCCGAACGGCTGCAGGAACTCAACAAACACCTGATCGACGCGATGAACCGCACCCGCGAAGCCCGCTCCACAATGCAGGCGATCCGCGAAGCGGCCGCTCGGGGCGAAGACATCCACCAGTTCGCTCTGCAACAGATCGAAGTCGTCGGCAAGGAAGTCTTCATGAGACAAATGGGGCTCAACCCCCAGGACTCGTGGCTCGACGGCCGCACCCGACAGCAACTGATCAACGACCAGGTCGCCTACAAGAACGACTCGGCCGAACTCGGACCCAATCACCCCCGCATGCAGATGCTGGCCGCCCGGATCTGGGAACGGCAGAAATGGCTCGCCGAACGACCCGCGAAAATCAGCTCCCAGATGACCCACCTGGCCAAGACCCGGCTGACCCCCACGCTGCTGAACATGTCCGCCCAGAAACTCCGCTACGCCGAACTCCGGGAACAGGCCCTGCGAGACGAGTTCAACAGCGAGAGCCAGGTGGTGTCGAGTTTCGAGGCGTTGATGGGGCGGATCCGGCTGCTGAACTTCGACCTGGCCCGCAAGCGGGAGCTGGCCATCGCCCTGGCCACCCGGATTTCTCGAACCGACCTCGGCAAGGAGCGTGGTGGGCTGAGGACCAAGATCGTCAGCCAGCCGAAGGTGGCCAAGGCTCCGGTCAGCCCCCGGCTACTGGTCGTCGCACTGGTCGCTCTTGTCGGAGGACTCGGCACCGGCCTGGGCATGATCTACGTGCTCGACTACTTCGACGACCGCTTCCGGTCTCCCGAAGAACTGCAGGTGCAGGCCGGGCTGCCGGTGCTGGCGATCGTGGGTGAACTGCCCGGCGACTCCGAATCGGTGGGCCTGGAATCGGTGCGGACCTTTGACGAACCCAACGGCTCCGAGAGCGAAGCGTTTCGGACCCTGAGAACCGCTCTGACATTTTCCAGCGAACCGACCACCCGCCTGGTGGTCACCAGCACCGAGCCGGGTGACGGCAAGACCACCGTGCTGGTGAACCTCGCGGTGGCGTTCGCCCAGAGCGGCAAGCGGACGCTGGTGATCGATGCCGACATGCGGCGTCCCGGCCTGACCGCGCTGATGGACCTCCGAGGCCAGCAGGGACTCTCGACCATCCTCCGCAGCGAACTCCCGCTCGAGACCGCCACCACCCCCAATGTGCTCACCACTCAACTCGACATGCTCGATGTCATCCCCTCGGGCCCCCGACCGGTCAACCCCGCCGAATTGCTGCACGGAACGCGGTTCTCGGAACTGCTCGCCTGGGCCGAATCGGTCTACGACCAGATCCTCATCGACGCACCCCCGGCACTGGCCGTCACCGACGCGGCGATCATCAGCCGGCAGGTGGATGGAGCCCTGCTGGTGGTGCGGCCCGACAAGAACCGCAGGCGGATGGTGGTGAGAGTGACCGAATCGCTGGCGGGTGTCGGAGCCAACGTGCTGGGTGCCGTGATCAACCACGTCACCGCCGAGGCCGGTCAGGACTATTACGGATACGGGTACGGATACCAGTACGACGGCGGGGAGGCGGCGGTCGAGTCGACCGGTCCACTGCAGCAGGCGGCCTAGACCGCCCGATCGACTCGTGTGCAACCGTTCCCGCGAGAAGGACCTCGCGATGACAAACGCCACCACACCATCCCGCTGGCTGTGGGCTGTGGACCTGTTCCTGTACCTGGCCCTGCTGGGAGTCCCGCTGTGCCTGGGAGGCCGAGGGGGCCCGGGACAGATGCTGCTGATCGTCTGTGCCGCAGGTGCCTCGCTGGCATGGATCGCCGGACGCATCGCAGGGCGGCTCGAGGGTTATCGCTTCAGCTGGGCGGAGCCGCTGCTGCTGATCGGGACATTCTGGCTGCTGCTGCAGGTCGTCCCGCTGCCGGCCACGCTGCTCAATGCACTCTCGCCCAACCACGCCAACTGGCTGCCGGCCTGGACCAGCCAGGGGCTGGGTACCTGGTCCACGCTCTCGCTGTACCCGGCAGCCACCACGGCGGCCAGCATCAGCGTGATCGCCGTCGGGCTGCTGTTCGTGGTGGCCTGCCAGAGACTGCGGAGGATCGAGGATGTCGAGACCATGCTCAAGGCGATCGGCCTGGGGGTTGCCGGGATGGCCGCCTTCGCCCTGGTCCAGTTCGCCACCTCCGATGGCCGCTTCTTCTGGTTCTATGAACATCCCTTCACCTCGACCCTGCACCGGGTCAAGGGCGCCTTCACCAACAAGAACCACTTCGCCCAGTTCATGGCACTGGGACTGGCCCCGCTGGCCTGGTGGCTGGTCCAACGCGTCGGCAAGAAGCCGGGCCAAAGCCGCGACTTCACCACCTTCACCCAGAAGGCCGGCAGCGGCGACCTGGTACCCGGAATACTGATGTGCGGGCTGGGACTGGTCGTCTTCGCCGGACTGCTGGCACTCTCGCGCGGCGGAGCACTCGCGCTGGCCGCCGCCGCGGTGACCTGTGCCGCGTTGATGTATCGCCACCAGAAAGTCTCGGGCAGACTGCTGGGGGGATTGGCAGCCGCCTCGATGCTCGTCGCCGCCTGCCTAGGGATCTACGGGTTCCGAGACGTCAGCCAGAGACTCGAAGAATGGGACCCCGGCGTCCGGCTGATGGTCTGGGACGCCAACCTCCAGGTCGCCTCGGAATTCCCCTGGACCGGGACCGGGCTGGGAACACACGCCGAAGCACACCCCACCTTCCTCTCCGAACCGTTCCAGGAACGTGAGTTCACTCACGCCGAAAACAGCCCGCTGCAAGTCGCCTCCGAAACCGGCTTGCCCGGACTGCTGATCTGCTTTGCGGCCATCTACGGCTGCCTGAGCTGGTGCCGAATCGGACTGCGGAGCAAAGTCGACTCGAGAATCGTCACCGCCGCAGCCGCCGTCACCGCCTCACTCGTCGCACACCTCGTGCACTGCCTCTTCGACTTCATCTGGTATGTGCCCGGCTGCATGGTCGTCGTCGCATTACTGGCCGCCTGCGCCCGTTCACTCGCCACCGCAGCCGACACCGCAGCCGACACCGCAGCCGACACCCCCGAGACTCCGCTCGCAACGCCTCGAACTTCCATCGCCTGGCGGGGTCGAATCGGCTGGGCGATGGCCGCGGTTGTGATCGTGCTGGCAACCGGTTTCAGCGGCGAGCGGACCACTCGGCAGATCGCCGGAGACGTTCACTGGGACAAGTACCTGAGGCTGAGGTTTGCCAAGAAGGACACCGACCCGCAGCAACAGGCCTCGATGACGCCCTCCCAGCGGAAGACCGCTTCGCGGCAACAGCACCAGCAGCGGATGCTGGCCCTGGGCAAGACGATCACGGCCAATCCGAACCACGCTCGGGCTCACCTGAGACTGGCGGCCCATTACGTGGCGTGGGTTGAGGACCTCCGCAGCGACGGCCTGAACCCTCACATGCCCCTGGGCCAGATCCGCCAAGCGGCACTCGTCTCGTTGTTCACATCCGCTGAAGAGCGCAACGAGTGGCTCTCACGACCCGGCGTCCTGGGCACCCGGCAACGCCACCTCGACAAGGCTCTCGCCCACGCACGCCGCTCACTGGCACTCTGCCCGCTGCAGGGCATGGGCTACATCCACATGGCTCAACTGGGATACCTCGAGGGAGACGACTCGAGTGACAGCTCTATCCTGATCGCCCAGGCACTCGTCGTTCGGCCGTACCAGGCCCGCATCCACGAGGCGGCCGGGGTCGAGGCCTGGTTGGCCGGGGACCAGGATACGGGGTTGTATCACTGGAAGCGGGCCTTCGACCAGGACCGCGCGGTTCAACACAGGATCCTCAAGAGACTGGCCGCCGCAGGACTCTCGGCCAAAGTCATCATCAGCGAGTTTCAGCCCGACTGGGAATCGCTGGTCTACATGAAACAGCTCTATCAACGGGCGCTGCCCGAGACCGAGTACCATGTCGTGCTGGCCGATTACGCGAAGGCGGCCCACGACCGGGCCGACAGACAAGACGGAACCGACGCGGTCACCAGCTTGTTGCAGGCCGCCGGAGCCTACCGGCAACTCGACCAGCCCGCCCAGGTGCAGGCCTGCTACGAGCGAGCCCTGGCCGAGAATCCCTCGTCGCTGACAGCCCGGCTGGCATTTGGCCGCTGGCTGTTTTCGCAGGACCACTTCGCCATGGCGCTGGAACACCTCGAGTGGTCCGCGCGGCAGCAGCCCGACGACGAGAAACTCGGGCAACTCGTCACGGCCTGCCGCAAGAAGGCCTCCGGACGCTAAACCCCGGGGACTGGCTCCAGAGCACTGCCCCCCCGGGGCGGGGCGGGGCGGGGCGGGGCGGGGCGCCGGTGCCGGTGCCTGTCCCGATTGCAAATACCCGGTCCGAGAAACCGGGACAGGCACCTCCGCCGCCAAAGGCGGCTGCGGAGCCAGTCCCAGCGCCCAGGGACTGGCTCCAGAGCCACGCCTCTAGCGGGGCGCCGGTGCCTGTCCCGGACCCCGAGAGCCGTTTTCCCAAACCGGGACAGGCACCGGCGCCGCCAAAGGCGGCTCTGGAGCCAGTCCCCCGGCCACGTTATCATCGACCGCCCGAGCAGACCTCTCTGCCCGTTCTGCAAAATTCCACGGCTGCATCCCCCCGTTCCATACAAACCCGATTGGCCCCCATGACCGACTTCCGCACCGAACACGACTCGATGGGAGACGTCCAGGTCCCCGCCCAGGCTTACTACGGAGCCCAGACACAACGGGCCGTCGACAACTTTCCGATCAGTGGCTGGAGACTGCCCAGCGAACTGGTCCACGCGCTGGGTCGCGTCAAGCTGGCCGCGGCCGTCGCCAACCGCGACCTCGGCAAGCTGACCGGCAGCGGCAAGAACCCTCTCGAAGAGACCCAGGTCGATGCGTTGATGGCGGCGTGCCAGGAGGTGATCGACGGGAAACTCGATGACGAGTTCCCCATCGACGTCTTCCAGACCGGCTCGGGCACCTCGAGCAACATGAACGTCAACGAGGTGATTGCCAACCGGGCGATCGAGTTGATCGACGGTGATCGGTTCACCGCCGAAAAGCCGATCCATCCCAACGACCACGTCAACATGGGGCAAAGCACCAATGACATGTTCCCCACCGCGATCCACGTCGCGGTGGCCGAGGGCATCCGCCGGCGGCTGGTCCCGGCCCTAGGACGTTTTGCCGAGTCGCTGCAGCAGAAGGCCCGGGAGTGGGACCAGGTGATCAAGATCGGTCGCACTCACCTGGCCGACGCCACGCCGCTGCGACTGGGGCAGGAAATCGGAGGCCTGGGGAGGCAGCTGGAACTGTCGGTCGAACGAGCCCTGCGGGGGGCCGAAGCGGTGCTCGAACTGCCCGCCGGAGGCACCGCCGTCGGCAGCGGCATCAACACTCACCCCGAATTCGGAGCACGAGTCGCCGCCGACCTGGCCTCGCAGACCGATATCGGTTTCGTCGAAGCGGCCGACCACTTCGAAGCCAACGCCCAGAGAGACGGGCTGGTCGAATGCCATGGACAGCTGAAAGCCATCGCCAGCACGCTGTTCAATGTCTCGAACAACATCCGCTGGCTGGGAGCCGGGCCCCGCTGCGGCTTCTACGAGATCAAGCTGCCCGACCGACAGCCGGGTAGCTCGATCATGCCCGGCAAGGTCAACCCGGTGATGTGCGAGAGCATGATGCAGGTGGCGGCACGGGTGATGGGCAACGACGCAGTGATCTCCTTCAGTGGAGCCACCGGTGGCCAGTTTCAGCTCAACATCATGATGCCCGTGATGGGGCAGACGACGCTCGAGAGTATTGCTCTGCTCGAGGGTGTCACCAACGCGTTTGTCGAGTTCTGCTCTGACGACATGACGGCCAACACCGAAGCCTGCGAGGCCGCCGTCGAAAAGAGCCTCTCGATGTGCACCAGCCTCAACCCCCTGATCGGCTACGAAAACGCCGCCGCATTGGCCAAGGAAGCCTTCAAGACCGGCAAGACGATCCGGGAGCTGTGCCTCGAAAAGGACATCCTCCCCGAAGACACACTCGCCGAAGCTCTCGACCCAATGAGAATGACCGAACCGCAGGCCTAGGCCCCAGGGACTGGCTCCAGAGCCCCGCCTTTGGCGGGGCGCCGGTGCCTGTCCCGGACCCTGGTAGCCGCTTTCCCCAACCGGGACAGGCACCTCCGCCCCGCCAAAGGCGGGGCTGAGGAGCCAGTCCCAACACCGGTGCCTATCCCGATCACCAGCAAGGACCCAGTCCATATCCACCAGTCCCTTCAGCCGCCAGGGCGGAAATGGCGAATCCAAGACGACGATCACGGCCACCGACATCAGGCCCGGCTACGTGGTCATCGCCATCCAACATCTCGATGCCATCCCCGACCAGGTCGCGATCTTTGTCAGCCGGACGGTTGAAGAATGGCAGCGGGGGAACCCCGATACTCGCGTGACCACTGCACTGCCGATCGTCGATGATGGAAAAACGATCGCCGTGCACCTTTGGTACGACGGCAGAACGGGATCTCGCGAGTAGGGGCAGACACCGCGGGCCAGCGGCGATTCATGGGACAGGCACCGGCGCCCCGCCAGAGGCGGGGCTCTGGAGCCAGTCCCCGCGCCGCGTCACTCGGGGTCATATCCCAGGTTCGGAGCCAACCACAATTCGGCTTCGGGAAACGGCACACCCAGCCGAGCGGCATAGTCTTCGACCTGGTCCCGCGTGATGCGGTCGACCGAGAAGTAGCGAGCCTGGGGGTGCTGCAGGTAGAGCCCGCTGACCGAGGCGGCCGGCAGCATCGCGTAACTCTCTGTCAGGCTGATCCCCGCCCGCGACTCGGCCTCGAGCAACCCGAACAGCCGACCCTTCAACACGTGGTCGGGGCAGGCGGGATACCCGAACGCCGGCCGGATCCCCCGATACCGCTCGGAAAGCAACTCCTCGTGACCCAACTCCTCACGCTCACCCCACTCCCGCCGGACCCGCGAGTGCAGCAACTCGGCAAATGCCTCGGCCAGCCGGTCTGCCAACGCCTTGGTCATGATCGACCGGTAGTCGTCGTGCTCGTCTTCGAACCGCTCGACCAACGTCCCGATCCCCTCGCCCGCGGTCACCGCAAACGCCCCCACGTGGTCCACTCGACCACTCTCAACCGGAGCCACATAGTCGACCAGCGACCGAAACTCGTCCTGGCCCTTCCGCTGCCACTGCTGCCTGAGCATCGGAAAGCGGACCACTTCGTCGCTGCAGCTTGTGTCGCTAAACAGCACGATGTCCTGTCCGTCTGAAACCGCCGGCCAGAAGCCATAGACGGCTCGAGCCCTCAGCAAACCGCCGCTGATGATCTCATCGAGCAGCTCGCGGGCGTCGTCGAGGAGTTCCCGGGCCTGGGGACCGAGTGTCGGGTCGTCGAGGATCCGCGGGTACTTGCCTCGCAATTCCCACGTCGAAAAGAACGGAGACCAGTCGATGAATTCGACCAGCTCATCCAGCGGCTGGTCGTCGATACTCCGGCGGCCGATGAACTCGGGTGAGTCGATCGGCAAGAGAGACCAATCGGTGGCGAAGGGGTGTTGGCAGGCGTGTTCGAATGAGGCGAGTGTCTTCTGTTGCCGTTCGGAAAACGCCTGCCGATCGCGATCCTGCCCCACCCGATTCGCCTCCACAAACGCCTCGCGAGTCGTCTCGCTCATCAGCGATTCCATGACTCCGACGGCGCGTGAGGCATCGAGCACGTGGACGACGGGATGTTCGTACTCGGGTGCGATCTTCACAGCGGTGTGCCGCGCACTGGTGGTGGCTCCCCCGATCAGCAGCGGCACACTCGGCCCCTGGCTCTGCATGGCGCGAGCGACCCGGACCATCTGGTCCAGCGACGGGGTGATGAGTCCCGAGAGCCCGACCAGGTCGGCATGTTCGCGGACCGCCGTCTCGAGAATCACCTCCGCCGGCACCATCACGCCCAGGTCGATCACTTCGAAGTTGTTGCACCGCAGCACCACGCCGACGATGTTCTTGCCGATGTCGTGCACGTCGCCCTTGACCGTGGCGGTGACGATCCGCCCGCGGCTCTCGCTGGCCGTTCCCGTCGCACGCTGGTCTTCCTCCATGAACGGAGTCAGGTAGGCGACCGCCTGCTTCATCACGCGAGCACTCTTGACCACCTGCGGCAGGAACATGCGGCCCGACCCGAACAGTTCCCCGACGGTGTTCATCCCGTCCATCAACGGGCCCTGGATCACTTGCAGCGGACGGTCGAACTTCTGCCGAGCCTCCTCGGCGTCGGCGACGATGAACTCGTTGATGCCCTTGACCAGGGCATGAGACAACCGTTCCTCGATCGACAACTCCCGCCAACCGGCCACCTCCTTGGCATCGTCCTCGACATCCGATCGCAGCGTCTGGGCCAAAAGGAGCAGCCGCTCGGTCGCGTCCTCGCGGCGGTTCAGCAGCACATCCTCGACATGCTCGAGCAGGTCAAGGGGGATCTCGTCGTAGACGGTCAGCTGGGTCGGGTTGACGATCCCCAGCCCCATGCCGGCTTCGACGGCGTGATAGAGGAATGCCGAGTTCATGGCACGGCGGACCTGTTCGTTGCCCCGGAAGGCAAACGAGACGTTGCTGACTCCGCCCGAGATCAGGGCCCCGGGGCAGGCCTCGCGGATCCGCCGCGTGGCTTCGAAGAAGGCCATGGCGTAGTCGTTGTGTTCGTCGATCCCGGTCCCCACCGTCAGGATGTTGGGGTCGAAGATGATATCCCGAGCCGGGAACCCGACCACCTCGGTCAACAGCCCAAACGAGCGGCGGGCGATTTCCAGTTTCCGCTGTGCGTCGGTGGCCTGGCCGGTCTCGTCGAATCCCATCACGACCACCGCGGCGCCGTAGCGTCGCACCAGCCGAGCCTGCTCCAGGAACGACTCTTCACCCTCCTTGAGACTGATCGAGTTGACGATCGGCTTGCCCTGGACGCATTTCAGGCCCGCCTCGATCACGTCCCAGTTCGAGCTGTCGATCATGACCGGCACCCGGGCAACATCGGGCTCCGCGGCGATCAGGTTCAGAAACGTCGTCATCGCCGCCGGGCCGTCGAGCAACGCTTCGTCCATGTTCACGTCGATCACGTTGGCTCCGCCATCGACCTGGTGCTGTGCAACCGCCACCGCCGCATCCAGGTCGCCCTCGCGAACCAGCCTGGCAAAGCGGCGACTGCCCGAGACGTTGGTCCGCTCGCCAATCATGATCAGGTTGCTGTCGTCGCGGACGGTCAGAGGCTCCAGCCCACTGAAACTCGGCTCGGTCGACTCGATCGCCGGCACCCGGGGAGCCAGCCGGGCGACCGCGTCGGCCAACTGGCGGATGTGCTCCGGCGTCGTCCCGCAGCAACCGCCGACGATGTTCAACCAGCCCGCCGCTGCAAACTCGCCGAGCGTCTCTGTCAGATCCTCGGGCGTCAGGTCGTATCCCCCAAACTCGTTGGGCAGCCCGGCGTTGGGATGGCAGCTGGTGAACACGTCGGCGATCCGCGAGAGCTCCTCGACGTGGGGACGCATCTGGGTCGGGCCCAGGGCACAGTTGATGCCGACGGAGACCAGATCGGCGTGAGCGATCGAGTGCCAGAAGGCTTCGAGAGTCTGGCCCGAGAGGGTGCGGCCGGAGTTGTCGGTGATCGTGACCGAAACGGACACCGGCAGCCGAACCGCGTGACGCTCGAAGTAATCCTCGATCGCGAACAGGCAGGCCTTGAGATTCAGGGTGTCGAAGCTCGTCTCGGGCAGCAACAGGTCCACGCCCCCCTCGACCAGGCCGGCGATCTGTTCGAGGTACGCGGCCACCAGCTCGTCATAACTGACCGCTCGGAAAGCGGGGTTGTTCACGTCCGGAGACATCGATGCCGTGCGGTTGGTCGGACCCAGGCTGCCGGCGACGAAGCGCGGTCGGTCGGGAGTGCGATCGCTGGCCCGGTCGGCTGCGGTGCGGGCCAGCTGAGCGGCGGCAAGATTGATGTCGAAGACGCGGTCCTCGAGTGCATAGTCGGCCAAAGAGATTGATGTCGAGTTGAACGTGTTGGTCTCGAGGATGTCGGCTCCGGCCTCGAGGAATTCGTCGTGAATCTTCTCGATCGCCGCAGGCTGAGTCAGGCACAGCAGATCGTTGCAGCCGTCCAGAGGGCTGCCGTGATCGGAAAACTGCTCGCCCCGAAACCCCGCCTCGTCCAGCGACAGGGCCTGGATCATCGTCCCCATCGCACCGTCGAGAACCAGGATCCTCGCGGTGAGTGCCCGTTCCAGCTCCAGCCGTGGCCCCGTATCACTCACCGGTCGCCTTCGAAAACGGACCGCGGCCGAGCTGTTCGAGAATGCGGGCACAGGCCTGGGACCGGTTGAGTGCGTAGAAGTGGATCCCCGGCACACCCTCGGCAATCAACTCGCGACACTGCTCGACCGCGTACTCGACACCGACGGCCAGTTGAGCGTCACGATCGTCCCTTGCCGCTTCGAGCCGTTGGGCCAGGTCCGAGGGAAACTCGGCACCACACAGCGAAGCGATACGCTGGATCCGGGAAAACTCGGTGATCGGCATGATGCCCGGGACCAGTGGCACGTCGATGCCCGACGCCCGGCAGCGGTCGCGGAACCTCAGGAAGTTCTCGTTGATGTAGAACAGCTGAGTGAATGCGGCATCGGCGCCGGCTTCGATCTTGCGCTTGAGATTGTCGAGGTCGGTGGCCGCATCGGGAGCCTCGGGATGCACCTCCGGGTACGCCGCCACTCCCACCCCCAGCTCGTCGCTCTCTTCGCGGATCAACTCGACCAGCTCGTTGGCGTGCTCCAGGCCACCGGGCACCGCGGCAAACGCATTCTCACCCCGAGGCGGATCGCCTCGCAACGCCATGATGTTGCCGATGCCTGAGGACCGCACCCGGGCAATCCAGCCGATCAATTCGTCGCGGGTCGATCCGACGCAGGTCAGGTGGGCCGTCGCCACCGTGTCGTACCTCGATTCGATCTCCCGGCACAATTCCAGCGTCCGGTCTCGAGTCGATCCTCCGGCGCCGTAGGTACACGAAACGAATGCCGGTCGGTATGCGGCCAGGCGGTCGAGCGTCTCCATGAGTGCCGTGTCGCCGTCGGGAGTCTTCGGCGGGAAGATCTCTACGGAGATCGCCGGCGGTGCGCCCAGCGACCGTTCGCCGTAGATCTCTCGCAAGGTCAACATCGCTCAGGCCAAACTCCACAACACGCTCGAGCCAAGAAAAACGACCCAGTGATTTCGAGTCCTCCCAATTAGATATTAATTGAGCCCGAGTCAATGCCTACCATGCGGCACGGTCCTCGTGACCTGTTGGCCGCGCGCTGAAGGGTGCTTGCCCGTACCGGGGCGATTGCCTAACGTGACAGTTCGAGACCACTCGAGGAGAGAATCTGCATGTCCACCACTTCATCTCAGGCCTCTTCCGAGGCTGCTGCCGAGGCGTCTCGGGTTCCCTACAAGGTCGCCGACATGTCGTTGGCCGAATGGGGCCGACTCGAGATCGAGTTGGCCGAGACCGAAATGCCGGGGCTGATGTCGCTGCGGAAGAAGTACGGAGCCAGCCAGCCGCTGGCTGGCGCGAGGATCGCCGGCTGCCTGCACATGACGATCCAGACGGCGGTGCTGATTGAGACATTGACGGCACTGGGAGCCCGGGTGCAGTGGTCCAGCTGCAACATCTTCTCGACCCAGGACCACGCCGCCGCCGCGATCGCCGCCACCGATGTGCCGGTCTTCGCCTGGAAGGGGATGAGTGAAGAGGAGTTCGACTGGTGCATCGAGCAGACTCTGCGGTTCGCCGACGGGACAATGCTGAACATGATCCTCGATGACGGCGGCGACCTGACCGCGATGGTCCACGACAAGACACCCGAACTGCTCAAGGAGATCACGGGGCTGACCGAGGAGACCACCACGGGGGTGCACCGGCTGCACCAGATGCACGAGGAGGGTCGGCTGGGCGTGCCGGCGATCAACGTCAACGACTCGGTCACCAAGAGCAAGTTCGACAACCTCTACGGATGCCGCGAATCACTCTCGGACGGAATCAAGCGGGCCACCGACATCATGATCGCCGGTAAGGTGGTCGTCATCTGCGGCTACGGCGACGTCGGCAAGGGCTGTGCCCACGCCATGAAGAGCCTCGGAGCACGCGTCATCGTCACCGAAATCGACCCGATCTGTGCACTGCAGGCGGCGATGGAGGGCTACGAGGTGACGACGATGGACGACGCGGCCTCGCGAGGTGATATCTTTGTCACCGCGACGGGCTGCTGCGGAGTCGTCACCGGAACACACATGCAGCAGATGAAGAACGAGGCGATCGTCTGCAACATCGGACACTTCGATTCGGAGATCGACATCGCCTACCTGGTCGAAGGCAACGACATCGAGCGAGTCACCGTCAAGCCGCAGGTCGACAAGTTCGTCTTCCCCGACGGACACGCCGTGATCGTGCTCGCCGAAGGACGGCTGGTCAACCTCGGCTGCGCCACCGGACACCCCAGCTTCGTGATGTCCAACAGCTTCACCAACCAGGTGATCGGGCAGATCGCACTGTGGAAACCGGCCGTGTTGGGCTTTGGCGAGGACGACTTTCCGCTGGGAGTCCACATGCTGCCCAAGAAGCTGGACGAGGAGGTTGCTCGACTGCACCTGGAGAAGCTCGGCGTTAGGCTCGAGTCGCTCTCAGACGACCAGGCCGAATACCTCGGCATCCCCATCGAGGGACCCTACAAGCCCGACTACTACCGCTACTAACCTCCACCAGGGACTGGCTCCAGAGCCCCGCCTGCGGCGGATGCCTGTCCCGGACCCTGGTAGCCGCTTTCCCCAACCGGGACAGGCACCTCCCTCGGCTGACGCCTCGGTCTGTGCCAGTCCCAACGCTTACCCACCAACGACCATGATCTTCGCCACGTTGTAATAGATGATGACCCCCACCACGTCGACGACCGCCGCGATCAGCGGGTTGGACATCAGTGCCGGATCGAGACCCATCCGCTTGAATCCCAGCGGTAGCATGGCCCCGGTGACCGTCCCCATGGCGACGACCAGGAACACGGTGATTCCCACGACGGCCGCCTTGGCCATCGAGTCGACAAACCCCATCGCCGCCGCAAAGCTCAGGATCGCCAGCCCGCCACCCAACAGCCCGGCCAGCACCAGTTCTCTGAGCAGCACCTGGATGGTCTCGCGACGCTCGATCTGGCTGATCGCCAGGGCCCGCACGATCAATGTCGCCGATTGAGAACCCGCATTGCCTCCGCTGGCCAGCACCAGCGGGATGAACAGCACCATCCACGCCAGCGATTCGAGGTCATCGGAGAGTGACTGCAGGGCCATGGCGGTCAGCACCGAGGCGAACAGCAGCACGACCAGCCACCCGCCCCGCTTCCAGGCCAGGGTGACCAGCGATGTCGAGAGATAATCGTCCTGAAGCGGCACCACCGCTCCCGATCGGTAGGCATCCTCGTCGGCCTCCTCCTGGGCCACGTCCATCGCGTCGTCGTGAGTCACGATGCCGACCAGCTGGTTGTGAGCATCGACGACGGGGATCGCGAGGAAATCGAATCGAGCCAGTCGCTGGGCGACTTCCTCCTGGTCGTCATCGACGCGGACCGAGATCACGTCTCGCTCCATGATCGACTCGACCCGGGTCTCGGGCCGAGCCAGGATCAGTTCGCGCAGGGACACAAAACCCCGCAACCGACGACCCTCGTCGATCACGTAGACGTAGTAGATGGTTTCCCGATCGGGAGCCTGCTGCCTGAGCCTCTCGATCGCCTCGGCCGCGGTCGCTTCGGCCGGCAACGACGCGTACTCGGTCGTCATGATCGACCCGGCACTGTCGTCGGGGAACGAGAGCAGTTTCTGGATGTCCCGACGCTCGGCAGAAGCCATCATCGGCAACAGGTTCTCGACCCGTTCCGGATCAAGCCGTTCGAGCAGATCGACCCGGTCGTCGGGCGCCATCTCCTCGATCAACCGCGAAAACGACTCGCGAGGAACGGTCTCGACGAGTTCGAGCTGATCGGGCAGGTCGAAGAAGCTGAAGATCTCGGCCTGCCGCTCGGGCGTGCAGCTGGACAGCACCCGCCAGCTCTCGTTTGCCTCGAGACCCTCGAGCACCTCGGCAACCGCCGCGGGGTGCAGGGCCTCGCAGAACCCGGCCACGCCGCTGGCGTCGTCGGCATCGAGCAGTTCCCGCAGATCGGGCAACAGCAGCAGGCGGTTGTACATCGTCGACCCCCCCGTCGACCCCCCGTCGACTCGAGACGGCTGCGGGGCGAGCCCGGTGTTGTGATGATCGTACCGGACTCGCGGCGGTGGCGGTGACGATTAGCGCTTGGAGAACTGGAAGCTCTTACGCGCCTTCTTGTAACCGTACTTCTTGCGTTCGACCATGCGGCCGTCACGAGTCAAGTAGCCACCGTCGCTGAGCGCCTCGTGCAGGTCGGGATTCTTGGCTTGCAGGGCTCGGGCAATCCCCAGCACGATCGCACCGGCCTGGCCGGTCAGACCGCCACCGTTGACCCGCACCCACACATCGACCGTACCGAAGGTCTCGGTCGCCTTCAACGGCGCCTCGATCAACAGCCGATCGCGTTCGATCTGGAAATAATTGTCCAGGGTACGCCCGTTGATCACCATCGCACCGTCCCCGTCGACGATCCGAACGCGAGCCACCGACGACTTCCGACGACCCGTACCAATCGCCACTCCATGGCGATCAATCTTGCCGCGGATCAATAACGGTTGGCGAGGAGCACGAGGCTCTTCCTCTTCCGCTGCAGACTCACCCAGAGTCAACTCCGAACCGTCCTCAGCAGACCCCTCACCTGACTCCTCCGACGATTCCTCAGCAGACTCCTCACTAGACTCATCAGCTTCCGACTCCTCAGCCGGTGCCTCCTCAGCCGATTCCTCCGCAGCTGCATCCTCCTCAGCTGCGGACTCTTCACCCGCTTCATCCTCGGAGGCTGCCGGCTCGTCTGCCGACTCGTCCACGGTGTCTTCCGCGGTCTCCTCGGCAGCGTCTTCCGGAGTCTCCTCGGCAGCGTCTTCCGCGGTCTCCTCGGCAGCCTCTTCCGGAGTCTCCTCGGCAGCGTCTTCCGGAGTCTCCTCGGCAGCGTCTTCCGCGGTCTCCTCGGCAGCGTCTTCCGGAGTTTCCTCGGCAGCCTCTTCCGTGGTCTCCTCGGCAGCCTCTTCCGGAGTTTCTTCGGAACTCTCGGAACTCTCAGAGGCGTCGGGAGCGTCGTCGTCGAAGATCATCGTTGGGTCTCTCGGGTCTCGGCCAACCACCGGGCGGGGGACAGGAAATCGGGTGCTGGTGTGACCTGGTTCGTATCCGGTTCTTGTCCGGTCCTAGGCCTTGGGCAGCAGGTATTCGGGGAACGGCTGCGGGTTCTGTGCCTGGTGAGTGTGTTCGTCGCTGCAGAAGATCTTGAGTTTCTTGAGCATCTGGCGTCCGAGCTTGTTCTTGGGCAGCATCCTCCGCACCGCCTCGTGGATAATCCTCTCGGGCGCCTTCTCGAGCATCTCGGCGGCCGAAGTCAGCTTCCGCCCGCTCGGATACCCGGAGTACCTCTGGTACTTCTTCCAGTGAAACTTCTTGGTGAACTGCGGGTGCGTGTCGTGAGCCAGGCTCTGCCCGCTGAAGCGGACCAGGTGCGCGTTGAGCACGACCACGTAGTCGCCGGTATCGACGTGAGGCGTGTAATCGGGTCGGTGCTTGCCCATCAGCACGGTGGCGATCTGAGTCGCCAGCCGGCCGACGATGTGGCCGGCCGCGTCAACGACAAACCAGCTGTGGGTGACCGTCTCGTTTCGAGCCATCGTCGAACGGGCGGGACCAATCGAAACCGGGGCCACGGTACTGCCCTCGATGGAGTTGAGTCTGCAGAGCGAGTGAGACCAGCCGGGCGGGCCTTTTTCGGCACACTCCGGTGGGGAAACGTCCCAGCCTAGCGAACCCGGCTCGCGGCATCAACGCCCAGCCGGGACGACCCGACGGGGCCCCCCTGGGGGCTGCTGTCACCGGGCCTCCCCGAGAGTTCAAAATGCGGGGCAACCCCCGGCATCCGGAACCACCAGCCGCCAATCTCCGTACCGGCCCCAGTATGCTGTCGCCGATGCCGAAGCATGCGGCGGGGTCAGGCGACCGGGGTGGCCCTCCGTGTTGGCTACGGCTGGTGTGAATCCGGATGAGTCGGATGGTGTGACCGACAGTCCGAGGTTGTCCCCGCACCCGCCTGGGATCCGCCTGCGAAGGACCGGGGAACTCTCCGAAACCGGAGATTCGAGTCCATCGCGGGGCTGGCGAACCGGTCAAAACGACCACGACCCAAACGGGAATTGACACACCCTACTCCGTTGCGCCGGAAATTCAACCGACCCCAACCCGATATTTTCATCGGTCGAAACATTCGTCGCGCGACGACCAGAGGCCGCGAGGGAGACCTCGGGCACGAGTCTCAGAGGCTGCCCTTGGACGAGGGGATCCCCTGCTGCCGCGGGTCCATCGACACGGCCTCTCGCAACGCTCGAGCCGTTCCCTTGAACAACGCCTCGGCAATGTGGTGCGAATTGTCGCCGTGGTGCAGCAGCTGGTGCAGGTTGATCCTCGAGTTGGCCGCGACCGCCTGCCAGAAGACTTCGACCAGCTGAGTGTCAAACTCGCCGATCTTCTCGGTCGGGTACGACACCCTCTGCACGAACCACGCGCGGCCCGAGAGGTCCACGGCGACGGTCACGAGCGTCTCTTCCATCGGCAACGCCACGCTGCCGTAACGCCGGATCCCTTCCTTCTCACCCAGGGCATCGGCCAAAGCCAGCCCCAGGCAGATCCCAACGTCCTCGACCGTGTGGTGCCCATCGACCTGCAGGTCTCCGTCGGCGTGCACGTCGAGATCGAACAGTCCGTGACGAGCCAGCAGCGTCAGCATGTGATCGAAGAACCCGATCCCGGTCTCGACCGTCGACGTGCCGCTGCCGTCCAACTCCAGCGACAACCGGATGTCGGTCTCGTGCGTCTTGCGTGAAATCTCGCTGCGTCGGCCCATCGCCCGCTTTCCTCTCCAGAACCCCTCCATCATAGGCTCGCCGTGACCCTCGACAATCACTGTCGTCGAGTTGAACCGGGCGAGGGGCACCGGGACGCTTGTGGGCCCGCACAACCGCTACGACCCGACGCCGTCAAGCGCCTCGAGAAGTCGATCGATCTCCTCGTCGGTCCCCACCGTGATCCGCAGTCCCTCACGCTGCGGATCACACGCAGCGAAGACCATGTGCCGCACCAGCACCCGCTGGGCCTTCAAGGCCTCGAAGCGACGCTGATGAGAACCGTCAGGGTGAGTGGCCCAGACGAAGTTGGCCTGGCTGGGTACCACCTCGAAGCCCCGCCCAACCAGTTCCTCGACCAGCCGAGCCCGGGTGCTGCGAATCCGGGCGGCGTTCTCGCGCATCCAGTCACCGTCCTCCAGCGCCGCCACCCCCGCCGCCAGCGACAGCGTGTCACAGTTGTAGCTGTCCTTGACCTTCCTCATCCCCGCGACCACGTCCGGATGCGCCACGGCGAACCCCAGCCGCAGGCCCGCCAGGCTGTACGACTTGCTCAGGCTCCGAGTCACCACGATCCGGGCAGCCGACTCGCCCGATCTCAACAACTCGCCCCCGTGCGGCTCGTCACAGAAATCCCCGTAAGCCTCGTCCAAAACCAGCACACCCTGCTCGGGAACCAGCTGCAGCAGGTCCGTGTCGGGGAACCGGTTGCCCGAGGGCGAATTCGGGTTGGGCACAAACAGCACTCGGCAGTCCACAAGTTGACGACGAGCCTCATCCAACGGCCACGACCAATCCTCCCGCAACACGATCCGCTCGACCGCCGCTCCCTGGATCTCGCCCAACGTCTCGTACAGCACGTAGCTGGGATACGGGTACGCGATCTTCTCGCCCGGATCGACGAACGTCCGCAACAGGATCGTCAGGATCTCGTCGCTCCCGTTGCCCGGAATGATCCACTCGGGATCGACATCAAACAGCTTCGCCGCCGACTTGCAGAACGCGAGTCCGAGCGGATCGGGATAGAGATTCAGGCGGCCCTGGGCCGCACGACCGATCGCCTCGAGAACCTTCGGTGACGCAGGATACGGGTTCTCGTTGGTGTTCAGCTTCACCCAGCCCTCGTCACGAGGCTGCTCGCCGGGAACATACCCGGCCAACCCCTCGACGTCGGGTCGAAAGCGAGCACGGCGGGGAGGGGTATGGGAAGACATGAGCCTGCCGGAGCGGACAAGACGAAGCACCAGGCCAACCGGCGATTCTCGGGACCACCCCGGATGCCGTCAACCAGCATCGGCCCGGGACTGGCTCCAGAGCCCCGCCCCTGGCGGGGCGCCGGTGCCTGTCCCCACACCCACCACCCCACACCCACACCCACCACCCCACACCCACCACCCCACACCCACCACCCACACCCACACCCCACACCCCACACCCCACACCCCACACCCCACACCCCACA
>Ga0310123_10000310_pt1 | contig 43987 bp, 37 predicted proteins | sample CB6_AW_1057_MG_FD_203505 | JGI IMG/M metagenome (GOLD analysis project Ga0310123, IMG submission 203505) | Marine microbial communities from Western Arctic Ocean, Canada - CB6_AW_1057 | ecosystem: Environmental > Aquatic > Marine > Oceanic | place: Canada: Western Arctic Ocean | collected... | reverse complement strand
TATTGTTTTACCGATGGGATCGGCGTATGGAAACAGCGCGTCTGACGAATCTTGGCCAAGTACCACGACGCGTCGCCGATGACTAACTTCTCCTTCAGTGAAAAATCGCCCATGCTTCAGTTCAATAGGGTTCACTTCTGGATAGTCGTGTCCAGTGCCGACAACCGACGCCGGGGGTGTTCGTTCGTTTTGGTAGCTCAGGCGGGAACGCGTCTGGCCGGGACCGCCGCTTTCTCCAAGAGTGATGATGACACGGCGGATAGATTCAGCTTGACGCTTGATGGCGTTGGCGTCGTCGATCGTTAAACTTGGCCGTTGCAGCAGGTCGTTGAAGTCCTCACCGGACATAAAGCTCAACCCGCTAAACTGCATCAAACTGATGGTATCAGGGCCCAGGTCGTTGATCATTTCCCGCATTGATTCATCAAATCCACGCACCAGCGATGTCATGCCCACGATCGATGTAATCCCGATGACCACGCCAAGAATCGTCAGCCCAGACCGCATTTTTTGTGTGCGGATGGTGGACACAGCCATCGTGACGATTTCTCTAAGCAAGTACAGTGAACGCTTCATCAGTCAGCTCTACCAAGGGCTTCGATGGGGTCGAGTGCCGCGGCACGAGAGGCAGGGTAAATACCGAAGAAGAGTCCAACGGCCGCCGTCAGCGTGATTGCCAGGAAAACGGACCATGGTTGCACCGATGCTGGCACTGGGGCGAACCGGTCAAGTGCGAGTGCCGCGGTCGCGCCAAGCGCCGTTCCAGAAATACCCCCCAGGATCGAGAGCGCTACAGATTCTGTGAGTATTTGCCACATGATGTCTTGTCTCTTGGCGCCGAGCGCCTTTCGAAGACCGATTTCTTTCGTTCGTTCTGAGACAGCCATCAGCATGATGTTCATGATGACAATGCCGGCGACCACAAGTGCGAGTCCGACCACTCCCACCAGTACCGCAAAGATACCGGTCGTTGCTTGGTTGAAGAGGGAGAGCGCCATGTCGGATGAGATAATGCCAAAATTGTCACTTTCGCTTGCTTTGAGTCGGCGGTGGGTTCGAAGCGCCATAGTGGTTTCAGAAATTGATGCAGTGATCTCGTTCGGATCCACCGGCTGTACTCTTAAACCGAGACTCGCCTTACTGCCAAAGAGTCTCCGGAATGCACCGAGAGGGATGATGGCAAATTCGTCCTGTGACATGCCGAACGTTGATCCCTTGGGACGGCTTACGCCGACGACTCGAAATGAAACACCATCAATCTTAATCCGTCGTTCAATGGGGTCAAGTCCTTCGAATAATCGGTCGGCAACGTCCCAGCCGATCACGGCAACGTTGCGTTTTAGACGGACCTCCGTCGGCGTGAGTAGTCGGCCGATTTCGGCGTTGTAGGTGGCAAACCGAGTGAACTCCTCAGTGACGCCATTGACGTCAACGGATTCGAGAATGCGCTCACGGTAGCGAACCTCACCGCTTTGACGCCCTTCAACCATGACCGCAGTAACGTTTGAAGCGTATCGCCGAATACCAGCGGCATCTGCCAATGTGATTCGAGGATTATTTCTGGCTTCTTGAAAGTCTTCCTCGCTGGTTGTGATGCCGCGGCGGTCCACCATGAAGGAGTCAGCTCCTACTTCCGAGAGAATAACGTCTGTGACTTCTTCGGTAATCCCTTGAATTAAAGACACGAGCGTGACGATTGAGGCGACGGCAACGATGTTCCCAAGGATGGTCAGGAACGAACGGAGTTTGTTGTTCCAGATCGCGCGAAGCGCGATCAACACCATTTCCCCTATCAGTGCCAATTTCATATTGAACCTAATTCGTTGGAGATGGATATTCTGCTAATGTCACGTTAACGTGCCACCGAGCAGGTTAGCCTCCGATCCGCATCTGAATAGCGGAACCAGAGTCGGAAGTGCCGGACACGCCTGTCCATCCGTCGTTTCCGGTGCTTGAGGATTCTGAGATAGCCACAGGATCACCGCTGTTGAGGTTGCGGACGATTTCAAAAGGCCCGGTGATGACGAGGTCGCCTTCAGTGAGACCATTTAATGCCTCAAAATACCGTTCGCCAGCGATGCCAGTCGTTACTGGGACGAATGAAGCGATGCCCTGTCTGACAACGAACACCCCTTCGAGTTCTTCAACGCGGAGGTTATTCCCGAACGCAATCGGTGCTACGTTCGCCGTTCCCATTCCATTCGGTTCAGAAGTACCAACCGGTCGCACAATCGCGCCGGTCGCGTCAACGGAGAACTCCCGGATGGTAGTCGACTGAATGGGCACGGCCAGTGAATTCAAACGTGTGCCGGTGGTGATCTCTGCTGTGCAGGTAAACCCAGGTCGGACTTCGGGAATATCTCCGTCAATGGTGATAACGACCATGAAATTGGTGGCGTCTTGGGTACCAGTGCCCTGAGTTTGAATGGGGCTATTTCCAATTTCGGTGACGTAGCCGGTAAAGGTTTCGTCCGGTAGTGCGTCGATCGTGATCTCAGCCCGCTGGCCTAGTTGAATCGATGGAACATCGGTTTCATCGACTTCGATCTCGGCTTCAAGAATCGACATGTCGGCGATGGTGAGCAGGACTGTGCCCGCATTGTTCATCGTCCCGATTACGACAGTTTCCCCTTGCTCGATGTTTCGCCTAGTCACAATGCCATCGATCGGGGATGTAATGGTGACCTCTGACAGGTCGTAATGAGCGGCGTCCAGTGACGCACGCTCCTGAAGAATTCGTTGTGCGGCGCCTGCAACGTCGGCTTCCCTGGCCCTTTGGTCACTTTCTCGCAAGTCAACATCCGCCACGGCCTGGTCGTAGACTTCACGGGAAACAAGTCTCAGCGACCAGAGATCCGCTTGTCGTTCAAGGTTCTCGCGGGCAAGGGTCAGGTTAACTCGGGCTGTCTCAACAGCGACCTGGGATTGTTCATGTGCGGCTTCAGCCGCTTCAACTGAGGCTTGCCCACGATTGACCATCGTTTGCAAGTTCACCGGGTCGATTTCTAAGAGAAACTGTCCTGAAGTGACCCGTTCCCCTTCTTCGACCGCGAGTCGAGTGACTCGACCCATCTGTCTGGCACTCATATCGACTGACAACTGAGGCTGAATAGTTCCCGGAGCAGATGCGATCGCGATGAGGTCTCGGCGGGCAATTGGCTCGATGTCTACTTCGGGAAGTTCAGGTGACCGCATCCAGAGGCCGACGCCACTGAGCCCACCAATCACGAGAAACAAGAACACGAAAATTAAGGTTTTTTTTGACATTGGATTTAACTATTGTCAACAGGTAGTGTGCTGCGACTCATTTGAAATGACTGCTCAAGCTGAGCAATCAATTTGGGTAGACACCTTCAATATTGAACACAATTTATAAATTATGAAACAGAGCTAGAAATCGAACGTTTGTTTTAATCATACGTATGATAACAGAATTTGAGTATGCTTGCGTTTTTGATACGCTGGCTGTTCGAGGTTCGTTTGCTAAGTGTCAACGACAAGGGCTGCCGGTCTTGACAGATTTCTTCAATGTTAACTAGGATTCGTTCCCCTAGTGCTTGATTTTGTGCCATCAGAACTCTTCTTTACGAAGGGTGTTGGAAAGCATCGAGAGAAATTGACCTCTTTCGAACTGGCTCTTCGCTCAGCGGGAATTGCTGCCTGTAATCTCGTGAGGGTTTCAAGCATCTTTCCGCCAGGATGCAAGATTGTTTCGCGCGCTGACGGAGTTAAACGTCTGAAGCCCGGGCAGGTGACTTTTGTCGTGATGTCAGAGGCGGCGACACGAGAGCCGCATCGATTGGTTGCGGCTTCGGTCGGCGTTGCTATTCCACGGGAGAGGAAGCTCTACGGCTATTTGTCAGAGCACCATAGCTTTGGCGAGAACGAAGAGACAGCTGGAGATTATGCGGAAGATTTGGCTGCTGAGATGCTAGCGACGACCCTTGGTTTGAAATTTGATCCCGACAAAAGTTGGGATGAGAACAAGGAAGTCTGGCGGCTTTCAAACAAGATTGTTCGCACACAGAACGTGACCCAAACGGCAGTTGGACTTAAGAATGGACAATGGACAACCGTCATTGCGGCTGCTGTCATCGTCGGTTAACTCGCTAACTTTGGTATGTTGATAGTTCTCAATCATGTGTGGTGTCTCCGCGGTGGCCAACTGGTGTTTCTCGTGAGGTGAGTCGGTGCTCCCCGACTATTTTTTAGGGATTACCCTTAAACGACACGCGGATTCGTTTTTGCAGACTAGGTTTAGCTGTCGAACGAAATGTTCGGACTAGAGTCATCACCATGCTGCTGCTCAAGACCTTTGAATGAACGTCAACTGGTACCGACTTGCCGACGTTAGACCTTTCCAGTGCTGGACTAAAATCACTTTATTCATTCAAAGGTGCAGTTTCGCATCTTCGACAGAGTGGTGCCGAATTTAGACCAAAGTAGACCGTTGGCTGGAACAAATGTTTTGTCATGAAGAAGAGAACGTCTCTGAATTTGTGGAGATGGAATAATGACTACGGATGTGTGTAAACAGAGCATAATAGAAGGCAGAATGGCAAAAAATGGAGGATTTACGTTAATCGAATTGTTGATTGTGGTCGCGATTGTTGGAATTATTGCTTCTATAGCGACTCCTAATCTGTTACGAGCACGTTGGGCTGGCAATGAAGCGTCTGCAATAGGATCACTTAGGGCTATAAATGCTGCGCAGGCGATTTTTTCCACTAGTTGCAGCAATGGCTCTTATGCGCCGAGTCTGTCGGCTCTCGGGAGAGGCCCTGTTGACGGAAGTGATGGTTTCATTGGCGCAGACTTGAGCGCGGACCCATCTCTTAAAAGTAGCTACACCATCACGTTAACCCCGGGAACTCTGGCCGTCGGTAATCGAGCCACCTGCAATGGTCTTGCACCTGGTGCGACCGCTGCTACCTACTTTGCCAGTGCCGTGCCGACCTCGACCGGTGGACGTTTTTTTGCCACCAATCAGAGTGGCACGATTTATGAGTCAACTTCACTAATTCCGGTTACTCAGCAGGGGACTCCGGTAGATGCTGAACCGATTGGCTGAATCTATGTATGTTGGGATGAAGAAAATCAATTCCGTTGAAGAACGGTTCCTGTAGACCGAGACATGGCGGGGAGGTCATTGTAGATGGCTAGCCGAACTAGAACTTTGATGGTTGTGCTGGCGTTGGGCGGGTTGTTAGCGGCAGGAGTGTCTACCTATGTACATCTGCAGATGCTAACTGATCCTGGGTATCTGAGTTTTTGTGACATCAACGCGAGAATTAGTTGTAGTGACGTTTACCAGAGTCGTTACGGAAGTGTTGCCGGTGTTCCGGTTGCTCTTGGTGGCGTCATCTGGTTTGTCGGCGTGTTGCTTTTAGCTTTTGCGGCTACTTCAGCACCTCAAGAATCCAGAACAAATGTGGGTGGTTATCTGATTGTTTGGTCTACGGTTGGTCTGGCTATCTCGATGTATATGGCATATGCGTCATTCATCGTTCTTCAAACGGTTTGCCTGTTGTGCGTGGCTGTGTATATTGCAGTGATAGGTATCTTCTTATTGGCGGGTTCGGTGCCGGCGACGCCATTGACTAATATACCCTTAGCTGTCATCAGTGACCTTGGACGGCTTCTCCGACGACCTGTCGGGTTAGCAGTTTGTGTCGGATTTATAGTCGGAAGTTTTGGTTCTCTTGTGTGGTTTTCAGGGCAGGAAACAGCATCGAAACGAGAGGCGGTTTTGCAGACCGATGGACGGGATGTGTTAGCCGACGAAACGTTAGCTAGTTCCGATACCGGACAGAGTGAATTTGAGCGGTTTTGGGAATCGCAGTCAAGAATCGAATTTGTGATTCCCGGGTCGAAAACTGAACGAAGAGTCGCTGTGGTCGTAGTTAAATTCAATGACTACCAGTGTCCGGCGTGTGCGAACACAGACCGTTTATACGGTCCGATCTTTGATAAATATGAATCAAGCCATCCAGGAGCTGTAGAACAGGTGACGCTAGACTATCCCCTTGACCCTGAGTGCAACGATGGCTCATCGAATGGACCTCATGACTCTGCGTGTGAAGCCGCTGTTGCAGTTCGCTTGGCTCGAGCAGTAAGTACCGACGCTGAGACACGGATGAAACGTTGGCTTTACAGTAATCAGCAGACGCTTTCTCGGGATGGGATAGTGGAAGCCCTTACCGATATCGCAGGCGTAGACGGCGGCTTTTTTTCAGCGCGCTACGATGTTGAGATCGAAGAAGTTCGGCGTGACATCGCGCTTGGAGAGGAGTTACCCGTGGAAGCGACCCCGACATATGTCATCAACGGGATCGTTTTGAAAGGTGGGTTAGCGCCGCAGTTTTTTGATGCGGCGATTGCTTACGAACTTGGCCGTACGGAGGACCTTCAATAGAGACCGTTCGACGATGAATATTGTTGCCGTGTGTGATGAGCATCTACAGCGGGCACTAATGTGCGGTAGCGGTCTTTGTTCGCTCTAGGCCTTCTCGTTCAGAAGGACGTAGATATTTTTTAATGCTGGTGGTTGGCGGTTAGTTGTCTAAGTATCAATTAAACGCTTAAACTCCGCACTTCTTAGTGAGAACCGAAGGCATCACGGAAAGATGTGACTGTTTTATCACGAGCAGGCTCAACTAATGCGCCTGAACGGGGTCTTGTTTCCCGATGAGCGATCCGTTTTACGTCGTGTTACTCATGTTGTTAGGTCTCGGCGTTGGTAGCTTCCTAAACGTCTGCATTTATCGGTTGCCGCGTGAAGAATCGATCGCATTTCCGTTCTCTCATTGTCCTGATTGTGGACGGTCCCTTAGCTGGTGTGAGACTGTGCCCGTTCTCAGTTTTCTCTGGCTAGGGGGTAGGTGTCGAACTTGCCAGGGGGCAATTCGGTTCTACTATCCGCTCATTGAGTTGTTAACACCGTTGCTCTTCTTGCTCCAGTACGGGCAACAGGGTTGGCAATCACTATTGATAGTTCGCCTAGTGTTTGTGAGCGGAATGCTTGTGCTCTTTATGATTGACCTCAACCACCGTATTCTTCCGAACGTCATTACGATCCCAGGGGTGTGTGTGGGCCTTGTCCTGAGTCATTTTTTTGGAATCGGCTTAAGCAGTGCAGTTCTTGGTGCCGCATTAGGTGCTGGGTTGTCCCTTCTGATTGCTCAGCTTTACTTCTGGATTCGTCGTGAGGATGGTCTCGGTATGGGTGATGTCAAGATGTTGGGAATGATCGGTGCGTTCTTGGGTTGGCAGTCGACGCTATTGACGTTGTTTCTTGCTTCACTCTTCGGCTCGTTAATCGGACTTTTGGTGTTGGCGTTCCGTTATGGGGGCAGGAGGTATCCGTTACCGTTTGGTTCGTTTTTGGCAGTTGCGGCAATTGTGACAACGTTCATCGGAGAACCGCTGATTGTCTGGTACCGTTCATTTCTTTGATCTTTTAGCGCTTTCCCTCACATTGCTTGTTCGTCTGATGGCGTTGTCGTGCAGATAGGACCCAACAGCGTTTCGATGCAAGGGATCAACTAGATAACTCAAGTCGTGAAGCTAGTCTTTAACTGAGCATTCCAATTGACTTAAGCGACCGAATGAACTCCTGTTGAGAGACATCAGTAACCGTCGTCGTTTCTCCGATCCGTGTAGGTAGCACAACATGGAGTTTGCCGTGTAACATTTTCTTGTCTCGACGCATCGCATCGACGACTACTTTTGCAGAAAGGTCTCGCAAGGATGGGAGGGGTCCCAGCTGGCCGATAAGTGCTGCGAGCGATTTTCGTTCCGAAGCGGAGAAAATCCCCCGTCTAACGGCTATGTCAGAAACGGCTAGCATACCGTAGCCAATGGCTTCGCCGTGTCGGAAGCGTCGATATTTGGTGATAGCCTCAATTGCGTGACCAGCGGTGTGACCGAAATTAAGCGTTCGCCGAAGACCTTTTTCTCGCTCATCTTTTGATACGACCTCGGCCTTGATCCGGCACGAAGCAGCAATGATTGGCACAAGCGCTAGCGGTGACCGATCGAAGATATCACTTAGTTCTCGTTCAACTCGGTCGAAAAGGCCCCGATCGGCGATCATGCCGTACTTGATCACTTCATAGAGACCGGCTCTAAATTCTCGGCGGGGAAGTGTTTTCAGTACCAGTGGGTCAGCGACAACAACAATGGGAGAATGAAAGGCGCCAATTAGGTTCTTGCCAAGGGTGTGATTTACACCAACCTTCCCTCCAATGGAACTATCGACTTGCGCCAAGAGTGTTGTGGGCACTTGCACGAGCTGGACGCCTCGAAGGAAAGTCGCGGCGGCAAACCCCACCATGTCGCCGATTACACCCCCGCCGATAGCCACGATAGTGGCCGTACGGTCCGCAGACGCTTGAATGAGAGCTTCGTAGACCTTCCCAACTGTCAGAGTTGTTTTCGAACGCTCGCCATCTGGAATGAGTGTTACTTGGTTACTGGTGATAGTTTTTTCGATGAATTGACCGTGGGACTTCCAGACTGTTGGACTTGAAACCAAGAAGCGATTTTTGCTTGCGCCTGCAGCGTCGAGAAGGACTCCTAGATTGTCCAATAAACCTTCGCCGATGTGGACCTGATAGGCACGTGAATCGCTGCTGACGTCAATCTGAATCGGTTTCATCGTACTTCGCTAGGATAGCAGCATCCTCGTGACGATATAGACTACTGGTGTACATCGTCACAAAAGTTGAAGGTTTTAGGTCAGCAAGTGCGGTCCATTGATTCTTCAGAAAAGGATGGGGATGAAAGGCTGATGCCGGGCAAAAAAGAAGGATACGTAACCGAGATTACACCTCAGTCCGAGGATTTTTCTCGTTGGTACACTGACATAATTCGACGGGCTGAGCTTGCAGACTATTCTCCCGTGAAGGGCAGTATGGTCATTCGGCCATACGGTTATGCGATCTGGGAGTTGATGCAGGCGGAACTCGATCGACAGTTTAAGTTGACTGGCCACGTGAACGCATACTTTCCGATGTTTATTCCTGAAAGTCTCTTGCAGAGAGAAGCGTCACATGTAGAAGGGTTTGCACCTCAGGTTGCGTGGGTAACGCGAGGTGGAGACGAAGAACTTGAAGAGCGCCTCGTCGTTCGTCCAACTTCGGAAGCCATCATTGGCACTATGTACTCGAAATGGATTCATTCATGGCGTGATCTGCCTGTGCTAATCAACCAGTGGGCCAATGTTGTTCGCTGGGAGAAGGTTACGCGACCGTTTTTGCGCACAACAGAGTTTCTTTGGCAGGAAGGACACACAGCGCACGAAACAGAACAGGAAGCGGAGGAAGAGGCTCTTCGCATGCTCGGCGTGTACAAAGACTTTGCGGAACGAGAACTCGCGATGCCGGTTCTCGACGGACGAAAGACGGAAAGTGAGAAATTTGCTGGAGCGGCTCGAACGTATTCGATTGAGGCTTTGATGGGCGATGGGCGTGCACTCCAGGCCGGCACATCGCATCAGCTTGGTCAGAACTTCGCCAAGGTCTTTGATATCAAATTTCAGGCACGCGACAAATCGCTTCAATTTGTTTGGCAGACTTCGTGGGGGATGACGACGCGTTTAATTGGCGCTGTGGTGATGACGCATGGCGATGATAGCGGTCTGATATTACCACCTCGCGTGGCCCCGTATCAGGTCGTTATTGTGCCCATTCTCAAGGGGAATTGGCGCGAAACAGTTTTGCCTCGAGCAAAGGAAATCTCAGCCGCCCTTGTTGCGAACGGCGTGCGTGTGCAGCTCGATGACTGTGAGGAATACACGCCTGGATGGAAGTTTTCTGAGTGGGAACTTCGTGGAGTTCCTCTCAGATTGGAGATTGGTCCTAGAGACATCGAGAATGGTGAGGTGATGTTAGTGCGTCGAGATACTCGCGACAAGCTGACGGTTCCGATAGATGGATTGTCTGACAAAATTCATTCGCTTCTTACTACCATTCAAACAGCGATGCTCGATCGGGCTCTGAAGTTTCGAGATGACCACACCTTGCATGTAAACACTCAAGCGGAATTTCGAGAGGTACTCCAGGGCCGACCAGGATTTGTTGTTGCTCCGTGGTGTGGAAGTACAGAATGCGAAACAAAAATTAAGAGCGAGACTCAAGCGACAATTCGAAACATACCACTAGAGCCGGCGCAAGCCAGCGGGCCGTGTGTTGAGTGCGGTAAGGCTGGTCAGACTGACGTTTTTTTTGCGAAGGCGTACTGATAGCGCGTTGGTGTGGCGATAGAAGACTGCCGTTCTTCGAATGGCCGTCAAAGATTCACAACCAAAGAAAACGTTTGAGTGATGGGTTACTACTTATTGCATTCGAACTACAAGGGCTGCCCGTCGATTTAGCCGTCGAGTTTCTTCCCTGGAATTGTCGTGCGCTGCACGTTCTTCTCCGTAGCTGATGGTTCGAAGTCTGTTGGCCGCGATACCTCTGCTGGTCAAATAATCTTGCACAGCGCTTGAGCGACGTTCGCCTAGTGCCAGGTTGTATTCATTGGTGCCGATGTTGCAAGTATGACCTTCGATCTCGACCTGTAGGTCAGGGTCATCCCCCATAGCCATTACAACCTCATCGAGGACCTGTGCAGCTGCAATTCTCAGGCTGTACCTATCGAAATCGAAATGTACGTCCTCAAATACATACTCGCGCGGTTCAGGCGGTGGCGGTTCACGCGGCGGTGGCGGTGGCGGTGGCGGTGGCGGTGGCGGTGGCGGTTCACGCGGCGGTGGCGGTGGCGGTTCACGCGGCGGTGGCGGTACGTATACTTTTACGCCAGGATGATAGTTTAGGCGGACGAGGAACCCAATTCGATCAGCACTTGAAGCGTTTTGCCCAACAGTGGCACGGTTTTCATGTCTTGCCGCCCAAGTCAGTCCTCCTCCGATCGAGACACCGTTTTCACTTTGCCACTGGGCGCCTATGACGACGTCAAGTTGTTGCCGTCCAAAGGATTGAAGTCCAGAAAGACTGCTGTCGAAGCCAACGATAGGTTCGTCAAGTCTAAGAGTGTTGTTTGTTCGCACATCACCTAGCAGTTCGCCAAAGATTCGGATCGGCCCTCGAAGTGGTGCGCCTACACCGAGACCCCAGCGGACGCTCTGTGGTAGTTCTACGTTGGCGGGATCCCCTCGAAACACGTAATCAAAATGGCCAGAAATTTCCGCGGCGCCGACCGCTTTGCTCGAAATTAATCCAACAGCTATGTCAGGTTTTCCAGTGGTTGTTCCTGCGTCTTGGTTTCCTGTCGGAATTTTTGCCCAAGTTCGAATAGCCAAGGCGAAGGGTGACTGGGTCCGCTCCGAACGAAGGTTGATTTTTGTTCCGATGACCAAGTCTCCGATCGCGTTTCCGCTGAAGGCCTGGTCAACAAAAGGGAAATTAGCGTTTATGCCGCCGATTTGAGGTTGGCCCGGTTGAAAGAGTGGCCGAAGGTCGCGGTCGAGCCGGGTTAGAAATTGAAATGACCCGAAGATTTCTAGACGGTCTTGGACACCAACAGTGAAAGTTCCAGCGGTTGACTGGATGGCGGTAAAACCTTGCTCTCGATTGAAGGTGGTGTGGTGACCACTTGCAGCAAATTGGCCATTACCAATGACTTCGGCCGTTGGGACGAACCATAGACCGGTGTCTCCGAGGAATGTTGTACCCGCCGGCCTGGTCGCGTCAGATTGGGCGTTAAGTGAGTTTGCCGAAAAGCCCAATGAAAGTACGAGGACGAACGAGAAACCGAAGAATCGTCGAAAGGTCATCACAGCCATATCCTTGAGGGAGAGAACATATGACGAAAACACAGGATATGGGGTCGGGCTCGCTATGTCAACTATATCTAGGGGATTCACCGCAAAATCCCCATATTTGTGAATCTAGGCAGGCTAGGTTCCTAGTGGTGCTTCAACTGCTGCCATTGGACCATCAATGGCAGCTAGACGTCTGAGTTTCGCTTGGCAAAGACCCAAGCAATCCCGATACTCAAACAGTAAAGTACAAACATCGGAGCAGCCATCATAGACAGAGTTACAGGGTCGCCAGTTGGTGTTAGGACGGCGGCAAAGATAAAAATGCCAAGAATGGCGTATTTAATGTTTCGGATTAAGAATCCCGGGGTTACGGCCCCAACGCGAGCTAAAAAAAACACTATCGTAGGGAGTTGAAATACGAATCCGCATGCTAGAACTAAACGGACGTATAGCGTAAAAGCCGGCTGTATTCTTGGCATAAACGCTAAAATACCGCTACTGAAACTTGCAAAGAAATTCCAAGCTATCGGAAACAATAGGTAATGAGCAAAGAGCGACCCGCCAATAAAGAACAGACTTGCCAAAAGCACGAACGGAACAGCAAATTTTTTTTCGTGAACATAAAGCCCAGGCGCTACAAAAAGCCACACTTGATAAAGAATCACTGGAATGGCGAGCATTAGTCCGGCCAATGCCGCCATTTTGATATTCAGAAAAAATGCTTCGGCCGGTTCGGTGAAAACCAATGTGCCACCGTCCGGAAGGACGTCGGTTAGTGGCTCCATGATGAACTCGAAAATATAGCCGACGAATCCGAAACAAATCAGGACACCGACAACTAGCGCGACCAGCGCGACCGTGAGACGTTTTCGGAGCTCGTCAAGATGATCCAAGAATGACATCTTTCCACCGGCTTCTGTCTCCTCGGCATCGTCGGATGGGACAAGAGATTCCGTTTTCGGTTCGGTCGAGTCTTCCGTTTTCGGTTCGGTCGAGTCTTCCGTTTTCGGTTCGGTCGAGTCTTCCGTTTTCGGTTCGGTCGAGTCTTCCGTTTTCGGTTCGGTCGAGTCTTCCGTTTTCGGTTCGGTCGAGTCTTCCGCTTTCGGTTCGGTCGAGTCTTCCGGCTGGGATGGATCGAGCGCCATCAGGTTGTCAAATTGCAGTAGCTAGCTTCTAGCGTTTGTTTCTGCCGTGTGGGGTGCGGCTTCTGATGTAGAAGCGGATGGTTGTGTTGTATCCAATTTTGAGCCATCAGGAATTTTTTCACTTGAATCCGTATTTTCTGTGTCTGCGGTCGGTACTGGTTTGTTGCTCAGGTGAGAAGCAGAGTTTGAAGTCATGGGTGAGTCAGAGTCTGACTGTGGATTGCGACCGACACTTGAAGTGTCACGCTTATCTTCGATTCGGATCTCGTCCTCAAGTGTATTTCGAAGGTCATTTGAGGCGCGTTTAAACTCCCCAAGGCTTTTGCCTAGGGATCGGCCGAGTTCAGGTAGTTTCCTCGGGCCAAAGATGATCAGTGCAATTATGAGGATGATGATCATCTCTGGGACGCCGATTGAGCCAAACATGTTATTGCTCCTTCGGAGATTAGCCGATTCAGATCGAACCGTTCAATGCATTATAGAAACCGCCGAGCCAAGGGGTCAAGCAAGGCGGTGACAGAGTGTCACGCGAAATCATTGATGGTCAGTAGCTTATCTGATAGCATCAAATCCATGCGTCGATTTACGTCTCTGACGGTTGTTGTCGCCGCCATTGTCGTTTTGGCAATGGTGGGTGGTTTGTTTGGCGGGAAAGTCTTGGCTCAACAGGAGTTGATGTCTCGGCATTTTGACTCCTTCGCCTCCGCGTTATCAGCGGTCGAAGCTAACTATGTTGATGACGTTGAGACGGACCGGCTTGTCTATAGTGCAATTAGGGGAATGCTCCAAACACTTGATCCCCATTCGAATTTCATGGACCCGCGTTCTTATGCTCAGCTTTTGGAACGTCAGGAGGGACGTTATTACGGTCTCGGAATATCCATCAATGTTATCGACGGTCGTATCACAGTAATGAGTCTCTTTGAGGGTTCACCAGCATACCGAATCGGTATCCGTGGCGGGGATGTGATTGCCCGGATCGAGGGTGAGAACTCGATCGGCATGAGTAGTGAGCAAGCAGTCCGTCGCCTTCGGGGGCCTAGAGGGTCCTCCGTTAATATTTCCATTCTTCGGGCTGGATTCGAGGAATTAATTGACCTTGACGTTGAACGTGATGAGATCACTATTCCGACGGTAAACGTTGCTTTCATGGTCGATGACCAGACGGGGTATGTTCGCCTTAGCGATTTTTCTGAGACTAGCAACGATGAACTGAGTCGAGCTCTGAAGCGCCTGAAGGACGAAGGAATGGGGCAGCTGATGCTTGACTTGCGCAATAACCCTGGTGGACCTCTCGATCAAGCCATAGGTGTGTCGAATCAATTTTTGCCGCGCGACGATATGATTGTTTACACACGCGGGAGAGTTGAAAACTCAGATCAAGATTATCATGCACGTAGCGATAGTGAATTTGATGGAGTGCCGATTATCGTGCTGGTTAATCGGAGTAGTGCTAGTGCAGCTGAGATAGTAGCTGGAGCTCTTCAGGACCATGATCGGGCTCTAATCGTTGGAGAGACGACCTTTGGGAAGGCTTTGGTGCAGTCAGTTTATCGCGTTAGCCATGGTGCTGGACTGGCACTGACTTCAGCACGTTATTACACGCCAAGCGGAAGAATGATCCAGCGTCCCTGGGACGGAACATTTGACGAATACTTAACCTATTCACTTCGGGAACAGAAAACATTAGACCACTCATTGGCTCGCCGGAAGTTTACGGCCGGAGGTCGCGAGGTCTACAGCGGTGGCGGTATTGAGCCGGACTACTTTCTGTCTGGCCCGATTATCGGGTTCGACCCTTCAAGATTAGGACGTCTTCTAACTGCTCGGGGGGAGTTTGCTCGCTTCGCTCGGCGCTTTTCGGCAGAAGGTGACGACCGGATTAGTATTGAGGGGGTTGAACGTAAGGTCGTCAGTCCTGGATTTTCTGTAGACGATGCCATGTTGGCAGAGTTCCGGGGTTACGTCGCGGAACGTCAATTGACGGTTGACGAAGATGATTTCCACTCGGATATGGATTTCATTCGAGCCATGATCCACTATGAGGTTGACTTGGCGTTATTTGGAGAGTCTGCAGCACGTCAGAATCTTTTTTGGCGGGATCCGCAAGTTCAGTTCGCTTTGCCTTTTTTTGATGAGGCAAGACGTCTTCTGGATTTGTCTGGTGAGTCGGTAGTTGTTGCAGCACGCTGACTAAGGCGGAGATTATTCTTGCTGTTTGGTTAGACGCCTTGCTAAACTGCGTTCACAGTGTACCTAATCGCAGTTAAGTCTCGGGGCGGCCTAACTGCGATTGCCTTAGCCGCTGAGGGTTTTTCGACAGCGGTCGTATCGATTTAAATTGATCGAAAGATCTTTCTGCATTCGGTTTCGGGCGTCCCCAGTCGCTCGACAGGTGGTTTGATAGAGAATGATCCTGTCTTGGTGGCTAATTTCCGATAATTTTTTCACCAAACGACAATCGATAGATCTGCCTGTTGTACGTCTTCGCCACGGTCAGAAACTAAACGAACCATCACTTGTTCGCACTAATTTTCAAAATTTTGGTAGCAAACCATGCGGCTGAATCATATCGAAATCGCTGGTTTTAAGAGTTTTCCCGAACGTGCTGAACTTGCATTCGGTGATGGGGTTACAGCTATCGTCGGACCGAATGGTTGCGGAAAAAGTAATGTCATCGACGCGATCACATGGGTTCTCGGCGAGCAGAGTGCGAGGAGTCTGCGCGGAGACCGAATGGAGGACGTGATTTTCAGTGGTAGCGATGCGCGTCGGCCGACAGCTTCGGCGGAAGTGAAATTACATCTCTCGCATGTTACTGCCGTTTTGGAGGCTTTGGCTGGTCGTCGAAACAGCTCGAACATTTCGTTAATCTCGTCTAATGGTGATTCCGCTGTAACCGATGAAATGGCCGGTGTAGGAAGTGAGGAAGAGTCATCAGATACGGGAAAATTTGAACCGTTCGCTGATAGGTCGTCTTCGTTGGATATATTTGAGACCGAAGGCGATCAACTTGACCCGCCTGCCATAACGCGCGAAGTTGAGGTGGGTCGGAGACTTTACCGTTCTGGCGAAAGCGAGTACCTCATTGATGGAAGAGCCTGTCGTCTTAGAGACATCCAGGATCTTTTGATGGACTCCGGTGTTGGGATCAAGGCATACGCCGTGATTGAGCAGGGCCGCATCGGCCAGATTCTTGGTGCACGTCCGGCTGACCGTCGTCAGCTTCTTGAAGAGGCGGCTGGGGTTACGAAGTACAAGGTAAGGCGTCGTACCGCGCAACTCAAGCTCGAAGCTGCTCAACAGAATTTGACTCGCGTAGACGACATTGTGTTCGAAGTGGAAAAACAGCGCGGAGCGGTGAAGCGGCAGGCTGCTAGAGCCCGTCGATATAGCCGTCTTCGAGAGGAATTGCGGCGGTGGGAGAAGGTGCACTTTGCTCGAAAGAGTCGAGACCTCAGGTCTTCTATAGAAGCCGTAAACAAAAGAATTAATGAAGAGCACGAAGCGGAACAAAGAGCGACCAGCAAGCTTACGGGTATGGAGGCAAGCGAGGAACGGATGCGTCTTGAGCTTGTCGAAGCGGATCGAACTGTGGTTGCTGCTCGTGATGAAGCTCACCAACGTGAATTAGAGGTAGATCGGCAACAACAGAGAATCGATTTCGATAGACAAGAACTGTCCGCTCTGAATGACAGAATAAGTGCTGGTCAATTGGAATTAGAGACGTTAGAAGAGCGCCGTGTTCCTATTCAGGACGAACTTGAGAAACAATTGGTTGCCCATTCTCGGTGCAGTTCGGAACGAGATGTGGCTCGACGACAGTTGGAGACTGAGAACCGGAGCTTCGAAAATGCTCAGCGTGCGATAGAAGGCTTGGAAGAAAAAGTTGAAGTAACGCGGAATGAAGTTTATGCGACGCTTACGGAAGTAACTACTCTGCAGCATATCGAAATGAATGCAAGCACTGAAAGTGCTCGTATACAGGAGACGCTTCTTAAACTTGAAGCCGAACATTCAGACGTTGGCAAACAGGTACAACGAGTAAAAGAAGAGTTCTTGGATGTAGATTCATCAATTCTGAGGCTTAAAAAAGGTCTAGAGATGATGGGTGCGGAGAGGCTCGAACGCGAATCAGAGCTCAAGGTGGCTCGGGCAGAGAGCCATCGGTTGATGAGTTCGTCACTTACTAGTGAAAAGAATGTTGCCGCTCTCCGCGCCAGAGTTGAATCGCTAGAGGAATTGGACAAGGGACGAACAACTTATGGCGATGCGGCGCGTATGATTTTGTCCTCAGGAATTGACCATTGTGGCTCTGTTGCTGATCATCTTGAGGTAAATCAGGAAGACGAACGAGTAGTCGAAGCCTGTTTGGAAGATCTTTTGGAACACGTCGTTGTTAGGTCACGTGAAGATGCACTTGAAGGTGTCGCGTTAGTGACGGCAGGAGATGCCGGCAGGTGTGGTTTCGTGATCATCGACGGTTTCCAGTCTCGCCCTAAGGTTGAGCCGCCCCACCCAAACCTACGAGCGATCTCGGACCTTGTAAATGTCAAAGGACCTGGTGAGGGCGCAGTACGAATGCTCATTGAACGACGATGGATTGCACCATCGGTTGTCGAAGCCAGCGCGGCTGCTCGGGCATGCACGGATCCTATTGCAACAGTAGATGGCAATGTGTTTCAAGGCGTTTCTCTCCTGTCAGGTGGGTTGAAGAAGAAAACTCACGGTTTGCTTTCTGTGAAGCGCGAGATACGAGAACTTTATCAACGGATTGCAGAAGGCGAAGAAGAGTTAACTAAAGTTCACGAAGAAAATCTAAAACAAGAGCGTTTGGTTAAAGATACGGAAGTATTCATAGAGACGTTGAATTCAAATGAACATGTTCAGGAGAAGAAACTGGTTGGTCTCCAAATGCAGTTTCAGCAGTTTGAGAATGAACAGATTCATTTGTCTGAAAAACGCACAGTTATCGAGACTGATCTAAAAAAAGCAGCTGAAGAACGGGAAGATCTTACTGCAAAGCAGACGGAGGCGAGGAAGTCGATTACACGTCTAGAAGCAGTGAAAGGTGAAGCGGAGGAGGTTTTCACGGACGCTCAGAATCGATTGCTGGAGGCACGGGAGTTGGTTGATTCTTCGGGGCAAGAATTGACAGAAGTAAAAGCGACTCATGCGGCACTAGAAGAACGTACCGTAGCACTGGAAGCGGATAGTAGTCGTCTTGAGACCCAAGCGAATGACCTTAGAGGGCGTATCGAATCCTGTGAATCTGGAAATCGGGATAATGTCTTGCGGAGACAGGCACTCACGGCTTCGATCGAAGCATCTGTGAAACAGCATGACATTCAGGTTTTAACATTTGGAGAACTCAAGGAGTCGATCTGTTCGGTTGACGAAAAATCTGATGTTCTCCGAGAGGGTATAAGAGTCGAAGAAGGCGAAGTTCGTGTTGCACGTCAGGAATTTGAAAGGATTCGGGCGGACTTGAACGTTCTGGAACTGGAACGCGCAACTTCAGACAGCGCTCTTAAACATGCTGAAGCTTCTTGTGCAGAAGTACTCCAGAGTGATCTGGACAAGGTGGAGGCAGATGTCGAACTTTTGGAGCAAGATGGACCGATTAAGCCAAATCTTGCACTGCTTGATTCTCATTCTCATGAAAGTGACTACGGAGACCGGGAAGAAGGAGAGTCTTTTGGTTCGCTCGCCGAGAAATCTGAAGAATGTGAGGTGTCGGCCCCCAGATCTGTCATAGACGAAGGCAGTGATCGCGAGTATGAAATTGGTGACGTAATCACCCAACTTCGTTCAAAAATTGAGAAACTTGGTGCCGTTAATATGATGGCCATAGATCAATTTGACGAACTTGAAGAACGTCATGATTTTCTTACTACGCAGAGACAGGATTTGCTCGATGCGATTGAAGCAACCGGTGAGGCAATCAAGCGAATCGATGTTACTACGCGCGAACGGTTTCAGGATGCGTTTGCCGCGGTAAATGAACATTTTCAACAAACGTTTGAAACGTTATTTGGAGGCGGCCGAGCTGGTTTGGTCATGCTGGATGAGACTGACGTTCTTGAGAGTGGCATTGACATCATCGCGAAACCACCCGGAAAGCGGCTGCAAAGTATTCAGTTACTTTCCGGAGGAGAAAAGGCACTTACGGCGATGGCGTTAATGTTTGCGATTTTTAAATACAAACCGAGCCCCTTCTGTCTGCTTGATGAAATTGACGCCCCGTTAGATGATGCGAACATCGGTCGATTCGTGGAAATGCTTCGGGGTTTACAGGATAGAACTCAGTTTGTGTTGGTGACACATAATCGTAAAACTATGGAGATAGCGAACCGCCTTTATGGAGTCACAATGGAAGAGCCTGGTGTTTCTAAGCTTATCTCTGTCGAAGTTAACTAAATAAACCCTGAACGAAGACAAAGCGGCCCGTTTCCATCGTCTTAAACGACGCAGCGACACACTTGCCGTTGTAGCTCGCCTTGGTCTGCTTAGTTGGCTGGTCGGGATGGAGATTCTGTCCGTAGTCAGGGCTGCGTTTCTTCAACTGGCAATATTTTTTGAACTCACAAATGTTGTGCAGTCGATTCTTTCCGTAGCAATTTGCGCGACCACCTTGGGAATAGCGGTAGAAGTTGTAGGACTGCCATTCAATTGGTATTCAAGTTTTTTTCTCGAACGCCGGTTTGGGCTGTCGAAAATTCGTCTCTCGAAATGGTTCTTTAGCTATGCCCAAGAGGTAACGATTATTCAAATGTCGTGGTCAGTATGCGTCACTCTTGCGTATCTAGTAATTGAAATCTGCGGCACTTATTGGTGGCTTTTCGTGGGGGCGGCATTTTCAATAATAACTATTGTTTTGACGAAACTTTGGCCTTTACTCGTATTGCCACGAATGCCGCCCGTTCGACCGTTGCGCAGAGAGGGGCTCGCTCTAAAGCTTCAAGTGCTTGCTCGTAAAGCTGGGGTGTCGGTAATCGGCGTTAATGAATGGCCTGTCGGAGAGGACACCTCGAGGGTAAATGCGGCTCTTGTCGGAATTGGGTCGACACGTCGAATCTTGATTTCAGGCACATTGCTTGAGGACTATAGTGACGACGAGATAGAGGGGATACTGGCCCATGAACTGGCTCACCATGTACATTACGACATCTGGAAGACGATCGTTCGTAGAGGAGCTGTCGTACTATTAGGTTGTTGGATTGCCCAGCAGGCACTGTCTGCATCGCTTCCACTCCTTCACCTCGACGGATTGAGTGATGTAGCTGGTCTGCCGATTCTAGTGATCTGTGTGGGCTGTACCTTGCTGCTAGCGTCACCAGTTACTAATGTACTGTCACGTCTCTCAGAATACAGAGCCGATCGATTTGCGATCGACTTGACCGGTAATCGAGATGCCTTCATGTCAGGTCTTCGACGATTCGCCGCTCAGAATTTAGCTGAAGAGCGTCCAAAGGCGCTGGTCAAATGGTTCTTTTTTTCACACCCTCCTGTGACAGAACGTTTGGCCGCCGTGAGCCGCTACCGGTTTTGACTCGACGACTAGCATTCGTCGAAAAGTAATAGCTGGAATGAGAGCTGCCCAACCTTGGAGTTCTCTTAGTTTCTTCGGGGACGGTTGGAGGCAGAGTGTTAATCGTGGCTTCGACGCTTTCCTCAAGATTTGTCGGAATCAGCAGAAGTTTTTGGTGACTCGTCAGTACTTGGGAGAATCGCTTTACGACTTAGTCTCACTTTTCCAGAAGGGTCAACATTAATGACTTTAACCCTTACTTGGTCGCCTTCGTTAAGTTCATCCCTTACTTCTTTGACACGGTAAGGGGCAATTTCAGAAACATGTAATAATCCGTCAATACCTGGCAAAATCTCCACGAAGGCTCCAAAGTCAACGATTCTCTGGACTTTTCCTAGATAGGTCTTGTTAAGTTCTGGGCTGGCAGTTAACTCTTCGATGATTGTAATTGCTTTCTTAGACGAATCCTCATCGGAAGATGAAATATTGACGTGTCCATTGTCCTCGACATTAATCTTTACACCGGTCCGTTCGATAATACTTCTGATAGTTTTTCCTCCGGGACCGATTACGTCTCGAATCTTGTCGACGGGAATCTGGATAGTCCTTATTCTAGGCGCATGATTTGAAATTGACTCGCGCGGTTCGGCGATTGTGCTATTCATCGCCCTCAGAATGTGCAGACGTCCTTCGCGGGCTTGTGTTAGAGCTTCGCGCATAATTTCTGTCGTTATCCCAGAAACCTTTATGTCCATTTGAAGAGCGGTAATGCCCTCGGTTGTACCTGATACTTTGAAATCCATATCTCCGTAATGATCTTCTGCGCCGGCAATGTCCGAAAGAATGGCGTGCCGAGCAGTATCGTTACCGTTTGTTGTTGTTTCCATCACCAGCCCCATCGCTATGCCGGCGACTGGCCGTTTCAAAGGAACACCGGCATCCATCAGTGCAAGTGTTCCGCCACAGACCGTCGCCATCGACGAAGAACCGTTCGATTCGAGAATATCCGACACGACTCGGACTGTGTATGGAAACGTATTTTCATCGGGCATCATTGGAAGCAGACTTCGTTCAGCGAGGTTTCCATGTCCAATTTCTCGACGGCCGGGGCCACGCATGAATTTGACTTCTCCGACAGAGAAAGGAGGAAAGTTGTAGTGCAACATGAATCTCTTGTAGGTTTCGCCGTCTACTAATTCAATCTTTTGTTGGTCATCGGCCGTCCCAAGTGTTGCCGTGACCAGAGCTTGGGTTTCGCCACGGGTAAATACGGCGGATCCATGTGTGCGCGGGAGAACACTGATTTCTGACCAGATAGAACGAACCTCATTAAACTTACGTCCATCTAGCCTATGACCTTCTTCGAGCACCTCGTTACGCAAAACCTGTTCTTTGAGTTCGGCGAAGACCTGAGCAGCGTCAATTCGTTCCGTGCCTTCTTCTGGAAGCGACTGGATGAGATCGTCGAGAACACCTTCGACTTTGGCGTAGTTCTCAAGTTTGTCAGGAACTCTCATCGCATCTCGTAATGATTCAATGATCTTCTTTTCTATGTCTTCCCTGAAACTCGAATCAATTTCTTTCTTTTCAACTGCCAGCTTTGGTCGTCCTACTGCCGTCGTCATTTCCTCGATGGTGGCAATAATCTTTCGAATTGACTCGTGACCTTTCTCCAAGGCCAGAAGCACCAGATCTTCATTGATCTCTTGCGCGCCGGACTCAACCATGACAATTGCATCCTGGCTTCCTGCGACAACCAAATCAAGTTTGCTGCGTTTTCGTTCAGGATAGGTCGGATTGATCAAAATTTCGTCGTCAACTATGCCAACACGTACGGCAGCGATTGGTCTCTCGAATGGGATTTGGGAAATAGACAGCGCTGCAGAGGCTCCGGTAAGAGCCAGCACATCAGAGTCATTGTCTTCGTCTGCAGATAGTAGCAGTGCGATTACTTGGGTCTCGCGAGACCATCCCGACGGGAAAAGCGGTCGAATAGGTCTGTCGATTAGACGGCTTGTAAGAACTTCTTTTTCGGTGGGTTTGCCTTCTCGTTTGAAAAATCCACCAGGAATTCGACCGGATGCTGATGCGTACTCACGATAGTCAACGGTAAGAGGCAGGAAATCGATACCCTCTCTTGCAGAGGAAGCAGCACAAGCCGTGACGATGACCACTGTGTCGCCATAACGGACGGTTACTGCTCCATCAGCTTGCTTGGCTAACTTGCCTGTTTCAATGGTGAGGGTTTGACGGCCGATGTCTACTTGGCCTTTTTGCATATGTAAGCTCCCGTTTGGGTTGGTCTGTTGATAGTAGCAAGAGGTTGGTGAGATAGAGAAGGGTAGGGAACAAGCCAGAAAGGCAGGCCGCTACTCTTCGACCTATTTACGGATACCCAGTCGTCCAATTAGGTCCGTATATCGTTCGGCGTCTTTGCTCTTGAGATAGTCGAGGAGTCTACGCCGCTGACCGACAAGCTTTAATAAGCCTCGACGAGAATGATGATCCTTGGCATGAACCTTGAAATGCTCAGTTAGATAGGTGATTCGCGCGCTGAGAATTGCGACCTGAACTTCTGGAGAACCTGTGTCACTCTCGTGCTTGCGGTACGAACCGATTATCTGAGTCTTTCGCTCCTTAACCAACACCACGCGTTAACGCCTCTTTCTCTTTTGTTTACCTATATTTATTAGTTCTTTAATCCTACACTAGAACAATCTCCGGATGCAAAATGCTGTCAGATTCCACAGCTGCAATTGCGACGAATGTTCCTTCACTATCGAAGAGTTTGATTTGAGTCGAAAGTTCATCGGCGTTGAACGCTTGCCAACTTCCTTCTTTGATTAAGACGTCACCTAGAGTCACATTGTTCCCGTGCGTTGCTTTTTTTAGCCCTTGGGCGTTCAGGATTGCTTTAGGCATGTCCGGAAGAAGACAGGCAAGTGGAATAGTCTTTCGTGTTGATTGGCAAGACATTTCTTCTAGTGCATCAACTGTGAGAGCGTCCATTAAGGTGAAAGCTCCGCTTTGCTCACGTCGTAGTTCTTTTAGATGGCCACCGCAATTAAGAGCTTGACCAAGATCGTGGGCGAGTGACCGCATATAGAACCCTGGTTCGCAATTCACTCGACATCGCAAGCAATTGTCGGTGATGGAGATGATGTCGATGCTATGTACGGTAACTGTAACTGCTTTGGGTGTAACGGGTTTGTTTTGACGTGCGAGTCGGTAAGCACGGACGCCGTTGATTTTCTTTGCGGAAAATGGGGGTGGGTGTTGAACAAAGGTGCCAACAAACAACTGAAGTTTTTGACTAATCTCTAAAGCATCAGGACTCGGAACGTGTTGGTTATCAGCGCTTTGCGAAGTGTTTTGCACCTCTCCCGTGGCATCATACGTATCGGTGGCCATCCCTAAGTGGATAGTTCCGGTATAGATTTTTGGTCCGACTGACAAGAGCGATGCGAGACGTGTTGCGTGTCCGATAACTAAGGGCAGTACTCCTGTGGCCATGGGGTCTAGCGTGCCGACATAACCAATTCGTCTGGTGCCTAAAACTCGGCGTGCACGCGAAACCACGTCATGTGAGGTTACCCCTGCTGGTTTGTCGATTACTAACACGCCATCCATGCAATGGTCCTCAGTAAAATCAGGTGGAGTTCGGGTGATTTGTGGTGGTGTCCTTTATGGCTTTTGTGACGGCCTCAAGGATACCAGGAGCAATGACTTTATACGGTTCTGAGAACGCGAAACCAGATGCATTTGGGTGGCCTCCGCCGCCGAACATGGCCGCCACGGTTTGCACATTGACAGTCCCTTTGGAACGTAAGCTCACTCGTGTAGAACCGTTCCCAATTTTGAATAGGATCACGGCAACTATAGTGTGCGCAGACAATGGGATATTGATGATGCCTTCCATGTCGTCCGCCGGACAACCAGTCGTTGTGAGTATGTGTTCGTCGAGATGAAGGAGTGCGATTTGACCACCAGCCTCGAGTCTCATATTCTCGAGTAGAGTCCCTATTAATTTTATTTTTCCGACGCTGCTACGCTGAAAAATATCTGAGGCTATGTTGGCTACGTTAACGCCCGTCGAAGCTATATCGCGGCAGATATTGAATGTTCGATTCGTGATGTTTGCGTGCCTAAATGATCCGGTGTCTGTCAAGATTCCTGCATAGAGTGGAATTCCTATGGCCGGAGTCATATTCATTCCAAGTTCAACGACGACATCGTAAATCATTTCTGCACACGCTGCCGCTGATGGGTCAAACCAATTAAGTGAGCCGTACATATTGTTTCCGGTGTGATGGTCAATGTTTATGACGCGGTAGTTTTCTAGACCGAACACTTCGGTTCGATCCAGCGATCCACATTCGAGCACGATGGCCGCATCATAGGCACCCATTACGGCCGGTAAAACCTCTATGTTTGAAACGCCTGGAAGAGTATCTAAGTACGTTGGTGGCGGGTCGTGGTTAATAATCCGAACAATTTTGCCAAGGCGGGATAGTGAATGTGCTAACGCGAGTTGTGAGCCGATCGAGTCCCCGTCCGGGCGTGCATGCGACGATAAGACAAAACGTTCGCCATTCCTCAGGGTTTCTACTATCTCTAAAAATTGGGAACTAGAGTTCGTGGTCATGATTTTTTGTGTTGGGCGTTAAGTATTGTTTTCGTCAGTAGCAGCAACGGCCGTCCTTTCGTTGGCAATGTCACTAAGTAATCTGGCGATGCGTTCCTGTCGTTCCCCCGTCTCGTCATAAACGAATCTCAGTTCAGGGATATGTCGCAACTGAAGGCGTTGAGCAAGTGCTCGCCGTAGGAACAATTTGGCTCGCCGCAAGGCACGACCAGCGTCTCGGCGCGCGTTTTGGTCATCAGATAAAATCTTATAACTCACACGCGCAAGGTGAAGGTCACGAGTTACTTCGACATGCGTAATAGTTACTCCAGTGGCTCCAGGGTCTCGAACCGTCCTAGCTAGGAGCGTACTAAGCTCGCCCCGTATTTGTTCGCCTATGCGGTCTGATCGATTACCGTTTGTCATTGGTGCCGACTACATTAGCCAATCGATTGCCATTGAAAGAATTACATGGTCGGCACGTTTGCCGATTTCATCATTTGCTGTGGAAAGTGAACGATCGACAACGCTTCGAGTAGAGCCGATAGCAACGACCCCCAGCGCGGAACGTTGATGCAATTCGTGGTAATCCAGTTCTGTAACGGATACATTCAGTTTGCGCAGACGGTCCTTGATACTACGGAGTACGCCCCGCTTATCCTTTAGCGAACGAGAGCCTGGTATATGCAGTTCAACAGACAACAACCCGATAGCGGGCATAGATTTAAGTAAGCACTGGTTAACAAGCGGACTACACGGTTGCCGCGATCTTCTCTATGGTGAAGATTTCGATTATGTCTCCGACTTTCAGGTCCGCGAAACGTTCAAAGGCGACGCCGCATTCAAACCCGGATTTGACCTCGGTGGCGTCTTCCTTGAATCGACGCAGGGAACCGATCTTCCCTTCGTGAACGACGACCCCGTCACGCACGATGCGAGCTTGTGCATCTCCGGAACGTGTCAGGATTCCGTCTGTAACCATGCAGCCGGCTGCTGTGCCAAATTTGGGGACCTTAAAAGTATCTCGAATGGAAGCGCGACCCAATTGGTTTTCTTTTACGGTGGGTTCCAGAAGACCGGTCATCGCCATCTTGATTTCGTCACTTACATTGTAGATAACCGAGTGTTGACGAATATCGATTCCTTCTCGTTCAGCGACCGAAACTGCGTTTCGGTCAGGCCGGACGTTGAAAGCGATAATGATGGCGTTGGATGTAGAAGCGAGCAATACATCCGATTCGTTAACTGCGCCGACCGCTGCGTGAATCACAAGGATTTTGACGCGCTCGTCGCCAAGTTTTGAGAGAGAGTCGGCTAGCACTTCTGCAGACCCTTGGACATCCGCTTTGATGATGATGGGTAATTCTTTGGATTCTCCTTCCGAGAGTTGTGCTTGGAGTGCCTCCAGTGTCAGGCGTTGTCCTCGTCCGCCTAACGCTTTTTCTTTGGCGTCATGTTTTCTAATTTCTGAAACCTGTCGTGCTTTGGCAGCGTCGTCGACTGCTTGAAAGGAATCTCCGGGTTGCGGTACGCCTGTTAAACCGTCCACCTCTACCGGGTTTGACGGGCCAATAGTCTTGATTTTTTCGAGCTTATCGTTGACCAAAGTCCTTACGCGACCGACCTGGACGCCAGCGATGAAGTTGTCACCAACGCTTAGAGTTCCATCCTGCACAAGGATAGTTGCTACTGGACCACGACCTCGAACAACTTTGGCTTCAAGCACCGTGCCTGTTGCACTTTTTTCTGGGTTAGCTTTATGCTCACCCATTTCGGTCACAAGAAGAATCATTTCAAGCAAGCCGTCAAGGTTGTCACGGTTTTTAGCTGAGACAGGAACGGTAACGGTGGAGCCACCCCAATCCTCAGGAGTTAGGTCTCGTTCGGCCAGTTCTTTTTTGACTCGATCTTGATTGGCATCGCCCTTATCAATTTTGTTGATGGCCACGATGATGGGGACGCCTGCCGCACGAGCGTGGTCGATAGCTTCTTGCGTTTGCGGCATCACACCGTCGTCGGCCGCTACAACTAGTACGACCACGTCAGTTACTTTTGCGCCTCGAGCTCGCATTAGAGTGAAAGCTGCGTGCCCCGGCGTATCTAGAAAGACTATTCTTCGATCATTGAGTGAAACGGAGTATGCACCAATGTGCTGCGTGATACCGCCGGCTTCACCTTCAGCGACTTTGGCCTCACGAATTGCATCGAGTAATGTCGTCTTGCCGTGGTCAACGTGTCCCATGACAGTGACGACTGGGGCACGGGTTACAAGATCTTCGGGCTTGCTGATCGCAGATTCGACGACGACGATCTCTTCTTCGAAGGACCGCATCTTCACGTCGGCTCCGAACTCCCGGGCGATCATTGTGGCGGTTTCGGCATTCAGAGTCGTGTTGATGGTCATCATCAACCGCCTCTCGATTAATTTCTTTAGTACGTCCTTACCACGAACCTCCAGTTTCTCAGCTAAGTCCTTTACTGTCATGCCTTCAGCCAACGTGACAGTACGAGTGACAGGCGGCGGCGGCGGCGGCGCTACTGGAGTGCGTGCACGCCGATATGCTGCTCGTCGACCACCAGGCCGATGGTATGGTCGAGGCGGCGGTCTATAGCCAACTGCAGGTCTTGGCGGGAGCGGCCGAGCGGAGGCAGGAGTAGCTACACGTGATGGTTGCGATGGTAAAGGTCGTGGACTACCAAGTGGTGTTCCGGTGGCGGTCGTTCCGGCCGGTCTTGGCCGTTTCACGGCTATCGGGGATTCCGAAACACGCTTTGGCTCTTCAACTCGGAGACGTAATGTCGGTGGAACGACGCGACCGGTTGGGCGAGGAGTCATCGTTCCCGCTGGAGGTGATGTCGAAGCTGGACTTGTTTGTTTAGCAGAGGTCGTGATGGTCGGCTTGGAAGATGCTGGTGGTGTAGAGACCTTCGGTGCCAGTGGTGAAGGTGGTGCGAAAACTTTTGGTCCGGCAACTGTGGGCTGAGGTGGTTCCGCGACTTTTGGTGCGGCCACCTTCGGTGCCAGTGGTGAAGGTGGTGTGAAAACTTTTGGTCCGGCAACTGTGGGCTGAGGTGGTTCCGAGATTTTTGGTGTGGCGACCTTCGATACCGATGGTGAAGGTGGCGTGGAAACGTCGGGTGCGGCAACTGTGGGGCTAGCTGTTTTAACCGGTTCAGAAACCTTCAGGGATGGGGATGCAGGTGGTGATATTCCTGCTGCGATTGTTTTGTCTTTAACTGGTTCCATTGTCAAAGACCGAGACTTCAATTCTTTTGGAGAATACGCTGGTTTTTGCGCTGGCGACGTGGTCGGAGATTGAATCGCCGATGCCTTTGCCGCAAGTGAAACATCTGGTGTTGGAGTCTCAACGGTTTCAGCGGGCTCTTTATCCGTTGATTTGTCAATCTCTTCAGTGGCTGTGACCTGGGCTGTCTTTGCTGCTTTTACGAGACGCGGGGGGCCGAGTTTCGGTTTCGCTGGTTCTGCGGGCTCAGATTTTTTGGACGTTCGCTTGCCGCCGCGTCGTGGTACAGGTCTTTGTGTAAATAATTCCCCTTCAGGAAGCTCAAGGTTTCGTTCTTTGGCGAGACGTTTAGCGAATTGTCTTGCCACAATTTCTTCGATCGTGCTTGAGGCACTTCTTGCCTCAATGCCATGCTCTGAACTGAGCAACTTGATGACATCTTGGCTTGGGATGCCAAGTACTTCAGCGACTTTATAGATACGTATAGTGGTCACGCGTGTTCTCAGTGCCCGGTCTTGGGCTCATCCGTGCTATTAAGTTCCGTCTCGTCCGATACGTTCTCTGCAAGTGTCGGCTTCGGAGACGTCTCATCCGTTTCCGGCGTGCCAGAGTCGTAAGAATTTGATTCTGCCGCTGCAGTCGCTGCGGCAGTCACTTGTGCGAGTTGTTCACGAACTGATTCCTGTAGCATCTCCGCCGTGGCTTCATCAACTTCCGCTACCTCGGCGAGGCGAATAGCTGACGTTTCCAGCAGGCTATCGGCTGTGTCTAGTCCCGCTGCGCTTAGTTTTCTGAGCTGTTCCTGGTCTAACCCTGGCAAGGTTAAGGCTACACTGTCTTCGTCTTCCATGTCCCCAAGCTCGTCAAATTGGGCTTCAACCTCACGACGTTTTTCTTCATCGCTCTTTATGTCGATTCCCCAGCCTGTCAACTTGGCTGCAAGACGTACGTTCTGTCCTTTTTTGCCAATTGCGAGCGACAACTGTCTGTCTTCGATTATCACTTCGAGTATTTTGTCTTCATCGCTGACAACAGAAACACGTTGCACGGGCGCAGGGCTTATGGCATTAGTTACAAAAACCACAGGATCGTCCGACCACTCGACAATGTCGATCTTTTCCCCGCGGAGCTCTCGAATGATTGCCTGAACCCTTGTACCCTTCATCCCTACGCAGGCTCCAACGGGATCAATGTCTCGGTCACGCGAATGTACCGCCACCTTTGCCCTATCTCCGGCTTCACGTACTGCCCCACGGACCACTACTGTTCCCTCATAAATTTCGGGAACTTCTTGTTCGAATAATTTGATCAGCAGCACTGGGTCGGTGCGAGACAAGATAAGTTGCTGGCCCTTCGTATTCTCGTTAACCTCGCGAATAACTGCCCGGATCCGATCCCCGTTCGTGTAGTTTTCCGCTCGTGACTGTTCTCGTCTTGGCAGTAAAGCTTCGATACGGCCGCCTTCAATTTCTACGATGATGTCGCCGTTCTCAAATCGTTTGACGATGCCACTAATTACTTCTCCTGTTCGATTATGAAATTCTTCATAGACGTTTTTTCGTTCAGCTTCTCGAACTTTTTGAAAGATGACTTGTTTGGCAGTTTGCGCTGCAATGCGACCCAACATTTCTGTAGATTCTGGAAACTCTACTTCCATGTCAATTTCAGCTTCGTCACCGTAAAGATCTTGAGCCTCTTTTAATGAGAGTTCTGTCCCTGAATCGATTACTTGCTCAACGATTCGTCGAACCTTGAAGAGTTCAACTGCTCCGGTCTCGACGTTAAACTTAGTTCGAAGATTTTCAGTCGCTGGATAGTACCTCCGTGATGCCGTTAATACCGCGTCTTCGATCGCGGTAATTATTAGATCAGGTTCTATGCCTTTTTCTTTGGCTAATGCCTCGATCGTCTGCTGTATCGAATTGCTCATGACGTTTAATGGTAAGCCTGAGACGTCCCTCCGGATGCAGTACTAGAATTCAACTTCGAGTTGTGCGCTGTTAACGAGAGACCAAGGGATCCGGTGAATCCCTGTACTTGTCTTAAGCAAAATTTCCGGACCCGTCGATCCGAATGACTTCGTTGCTCCCTTAGTTTCCACGTCCTCAATTCGCCCAGTGAGATGTCGATGCCCATTGATTGATTCTGAAGTTACAAACTTTGCAAGTCGACCGAGAAATCTCCGACAATCGTCAGGATTGCGTAATGGTCGATCGAGTCCTGGAGACGACACTTCTAATGTGTATGGGTGTTCAAAATTAATCTCCGCATCAAGAATTACACTGACATCTTTGCTCATACGTTGGCAATCTGCGACACTCACCGTTTCCTGGTCCTCTCCGTCTGTCACTGTGGAGCCCGATGGAGACCGATCAATAATGATACGAAGCACCCAGCCGATTGCTTCTCGGCGTAGCTGCACGTCGAAAACCTCAAGTTCGAAGTCGTGCGCAACGCGATCAGCTATTGACCGGAGTCGTCGATCCAGCCTGTGTTCCACTGTTGACCACGAACAAAATTATGCCAAAAAAAACAAAAAGCGGGAAAAAGGCCCACTTTTGCAGGACTTGGTTTCACCTTACGGCTATTAGTATATAACGATGAAAATGGCGCTGGCAACGCGGCTTACATGGTTGGTTTCAGGAGTTTCCTAGGGAGTCAGACGATAAAGCATGCGGGGATAAGGAATCGTTTCGCGTACATGCTCGAGACCGCAAAGCCAGGCAACGACACGTTCGATGCCCATCCCGAATCCCGCATGGGGAACCGATCCATAACGTCTTAGGTCTAAGTACCAGTCGAAAGCTTCTTGAGGTAGGCCATGTTCCTTAATTCGTTCGAGAAGTAGGTCATAGTCATCTAGACGTTGCCCACCGCCGATTATTTCGCCATATCCCTCTGGTGCAAGTAAGTCGAACGATAGGGACAATTCGGGACGATCAGGGTCTGGTTTCATGTAAAAAGCTTTTGTAACACTCGGAAAACGGTGAACAGCGACGGGACGATCGAAGTGTTCGGCTAAGACGGTTTCGTCATTGCCTCCGAAATCTCCGCCTGGTTCGAACGGAAGTCCACGTTCGTGAAGGATTTGCACGGCGTCTTCATAGCTTAGCCGCGGAAATGGCGCCTTTATTTTTCGAAGTGGATCTAGATCTCGTTGAAGCACGTGGAGTTCTTGTTGGCGATTCTTGAGGATTCGTTCTACGACATTGACGACCATGGCTTCGGCCAGGTCGGTAGCATCGTCGAGAGTTGCATAAGCCATTTCTGGCTCGACCATCCAGAATTCTGTTAAATGGCGTCGAGTTTTCGATTTTTCGGCACGGAATGTGGGGCCAAAGCAATAAACTCTGCCAAGCGCCATAGCATTTGCTTCGTTGTATAGCTGTCCGCTTTGCGTAAGAAATGCTGTTCGATCGTCGAAATAATTCACCGGGAAGAGTGAGGTCGTTCCTTCGCACGCGGACGGTGTGAAGATGGGCGCGTCTGCAAGAATGAAACCCCGACTGTTGAGGAACCCACGGACTGCGTCAATCACTTCATGACGGATTCGAAGGATAGCTTGTTGACGCTGGCTTCGGATCCAGAGATGGCGGCGATCGAGAAGGTAGTCGACGCCGTGTTCCTTTGGTGTGATTGGATAATTGTGCGACTCTCCGATAAGGTCAAGCCTCGAGACGTCGAGCTCGAAGCCATTTGGTGCCCGCTCATCGGCACGAATCAAGCCAGTTACTGCAAGAGCTGTTTCCTGTCCGAGGTGGTTGGCTTTGGCAAATGTGCCTTCATCGACTGCCCCTCGCGAGAGCACTGCTTGTATGAAACCTGTGCCGTCACGGACGGTAAGAAAGTGAATTTTTCCGCTTGACCTACGTCGATGCAGCCAACCTCTGAGCATTACTTCTCGACCGAGGTGTCGTTCTATTTCATCGATGTAGATAGACGGAGTAGACATAGCTAGAATCAGCGTACTACGATCGAAGCTCGCCGAGATACGGGATCAATAAGTTTTTAAGTCTGTACAGCTGTGAATTCTGAGCTAAAGCGTCTTGAAGATAAAAGAGAGTGCGTGGGACTGCTTCAAGGTAACGCGAATTTTTGTGTTCGCAGTATTGATAACCAAACGTGCCTAGTGCCTTCAGATTTCGCTGAACCGTCATACGGTCAAATCTGTCTCGAAAGAACTGGCTTATCTCTATCCCAGAGAGAGTTGAGTAATACATTATTAATTGCTCGACTAAATCTGGATTAAGTTCGACATAGGAGTCGCGAAGCAAAGAGACTAAGTCGTAGGTAGATGGGCCCATTCTAGCGTCTTGAAAATCGATAACATAAAGCTGTTGATTGCAAACCATCAAGTTCCGAGAGTGGTAGTCACGGTGACAGAGCACCTGCGGTTCGCTAGCTAGTTCTCGAGCTAAATCTCTGAACGCGACCATTAGAGATGCTCGCCCAGCTTTCGTCAATAAACATTTCCTATAGCCGACAAGAAAATGGTCAACAAAAAACTCTAATTCCCTAAAAAATGTTTCAGTGTCGAAAGCTGGGCCGAATGGCGATTCGATCGATGAAGACCAGCGGGTTCCTTTTCGCTGCATGGTCGCGATGAGTCCAATCGCTTCCTGATATGAGGACAAACATTCTGTTTCTGAGGCTCGTTTCAGATAGTCGAAAAGGGTGCTGTCTCCAAGGTCCGTCATCACAACGATCCCGAGTTTTCCAACGACGTCGAGAACGGAGGGTACTGGAAGTTGCATTGAGCGGAATTGGTGGGAAAGTCTTACAAGCGGCAAGGTTTCAGGATCGATTTGCTTGGGATGAATGACCAGAATTCGAGAGGGTGCGTTCGACGGTTGCATGCGAACGAAGGTGCGAGGAGATGCGTCACCAGCTAATTTGTGGAGTAGAGTCCGTTCTGTCGAGAAGCCGGCGTAATTTACATAGTGTTGTGCCCGGGTCAGGACATCTGTGTTAATTGTCATCCGTTTTCGCAGAGGAATTGCTTTCTTGCCCGCGTTAAGTTGTTCCTTGTGGTTCAGTTTTTGATGGAACTTGTAATATCGGCGTGACTACGAGTGAAGTGCGGTTCTGGTCATCTACGTCAGAGCCTTTTTCTTGACTGACTGAAATAATTTGTCCGTCTAGTTGAGTGCCAGGTTCTATTTTGACTCCGTCTCCGATGATACAGTCTCGTAGTTGGCATTGCTCGCCGACGGTTACGCGATCCCAGACCGCCGTCCGTGTCAGAGACGCCGTCGCATGGACAATTGAACTTTCACCGATTGGAAGTTCAACGTGTCCTTCTTCGGCAGCGAGTTTGAGCGATGTTTTGAGATAAATGTCTGGTGTGCCGACGTCGTAGAACGGTGTAGTAACTTGATGTGCCTGGATGGCGTCTGATTGCTGGGCAGCAAGTTTGTCATAAAAACCTCCAATGGTTGCCGCGTAATGGCCTATTCGCAGATGTCTGAAGGCTGAGGATTCGGCTATTTGAACACCGACAAAATGCTGAGCTGTTGGATGACCGGCTCGCGCGAATCCGCTGATCCGTCCTAAGCGGTCTACGATTGCGCCACCATACCGAGCTGGTGAAGGGTTTGGTTGTACTGCCAATGTAACTAGAGCACCATTGCGTTCATGGGCAGTATGAAGATCTTCCAGAGGGAAATCGACTAGCGTGTCACCGTTCACAATGAAGAAGCGAGAGCCGAGTAGTGGAAGTGCTTGACGAGGTCCGCCAGCGGATCCGAGAAGAGTCGGCTCCCATGAATAACGGACAATTAGGCCCATTCGGTCGCCATGTCCCACCAGGCGCGTAATTGTCTCAGGTCGGTGGTGTAGATTGATAACGATGGAGCGTATGCCTTCGCGTTTTAACCATGTCAACAATCGCAAAATAAGAGCTGTTCCAGCTACTGGAACAGCCGGTTTTGCGCGTTGCGAAGTTAACGGTGCCAATCTTCGTCCGAATCCAGCAGCGAGAATAATGGCAGCAGGAAGTGGCTTACTCACCGTGTTCGAGATTGAATCCTGTCGATGGTCCGGAAAAGATTATGTCGCCGATTGGAAGCCCGTGGGTTTCACGGTGCTTTTGGAGAAGCTGAGGATAAGAAGCGATGATGTAGTCCTTTCTCGTACGGCCGAGAGCGGCAGAAACTTGCCGGATGATTCCGGCGGCTCCTTCTAGTTCGAGAAATGTGCCGACCGGAGTCTCGTCTATGGAAATTACAATGCCGTCCCGTGCGTATTCTTCACGATATTTTTGGTAACGGAAGCGGACGATGAATCCAAGGCGCTCCAAGATCCCGAGAAGGATACGACCGTCTTTCACAGCCGTTTCCACTTCTTCACGGGCCTTTAGGACTTCGCCTAGCGGCGGTCCTTTGAACGTGATGATTGCGTCTTCGCAATCGCCTTCGATACGGACACGTAGAGTTTGTTGTTGGCTTTGGAGAACACCGTTTGGCATATCGAGCAAACGGTCATCCTGGAGCCGGCGCGGTTGCGTTTGACTAATGCCGAGTGATTCGACGGCGCCGCGCGCAGCTTGAACAGATTCGTACTCTAATTTGATCTCACGTTCGACCTTTACGGTCATAGGATTTCTTTCATCATAGATCACAAAGCGGTTTCAAGTTGTCCGTATGTTGTAACTACAGCCGGCCAGCCTCACGGGCTTTATACCTGCACTGAAAATAAGTACTTTGTGTGTACTCCCGATGCCTCCAGGGATTAGGAGTGATTTAAGTGCCAAGCGTCGTTTAAGCTGAGAAATGTGATCTCCGGATGAGACATAGTCTAAGGCTCCGAGACCAAGCAGAAAATAGGTTTGGTCGAGCACTCCGAGCGTTAAGAGCCCTTCACTTTCAGCTGCCTGCCTAACAGCAGTGAGGTCAACATGCGCAGTAATATCTCGGCTGCCAGGCTCAACCAGCCAGGCTGGTGTGTTGTCTAATGTTTCGTTAAAAACCCTTTGTCGGTAATAGGTCGTCAATGTTCCTGATGAGTGTGCCGCTGAATAGAGTTCTCCGGCTTCGTGGCCGTAATCTATAAGGAAGAGAAACCCATTCGTTAGCTTTCGTGCTGTGGACTTAATCCATTGAACCATTTCCGGGTTGATTTCCGCTCTCCAGCCAGGCTCGAGTTTGATTTTCTGTTTATTGATGTGTTCTAAGACTGCTGCACTCGACAACGGCCCGACTCGTTCCACTAAGTGGTTACGCTTCTTATCGAAATCAACGTATATCTCCCTCAGTCCTTGGTTTGTCATGAAAATGATGTGAGGTGGAAAAGCATCGAGAAGTTCGTTAGCAAAGATGACTCCGCTTACGTTCTCACTTAATGCTTCACTTGTCGCAACGATTTTGCTTCCATGCGAGCTAAGCATTTTCGATTGCTCAGCACGTGCAACCGGACTACGTTCGATTAGCGTGGCTCGAACGACTTTATAGAACTCCGGGTGTTTGGTCGCTAATGCGTTCAGAATATCTCTCGTCAGCCTTCCGTTTCCTGCGCCGACTTCAACTAGATCAAATGGAGAAAAAGATTCGACATCAGTTTTAAGGAACTCCCACATTTCAGCGAATTGGGAAGCAAGTAATTCACCGAAAAGAGTTCCCAAGTCGATACTTGTGAAGAAATCCCCTGCACGGCCCGAGCGTTGGTTTTGGCTGGCGTAATAACCGAGTTTTGGATGGTAGAGGGCAATCTCGGCATACGATGCGAAAGGCAACGGACCCTCTGCTCGGATCCGCTGCACGATCACGTCGTAAACGGTCAAGTTTATTCCTTTGGTACTTGGAGAAAGATCCTTGTTTCGGCTCTTTGCACTAGTAGAAACGCGGTTCGACCTGATTCTACGGCGTTTAGCTGCGCAGTTGCTTCTGCCACCGACGTCACTGGTGTGCGATTGATCGTTATGACTACGTCGCCGGGCTGGAGGCCGCGAGATTCGCTTGTGCTTCCCCGAGCTACGTCTACTACGACTACTCCGACCGTGTCCTGCGGAACTCGGAGTCGCCGTGCAGTTTGCTCTGTCAAATCTTGAAGAGTGATTCCAAATCCTTCGCTAATCTCTTCGGCAGAGCCTCTTTCAGTGCGTCCTTCAGTTTCTAGGTTGAGTTCGCCGATGGTAACACTTAGGGTAAGTGGTTCGCCGTTTCGAATGACATCGACCGGAAGGGTCGTGCCTGGTCGGGTTCCAGTCACGCGACCTTGAAGGTCTTCGGTGCCGTCAACAGGGTTCCCGTTAAAACCAACGATGACATCGCCAGGTTGGATGTCAGCTTGGTCTGCCGGTCCATCTTCGTTGACTCGTGACACGACAGCCCCACGTGGTGTGTCAAGCCCAAGATCTTCAAAGCCTTCGCGAGGTACGTTAAAGATCTCAACGCCGATAACTCCGCGAGTCACTTTTCCGGTTCGTAATTGATCGAGCAATTCTCGGACTGTATTAATAGGGACAGCGAACCCGACGCCGACGTTGGCATTACGGTTGCTCACTATCGCCGTATTCATTCCGACCACTTCGCCTCGAATATTCAATAGAGGTCCACCAGAATTCCCAGGATTTATCGCTGCATCCGTTTGTAACATGCTAGTGTCTCGGCCTCGCGCTGCACGGAACGGTCGACCAATTGCCGAAATGACGCCCACGGTAACTGTGTGCCCGAGGCTAAAAGGGTTCCCTATCGCCATCACCCAATCTCCGGGTGCCATTTCATTTGAATCGCCAAATTGAGCGACGGGTAACTCCCACTCTGGATGATCGATCAATTCGAGCAAGGCAGTATCGGTCAATGCGTCTCTGCCAAGGACGCGTGCCTCGTAGAAGCCGTCACGGTCATCATCGCCGAAGAAGTCGATCTCAATTTTCGTTGCTTCGGCAACCACGTGATTATTGGTGACAATGAGACCTGATGCGTCGATGACAAATCCGGTCCCAGCGGCTTGGACGGTTTCTTCTCGGGGGCGCTGTCTCGGTGCTTGCCGCGGTTCAAAGAAGCGGCGAAAAGAATCGTCCCCGCCAAAAAAATCGTTCAAGTTGTTACTTGGTCGTTGTGAGAGTGTACGAATATTGACGACCATGGCTGTTTGATCTCGAGCAATGTCTCGGAAAGTAGTTGCTCCAATGTCGCCAGAGATTGGAGCGCTGTTCAGTGCCGGAAGTTGACCGGTTAGCGCCGCCGAAGTCTGAGGAAAATTGAAACGAGATGCAAGCACCATTCCAATTACGATCGATACCACAGCAATCGACATTCCCGAAAATAGGGTTGTCCTACGAGTCGACATCATCTCCCTCCACCTTGGCATGACGTGAATTGCCACAACGTTACCGCAAGCTTTGTTATATCGCTAGTATTTCGTCGCAGTTGGCTTTTTAACATAGTGCAATGATTTCCTGCTGTTGTGGGCCGGTGACATTGGATTCACCTTGGCCTATGTACATATTGATTTCGGTTCGGATGCCGAACCGTTCGAGATAAATACCGGGTTCGATCGTAAAACCAGTTCCTGTCACTAATCTACGTTCGTCGTGTGTCTCATAATCGTCCATGTGGACCCCATTCCCATGAACCATTTCGCCTAGGCTATGACCGGTTCTATGGATAAAATAGTCTGCGTAACCGGCCGCATCAATGACGGACCGTGCCGCACGATCGACTTCCCAACCCGAGAGTGGCTGCCCGGCGTCTGTTTTCGCTGAGATTAGTGCTATGGCCGCGTCTCTTGCGTCTCGCGCGATTGAAAACACCGAGGTGTATTCGACTGGAACGACTTTCCCGGTGTAGCCAACCCAAGTAATGTCAGCAAATACAGCGCCTGGTTTCTCCAGTTTTCCCCAGAGATCGAGGAGAACGAGTTCGTTCATTCCGATGCGACGGTGGTCAGTTGCCGTGGGGAGATAGTGAGGATCTGCGCTGCTATTTGCAGCCGCGACAACAGGTGGGGAATCGCTGACGAGTTCTGATTCTGTGAACCAGTTAACCATTCGCTCTTGAACAGAGTACTCAGTCAGGTTTCCACCGGAGACATTTTCTTGGATCAGAGAAAATGCGCGATCTTTAATTCTGTATAGGCGAGCTGCTGCTTCGTAGTGGCTTTCGAGTGCAGAGAGGTCCCATGTTGCCTCGAATTCTTGAACTAGATCGCCTGAGGAAACAACCTCAATGTTGAGGGCTCTGAGACTGTCAACAGTGCCGGCATCTACTCGAGACAGATAGGGTATAGCACAATGGGGCGAGTATTCCATCGCAACGTGTTTCAATCCTGAAACTAGCTCGGTAAGCTCGATTGAAAGCTGGTTTCGGTCGGCGTAAAGCCGACGTTTACCTGGGAGATGTTCGAGAGTTCCTTTTTCAATGTGATGGACGAGCGAGCACGGAATTCCTTTGGCCGGAATAAGATAGTACCAGCGTCGCGTCGTTAGTTTTGGATAATTGTTCAGTCCGACAATGCGCCGAGCGATCGGATTCGAGCCGTGGAAGTCGTAAAGTAACCAAGCATCTAGGCCACATGCTTTAAGGGTGGCTTGGATATTGACGATATCGATTGTTGTTCCCATGATGAGGTTCTGCTTTACCTATTTTGACGACGCAGAGACCTTGAAAGTTTTGACGTCGAGCAAATTAGACGGATTACGGATCAAATCCGTTTCGAACGAATTTCAAACAACGGGCTTCTCTTTGTCCAGTATTTCAAAGCTCGTACACAGACAGTTGCTTGCCTTTAGAGACAACCATGGATACTCGCGTAGCCTCCAATGGTTAGTCCGTAAAGAAATTTTGGTCGAAAATTAGTTGGCGCCGTCGGCTTCTTCGGCTTCCGATTCTTCCCCTTCAGGTTCTGGTGGATCTTCGATTTCGTCAAAGAGCGTCGCCAGGACGTCGCCATTCTGATGCGTAAACTCATAGTTGCTGCGGTCCATTGTCGAAACGCGTGGCACCCGTAGCTCGATGTCTCTGATTTCACCCGTCATTATTGGTGCTGCGATTCTGACCCGGTCTCCCGTCACAGTGTTTCCGTCTTGGTCAAACCAGAATTCGTCAACTTGAAACCCGGCAATTGCATTTTCTGCAAGGTTCTTGATGCGAATTGTAGTCACGATATAGCGCGTGCCATCTATCCGCTCCCGTGAGGCCACTGGTTGTGTGTATCCGATCTCAGCGGTTCCCCGTTGGGTTCTGACTAGGTCAAGGCCATCACCGAGACGGGCTGCAAGCCGTCGCGCGGCAGCTTGGGCTTGGGGATCGATTTCTGGGGCAGCGACCGTCTCGGCCACGATTTCTTCTTCGGCTGGTTCAGCGCCGCCACAGGCTGCGGCTGTGACTATGAATCCGAATATCACCATACGGCTTAGGTATTTCATCACGTAATCCTCCAACTTCTCTGGTACAGTCGTCGACGCGGAATTATAGGTCCGTGTCGCTAAAACCTCAAATTAATTAGTCCGTCTAATAAAAACCAGCGATTTTTCTGTGAGCTCATAAATTAGCGGTTGTCCATTCGTCGGCTTCAGTGTGTTCTGGAACGGGAGGCCACCACATAATGCGTGTTTCTTCGGGCCCTTCGGCATTGTCGGCCAAAAACATAGCTATTTTTCCAGCCGAGTATATTCTTATTTTTGGCGTGCGTGACCGCGCTCCATTTGAATACGTCAGATTTCGCCATTCCAATCCTCGGATTCAGTACTCGCGGAACGGAAAATTTCCAGATGCCATTTTCCGCCGCCCCACGGTTCAATGACCTCAGCAGCAATCACGTCGACAAGCAGCTCAGCAAAGGAGCGTCCTTCGGGGTCACCTTCTAGGTGATACGCTGATTCGTCCCATCCAAAAAGTGGATACAGGATAAGACTGAGAAATAAATCATAACCATCATCGACAACGATGAGTTGTCCGCAAGGACGCTTCTGGGTGGAGTGGTAAATAAGGTATTTCTCGGCGCTGTGAGCTCGAATGTACCGTTTGAGCGCAAATTCTCGGGCAACGATATCCTCAATTGCAATTTTCTTGTTCCAACAGTCACGGCAGTATTTTTCCTCACCGCGAGGCTCACTCACTTCTTTCGCGCTGCACAAGGCGCAACGAGCTTGAACGGCAGAGCGGGGACACATATGTGAATTCTAGTCCGTTGGTGTTTGATTCAAAAGTCTAAATTTCTCGAAATCAACGGATGTCTGTGAGAAGTAATGAGAAAGTAAGCCTATATGGGTAAAGAGCTAACATCCGAGAAAGTTTTTCACTAGCTGACATAGTCTCGGTTCGTTCGGTTCTTGTTTTTTTGCGAATGGCTCGCTAGGTCGTTACGATGTCAGTATGGGTGAACGACCAACACACATCGGGATTCGCCATGTAGCGTTCCGTGTAGAAGCCTACGAAAAAATGAAGCATTTCTATGTTGAACTGCTTGGTTTCCGGATTGAGTGGGAACCGGATTCTGACAACGTGTATCTCACTTCTGGGACAGACAACTTGGCGTTGCATCGAGCGGCAAGCGCTCTTTCGCGCGAGGAAGGCCCACTTGACCACATCGGAATAATCGTCTCTACCGCGGAAGACGTTGATTTTTGGGCTAATTTCTTGGAAACGAGAGGTGTGCCGCTAGTGCGTCGACCACGGACACATCGAGACGGTGCACGGTCATGTTATGTCAAGGACCCAGACGGAAATCAGATACAGATCATTCACCACCCTCCTATCTGTAGCCTGTGAGTATGGCAACGAAACGTTTTTTTTAACGTTCACCCCACTTCAGTTTTTCGCGGAGAACGGAAAAGTAATCACGCGATTCTGCACGTACTACGCGTAGTGGTCGAGGAGCGCGCTCAACTTCGACGAAATCCCCATTCGTTAGTTCAAAGTTGAATTGACCGTCGAAACTGGCGTGGGCTTCAAGAAAGGGCCCAGTCAAAGTGGCTTCAACCCTGACGGGGGCTGTGTTCGGGATTACGATTGGTCGGTTGGTGAGGGTATGGGGGGCGATTGGGGTGAGGACGATTGCATCGACAGTAGGGTGAACGATTGGTCCTCCGGCGGCGAGATTATAGGCAGTTGAGCCGGTTGGCGTAGAGATAATTAGTCCGTCGGCGCGGCATCGGGTGATGAATTGGTCCCCAACAGAAATAGTTAGAGAAATGATGCTCGAATTGGCGGACCGTCCAATTACGACGTCGTTAAGTACGAAACGATCAGTTTTGATGACTGAGTTGCGGACGACCTTTGAGCGTAGCATTTGACGTTCGTCGATCCGTGCCTGGCCGTTGAACGTGCCGTAAAGAGCTGAATTGAGTTCTGCTAGCGTGATCTCTGTTAGGAACCCGAGTTTTCCGCAGTTGACGGCAAGGATCGGCAGTGAGGGTTTATGACGTGCGACACTATGTGCAAGACCGAGAAGTGTGCCATCGCCTCCAATCACCAGAGCAAGGTCTACCCGCTGTGGTAATTCATCTTTAGAACACGTTTGGCAGCCTTCAGTTTTTGCTCGAGAGGCTGTCTCGATTTCGAGAACTATCTCGACTCCCTGTTGCCTCAGCCAGGGCACGGTTCTTTGGACTACTTCGGTTGCTTTGTCTGAGTGAGGTTTTGCCACGATGCCAATCGTCTTAATTTTTCCGATTCGGTGAAATGTCGGATTTTGTGCCTTCATCTTTTGTCTTTACGAGGTTGTTGAACTGTGACGCAAGTGGAGAAAAAATTCTTTGTTACCTTCGGCGCCCAAGATCGGTGACGAAACGGACGCAATTCTCGCCAGCCCAAGTTGACTAGCTATTCTTGCAACGTGATCTACAACACGACGGTGAACCATGGGATCAGTGATTACGCCATGTTTTCCGACTTCCGGTCGGCCCGCTTCGAATTGGGGCTTGACCAGCACGATTATGTCACCATCCGGCGCAAGTATTGTTTGCACAGAAGGCAGGATAAGCGTGGCGGATATGAAGGAGACATCAATCGTAATAACGTCAATTGATTGGAATTCCTTTGGAAGTAGGTCGGGCGTCAAGTATCTGGCGTTGACGCCGTCGATCACAGTGACGCGAGTGTCTTGGCGCAGCTTCCACGCGAGTTGACCGCGACCAACGTCTAAAGCAAAAACTCGGAAGGCGCCACCTTGGAGAGCTACGTCGGTAAAACCTCCAGTTGAGGCTCCGACATCAAGTACAGTTCGCTTCCGAACGGTTACATGAAACTTGGTCAGTGCGTGTGCAAGTTTGATTCCGCCGCGCCCGACGTATGCATGGTCAGGTTTGTCAAGAGTGACATTTGAATCCATCGAAACCGCTGTTCCAGCCTTCGACGTTACCACATCGTTGACACGTACATGTCCAGCGAGAATCAGAGCTTGTGCTCGGGTTCGTGTTTCGGCGAGACCTTTTTCAACGACTACAGCATCGAGCCGTCTCCTGGATATTTTCGCCGCAGGTTTCATTTTGAAGTTTTGCCTGTATCCTAGTTTTTTCCCTAGAGAGCGCGTCGCACGTTAGTTCGTTCTTAAGAATACCCAGTCAGCTATAGAATTGAGGTGTCCATCAAGATTGGCACTAGCCAGGCTATGCTTGGCTCGATCGATGGAAAGTTCAGCTAATTGGCGGGATTTCGTTATCCCGAAGAACGCTGGGTAGGTCGGCTTTCCGGAAGCAACGTCTTTGCCTGACGTTTTCCCGATTTTCCCACTTGCTCCTTCGACGTCAAGAATGTCATCCACAATCTGAAACGCGAGGCCAAGATGCATTGCATAAGTATCGACTGCTGCGATCACAGAATTTCGTGCACCGACCATTACTGCCCCAGAAACGGCAGCGGCGCGAATTAGGGCTCCAGTCTTCTTGGCATACATCTCCTCGATGCTTGAGCTGTCTATCATTACGTCACGGGTGCTTGGCGGATGACTATCAGAAAGTTGGCCTGTTGCCTCTAGGTCGATTAGCTGACCGCCGACCATTCCAGCACTTCCGGCAGCCCGTGCGATCAAGTCCATTGTGCGCAGTTTTCGAGCCATAAGTTCTGGTTGATCTGTCTCGGGATATTTAGTGAGAATTCCGAAGGCGTCCGTCAAAAGGGCATCGCCTGAAAGAATCGCGATTCCCTCGCCGTAAACTATATGCGCAGTCGGGCGGCCGCGGCGCAGGCAGTCGTCATCCATCGAAGGCAGATCGTCATGAATTAATGAGTAGGTATGGACCATCTCAATTGCGCAAGCGGCTGGAATTGCAAGGTTCCGCTTGTAATTATCTTCTTCGCCGAGAACCGCATCGGCGGCAGCAAGTGTGAGCGTGGGGCGGAGCCGTTTTCCTCCAGCCAAAAGACTGTAGGTCATCACCTCAGCCATTCGCGGGGCACAAGACGGCGACGTCTGAAGAAACTGTTTGAGGGCACTGTCAACGATTTTTCGCTGGTGACACAAGTACGTATCAAGAGAGGATCGAGGAGTTTGACTTGTCACTTTTCCTCGCCATCGTCTAGTGACGATGGGGCTGCAGTCCTATCTCCACTTTCTGTAAGCACTTCGATGCGGCGTTCAGCATTATCTAGGCTTGAATGACAAAAACGCGACAGTTCGATCCCGCGTTCAAAAAGCTGGAGCGACTGTTCCAGCGTGAGTTGTCCATCCTCGAGTTTCTTTACGAGTAATTCGAGTTCAGTGAGTGCAGATTCGAAGTCCTTGATCGTCAACTCT